>Ga0308417_1000917_pt1 | contig 20612 bp, 14 predicted proteins | sample HotsprSampleOS65_FD_203528 | JGI IMG/M metagenome (GOLD analysis project Ga0308417, IMG submission 203528) | Hot spring phototrophic mat microbial communities from Octopus Spring, Yellowstone National Park, Wyoming, United States - 20090730_OS65 ... | reverse complement strand
GTTTCCGCAGCGAGGGCTACTTCGACGCACGCGTGTCCTTCGTGATGCCGGACCCCGCCCTTTCCCGGGAACAGGTGATCGTCTATCGCGTCAACCGGGGGCCGCGCTACCGCCTGGCCGCGGTGCAGTTCAGCGGCAACCGCTACTTCTCCGGCGAAACGCTGCGCGAGCGGCTGGCGATCATCCCGGCGCGGTTCCCCCGCTACCGCAACGGACGCTTCAGCCCGGAGATGCTGGACTCCGACCGCGCCTCGCTCGAGGCGCTTTACATTGCCAACGGGTTCCGCGACGTCTCCATCCGCACGCGGATCGAACACAACTGGCGCAACAAGGCCAACGACATCGCCGCACGCTTCGAAATCACCGAGGGGCCGCAATACCTGGTGGAGCGCGTCGAACTGAGCGGCGTGGACCTGCGGCTCTACGAAACGATCTCTTCGCTTCTGACCAGCGCGCCGGGGCAGCCCTATTCGGCGTCCAACGTGGCGGCGGACCGCGATGCCGTGCTCGGCTGGTATTTCAACAACGGCTACCCGGAGGCGGCATTCGACGCCACGGTGGCGCCGGCGGAAGCGCCCTGGCGCATGATCGTGCGCTACCAGGTGCGCGAGGGGCGGCGCAACTTCGTGCGCGACGTGCTGGTGCGCGGGCTGGAATCCACGCGGCCGGATCTGGTGCGGAACCGCATCGTGGTGCGCAAGGGCGAGCCGCTCTCGCAGAGCGACATGGTGGAGACGCAGCGGCGGCTCTACGATCTCGGCATCTTCGCGAAGGTGGATGTGGCGGTGCAGAACCCCGACGGGCGCGAGCGCAACAAGTACGTTCTGCTCCAGCTCGACGAAGCGCGCAAATATTCGCTCACGCTAGGCTTCGGCGCGGAAATGGGGCGCATCGGCACGGGCAACAACTTTGACGCGCCGGCCGGCGCGGCCGGCTTCGCCCCGCGCGGGCTGCTCGGCATCACCCGCTCCAACATCTTCGGCCTCGCCCACACGGCCAGCGCGCTGGTTCGCGCCTCCAACATCCAGCAGCGCCTGCTCCTCAATTACATCGCGCCCCAATTCTTCGGCAGTGAAAACATCAACCTGTCCTTCAGCTCGCTGCTCGACCAGAGCAAGGACATCCGCACGTTCACTTCCCGCCGCAACGAGAGCGCCATCCAGATCGGGCAGCGCCTGTCGCGCGACATCACGCTCCAGTACCGCGTCATCTCCCGCTTCGTCTTCATCGATGAAGGCACGCTCAAAATCGACCCCAACCTGATCCCCGTCTTCTCCCAGCCGGTGAAGACGGTCGCGCTCTCGGCGTCGTTCATCCAGGACCGCCGCGACGACCCCATCAACTCGCACCGCGGCATCGCCAACACGGTTGACTTCGGCTTCGCGCCCAGCTTCGCCCGCTCGAGCACCAACTACACGCGGCTGGTGGCGCGCAATTCCACGTACCATCCCGTGCGCCGCGAGCTGGTCTTCGCCCGCGCCACCAGCTTCGGCTGGCTCTACAACCTCTCCGACCGCCCCGTGCCCCTGCCTGAGAATTTCTACGCGGGCGGCGCCTCCACGCACCGCGGTTTCCCTGACAACCAGGCCGGCCCGCGCGACCTGGTCACCGGCTTCCCCATCGGCGGCAAGGCCTTCCTGTTTTTCCAGCACGAGCTGCGTTTTCCGTTACTCGGCGACAGCGTCGGCGCCGTCTTGTTTCATGACATGGGCAACGTTTACTCGTCGCTGGACAATGTTTCGTTCCGTTTTTCGCAGCGGGACCGCCAGGACTTTGACTATATGGTGCAGGCGGCGGGGCTCGGCTTCCGCTTCAAGACGCCCGTCGGGCCGCTGCGCGTCGATTTCGCCTTTGCCGGCAACAGCCCGCGCTTCGTCGGTTTCGAAGGCACGCGCGACGAGCTGCTGCGCGGGCAGGGCCGTTTCAACGTCCCGCAAAGGGTGAGCCAGTTCCAGTGGCACTTCTCGATTGGACAGACCTTCTGATGAAGCGCGCGCTCCTGTGTCTCCTCCTGATCCTCGCGGCGCCCCGGGCGGGCGCGGAGATCCTCGACCGCGTCGCGGCGGCTGCCGGACAGCAGGCCGTCACGCTGAGCGACATCCTCCGCCACCTCCGCTTCCGCGCGATTGTCGCCGGCGCGGCTGTCGAAGACACCGAGCAGAACCGCCGGCAGGCCGCCGAGCAACTGCTCGACCTGCTGATTGTGCGGCGCGAGCTCGACCTGAGCCGTTACAGCCCGCCGACGATGGCGGAGGCAGACCAGGCCATCGAAGCGTTCCTGGCCGAAATGAAGTGGAGCCGCGAGCGGCTTGCGGAAGAGCTCGCGCGCGCCGGCTTCACGGAAGAGGAATTCCGCCGCGAAATGCAGGCGCGGCTGACCGTGACGCGGTTCATTGATTATCGCTTCGCTCCGGGCGTGCAGGTGACGGATGAGGAGGTCGAGGCCTATTACTCGAAGGAGTTCTTGCCCGCGCTCCGCGAAAGCGAGCCACGCGCCGCGGCGCCGGAGATCGCCACCGTGCGGGCGATGATCGAACGCATTCTCACGGCGCGGAAAGTGAACGCCGCCATGGAGGAGTGGCTCAGGCAGATGCGGCAGAGCTTGCGCATCCGCTATTTCGAAGAGGCGTTCCGCCCGGCTGGAGGCGCGCCATGAGGCGCCGGCGGCTCTGGATGGCCGCGGCCGCCGCCTGCGCGCTGCTGTTGCTGGCGGCTGCCGCTGTGCTGCAGTCCGGCTGGCTGCGCGAGCGCCTGCGGCAGGAGGCCGTCCGCGCCGTGCGCGAAGCCACCGGAAGCCCGGCGTCGCTGGGCCGGCTGGAAATCGACTGGCTCACGCTCACCGTGCGCCTGGAAGAGTTCACGCTGGAGGGATTGCCGCGCAGCGGGGAAGAGCCGCTGTTCCGCGCCCCGCGCGTGGCGGCGCGCCTGTCGCTGCGTCCGTTCGGCCCGCGGCGCGTGGAATTGCGGGAAGTGCGCCTGGAAAAGCCGCGCGTCCACATCTATCACCGCGAGGACGGCTCGACGAACCTGCCTCAGCCGCCTTCTCCGCGCCGCCGCGGCGCTCCTCTGGAAGACCTCGTGCGGCTCCGCATCGGGCTGCTGGATCTGCGGCAAGCGCACTTCGAGCTGAACGACCGGCGGCTGGATTTTGATCTGCGGCTGGAAGGGTTCGGCCTTGATCTCGCTTACGACCACCGCCGGCCGCGCTATCGCGTCCGCCTGGAGGCGGAGCGCACCGCGCTGCCCTGGCAATTGCAGCCCGCCCTGGACGTGGAAGCCTGGCTCGGCGCCGATGAAGTGGAGATTACGCAAGGCAAGGCGCGACTCGGAGACAGCCGCGTCTCCTGGAGCGGAACGGTCCGACGTCTGCGGCAGCCCGAAGTGGAACTCGGCTACCACGCCGCCGTGCTCTTGCGCGACCTCGCCCTGAGCCCTGTGCGGCAGGGGTTCGCGGTCTCCTCGGGCAGGATGAGCCTCTTGCCCGGGCAGCCGCCGCGGATCGAGGGAGACCTTCGCGCCGAGCAGCTTGCCTTTTCTGGCGACGGCTTCCACATCCGGCGGCTGGACGCGAAGGGGCGGTTTTCCCTGACGCCGGAGATGCTCCGCGTCGAGCCGCTGGAAATTGCCAGTCCGTATCTCGGCTGGCGCGGCGCGCTCGAGTGGAAGGACTGGCGCGATTTGTCCATGGAAGGAGCGGCTGGAGACCTGAGCCTGGCGCGATTGCAGGCAGCGATGCGGGAGCCGCTCACGTCTCTCGACGCGAGGATGTCGGGGCCGCTGGGCGCGCGCCTCCGCATCACGCCTGCGGGTCCCCGGGACGCCGAGATCCGCGCCGCGCTCGACGTTGCGCCGGCGGAAGGGGCGCTGCCGCTGGACGGGCGCGTGCAATTCCTCTGGAGGCAGCAGTGCGCCTGCATCGCTTTCGAGGAATCCTCGCTGGCTGCACGCTCATTTCGGGCGTCGTTCCGCGGCGTGCTCGGCGAGTCCCTGGAAGCCGGCATCTATGCCACCAGCCTGGATGAGGTTCCGGCGCTGCTCGAGGCAGCGGGCGCGGGCGAAGGGCTTGCCCTTCCCGTGAGTCTGGATCAAGGCGCCCTCAACGGCAGCGTGCGCGTCGACGGGCCGCTCGACGACCTGCGCATCAGCGGCGCCCTGACGGCCACTCGCGCCGTCTATGAGGAGATTCCGTTTGAGCGGGTGCAGGCGAAGTTCTCCATCGACAGCCGGCGCCTGCAGGTGTCCTCGTTCAGCCTGCGGCAGGCTGCAGGGCAATTGAGCGGATCGGCCGCGTTGGGTCTCGAGGACTGGCGGCCCCATCCGCAGGGCGCGTTGCAGGCGTCGCTCCAGATCGACCGGGCCGACCTGCCGCAGTTGCTCCGCCTGGCAAGGCTCTCCGCGCCCGTGCGCGGCGTGGCTGCGGGCTCCCTGCAGCTGGACGGCGCCGTGTCTGAGCCTTACGGGTCGTTGCAGCTCGCCGTCGAGCAGGCTGCGTGGGGCGATGAGGCGCTGGGGCGCGTCACGGTGGATGCCGCGCTCGACCGCGCAGGCGGCTTCCGGCTCGTGGCGGCGCGCAACGGCGCACGGTTGCAGGCGGAAGGATCATGGACGCACCCGAAAGATGACCTGCGCCAGGGAGTGCTGCAGGCACGAACTTCAATCGCGGGATTCCGCACCGCCGAGTTCGCGCTGTTCCGCAAGCTTGCTTTGCCTGTCGACACGGAAGCGCAATTTTCCGGCGCGCTGCAAGTGCGCATCGAAAATGGCGCGCCGCAGCTCGCCTCGCTCTCCGGCGCCGGCTCGACCACTGCCATCCGCCTCGGTTCCGTCGAATTCCCGCCCGTGCGCGTGGAGGCGGAGACAGCCGGGGACCGCGTCGTCCTGCGCGCCAGAATGAACGCCAAACCCGCGCCGGTAGAGGCTTCCGCCTCGATCGGCATGAATGGCGCCTGGCCGGCGGAGTTCCGCCTCCAGTGGCCCGCGCTTTCCGTCGGGTTGCTGCACAACTTGCTGAGAGAAGCAGGGCAGGCATCGGACGAAGCGCTGCCGGTCTCCGGCGCGTTCGACGCGCAGATCGACTGCCGGGTGGAGCTGGCCGAAATACGCGGCCTGGCGGGCACCATCACGGTGCCGCGGCTTGAGCTACGCCCTGCGCCCGAGGGGGTGCCCCCGGAAGTCACCTTGCCGCAGGAGCTGTTCCTGCGCAACGCCGGACCGCTGATCTTTGACTTCGACGAAAAGTCCGTGCGGGTCCGCCAGGCGCACTTCACCGCGCTCGAGACGGACCTGACGCTCAACGGCTCGTACGAGTTCGCCTCTCCCGCCCCCTGGAACCTGGAGGCCCGGGGGACAGCCAATCTGGCCGTGCTCGGCTCTTTCTATCCGGAACTCACCGCCGGCGGCTCGGGGCGCCTGCGCGCCGTGTTGCGCGGCGCGGCGGCGGAGCCGCTGGTCAGCGGCCAGATGGATATCGTCAAGGCTTCTTTCTATCTCCGCGATCTGCCGGTGGGCCTCGACGACGTCAACGGCACCATCTATTTCGACCGCAACCGCGCCAACATCCAGAAGCTCGCCGGCGTCGCGGGCGGCGGCTCGGCGGCGCTTTCCGGCTTCGTGGGTCTGGCGCGCGGCGAGTTGACATTCCGCCTGCAGGCGCAACTGGACAACGTCCGCCTGCGTTATCCGGAGGGCGTCAGCAACACGGTGGATGCAGACCTCGCGCTGACCGGCTCTTCCGCCGCCAGCGTGCTCTCGGGGCTTGTCACGGTCAAGCGCTCCGGCTTCGTCGTCACCGGCGATGCGGGCAATCTGCTCGGCGGCGCCGGCGGCGCGCTTCCCGCGGCGGCGCAAAACGAGTTTCTGCGCAATCTCCAGTTCGATGTGCGCCTGCGCACCGCGCCCGACGCCGTGTTCGTCATGTCCTACACGAGCGACCTGCAACTGGAGGGCGATCTGCGCCTCCGCGGCAGCCCCGCGAAACCGATCCTGCTCGGCTCGATCTATGCCAGCCAGGGCGAAGTGAACTTCTTCGGCAACCGCTACAACATCTCCCGCGGCGAGATCCTGTTCTACAACACCGCCGCCGTCGCGCCGCAGATCGATCTCGACCTGGAAACCCGCGTGCGCGGCATCACGGTCTACCTCAACGTCAGCGGGCCGCTCTCCCGCCTCAACATCACCTACCGCTCCGAGCCGCCGTTGCAGTCGTCGGAAATCCTTGCACTCCTCACCGTCGGGCGCACGCCGGCGGCGACTTCCGGCTCCGTGGTCGCCACCGACCGCATCCGCAGCCAGACGGTGATGGAGAATTCCGCCGGGTCCAATACCCTGCTCGGCACTGCGCTCACGGCGGGGCTCAACACGCGCACCGAGCGATTCTTCGGGGCGTCGCGCCTGCGCATCGACCCCAGCAACGTCGGCGTGGACGCACTGCCCCAGGCGCGCCTCAGCATCGAGCAGTCCATTTCGCGCGACGTCACGCTCACCTTCATCACCAACCTCAACCGCTCGCAGCAGCAGGTGGTGCGGCTCGAGTGGGATCTCTCGCGGCAGTGGTCGGTGATCGCCATCAAGGACGAAAACGGCGCCTTCGCCGTCGACTTCCTCTTCCGCAAACGGTTCCGGTAGCCATGCGATTGCGCGCCAATCAGAACAAGCTCAAAATCGAGCATTCGATCATCGGCGGGCTCCGCCCCGTGCTGGAGCGGCTGGCCGGGCACGACAGCATCCGCGCCGTCATTCCCGGCGTCATCCGCCCCGTGCGGGACGCCAAAGGCCCCGTGCGCATCCGCGTCACCGTGCCCGTGCAGAACGGCTGGAAAGCCATCGCGCTCGCCGCCGGCGCGCGGCAGGAGCTGTTCATCAGCACCCCGCTCGGACAGGCGGAACTCGAATCGCTCATCGCCGCGGCGCTGCGCGGCGCAAAGGAGACAGGCTGAACCGGCGCTTTGAATGATTCCGCGACCGGCGCGGAGCAGGCACTCTTCCCGGGTCAACCGGAAAGCCCGGTGTGCAGCGCCACCACGCCGAACGTCATGCGGCGGAAGCGCACCCGCGTGAACCCTGCCGCCTCCATCTCCGCCGCCAGCAGCTCCGCGCCCGGAAACTTTTTCACCGAATCCGGCAGGTACGTGTATGCGCTGCGGTCGCCGGAGATCCATCCGCCAAGCGCCGGCAGCAGCGTCTCCGAGTAAAACCGGTACAAGGCGCGGATCACCGGGTTGGGCGGCGTGGAGAATTCGAGAATCGCCAGCATGCCGCCGGGCTTGATGACGCGGCGCAGCTCGGCCAGCGCCGCGCGGTAATTGGCGAAGTTGCGGAAGCCGAAAGCGAGGGTCACCAGATCCAGGCTGTTGTCGGGAAACGGCAGCCCCAGCCCGTCGCATTCGATCCACTCCACCCGCGCCGCGCGCCGCCGCTGCTTTCGCTGGGCTTCCACGAGCATCGGACGGCAGAAGTCCCCGCCCAGCAACAGGGCATCGCGGCCTCCCCGTTGGTGCAGGGCCAGCGTCAGATCGCCCGTGCCGCAGCACAGGTCGAGAACGCGCGCCCGCGGGCGGAGAAGAAACGTCTCCACCTCCAGCGCCGTGCGGAACCGCCAGTAACGGTCCGTTTGGAAGGAGAGCAGGTGATTGAGCAGGTCATAGCGGCGCGCCACGCGGCCGAACATGCGCCGCACATAGGCAGCCGCTTCCTGTTCGCTCGACGCGCCCGGCGGAGTGGTTCCCTTCGCCACGCTCACTCCAGGATGGATGCCACTGCCTGCCGCACGAGTTCATCAGAAACATCCGCGGTGATGTCGGTCTCGCCGATGCCCGATGCCAGCACCCAGTGCACGGCGCCCTGGACCGCCTTCTTGTCCCGGCGCAGCCGCGCCAGCAGGCCTTCCACGGTCAGCCCTTCGGTGGAAGGGAACGGCCCGTAGGCGCGCACCACGGCGCACATCTCTTGGCACAGCTCCGGCGCGAGGCGCCCCGCGAGCTGCGACAATCGCAGCGCCGCCAGCATCCCCAGCCCGACGGCTTCGCCATGGAGGAAGCGGCTGTAGCCGGTCTCGGCCTCGATGGCATGGCCGGTGGTGTGGCCGAAGTTCAGGATGCGCCGCAAGCCGCTCTCTTTCTCGTCGAGCGAGACCACCTCGCACTTGATGCGCACGCTTTCCGCCACCATCTGTTCCACCACGGCGGGTTCGCGGGCCAGCACGGCCTCGCGCCGCTCCTGCATCAGCCGGAAGAGCGGCTCGCTGCGGATGATGCCGTGCTTGATGACCTCGAAAAGGCCCGCGCGGTACTCGCGCCCGGGCAACGTGGCCAGCACGTCAGGGTCGGTGATCACGGCCAGCGGCTGATGAAACGCGCCCACGAGGTTCTTGCCCGCGGCGAGATTGACGCCGGTCTTTCCTCCGACCCCCGCGTCGACTTGCGCCAGCAGCGTGGTCGGCGCCTGGATCACCGGCACGCCTCGCATGAACACGGCCGCCAGAAATCCGCCCACGTCATTCACGATGCCCCCGCCGAACGCGATGACGAGGCTCGAGCGGTCTCCGCCGGCCTCGACCATCTCTTCCGCCATCGCTTCCACCTGCGCCATGCGCTTGTTCTCTTCCCCGCCGGGAAACACCAGCTTGCGCCATTTGCGCCCTTCCAGCGCGCGTTCCAACGCAACGCCGTGCAGCCGCCACACGGACTCCTCGGTGACGACGAACAGCACGCCGCGCCGCGGGGGCAGGAATTCGGCCAGGCGCCGGAGTGCGCCGCGCTCCGCCACCACCGGGTAAACGGCGGCGCCGGTGTTCACCGTGAACGTCGGCATATCTTCGGTTGTACCATGTGGGTATCGAACCGCTGGCTGAAACCATTCGCACGGATTTTCTCGTCATCGGCGCGGGCGTCGCGGGACTCCGCGCGGCCATCGAGCTGGCCGGTGCCGGCGACGTCCTGGTGGTGGCCAAGGACAGCCTCGAGGAATCTTCGTCGGAGTATGCGCAGGGCGGCATCGCCGTGGCGCTGAGCGACGAAGACGACGTGGCCCTGCACGAGGCCGACACGCTGGCCGCGGGCGACGGGCTTTGCGATCCCGCAGCCGTCCGCGTGCTCGTCAGCGAGGGCCCGCCGCGCATCGAAGAGCTGATCGAATGGGGCGCGGAGTTCGACCGGGAAGGATCGAGGCTGCTGTTCGCGCGCGAAGGCGCGCACTCCCGCAGCCGGGTGCTGCACTCGCACGGCGATTCCACCGGGCGCGAGATCGCGCGCACGCTCTACCGCCGCGCGGCTTCCCTGCCGCGCGTGCGCTTTGCCGGGTTCACGGCGGTTGCCGACCTGCTGATGGATGGCGGGCGCGTGGCCGGCGCGCTGATTCTCGACGCCCGCCGCGGCTGCCTGCTGGCCGTGCTGGCGCGCGCCACGCTGCTCGCCACCGGCGGACTGGGCCGCGTCTACTCGGACACCACCAACCCGGATGTCGCCACTGGCGATGGCGTCGCCATGGCGTGGCGCGCGGGCGCGGTGATCAGCGATATCGAGTTCGTGCAGTTCCACCCCACGGCTCTCCATGTCGAAGGCGCCCCGCGCTTCCTCCTCTCCGAAGCCCTGCGCGGCGAAGGCGCCGTTCTGCTCAACTCCAGCGGCGAGCGCTTCATGCAGGCTTACCATCCGATGGCGGAGCTCGCGCCCCGCGATGTGGTCTCGCGCGCCATCGTCTCGGAAATGCGCCGCACCGGCGCGCCTCATGTTTGGCTGGACATCAGCGGACGCGGGCCGGACTTCGTGAAGAAGCGCTTTCCCCGGATTCACTCGACCTGCCTCGCCTTCGGCGTCGATCTCGACCGCCAACCGGCGCCCGTATGTCCAGCCGCACATTACGCCATGGGCGGCGTGTGGACGGATCTCGACGGCAGGACCACGCTCGACGGGTTGTGGGCCGCGGGCGAAGCAGCCTGCACGGGCGTCCACGGCGCCAACCGCCTGGCTTCGAATTCGCTGCTGGAGGGCGTGGTCTTCGGGGCGCGGGCGGGCGCGGCCATGCGCGAGGTGGCGCGGGCGTTGCCGGATCGTTTCGAACTGCCCGCGCCGCTCGAGGTCCCCGCCCTGACGCTCGATGCCATGCGCCGGCTGGCCACGGAATTGGCCGGCATCGTCCGCTCCGGCGAAGGGTTGGCGGCTCTCCTCCGCAGCCTGGCGGAAACACCCCTGCAACGCACCGCCGTCGCGGAGCGCGAACCGCTCGGGCGCGCCAACACGCGCACCGTCATCGAGCTGATCGCCCGCACCGCGCTGGCTCGCCAGGAAAGCCGTGGCGCGCACTACCGGACGGACTTCCCTGAAAAGTCGCCCGCGTTCCGGGCGCACTCGCGCATGCACAGGGACAGCGAAGCCGTGGAATTCACCCCTCTCGGCGAGGATTGAACTCGCCTAGTTGTTGATGTTGTTGGCGAGGTCGTCGGAAAGAACGCTGTCGCCGGGCACGAGCACCGGCACGCGCCTGGCCCCGACGAAGGCCCGGCGCCAGTAAGGATCGGAAAAGAGCGGGCTGACCCGCACCGTCTTGCGCCGGTTGGGGGCGTGGATGAAGGCATCGTGGCCCACGTACATGCCCACGTGCCAGCCGCGGCGCGTGCGGAAAAACACCAGATCGCCGGGCTCCAGCTCCCACTTCTCCACCCGCAATCCGAACTGATACTGTTGCGGCGCCGTCGGCGGCAGCGTGATCGAAAAGTTGGTCTCGTAGAGATACTTCATCAGACCGCTGCAATCGAAGCCCGTGTCGGGCCGCGTTCCGCCCAGCCTGTAACGGATGCCGATCTGCTGGTACGCATTGGCGAGCAGCCACGTCTGGCAGACGCGGCAGCGGTCTGGCAACGGCGGCGGGGGCGGGATCTCCATCCACACGGTGGGGATGGCGGCCAGCGCGGCCTCGGGCCAGTTTTGGACCACGTACGGCTCAAACCGCGGCTCTTTCGCCGGCGCCGCACGCCTGCGGGAGGCGGAACGCCGCTTGGCCGCTACGGTCTTCTTGCGCGGGGCAGGCTGGGCGGAGGCCTTCTGCACGGCGCCGCCCGCCGACTTTCGGGGTGGCGCTTGGGCTTCCGGGCGCGCTGCAGACTTTGCCGGTGCATTGGCGGACGGGCGCGCCTGCATGCGGGGCCTGGCCTGCGGCTCTTTCGCCGCAGCCGTGCCCGCGCGCACGGCGGCCCACGCCGTTGTCGTGGCGCTTCCGGCGGTCAGGAGCAGGAGGAGGAGAACCTGAACTCGCAAAACAGCCTCAACCGGAGCGTTTTGACCGAAACTTTCACAGTATATACCAGAAGCCCCCCGCCCCCGCCACTGCTACCATGAAGGTATGACCCTGGAAGACCTCAGCCAGGCGTACGCAGAGCTCCGCCGGCAATCGGAGTCCGTGCGGAGCTATCTTTGACACCCCCGCAAAGAAAAAGCGCCTGGAAGAAATCGAACAGCTCATTGCCGCCCCCGACTTCTGGTCCAATCAGGAAGCCACCCAGAGGATCATGCAGGAGCGCAAGAGGCTGGAGTCCGCCATCGAACAGGACCGCCAGCTCGCCTCTCTCATCAGCGATATCGACACCCTGATCGAGCTGGGCAACGAGGGAGAGGACGTCTCCGGCGACCTGGAACGGGACATCGACCGTCTGCGCAGGCTCACCGAGCACCTCGAAACCGAGATGCTGCTTTCGGGCGAGAACGACCACCGCAGCGCCATCATGACCATCCACCCCGGCGCCGGCGGCACCGAGAGCCAGGACTGGGCGGAGATGCTGCTCCGCATGTACCTGCGCTGGGCGGAGCGCAACCATTTCGAGGCCATCGTCACCGACCGCCAGGAGGGGGAGGGCGCGGGGATCAAATCCGCCACCATCGAGATCAACGGCGAGAGCGTGTACGGGTTGCTGCAAAGCGAAATCGGCGTGCACCGTCTGGTGCGCATTTCGCCCTTCGACGCCAACGCGAGGCGGCATACTTCCTTCGCCAGCGTCTTTGTCATCCCGCAGATCGACGACGATGTGGAGATCGAGATCCGCCCCGAGGACCTGCGCGTGGACGTCTTCCGCGCCTCGGGCGCCGGCGGGCAGCACGTCAACCGCACGGAGAGCGCCGTGCGCTTCACGCACATCCCCACGGGCATCGTCGTGCAGTGCCAGAACGAGCGCTCGCAGCACAAGAACCGCGCCTCGGCGCTCAAGCAGCTCAAGGCGCGCCTCTACGAATACGAAATGGAAAAGCGCCGCGCCGAGGAGCGCAAGCTGGAGGAGTCGAAGGCGGACATCAACTTCGGCTCGCAGATCCGCTCTTACGTGCTGGCGCCGTACCGCATGGTGAAAGACCTGCGCACGCGGCTCGCCATCGGCGACGTGGACCGCGTGCTCGACGGCGACATCGACGACCTGATCCACGCCTTCCTCGTGTGGAAGAAGACGGGCAAGACCTTCGGCGAAGGCAAGGACGACGAGTCTGAATGATTCACCCGCAGCTCGAGCAGGCGGCCGCGCTCATCCGCGCCGGACGCCTGGTCGCGTTCCCGACGGAAACCGTCTACGGCCTGGGGGCCAATGCACTCGATGAAGCAGCCGTGCGGCGCATCTTCGAGGCGAAGGGACGCCCCCCGTCCAGCCCTGTCATTGTGCACGTGTGCTCCGTCGGAATGGCGCGGCGACTGGCCGCCGCCTGGCCGGAAGCGGCCGAAAAGCTCGCCACGCGGTTCTGGCCGGGGCCTTTGACGCTGGTTGTTCCCAAACACCCGTCGATCCCTGACATCGTTTCCGCAGAGCTGCCCACGGTGGGGCTGCGCATGCCCGCGCATCCGCTGGCCCTGGCGCTGATCGAAGCCAGCGGCTGTCCGGTCGCCGCCCCAAGCGCGAACCGCTTCACCGAGCTGTCTCCCACTTCAGCCAGCCATGTGCGCAAGTCTCTCGGCGATGCCGTGGACCTGATCCTCGACGGCGGCTCGACCCCCGTGGGCATCGAGTCCACGGTCCTGTCGCTCGCCTCGGACCCGCCGCTGCTCCTGCGCCCCGGCATGATCACCCGGGAAGAAATCGAAGCCGTCATCGGGCCGGTGGCACTGCGCACCTCCGCGCCGGCGGGCGAGGCGCACCCCGCGCCCGGCATGCACCCGCGGCATTACAGCCCGCGCACGCCGCTGCTGCTGGTGCGCGGGCGCGCCTTGCCCGCGCAGGGGCGCGGCATCTACCTGCGCCATGGCGGCAACATGCCCGCCGGGCCCCGCGATTACGCCGCCGCGCTCTACGCCACGCTGCACCGCTGCGACGAAGAGGGCTACGATTGGATCGCAGTGGAGGAGCCGCCCGATCTGCCGGAGTGGGACGCCATCCGCGACCGCCTCCGCCGCGCCGCCTCAAGTCCATGAGCCACGCCGCGCCGCCGCTGCTCGCCAACTGGATCGGCTACACCGCCGGCGCTGTGGTCTTCGGCATCTTCCTCGTGCTCGTGCTCAAAGATCTGGCCGGGCGCGGGCTTCGCGCCTCCTGGCGGACCATCGCCGCCGCCACCATGGCCTTTGTGTGGAACGCCGGCGCGCTGGCCAACCTCTTCGTCGATTCTTTCCTGCTGCGCCTGACAACCACGGCGGCGCTCAGCCTCTTGCCTGCGCTGCTGCTCGACCTGCTCCTCGAAGGCAGGACGCGGCGGCTGATCGCCGCGGCGTACGCCGTCAGCGCGCTCTCCGTAATGCTGCATGCGCTGGAACCCTTTGTCCGGGGCCTGCTCCTGCACCACCGCACGCTGCAAATCACCGCCCTCGGCTTCGCGCCCCTCACCGTGGCGGCGGTCGTGCATCTGCGCCGGCAGCGCACGCCCGCGCGCCGCGCGGGCGCCGCGATGGCGCTGCTGCTGTTCGCGCTCTCGTTCACGCACCTGCATTCGTCCGACGCGCCGCACGCCTGGCCCATCGAGCTGCTGGTTCATCATGCCGGCGTGCCGGTGGCGCTCTGGGTTCTGATGCAGGATTACCGCTTCCTGCTGCTGGACGCCTTTCTGCGCTTCCTCGCCAACATTCTTCTTGCCGCCGGCTTCGCGTGGCTCGGCGCGGTGGGAGCCGCCGCCCTGGGCTGGTTCGACTACCGGACACTGCCGCCGCCGCGCGTCTTGCTGCTCGGCGTGAGCGTGACGCTGGGGCTGGCCTGCTTCGCCGCGCTCCGGCATCTGGTGCAACAATTGTTGACCCGTCTTGTATTCCGCCGCGGCGACCCGGAAGCGCTGCTGGAGCGCATCCGGCGCATGCCCGTCCGCAGCGAAACGGACTTCCTGGAATCGGCCGCCGGGGAGATCGCCGCCTTCTTCCAGGCCGAGCGCTCGCCCGCGGCCTCATCCCATGCGCCCGCCTTGCCGTTCGGGCTGGGCCGCCGCGCCGGCGGACGGCCTTATCTCAGCGAGGACCTCGCCCTGCTGGCCAAGCTGGAAGCGCTGGTCAACGAGCGTCTGGAACACCACCGCGAGCAACACTTGCGCGAACTGGTCTCGCAGGCGGAGCTGCGTGCCTTGCAAGCCCGCATCCATCCGCACTTCCTGTTCAACGCGCTCAACGCGCTCTACGGGTCCATTCCCCGCGAGGCCGGGGATGCGCGACGCGCCGTGCTGCACCTGGCCGACATCTTCCGCTACCTGTTGCGCGGCGAGGGCGGCCTCATCCCTCTCGGCAAGGAGCTGGAGATCGTCGAAGCCTATCTCGGCATCGAGTCGCTGCGGCTGGGCGTGCGGCTGCGGTGGTCGCTCGACGTGTCGGCAGAGGCGCGCGCGGCGCTGATTCCCGTGCTCAGCCTGCAGCCGCTGGTGGAGAATGCGGTGCGCCATGGCGTGGCGCCGTTCGACAAACCCGGCGAGGTGCGCATCACGGCGCGCGTGCGGGAAGGCGAGTGCGAGGTGGCGGTGCTCGACACCGGGCCCGGCTTCGAGGAAGGCGGCGCCCGGCAGGGCATCGGTCTGGAGAACGTACGCCGCCGTCTGGCGCTGCATTTCGGTGAGGCGAGGCTCAGCGCGCAGCGGCAGGCGGGCCTCACCGCGGTGTCTTTCACCGTGCCGCTTGCGAATCCCGCAACCGGCGCAGCCGCCGCCTCATCGGGAAGAGTTGAAGCATGAGGGTGCTGATCGCCGACGATGAGCCGATCGCGCGGCAGGTGATCCGCGAACTGCTGGAGGAGTGCCCCGGCGTCGAAGTGGCCGGCGAAGCCGGCAGCGGCGCGGAAGCGCTGCAGAAGGCGGAGCGCCTCGCGCCCGACGTGGTGCTGCTCGACATCCACATGCCGCACAGCGACGGCCTCGCCGTGGCGCGGCAACTCAAACCTCTGGCCTTGCCCCTGGTGATCTACGTCACTGCGTACGAGCAGCACGCGCTGGCGGCGTTCGATACCGGCGCCGTCGATTACCTGCTCAAGCCGGTGAGGCTGGACCGCCTGCGCGCGGCGCTGGAAAAGGCCCGCCGCCAACTGGAGGGGCTGCGCGCCCGCCGCGCCGGCGCCGTTGAGCCGCCGCAGCGCTTCGCGGCGCGATCCGGCGAGGAGATCCATCTCATCGACACGCGCGACCTCATCGCCTTCCGCGCGGCGGAAGGCGGCGTGGAAGTGCTGGCCACCAGCGGGCGATTCCACGCGCCGCACTCGCTCAGAGAGATCGAAGAGCGCTTTCCGCCGCCGCAGTTCCGCCGCATCCACCGCGCCTTCGTGATCAACACGGAGCACCTGCGCTCCATCGCGCCGCTCTCCTCGCGGCGCTATCTGCTGCGGCTCACCGGCGGCATCGAAGCCGTCGTCAGCAAGCGCATGGCCGGCGTCATCCGCCAGACGGCGGAGTGGTGATCGCCAGCGCCGCGGCCACGTCCTCCGGGCGCCCCACGTCGCGCCACGCATGACGGAGCGGCTGCGCCAGCACGCGCCGCCCGTCATCGAGCAGAACCTGCAACGCGCTGGTCAGCTCATACTCCCCGCGTGGCGACCGTTCAACCCGCTGGAGCGCCTCGAAGACCGCCGGCCGGAACGCAAAGATGCCCGCGCTGTTCCACCGCGTGCTGCTCGTGCCGAACGGCGGCTTCTCGATGATCTCCTCCACTACGCCGCCGGTCTCATACACCGCCGCGCCCTGCCACGGGTCGTCCACTTCCTTGACCGCGATCACCGCCGCGGCGCGCTCATCGCCGAGCAGCCTCCGCCACACCGCGCCGATGTCCTCCGGAGAAGCGAGAATGTCGCTGAACATCAGCAGGAACGGCGCTTCGCCCGTGAACGGCGCCGCCAGCCGCGCCGCCGAGCCCGTCCCGTCCACGGGATCCTGCAAAGCGAAATGAATGCTGCGGTCGCCCGCGAACCTCGCATAAAAGAGCTCGTGGCGGTAGCCCACCACCAGGAGAAAGCGGTCGAAGCCGGCAACCCGCAGGCTGTCAAGCACGTGCTCCACAAGAGGCTTGCCGTGCAACGGCAGCAGCGGCTTGGGCAGATCGCGCGTCACCTCCTGCAGGCGCGTGCCCCTGCCGGCCGCCAGAATCACCGCGGCGGCTTTTGACATTTCAGTATAATCGGGTTCGTGCATCCGCAACCGTCGAAGGCCCGCTGGTGGATCCTCGCCCTCCTGTTCCTGATCACGATGAACAACTACCTCGACCGGATCATCCTGGGCATTCTCAGCCCGGTGATCCTCGAGGATTTGCGCTTCTCCAAGATCGAGTATGGCTACGTCAACGCCGCCTTTCAAGCCGCCTATGCGGGCGGGTTCCTGCTGATGGGCTGGTGGATCGACCGCGTCGGCACGCGCCGCGGATATGCCGGGGCCATCACGATGTGGAGCATCGCCGCCGGGCTGCACGCGCTGAGCACAAGCTGGCTGCAACTCGGCTTCTGGCGCGCATTGCTGGGGCTGGGCGAAAGCGGGAACTTCCCCGCCGCCATCAAGGCCGTCTCTGAATGGTTTCCCAAGCGCGACCGCGCCTTCGCCACCGGCATCTTCAATGCGAGCACCAACGTCGCGGTAATGGTCGGCCCGCCGCTGTTCGTCTGGATGAACGCCCACCTCGGCTGGCGGACATGTTTCCTCATCACCGCCTCCTCCGGCACCATCTGCCTGCTGTTGTGGTGGATCTTCTACCGCCTGCCGCGCCAGCACAGGTGGGTGAACGAGGCCGAACTGGCCATCATCGAAAGCGACCCGGAGGAAAAGGTGGAAGCCCGCGTCACCTGGCTTCAGGCGCTGCGCATCCGCCAGACCTACGGCTTCGCCCTGGCGAAGTTCTTCTCCGACCCCGTGTGGTGGTTCTACCTGACGTGGCTCACGCTGTACTTCAAGGAAGCCCGCGGGCTGAGCCTGGAGCAGATCGGCTGGGCGCTCCCCGTCATTTACCTGATGGCCGATTTCGGCAGCGTGTTTGGCGGCTGGGTCAGCGGCTTCCTGATCCGCCGCGGGTGGCCGAACGGGAAGGCAAGAAAGGTGACCATGGGCTTCTTCGCGCTGTGCATGCCGGTCGCCGCCACCGCCGTGGCTGCGCCCAAGACCTGGATGGCCATTGCGCTGATTTCGCTCGCCACCGCCGCGCATCAGGGCTGGTCGGCGAACCTGTACACGACGGTTTCGGACGTGTTTCCCAAATCGGCGGTGGCCAGCGTCACCGGGCTGGGCGGCTTCCTTGGCGGTTTTGGCGGCATTGTCTTCACCGCGCTGCTGCCGGGCTATCTGATCACTTACTTCGGCTACCTGCCGGTGTTCGTCATCATGGGCAGCTTCCACCTGATCGGCTGGATGTGCGTGCACATCTTCCTTGGCGACATGCGGAAGCTGGGCGATACAGCCGTCTGAAGGGCGTGCACGGGCTGTCACCTGCGCGGCTCGCCGTGCATCAAAATAGCGGGTAGCCAGCCTATGCCGATGTATGAATACCGCTGCCAGGAGTGCGGCGCCAAGTACGAACAGCTCCGCCGCATGAGCGACGCGGACACCAACCTCGAGTGCCCGCTCTGCGGCAGCCCCAACGTGCGACGCGAAGTTTCCGCCTGCGCCATCGGGGGCGCTTCATCCTCCAATTCCGGCGGCGGCTGCGCGCCGCGCGGCGGCTTCTCCTGAGCCCGCTGACCTCCAGGCCGCCCGGCGGGCGGCCGCGCCAACTCACCAGATCAGAGGCTTGCGGTCATACGGGGGCGTTTTGCCGAACTTGACCTCGTACAGGCGCCGGTGCGTTTCACGCGCGTATTCCACCAGCGGCTTGTAAGGCAGGTCGAGCACGTTGAGGAACCCGTAATTGAGGCGCTCCAGATCGGAAGGGCGCCCCGTGGGCAGGTCGTCCACAAGCTGGAACCAGTGCGTGCCGATCATGGCCGGGTGGGCGGCGGCGTTCTCGACATAGTAGCGGTAGGCGATGCCGCGCTGCGTCTGGTCCTTCACCTTGTGGGTCCAGTAGAACAGGCCCTGCAGGCCCCGGCCGGGCGCGCAGGCGGTGAATTCCCCGATCAGAACCGGCTTGCCGGACAGTTGCGCGTAGTGGTCGAGCTTCGCCGGATCGGGCCGGAAATCCGCGTCGTAAATATTGATGGAAAACACGTCAAAAAGGGATGACATTTTCACCCATTCATCCTTCGGCGTGCCCGCGTAACGGATGCCGAGAATCAAATGATTCGGGTCGTGCCGCCGGATGGCCGCGGCCACGGTCTCGAAATACTTCCTGCCGCAAACAAACACCCAATCGCGCTTGATCTGCCCGGCCTGCGACGGGTTCTCTTCCAGCCGCCGCTGCAATTCCGCCCTGGTGGCGGAGGGTTCGGGGTCTTCGAGCAGCATGTCGGCCCAGGGCTTCAGCGAGCCGAACTCGCGGGCCCAGTGGGGCTCGTTGCCGACGAACCAGCCGATGAGGTTCGGGTCGCCGGCCAGCGGAGCGCACTGCCGGCGCGCCGCCTCATCCACGTTCCGCTCGAATTCCTCGCTGAAAACATCCGGGAAATCCCAAGGAAAAGGAAAGACTTTTTTCGTGGTCCAGCCGCCGAGCGGCAGCACGTAAGGCATTCCGGCGGTGGTGGCGACGTCGTGGTCCGGCCAGTTGCCGATCGTATTAAAACCCCAGTTTTTCAGCCTTTCCACGATCGCCTTTTTCCACTCTTCCTGCCACCGGTCGCCGTACCGCCGCATGACGTTGGCCACGTAGAAGGATACGTCCCGCTCCGGCGCGAGCCACGCGGGCCCCGGCGGCGGCAACTGTTCAAACAGGAATTCGCGGCCCGTGACGCGCGTCGCGAAGGAGCCCTGCTTCCACCCCACCAGATCCATGCCCGCGGAGAAGAACGGGTGGCCGTGCGGGTCGATCAGGAACCACCGCCCGTCCACCTGCGCGACGCGAAAAAAGCCCGGCTTGCCCGCGGCGCCGGGCGCGCTCACGATGCGGTGCCGGTAGCCGCCCAGCGGGCAGTAGTCGGGATACCTGGCCGGCGGCAGCTTGTCCTCGGCCCAGAGCTTTTTTAGTTCCTCCGGGGAGCGCGCCTTGCCGGGCCAGTCTTCGCCCATCCACTGGCCGAAGGCGTCGATCACAGGCTTCTTGTCGAGGATGTCGTCCTTGCCCGCCGTTGCCGCCAGGGCGAGATTCGAGATCGTCAACGTGGAATCGGCGGCCGGGTATTTCATCCGCACCACGATCTCTTCCACGCGCTCGAAGGTGAACAGCCGCTCCGGCCAGACCTTGTAGCCGAGGGGCAGCAGCGGCGTCATGGCGCGGGTCTGAAAGAAAGTGTCGAAGGGAAGCACGGCGCGGATGCGAAGCCCCGGCAGCGGCTCGATGATGGCGCTCTTCACCTGGCGGCCGTCGGAGAAGCCGAAGGAGAAGGCCTCGAGCGACGAAGCCACGAACTCGAACTGGACCGCCTGCCAGCTTCGCCAATCCGATGGCCACCCGAGCCGCGCGACGGAGAGGCGGTGCTCCGGCAACGGCTCGCCCGCCCCAAAGCGCAATACAAACGGCCCAGCCGCCGGGGGCGGCGCCGGGGCGCGGTAGTTCCAGAGCAGCTCGATGTCGGCGCCGCCGATCGCGTGCGCATCCACATAAGCGAACCGTCCGCTGCCGGCTTTGCCGCGTTCCCCCCAGCCGCCCGACATGGTCACCGGGTAGCCGAGCGACTCCCAGCGGCGGATGGCGGCGTCCATGTCCTCGACATCGAACGCCAAGTGATGGAAGCCCTCGCCGTGCTTCGCCATGTGGTCTTCGTAGACGTTGGGCCCGCGCAGCGGCTGGATCCACTCAAACGGCATCTGCGCGTGACGCTGCCAGCCGAGGCGCATGTCGAACTCCGCCGGGCGCCGCCGGTACATTCTGTCAGTCATCTCGGGCCGCGTGAACGTGAACGCGGGGAATCCGAGCTTCGCCCAAAAGGCGGAAACGGGTTCCGGATCGCGCGCGGCGAAAGCGAGTTGCGATACGCGCATGGCGCCGCCCGCGGCCGGCGCGCGCGTGTTCGCCGTCATGAGAGCCAGAACGAACTTGCCATGCGAAGCTGTGTCCAGAAAAGCGTATTCCATGGACTCCTGGCCGAGAACAAAAGTGCCGCGCTCGATGGCGCGCACGCCGAGCGATTCATAGCGCTCCACCTCCCGCTGCAGCGCAGCGGGATCCGGCATTTCGTAAGCGAG
>Ga0308417_1000916_pt1 | contig 20621 bp, 15 predicted proteins | sample HotsprSampleOS65_FD_203528 | JGI IMG/M metagenome (GOLD analysis project Ga0308417, IMG submission 203528) | Hot spring phototrophic mat microbial communities from Octopus Spring, Yellowstone National Park, Wyoming, United States - 20090730_OS65 ... | reverse complement strand
TCGTCGCGGACGCTGCGGGCCTCCAGGCCGGCCGGCGGCTCCATCGCCACCAGGGCCGTGAGCTGCAGCAGGTGATTCTGCACCATGTCGCGCAGGGCGCCGGCGTGGTCGTAGTAGCCGCCGCGATCGCCCACGCCCAGGCTCTCGGCCACGGTGATCTGCACGTGATCGATGTACTTGTAGTTCCACACCGGCTCGAAGATGGAGTTGGCGAAGCGCAGGACCATCAGGTTCTGCACCGTCTCCTTGCCCAGGTAGTGGTCGATGCGGAAGACCTGCTCCTCGGCGAACGTCTGATGAATCAGCGCGTTCAGCCGCCGCGCGGAGTTCAGATCGTGGCCGAACGGCTTCTCGATGATGAGTCGATGCCATGCGGGCTGCGCCCCTCCGGCGCTGTCGGCGCCGCTGCACCAGACTCCGCCCAGCAGCCGCAAGATGGGCTCGAACTGGTTTGGCGGCGTGGCCAGATAGAACAGGCGATTGCCCGCGCCGTCGCCGGCGCGGTCCAGTTCCTCCAGCCGCCGCGCGGCGCGGGCGTGGTCCGCGGGCGAAGCGTAGTCGGCCTGGACGTAGTAGATTCGCCCTTCCAGTGCGCTCCAGGTCGCCACGTCGATGGGTCGGCTGCGCCCGTACCGCTGCACCCCTTCGCGGCACCGGGCTCGGAACTCCTCATCGCTCATCGGGGAGCGCGAGAAGCCCACGATGTACGAGCACGCGTTGAGCAGGCCCTCGCGGGCCAGTTCATAGATGGCGGGCATGAGCTTGCGGCGTGCAAGGTCGCCACTGGCGCCGAAGATGACGATCACGCATGATTCGGCGGACATCTGCTTCTCCTGGCTGGGCCGCGCCGAAACGGCGCGAACTTTTCGCAGCAATCGACAATCGCAAACCGGGAATGCCTACGCCTTCTCCTCGCTCCGGTCCGTGGCCACCGGCGGCTCGACGGACAGCGCTGAAATCTCTTTCCGCCATTCCGCCGTGAGCTTCACATCCGCGGCCTTCAGGCTCGCTTCAAGCTGCTCGACGTTCCGCGCTCCGATGATGGGGGCTGTGATCGCCGGGTGCGACATCACCCAAGCCACCGCCAGCGTGGCCGGGTGGACGCCGCGCTGGTTGGCGTGCGCGGTGAAGCGCTCGGCGATGTCGTAGTAAGCCTCCTCGCCATAGCGGCGGCCGTACATCTTGTTGTCGACAAGCCGGCCCTTTGCCGGCTTTCGTCCCCTGGCGTACTTGCCGCTGAGCAGCCCGCCCCCCAGCGGACTGTAGCTGATAACGCCGATCTGTTCGGCCTGCGCGAGCGGCAGGATTTCCACCTCCGCCTGCCGCTTGACCAGGTTGTACATGGGCTGCATGCACTCGAAACGTGCCAGATGCTGTTGGGCCGATATTCCCAGGGCTTTGGCCATCTGCCAGGCCGACCAGTTGCTCACGGCCGGGTAGAGGATCTTTCCCTGCCGCACCAGGTCGTCCATCGCCCGCAGCGTCTGCTCCATCGGCGTGGCGGGGTCGAACATATGGACGAAGTAGAAGTCCAGACGGTCGGTTCCAAGGCGCCTGAGGCTGGCTTCGATACCGAGCATGATGTGCCGGCGCGACAGGCCGCGGTCGTTGATGTCATCGCCCATGGCGCCGCACACCTTCGACGTCAGCACGATGCGGTCGCGCTCGGGCGCTATCAGCCGCCCGAGGATTTCCTCCGCCCGCCCTTTGCCGTAGACGTCGGCGCAGTCGAAAAAGTTGATGCCCGCCTCGCGACACCGCCGGTACATGGCGGCGGACATCGCCTCGTCCGCGTCGCCGCCAAACGACATCGTGCCGAAGCACAAACACGAGACCTGCACGCCGGTTCGGCCCAGATAGCGATACTCCATGGCTGGCTTCTCCCTGACACTTGCGGTTCCGATGGCGCGGCAACCAGCTTGCCGCCGACGCCTATATACACGGGCGAGGCGGCGATGTCTCCATGGACCGCATCGCGCCATCCGCGACAGCGCCCGACGCAGTGGGGTCTGCGGCAGCGGGTTTGGCATGGCGCGGGCGCGGACTTAGAATGGCGGCCCTTAACCGATTTTGAATGGGACCTTAATACATGGAGCCACGCCATAATGTTCAACCTGCTGCCGAAGGACACCGTCTTCTTCGACCTGTTTGAGAACATGTCCCAGCGGATTGTGGCCTCGGCGACCCACCTGCGCTCGCTGGCCCGGGAGTTCCCCAGGATCGACGCCTGGATTCATCTGATCCGTCAGGAAGAACACGAGGCCGATAACCTCGCCCACGCCGCCCTCGATCGCCTCGACCGCACCTTCATCACCCCCTTCGACCGCGAGGACATCCACGAACTCGTCGGCGGCATGGACGACATCGTCGATGACATCGACGCCCTGGCCAAGCGCATCCCCCTCTTTCACGTCACCGCCATCAATCCCGAGTTCCTCCGCCAGACCGACGTGCTGCTGGCGGCCACCAAGGCAGTGAAGGAGGCCGTCCACCGGCTTCGCCGCAGCCGCAAACTGTCCGATTTGAGCGACAAGCTCATCGAAATCCACGCTCACGAAAGCGCCGGCGACGACAACCACCACGCGGCCATGTCCAGGCTCTTTGCAGGCGACTGCGAGCCGCTCGACGTAGTCAAGTGGAAGGAGCTGCTCGACTACATCGAAGAGGCCATCGACGGCTGCGAGGACGTTGGCAACACCATCGAGCGCATCGTCCTCAAGAACGGATAGCCGTGCCCTGGGCACCTGCGCGCCGCCACTGGGGGTGCAGCTTCAACAGATGAGTCGACCGCCTCCATGCTCACCCTCGTCATCATCATCATCCTCGTTGCACTGACCTTCGACTTCTTCAACGGCTTCAACGACGCGGCCAACTCGATCGCCACCATCGTCTCCACACGCGTGCTCTCGCCGGCTCAGGCCGTGGCCTGGGCCGCGTTCTGGAACTTCATTGCCGCCTTCGTGTTTGGAACGGCGGTGGCCAAGGCGATCAGCAGCGGGTTTGTCGACCTCAGCTCGCTGGGAACGCCCTCGCAGCAACTGTTCGTCATCCTGGCGGGCCTGATCGGGGCCACGGTCTGGACCTACATCTGCTCGATGATGGGGCTGCCTATCAGCGTCTCGCACTCGCTGATCAGCGGCTATGCGGGGGCCGCGCTGGCCAAGGCCGGCGTGGCAGCGCTGATCGTCCCCGGCAAGTGGGGTGTGACCATCCTGTTCATATTCATCTCGCCTCTGCTGGGCATGATCGGCGGCGCCATCCTGATGACCTCCATGGCCTGGATATTCCAGAAGTCCACGCCCCACCGCGTCGACTCGTGGTTCCGCAGGCTCCAGCTCGTCTCCGCCGCGGCCTTCAGCCTCTCGCACGGCACCAACGACGCCCAGAAAACCATGGGCATCATCGCCGTATCGGTAGGCGTGCTGGCGGCCACGCCCGGCTACGAGTTTGTCGAGAGCTGGACCCATCCCGGCTGGATACCGCCGTGGTTCCACTGGTTCAACCTTCCGCACAACATCGCCTGGTGGAACATCCTCATCTGCCACACCGTCATTGCGCTGGGCACGCTGCTGGGCGGCTGGCGCGTTGTCCGCACCATGGGCCACGGCATCACGCGACTTCAGCCCGTCGGCGGATTCTGCGCCGAAACTGCCGGCGCTTCCACCGTCATCGCCGCCAGCCTCCTGGGCATCCCCGTCTCCACCACCCACTGCATCACGGGCTCGATCCTGGGCGTCGGCGCCACGCGCGGCATCCGGGCTGTCAGGTGGATTTCCGGACAGCGCATCGTCCTGGCGTGGATATTCACGATGCCTTCGTCGGCTTTCATGGCCGCGGTGGTCTATCTGGTCGTCCATCATCTGATCGAGCCGCTGTTTCAATGATCCGCCCGCCCCATCGCCCGCCCACTCCGCCGGCAACCGACGCATGCAGCGCCAGTGCGCGTCGATCCACGCCAGCGCCTCTCGCCTTCGGGGGGATTGGTGTGAGCTGGCCCGCTGTCCGGACAGGCCTCATGACAGGCGGCGGCGAGCTAACTCAACACCCGCTCCAGCACGCGCTTTACGGCGGGATTGGGTCTTTCGATCTGCTCGGGGCGGCGGATCGTCAGCGAGGGCAGGGCGCCCAGTCGCTCATGCAGCGAAAGCCGAAGCTCGCCCTCAGGGCCGGTGCCGTCCAGGCCTGCGTAGCCCATCGGCCGGCACAGATCCCCGTAAAGAAAGGCGCCCATCGGGACCGGATCCAGCCGCTCCAGCAATTCGTGGTTGCGGTGCCAGCTCTTGAAGAGATGCGCCTGCGCGAACGAAGTGTAGCGCATCGACATCTCGTTGATGCCCTCGCCTCCGATGGCCGGTCGCCCGTCGAGCTGGCACAGCTCGCGCGTGAGGGCAACCATGCCCTGGGTGCTGGTCAGGTTCTCGACCAGGGCGTTGTCGAGGTTGTAGATGACCAGTGTCTGATCGACAAAGGCGCCGGCCATGCCCAGGTCGCGCATGGCCGCCGCCACGCGCTCCACCAGCTCGCGCCGCCAGAGGCTCAGTCCCGCGTGGATGTAGGCCATGGTCTTCTGCGCTCGGTGAGCGACCAGGCCGCTGTGCGACTGTGGAAACGGCAATCGCTGGCCGGACCACCGCCAGCCCATCAGGGCCTTTGTCCTGATGTCGCGCATGACGTACGGGCCGACGCGCCCGAACAGCGGAGGGGTCGGGTCGATGGTGCAGTAGTTGAAATGGGGCAGCACGCGGAAGCCGCGCTGCGTGGCCTGCGTGATGAACTCGCGGCCGACGGGGCTGGCCGTGTACTGGGGGTAGTTCTCGTCGTAGGCGTCGGTGCGCCATCCGTGCAGTGGCCCAACTGGCGCGACTTCGGCTCCGGGCAACTTGGCATGTGGGCCACGCACACGATGAATCTGGCCTTCAAGGCGATGCGCTGCGACAGCCTGTGGTTCGCCGACCCCAGCCCGGCAGCGCGGCAGAAGCGCCTGATCAGGATCACGGCCCGCGTTTCCAACATCAACACCATCAGCTTCCCGACGTGGGAGGCGATCGACTTCGCCTTCCCCGCCCGCGGCGACATGCCGCCCTTCACCATCCACTGGTGGAACGGCGGCGAGATGCCCGACATCCGCCGCAACCTCGAGGCGCTCTGGGCCGACATCCCCGGCGCCGGCACCACCGACCGCAGCACCGTCGGCGACGGCACGCCCAACTGGGTCGGCGTCACCGGCAAGTGGTCGGGCGCCTCGGGCACCTGGATTCCCGGCACCGCCGCCCAGATTCACGCCAACGCCCACAACATGAGCTACAGCCTCCACCCGCTGGAGAAGTACAAGGGCTTCAAGGGCGGCCCGCCACGAACGCTGCCGCGCACCAGCGGCCCGGAAATGGAATGGCTCAACGCCATTCGAGGCGGCCGGCCGCCCATGTCCAGCTTCGACTATTCGGGGCCGTTCGTGGAGCTGCTCCAGATCGGCAACATCGCGACGCAGTTCGAGGAGCCTCTCGAGTTCGACCCGGTGGAGTTCAAGTTCACCAACAACGCGAAGGCGGACGGCTTGCTCAAGCAGCCGCGGAGGCAGGAATGGGAAATGTAGGCGCAGCAGGTGCCGCGGGCCGCGACCCCGAGCCACGGCGCCAGGCAACGCGGCCGCGAATGCACCGCGTCGATCCGGCTGACCGCCCATGCGCGCCCGCGCCAACGCGATCGTCAACGGCTCCGAGATGAAGGTAGAGCGACGCGGTGCCGCGTGCCCGCAGGCGCTTGCCGACGCCCTGGCGGTGCATCACGCCTGCATGGTGCGTCAAGTCCGTTAAGTCCGTCAAGTCCTGCTTGCGGCCCGGAGCCGCTGCGTTACACTTCGCTGACGCCAACTCAGAAAGGACCCGTTCATGCCTCGCAAGATCGAAGGCCCGGTTCGCATTGCCATCATTGGCACCGGCGGCATCTCCGCCGTTCACGCCCGCGGCTATCTGAAGTATCCCGACAAGATCAAGTGCGTCGCACTCTGCGACATCGTCGAGGAACGCCTCCAGAAGCGCTCCGAGCAGCTCGGCGGCGTTCCGCGCCAGTTCAAGGACTGGAAGCTCATGCTCAAGGAAATGGCCGGCCAGATCGACGCGGTCGACATCTGCCTGCCGCACGACCTGCACTGCCCCGCCATCCTCGACGCGGCCGCCGCCGGCGTTCACATTCTCTGCGAAAAGCCCATGTGCATCTCGCTGGCCGAGGCGGACCAGATCGCGGCGGCCGTCGCCAAAGCCGGCATCACCTACATGTCGTCGCACAACCAGCTCTTCCACCCCGTCATCGTGGAGGCCAAGCGCATGATCGACGAGGGCGAGCTGGGTCGCGTTTTCTGGATCCGCAGCCAGGACTGCTTCTGGGCGCGCGGCCCGCGAAAGCACTGGGGGTGGCGAGCCGAGTTCGCACGCCAGGGCGGCGGCGAACTGATCGACACCGGCTACCACCCAACCTATCGCCTTCTGCACCTGGCCGGGGCCAGGCCGCTGAGCGTTCACGCGCAGTTCGGCCGCTTCCACAACGAGCTGGACGGCGAGGACACGGCCAGCGTGAACATCCGCTTCGCCAACGGCACCATCGGCGAGGTGTTCACGAGCTGGGCGTGCAACAAGCCGTTCGGACAGCACATGATCCACATCGCCGCCGAAAAGGGACAGCTCTTCGGAACGGACGAGAACCTCTACTTCCTGCCCAAGGGCTATGATGAGCCGTGCAAGCGGTCATTCGAGAAGGTGGCCAGCATCGAATACGCCATGGGCCATTTCGCCGACTGCCTGCGCGAGGGCAAGCGGCCCATCGCCGGCGTTGAGGAAGGCCGCGCGGTCCTGGAGGTGATCCTGAAGGCCGCCGAGAGCGCCAAGGGGTGGCAGGAGACGGCGCAACTGAAGGTGTGATGTGGAGGCGCGCGGAGAGCGATGGCAGGACGAAGCCAGCGCCATGGCGAAGCCCGAAACCAGAAACCCGAAAGGATGACGAATGACGAAGCTCGAAAGAGCGAGCAGAAGCCGCAGATGAGAACAGATGTTGCACAGATTGAGGAGTACGGGCGAGCCGCGCGTGCCACGTGCCACCCGTGCCACCACTCAGCACTCAGGACTCAGCACTCAGCACTCCCAACCAACAACCAGAAACTGGCAACATCCAACTGGCAACTGACGAATGAGTGTTGAAAGTCAAAACAGCAGTGACCATGCCGGAGCAGGCAGGGTCGTATACGAGACCCACATGCACACGCCGCTGTGCCGCCACGCCGAGGGCGAGCCGGAGGAATACGCGGCGGTGGCGGAGGCGCGCGGGTTGCGCGGGATCATCGTGACCTGCCACAACCCCCTGCCCAATGACCAGTCGAAGGGCGTGCGCATGAGCGAGGCCGAGTTCCCGCAGTATCTGGGCATCGTCCAGCGGGCGCGGGCGGCGTGGGCCGGACGCATCGATGTGCGCCTGGGACTGGAGTGCGACTACATGCCCGGCCTGGAGGGCTATCTGGCCGCCCAGACGGCCAGCGCGCCCTTCGACTATCTCCTGGGGTCGGTCCATCCTCATCTGGGCGAATACAGGCGGGCCTATCTCGGCGACGACCCTATCGCGTTCTTCCGGATTTACTTCGAGCACCTGGCGATGGCGGCCGAGACGCGCCTGTTCGACTGCCTTTCCCACCCCGATCTCGTCAAGAATGTGCTGCCGCAGCGATGGGACGTCCAGCTTCTCCTGCCGGACATCCGCCGCGCCCTGGACCGCATCGCCGCCGCCGGCTGCGCCATGGAATTGAACACCTCCGGCGTCAACAAAGAGGTGCCGGAGATGAACCCTGGCCCCCTCATCCTCAGCGAGATGCGCAGCCGCGGCATACCGGTGGTGGTCGGCGCCGATGCCCACGTGCCCCAGCGCGTGGCCGACGGTTTCGAGCGGGCCTACCACCTGCTGGAACAGGCCGGCTACCGCCATGTCAGCCATTACCTGGATCGCCGACGCGTGGATTTGCCGATCGACCGCGCCAGACGCAGTCTGCGGCCGGCAACGCAATGACGAGGCCCGAAACCCGAAGAAGTGAGTGGAAGCCGCAGATGAGCACAGATGTTGCACAGATTGAGGAGCACGGGCGAGCCGCGCGAGCCGCCCGTGCCACTCGTGCTACGGGGTGGCGGTGCGTCGTTCGGCACGGGCGAGGACGCCCGTGCTACGCGTGCCGCTGCTCAGGACTCAGCACTCAGCACTCAGCACTCAGGACTCAGGACTCAGCGAAGCACGAACGGAGAACGCGGCGCCAATCAAAAATCAAAAATCGAAAATCGAAAATCGAAAATCGAAAATGCCATGCGTCCACAGCCAATATCGTGAAGCCGGCACCGTCACCATCCTGCACACCGCCTGCGCCCAGTGTGCCGCCTGCGCCAGCGTCTGCCCGGCCGAGGTGCTGGCCTTTGAGGACGGTCGAATCCGCGTCCGCCACGACAGCCCATTCGGCTGCATCGCCTGCGGGCACTGCATGATGGTCTGCCCCGAGGGAAGCATCCGGGTGATCGGCCGCGGCATGCATGCCGATGACCTTGTGCCGCTGCCGCCGCCATCGCAGCGCGCCTCGGCCGATGCGCTGGCTGCCCTGATGCTGGCGCGCCGCAGCGTCCGCCGATTCAAGCGCGAGCCGGTGGACACGGCGCTTCTGGAGCGCATCGTGGACATGGCCGCGACCGCACCCATGGGCGTGCCGCCGTGGGACGTCGGCTGCGTCGTCGTGCGCGGCAGAGAGAAGGTGCGCGAGCTGGCCGGCGAGGTCGTTTCCGGCTACCGCGCCCTGCTGCGATTGATGAACCCCTGGATTCTCGCGGCCATGCGCCCCCTGATGCGCCGCGCCACATACGACCGCATGCGAACGTTCATCCGGCCGCTCGGACAGATGTACGTCGAGGGCTGGCGCCAGGGCAGGGACCTGGTCTTCTACGATGCGCCGGCCGTCCTCATCTTCTATCATTCGCCCTACGCCGACCTGGCCGACGCAACCATCGCCTGCACGTATGCGATGCTGGCGGCCGAGTCGCTGCACCTGGGCACGACCATGATCGGCGGTGCACCGCCGATAATCCAGCGCAACAAGGCGCTGAGCCGCCGCCTGGGCATACCGCCCGGCCACACCGCTGCGATCTCGCTGATCGTGGGCCATCCCGCCGTGGCCTTCAAACGTGGCGTGCGGCGGCGGTTTCTTGCGGTTAGGATGGTGGACTGATCGGAGGAGCCACGGCTCTCAAGAAAGTCGTCCTCGCCGGATTCTCGGGCCACTCGCCGCGATGGTTTCGATTTCACGGGTCGATGATCGACATCGTCGCGGTCAGCGGAGCCGTGTCACAGGGGGTCCAGAAATGGATGGACGACTTTCACTGGAATGGCCGGCGCTACGACGACCCCGCTGCCATGATCTGCGCCGAGCCGGCCGATCTGGCTTTCATCTGGACGCGCGGCCCGGAGCAGCACGTGCCGCTGGGCCTGCTCGCGCTGGAGAGGGGCATGCACGTCATGCTCGAAAAGCCGCTCAGCGAGGATGCCAACGAGGCGAAGCGCTTCGCTGACGCCGTCGCCAAATCCAGCCGGCGGGCCATGGTCATGCAGGACATCCGCTGGCAGAACACGGCCATCGAGCTGAAGCAGGCGTGGGACGGCAGGACCGTGGGCGAGCCGCATTCGCTGGATGTGACGCTGATCGGCTCCTTCACCGCCTTCACTTACGAGGGCATTCACATCGTCGATCTGACGAGATACCTCGCGGAGCGCGACGCGCAGTGGGTGTACGCGGCCGGGGCATCGCCGGCGCACAAGCCGCTGACGCGGGACAACGTCATCTCGCTGCACATCGGTTACGCCGGCGGACTGGTGGCGCGCGCTGTGCTCGACTGGAGCAGCCTCGGCCACCACCACTGGATCGAGGCGCGCGTTCACGGTGAGAGGGGCGTGATGAAAGCCGTCTGGGGCCAGCCCCTGCAGGTGCAGCTGGCCGGGCAGGAGCCGGCAAGACGCCCCCTGCTCGACGAGGAGAACAACAGCATGAAACGGCTGCTGCGCCATTTCCTGGACCGCATCGAGGACGATGGCGAACTGATCAACAGCGTCGCCGACCAGCTCAAGACGCTGGACATCATCTTCGCGGGATGGGAGTCGATGCGGCGGAATGAGGTTGCAAGGCTGCCGTTCAAGGTGTAACCGCAGAGGCGAGCCACGGATGAACACGGATTTGCACAGATTCTGTTTGGGGAGAGGTTCAGGGTTCAGGATTCGGGGTTCAGGGTTCAGTAGACACTTGGCGCCTGCGCGCCTTGCCTTCCCTGCGTCGCTCCGTCGCTTCGTCGCTCCACCGCTCCCTTCGTGCCCAGCCCTCCTTGCCCTTCATCCGTGTTCATCTGTGTGCATCTGTGGCTTTGACCTCTGCGCCCTCCGCGCCTTTGCGGTTAACCCCTCCAGCCCAAAAGTGCCCGTATGACCAAACGGAGACTCGCCATCATCAGCGCCACGGGCTTCGCCAGGGCGAAGCACATCCCGACGTACAAGTCGCTCGACGACTTCGACCTGGTCGCCTGCTGCGACGTCAACGCCGAGGCACTGAAGGAAACCTGCGACAGGTTCGACATCCCCGGCCGCTATACCAGCGTCGATGACATGCTGAAACGCGAGCACATGGATATCGTCTGCATCGTCACCGATCCCCGCGGCCACATTCCACTGGCGCGCAAGTGCGTCGAGGCCGGCCGGCACGTGCTGGTCGAGAAGCCCCTCAGCGAGAACTACCGCGAAATCCGCGAGTTCCTGGCGTTCCTTGAAGGTCGCAAGGAGCGCGTCATTGTCTCCCAGAACTACCGCTGGCAGAACCCGGCCCTGGAGATGAAGTCTGTGCTCGACGCCGGCCACATCGGTGCTCCCTACTGGCTCGACATCACCATTTACAACGGCACGCGATCGCCGGCCGTGCGCGATGGCGTCAAGTACAAGAGCCCCTTCGTCAACATCGGCGTCCACGAGGTGGACCTGGCGCGATTCCTCATCGGCCGCGAAGTCGCCTCCGTTTTCGCCCCGCGACTCAGCGTCTCCTACGCCGCCGACGTGAAGTACCCCTTCACCGACATCATGGTCAACTTCGAGGGCGGCGGCGTGGCCAGCATCCGCATGGACTGGACCGGCCGGGGTTTTGACGAATGGATCAGGCTGCGCATCGAGGGGACGCAGGCCGTGGCCCTCTGCGACTACGACAGCTCTCCCGACGTTTTCGTCCACAGGCAGGTGCGGTTCCACCGCGAAGGCCCGCCCGACAGCATCCCGCGCGTGCTGCGGCATCTGGTCGACTGCATCCAATCCGGCAGGCAGCCCGACACCTGGGTGGGCGACAACATCAGGACGATGGAAATCGTGCTGGGTGCATACCTCTCCTGCAGCGAGGGACGTGTCGTGAAGTTCCCGCAGGACCGGGAAAGGCTGGTCCAAGTCTGAGGGCTGCCCGCGAGCCGGCCTCTCTTTCACGGCGTCAGCAGCGACCTGGACCCTGCGCCGACACGCCGGCTCTGGTCCGCCGCTGCCCCCGCATTCCGTTCACGGCGCCGCCGCGCGGGCCTTGAACATCCACGGCTGCGCGATCGGGTCTGCACGCAGGTAGGCGTAATATTTCTCGGCCACCTGCCGGCAGACCTGGGGCGTGGGGTGCACGCCGTCGCGGAAGTACGAGCGGTCCCAGGTGTTGTCCCAGATGTACGGCCCCCAGCACATCCACGGCAGGATGCGCGGCTTGCCGGGAGCATCCTGAAACTCGGTGCCCTCTTCGCCCCTGATCTGGCTCTCGATGAGCCATTTGATGGCGAACGCCTCGCGCCACACGTGCGGCTCCATCCCCGTGAAGTGCCGCAGTCCGTCGCTGGTCAGATACGCGATCTTGAGGTTGGGATAAATCTTCACGCAGTGCGCCAGTACCGCGGCCACGTCGCGCTGCATCTGTCGCATCGATTCAGGAAAGGGCGGGGGAGGCGGACCCTGGCCGGCAGGATTGCCCGGGCCGTTGAACGTGGTGTGCAGAAAGAGCACCTGCACCTGACTGGGCGTGCAGCCGGCGCGGGAAATGTACTTCATCGACCGGTCCCACACCGGACCTTCCAGCCGGCGGATTTCCGGAAGCTGGTTGCCGGCCACGGAGCCGATCACGAATACGAAGCGGTCGTTGACTTCCTCGGCCTTTTCCCGGAGCAGGTTCTGAAACTCCGTCGCGTAGAGCGTGGCGTTGGAGTGGCCCTTGATCACGGCGACGATGCGGCCGTTCCTGTCATCCGGCCGGCCTTCGCCGTCCAGCGGGCGGATCGCGCGGGCCATGCGCAGACCGGCTTCGCGGTGAGCTGCGGGCATCTCATTGACGCCGCCGGGATACAGGCCCGTCTCGTACTGGTCCAGATAGAGCTTGCCCTCGGTGAACAGGGGCAGGGACTTGGGATCGAACCGCTCGCCCGCCGGCGACGGCAATGTGATGCACGCTACGGTGAGGAGAACCGCCGGGGAATAGGAGTATCTCATGGGTTGCTATCGGCAATAATGACGGCCTGCCGGGCGTCCGTCAAACGTCGGCAGACAATCGAACCATCCACCGGCCCATCGGCCGGGCACCGCTTCCAATGCGGCCGGCTGGCGGTATCATGCCGGGGCGATGCAAGTCGGGCGCCGGCATGCGTAACCGTTGGCGGACCGGCGGCGTCGATACCCTGTGAGCTGTTGGAGGTGTTGGCTTGGGGAACGGAGAGTTGGCATCGTGCAGCGCCCAGGAACTGCTGGAGCGCTTCCGCCAGAACGGCTCCGAAGCGCCGTTCGAAGAGGTCGTGCGCCGATACGCGGGCATGGTCTTTCACGTCTGCATGCAGGTCACCCGCAACCGCCACGACGCCGAGGATGCCACCCAGGCCGTCTTTCTCAGCCTTGCCGTGCAGTCCAAGACCGGCAGGCCCATCAAGGCCCTTGGACCGTGGCTCCAGCAGGTCGCGTATCGCATGTCGCTGGACATCCGAAAGTCCCACAAACGCCGCCAGGTCCGCGAGGACCGTCACGGCGAGATCGCCCGCGCCAACGGCAACGGCATCATCGCCGACAGCTCCATCACCGCAGGTCAGGATGAGCTTAAGGCCCTGCTGCTGGAGGAACTCAACCGTCTGCCCTCCAAGTACCGTCTGCCCCTGATTCTGCATTACTTCGGCGGGCTTACCCGCGAGGAAATGTCCCGCGAGCTCAACTGCAAGCCCAGCACCCTGGGCGTGCGACTCTTCCGCGGCCGCGAGCTGCTGGCCAATCGCCTCGCCGAGCGCGGAGCCACGCTCGCGGGCGGCGCCCTGGCTCTGCTCCTCATGGAAGTCGTCAGAACCTCGGTCACCGACTCTTTGCTGGCGGCAACCTGCCAGGCGGCCAGTCGCATGGTCAACGGCTACAACCCAGGCGCCGGCCTGATCTCCGCACGCGTCATGACCCTGGTGCGAGGGGCCGGGCGCGCTGTCGTCCTCGCCAGATGCAAGGCCCTGGCCGTTACGGTACTGGCCGCCGGCTCGGCACTGGCCGCGGGGGCGCAGGTAATCGCCAGGGTGCGCACGCATGACTGGAAGCTGGAGGTGCCCCCCATCATCAAACCCGACCTGCGGCTGCCGCCGATCTTCGAGCGCATCCATGCCGCCGCTGGCCAGGAAAGCGTGCCGCATGAGGAAGCCGCCGCCCCCGACCCGTCCGCCGCGCCGTTGCTGGCAAGCGATGACTCGCGCCACCAGGGCGTGGTGACCGTCGGCGGGCTAGGTGGGCCGCCGCCTCCGGGCCCACTTGCACCTCCCTCTTCGTTTGATCTGTCGCCCTCCCGGCTGCCGCCGCCCGGTCCAGCGCTGCCTTTCAGATTCGAACCGTATGCGCCCAGTGCGCCGGCCGCGTCGGCCCGACTTGAACTGCTCCCGCCGGCAGTGGGCACTTCCCCGGCGACATTCACTTCGCCGCAATCCGGCTCCACGCCGTTGGTCTTCGGTGCCGTACGGCGGCCGGAGCGCAGCCAGCGCAGCGCCGTCGCCGTTGCACCCACTGAGCAGCCTCTCGAGGGCGGAGTAAGCCGCCGCCCCCATCAGCCACGTCTGCAGCCTCCGCCGGTCGCCGTCGTCGACCTGGTGCTGCATCCACTGGATCCGGACAGTCAGCGCAGCGGAGGCCTGGGCACCGGGACGTTCACGGCCGCCCCGCCGCCTTCCGTCTCCGGCGGCGCCGCTGTGGCGCTGTCGATTCCTCTGGATGACGGCTCCGTCAGCGCCATGGGCATTCTCTCGCAGACGGCGCAGGCCGCCTCTGCCGAGTCGTCCGAGCCGAGCGGCTTTCTGCCTCTTTCACAACCCCTGGTGCCGACCTATCAATCCGACGGGCGGGTGCTCATCGGCTACGGCAAGGTCGCGGTGACCGGCACGCTTGACAACAGCGGCCGGGTCGTCGCCGACGGCGGCGGTGTGGACCGAACGCTCGACTTCACCTCCGCCCAGGTGGTGAGAAACTCGATCGATAACTCTCCCTTCGGCGGCGTCAACGGCTGGTTCGCCACCAACCGCGGGCGGATCGACCTGCCCGCCGCCGAGGTCCGGCCCGGCGACACGAAGGTTGTGTGGGGCGAGAACCCCTCCGACCCCGTCCTCGACCTGATCAACAGCCTGCGCCTGGATTTCGCGCCGGCCAGCAGACCGGCCACGGTGAAGATTTCGCTGCTGTCGCCCGACCGCACCGACGTGCCCCCCCTGCGATCGCAGCACATTCTGCTGGGCGTCTGGTCCATCGATGCGAGGGACCTGGACCTCCGTGACGCGGATGTCACGATTCGCTACGACGATCAGATGGCCTGGGCTTTGGGGGCGCAGGAGGCGGCGCTGAGGCTGTGGCGCTACGACGGACAGTGGCATGCCGTCCCCGACGGCCTGTATCGCATCGACGAGTCGCGCAACCTCATCATCGGCATGATGCAGCCCGCCAGTTTCCTGGCGGTCTCCACCGCCGAGGTCTCGATCAGCCAGTACAAGAGCATGAGCACGCCCGTCACTCCCGAGCCCTCCACGCTGCTGCTGGGTGCGGCGGCGGCGATCTTCCTCTCCCGGCGCCCGCGGCGGGGGCGCTGAGCGGCTTCGACCTGGACTAGGGCGGCACAACCTGTGAGCTTCCTCTGCAGGCGCGCGCGGGCGATGAACCACTGCCGTGCCTGGCCTAAGGCGCCGACGACCTCCTGCGCCGGCGGGGGGCTACTTCCCGCTGTTCACAATGATCCGCCGCACGATCTCCGTCGCGGTGGCCGGACTGTAGCCGATGATGCCGTCCACGTTGTGTCCGACCAGGCCCACCGAAAGATCGTGCGGGCTGAAGATAATGGCCCACCGCAGACCCAGGCGCACGCCGCGGAGCTGGAGCACGGTGTTATTGCCCACGAACTGCCGGGCATAGCGTCGATACTCCACCACCAGCCGTCCCGGCGGATGCGGCGGGGGCGGAGTAGCTGGCGTGCGGAAGATGGTGACGTGAGGTTCCGGCAGGGGGTTGGTGTCGGCCAGAAGCGGATCGTTGGCGCTCATGCCGATGGGTCGGACGCCCGGAACCAGCGCCTGCAACTGGGATTCCATGGCCCGGGCAAATTCGCTGGATCCCCCGGCGGCGTCGATCAGCAGCAGCCCGCCGCGCCCGAGAAACATCCTCAGCTCCTGAATCTGCGGCTGCGACAGCACCACCGCCTCCGTGCCCGTGAGGTGCGCCAGTCCGTAGCCCTCCAAAGCGCCGGCGGCCAAGGTAACCGGCTGCACCTTCAGCTCGATGCGGTTCTGATTGTGCAGCAGCGCCGCCATCCGACGCCATCCCCCCGGCTCAGGGTCCCAGTTGCCTTCGTACTGAATCCGCGCCAGCGAGACGCTCCGAAGCGGCGCAATCGCCGGATCGGCCTCCACGATGTGCGTATCGCCGCGGTTGCGCAGCCGCCCCTTGTCCGACGCGTAAAAGAAGATGCTGGCGGCCAGATCGAAGGCATCCGGGTTCTCACGCTCGGTCTGCGACTGCCAGGCCCGCGACGGGTCCCGATCCACGATCAGCACAATCAGTTCCCTCGCGCCGTTGCCCAGCGCCTTCACGCGGATGGGCTTGCGCAGGCGACCGGCTCCGGACACTACCATGTGGTCCTCCGGCAGCTCGCGCATCCGATAGGGGGCGCCGATCTGGTTGGCCGCCTGCTCAAACGATTCGGCAAAGGTCGGGTCGGCCATGTCGGCGTGAGCGAGAATCAGCCCGCCCTGCTGCACGTACTGCCGGAGCCGCGACCGCTCCTCAGCCGAGAAGCTCACTTCTCCGCTGCCCGCGATGTACAGGACCGGGGCGTCGTGGAACTCGCGCACGTTGTTGTCAATCCGCACCACCTGCCACAGCAGCTCGCTCTCGTATCGCCTGCCATACCAGCGCGTGACGTTGGCCATGTCGCGCGGCCGCGCGTTCCACACCCCCTCGTAGCGGAGCTTGTTCACCAGTATCGGGCGCTGCCCGCGGGCCATGAACAACAGCGCAAAGGCCGTGTTGCGAGGGTTCTCCTCATAGCGCCCGCCGGGAGTGTGACGGGCGGCCAGCCCGCGCACACCCTCGTCGAACCAGTTATGGTCGCCGAAGTACTTCAGCCCGCCGGCCAGGCCAACTCGCTCCACAGCGTACAGCCAGTAATACGGTGGGATCGTCTCCACCGATCCGCCGAAGGGATTGCGATCCACACGGAAGTGTTTGGCCAGCCACGCCACCCCGCGCTCGATGGCCTCGTTGCTGAGGGCGCCCCTGGCGACGGCCTCGCCGCGGGCACGCAGATGGTCATTGGTAAGGAAGAGCGTCGCCACGCCCGCGGCCGTCATCGAGCCCGTCGAATCCCCCGACTGAGCCGACTGGTTGTAGCTCCAACCCCCGTCGGTATTCTGGTCGCGAAGCCAGGCCTGCTCGGTGTCGGCCCAGAACTGCTGACTGACGTTCATCCCCATCTGGTCAGCCGCCCACATGCCCAGGGCGGCGAACTGCGAGGCGCTGTGGTCGATCCGTGTAACGCTGTATTCGGTGGTGTAATTGTACAGTCCCCCGGCCGGATTCGGCTGGCGCGTCTCGGGGTTGATCATCGGAATCTGCGCACGCACGAGGTACTGCAGATCAGCGGCCGCCGCCTCGCGAATGGTCGCAAAAGGCAGATATGAGAACGCGTTGAGCCGTACGGCCGACGTGTACACGCCCCTGGAAGGGTTGCGCAGCAGCCAGTCAACAGCCTGGCGAATCCTGGGGTTCTGCGGCGACTCGCCGGCCGCCAGCAGGGCGTACGTGCACAGCGCCGTCGTGCCGCCAAAATGATAGTCGGCTTCCATTGGCAGGCCCCCGGTCCCCTCCCAGTGACCTTCGTCCGTCTGAAAACCGTACAGGGTGCGGATGAGGTCGGCCGTGAATATGCGCACCTCGTGCGGATTGACTGGCGGCACCAGGGCCCGGTCGGGCTGCCGCTGGGGCTCCACCTGGGCAAGAGCCAGCACAGCCAACAACAGAACGCCGGCGTGCGAAGCCACAACACGGCCAATTCGTACGGACATGGCAGGTTCCCTCAACAACAGATCCGCTACACCGCTCTGGAGCATTGTAGGGAACGTCCCGACTCCGCCAAGCGAATTGCGTGAAGATTCCCGCCTCATGGTCCTTCGCGGCCTCCGGCGAAGAAAAAAGCAGGACCCGCCACTGAGGCGGGTCCTGATGACGACCTTCACACGTGTGCAGGCCAAACTTGGGGCTTAGTAGTGCACACCCTCCCTCGGCACCAAGATCGTGTCCAGCTCCAGCACCGGATCCAGCGAAATGGGATCAAAAGCCGGGTTGTCATTCTGCGCCGGAGGCGGACCTGCGACGATGTTCGCCGCGGCGGCCCAGATGCAGTCACGCTGGTCGCCCGCCCAGCAGTTGCCTTCCCAAGACACGTGCCCGTCATTGTACAGCACGTTCTGGCCTTCGCCGCCGTGGTTGCGGCTGTTCAGAGCGCGCTGAATGGCGGCGGAGGAATTGGCCCTGGCGTCGCTTCTTTCGTTCAGCACAGACTGGCTCGGACCGCGGTCGGCCGCGATGGCGAAGCTCGCGATGGCGTTGGGGCCAAGGCGATAGCCAATGCCGACCGAGCTGACCCTGGGATACGGATTGGCGTAGGCGTAGCTCAGGTTGTTGGGCCCCGTGAAGTTGGGCCGGTTCTGAGCGCCGACGTTGTTGAGCGTATCCTTCTCGTGGTTGGTGCTGGGGCAGATGAACACGTCCGGAGACACGTCCACCACCCGCACCAGCAGGAACAGGGCCGCGCTCACGTCATTGACGTCAGGCCGGGCAGGTCCAAAGAAGGGATCCGACTCATTGGCGCCGCCGGTAGGCGTGAAGGCTGTCAGCGGCTGGGTAGGGTCATAGCGCGTCCGGGGGTAGGTCTTGAAGTCCGTTGCGTAGAGCAACAGACCCTGCCCGATCTGGCGAAGGTTGCTGGCGCACTTAACGCGGTTGGCGCGCTCACGGGCCGCGTTCAGGGCGGGCAACAGAATGCTGATCAGCAACGCAATGATGCCGATCACGACCAGCAGCTCGACGAGGGTGAAACCTCGCCTGCCGCGACTTTGAAGTTGCGTCATCTGAGACGCTCCTTTCGAAATGTGTCGCGTGGCGGGAGTTGGGCGTGATCGAAGTAAAAGAAGTTAATATGATTGCCTCTTCAGCGCGGATACGGATGGCTGCTGCTCATCGATCTCGCCAACGGCTCCAAGCGACAGACATGACTCACCGGCGAACACCGCCGGCTTCAATTCGCGATGTAAACACCTGCCAATGCGGACGTTACGTTCGTCCGCGGAGAACCTCCGCCCATCACCAAGCCCGAGGAGGCGGCCAACTATCCACCTCCCATTCTCCATCCTCAATTATAACTCAAGTCCCACCCTCACGTCAAGATAATTCCTGCGGTTTTGCAATTCGGATTCCACCGGAATGCAGCGCCCCGGCGGCCTGGCAAGCGGGCGTGTGACACTTTCTGCGTCGGATGGAGCCAGAATGGCCGTGGCACACGCTGAAGCGCGGACGAACGCCAGCCGCCCGCAAAAGTTGGGGGCACGGGCGAGGACCCCCGTGTTACGGTTGAAAGCGCTACGTCGTTGGGCTCGGGCGAGACGCGCGAGACGCCCGTGCTACGTTGTGCGCCGGCGTGATTCCCGGCCGCAGGCCGCATAAAGTGCCACGCGCCCCTGGCAAGCGGCCAAGACCCAGGATGGTTCCATTTGCCGCCGGTTCTGGTATAAGGGGTACTCGATCGAGACGTGGAGGCTCTATGTATCGCATCACCGCCATCCTCGTTCTGACGCTGGCCGCAGTGCTCGTCTCCTGTTCCACCAATGCACCGCCCGAGAGCGGCAGCCGGGCACAGCCCATCGAGCCTGCGGCGCCGGCTCGGGCGGCCGCTTCAGCCGCAACAGGCACGGCGCCGCAGACATGGAACATCCCCAGGGATGCCCGCTGGACCATCCTCTGCGCCGAGTTCACCTCGCCCGACCATGCCACTCGCGCTGCCGCCGCCGAGGACACCGTCCGGCGACGAACCGCACTCCGCGAGTGGTACGTCGTCACGCGTTCCGACCGCAGCGCCCTCTACTACGGCTTCTACGCCGCCATCGATCCCGCCGAGCATCGCACCGAGGCCGCACGCGCCCAGCGTGACCGCGCCCACATCACCGGTCTTATCGACGAACGCACCCGCCAGCCCCTCTTCCCGCTGGCCATGGCCGTGCCCCTCGACGCCGGCGACCCCACCGCGCCCGCCGAGTGGGACCTCCGCAACGCTCGCGGAGACATCACGCTGCAGGTGGCCATCTACAAGGACCATCCCGAACGCAAGGAAGCTGCCCTGGAGGCCGTCCGCGAAGCCCGACGCCTTGGCTATGAGGCGTACTTCTACCACGGCCAGACCACCAGCTCCGTCTGCATCGGCGCCTGGCCGCGAACCGCCATTCGCGAGATCGCCCCCGTGGCCCAGAACCCTAAAGCCGTCGTGATACTCGCGCCCCAGGGGATCGAGCCTCAGCCCATCCTTCAGGAGTCATTGGGCAAACCGGTGGAAGTTGTCCGCCCGAAGGTGGAGGTGCTCGACCCGTCGCTGGCCAAGATCCTGGCTATTCCCGAGTTTCAGGTGCAGGCCGTCAACGGCAAGCACGAGCGAATCTTCCTCAATCCCGTAACCGGCAAGACCGAAACCCGCCGACTTCCTTCGCAGCTTGTGGCCATCCCCAAGTCCCCATTGGGCGGCGGTGTAGCGCAAGTGCCTGTCGCGCCGCCTCCGACCGTCACTCGCCCGGCCGGCCCCAGCAACGATGGCCAGCCCGCCATCGCCTCCCCGCGCCCGCCGCGTCCCGTGCCCGCGCCGGCCGGCTCCACCAGGCCGGGCGAAGGATCGCTCCGCGGTATTGACTAGTGCCGTTTCCAGTTCATGACTTTCGCGCTCCGGTCGGCGTCGATTAGCCCTTGGCGCCGCAGGCAATTACGGCGCAAATGACTCCACAACGGTCGGCCCAGGCGGCCGTTGACGT
>Ga0308417_1000914_pt1 | contig 20632 bp, 27 predicted proteins | sample HotsprSampleOS65_FD_203528 | JGI IMG/M metagenome (GOLD analysis project Ga0308417, IMG submission 203528) | Hot spring phototrophic mat microbial communities from Octopus Spring, Yellowstone National Park, Wyoming, United States - 20090730_OS65 ... | reverse complement strand
TGTACCGTCAGGCGGGAGAAGTAGAAGTTGACGTCGTCGGACGGGTTGGTCCAGCTCACCGACGTCAGCCCCCAGTAAGCCACGCCGTCCTGCGTCTGCCCGTAGGTGATCGTGCCCACCGCGGCGTCGAGAATGCCTGTGGCGGAACACGCCCCGACCGCGGGCGCGGTGAACCGGCAGTAGTTGTGATCGACCGCCGCCGGCGGGTTGCCGATGTTTGGATGCAGGAACAGCGCCTCGCCGTACCAGTAGGTCCGCGGCGAGAACACGACCTCCCAGGTCTCGTCCTGCTCGGGCCGGTCGTAGTACCACTGCACAGTGCCGTTCTGCCCGTCGGCCCCGCCGGGGTGGGCGTGGAAGAACAGCGGCTTGTACTCGCCGCCGGGCCGCTTCAGGTAGACCGTGATGCCGGTGAACAGGCCCGAGGAGGGCGCCTGGTAGGGGATCGAGATGTTGAGTGCCGGCAAGCCGGAGCCTTCCCAGAGATCGCCGTGAATTGTCGGCGCGGCGGTGATGATCGGGAAGCCGACGCTTTCGACCTTGGTGATCTGAACCGAGATCCAGGTCTTGCCCTGTTTGGCGGGCGCTGTGGACGGCTCGGTGCGCGCGCCGGTCACGGTGATCGACACAACGGCGAACTTCCAAGTCTGATTGGTCTCCGGCCGGTCGAACCAGACCGGGGGCAAGTCGAAGGGCGCAGGAACGGTGAGGTTGGAGGGGTAGTCGTATTCGGCGACGGGCTCGAGCTGGCCGGTGGCGCGGTCGACGTAGAGCGCCACGCGGGCGAAGCGCTGATCCTTGGGCGGGGTGATGCGAAGCTGCACGCCGACGGCTTGGCGCTTGGAGTTCTCCCAGATCGTGTAGCCCGGATTCTGGTTGCCCGGCGTGTGCGGGTCGAGATCCACCGGGGCGAGCTCCACCTTGGTGACCTCGCCCGGCGGCAGCATCCATTCGGCTCCGTGGAGCTGCTCGAAGAAGAGAATCCACGGGCGCGTGAGGTTCCCGAGCGCATCGAACATCCGCGTCCGCAGCGGAGGCCGCGGGCGGCGCAGTTTCTCTTCCATCAGTGCATCCCTCGCGTCAGCCTGAGGTGGGCATCGAGCAGCGCTACGCGGGCGTCGCTCGACGTGATGGTAATTTGATAGACCCGATGGCGCGCCTCGCCGAGCCGCCGCCAGATGATCCGTTGGTCGCTGGCGGGCGCGCCGGTGTTCACCGTCCAGCCCGCGTTGAACGTCTTGGCGCCGTCATCGGACCACTGAAGCGTCACATCGACCGCGGCGCTGACGTCGAGCGTGAGTTCGAAGCGGTGGTGGAAGATGCGCGCCTCTTCATCGACCAGATACGGCGCGCGCCGCAGCCGCCGAATCGCGGCGCCGGCGTCGCTCGTCAGCGCCAGCGACATCTGATAGATCGTGCCGGCGGCGTAATCGCCCACCAGATGCTTACCGTGGACGAACGCATGGCCCCGCGATCGGTGACGTCGGAACTGGGAGCCATCCCAGCGCGCCCGTTCGTGCCACAGTCCGGTGGTCACGTCGTAGACCCAAGTGGCGTCGTCGTTTGGAAACGTAATGACCCAGAAATAGTGGCCGTCCTCGGAATAGGTGTAGGCCTCGGCGTCTGCCGGACTGGTGTAAGCCGCCCAGGCCGCCTCCACCGCGTGCGTCGAGACACGCTTGGGCTGGTAACCCTGGGCATAGACGGCGATGAGCTGGCCGCGCCGATCGCCGCTCAGCCAGCCGACGCCGCCCGGCAAGCGGACCGTCGCCCAGGGCGCGCGATTGCCGTACTGCATGAATGCGCCCGCGGCGGGCTGCCAGGGGAAGGCCGCTGGATCAGGATCGGCGTTGCGCCGCCAGACCTCGGTCGTGTCCGTGCCGAACAGATACAGATCGGCGTGGTCGGCCAGCATCATCACGAGGCCGTCGGCATTCGCCTCTTTGGAGGCGAAATCAAGCTGGTCCCAACTGCTGGCATCGAACGGCGCCGAGTGCCGGAAGCGAATCGGGCTCTCTGAGGGATCAATCACCAGAAAGTAGCCGTCCAGAAACGCTCCCGCTTTCGCGTTGAGCTGCGTCTGAGTGTCCTTGTAGTAGACCGGTTGGACGCTCGTCCCTCCCCACCGCCAGCCTTTGCCCGCCGAAACGATGAACAGTTCCGCCTGCGTGGCGAACATCTGGACCGGCTTTCCGTCGTCGCCGACGTCACCGAGCAACGTCGCCGTGCCACTGGCTGCGATCGAGTACAGCTTCGAGCCAGCAACCGCGTAGCAGAGGTCGGCGCCGCCGGCCCACAGGCCACGTACCGCCCCGGCGAGTCCGGTGGTGAAGTTGGCCAGCCCGGGCGTGCCCACGAGCATCGCTTTCGAGCGTGCCGTGCCGGCTTCGGAGGCTTCCGGATACAGGTTGATCGAACGATCGGCAGCGAAGTTAGGGAAGCGCGACTGGTACGTGCCGCCGACAAAGTTCGGATAGCTCGCCATCGAGTTACCCGCCGGTTCGCCAGTCAAACCCCGAGACGCCGTGCCCGAGCGCCGGTTCGGTACGCATCACCGGGCGCGGCAGGTTGAGCCGCTTGACGTTGGCCAGCGATTCGCGCGCCTGGACCACGACGAAGTCCGGCAGAGGTGCCCGGAGTTCCTGCGCGAGGCGCAGCGCCAGATTGTAAGTGATCGCTTCCTGGTAGCCCTCAGGGAAATCGGCCGTGTCGTTCAGACTGGCAAAACGGCCGAGCGTGGACCAGGTGAACAGCTCGACCTGGTGCCCCTCGGTGGGCGCCGGCCAGAAGCGTAGCGTAGTGAGCGGGAAGGCACGGTCGTAGTACAGCCGTGTGGGAAACGTGCTTTCGAGAGTGGGCAGGCGCAACGCCGCCCAATCGTCCACGCTGATGATCTGCAGCGGGCGGTGGAGCGCCGCCGGAAGAATCACGTTCGCCCGCTCGATGCGCACCGGCCGCTCCCCGCTCCAATCGCCGCCCGGGCCGAGGGTGTAATTCTGCCGGCCGCCGGTCAGCGAGTAGGTCTGCTGGCGGATCGAGTAAATTGCCAAGCGCTGCGCGTTCCAGGCGTCGAGCATCGCGTTGAGCGCGTGGAGCCCGGCGGCCTGCTCGTCGCTGGAACCGGATTGCCCGGGATGCCAGGCGATCAGGCGCCCGGCGGCGCGTACCAGCTCTCCGGCGGTCATTTGGTCTTCTGCTCCGGCACGGGCGCAATGCCGAGATGGCGCGCATTGAGTTCCGCAATCGCGGCTTTGGCCTGCGCGGCGAGCGCCTCCACTTCCGGCCGCGGTGGCAAGTCGAAAGCGGGGGCGAGGGCCACGGCGAGGTTGTAGGCGAGGGCGTGCTCGAATGCCGGCGGCAGCACCAGCGTATCGCCGAGCGCCGCGATCCGCGCCAACTGCTGCCACGTGAACAGCTCCAGCAAGCAGGCCGCAGAGGGGATGGGATGCACCCAGAGCGTCGAGATCGGCGCGGCGTAATCGTCATAGAGCCGCTGCGGCACCACGCTCTGGTCGCTACGGGATGGGATGGCTGCCCACTCGGCCGCGGTGAGGATCGCCACCGGCACGCGCACCGGCTGGCCGGAGAACGTCAGCACGGCGTTGGCCCGCTCGATATGCACCGGGCGGGGAGCGTTGAAATCGGCCGGGCCCGGGCCGATGGTGTAGCTCTGCTTGCTCGGGCTCAAGCCGTAGGAGTCTTGGCGGACCGAGTACACGATCAGCCCCTCGGCGTTCCAGGCATCGAGCAGGCCGTTGAGGAGCCCCAAGGCCACCTCGCTCTCGGATTGCCCGGCACCGCGGCCGGCACCCAGGCGGCCACACAACGTCAAACTGCGACTGATCAGATCCTGTGCCGTCATTGCTCACTTCCCTCATTCGGCGCCGCCAGGGGCCGCCGCTCGGGCGGATGCTCGCGCCACGCGGTAGGTTGAGGAATTCCCAACGTGCGCGCATTCCGCTCCATGATAGCCGCTTTCGCCTGTTGCGCCTCCGCGGCGACAATGTTCGGGTCGCGGCCAAAATTCGAGGCCAGCTCCAGCGCCAGATTCCAGATCAGTGCCCGGTCGTAGCCAGGCGGCATGTCCACATTGGTTCCGAGCGAAGCGAAGCTGGTCAGCTCCTTCAGCATGTAGACCTGGATCGTCCCGCCAATCGGGGCCGGCCAGAGATAGAGCAGGCCCTGCGGATACGCCGGGTTGTAGTACGCCTTGCTGACAAACGAGCCAGTGCGGGTCTTGTCGGCGATCGCCGCCCACTCTTCGGCGTTGATCAACTCCGCCGCCTGGGTCACTCCGGCCGAGGTTGTCACGCTCACCGCATGGACCGCCAAGGGGCGAACCGTGCCGAGCGTTCCCCCAGGTCCCATCGTGTAGACCTGCGTGTTCGGCGTGACCGGCTGCGACAGCCGGTTGATCTCCGGAATGAGAAGCTGCTCCGTGCTCCACGAGCCGATGAGCTTGTTCAGCGCCGTCAGGCCGTCGTTGGACTCCTCGGTCGTGGGGGTCTGGCCGGAGGCCAGCTCGCCCAGCGCCCGCAGTGCCGCGTTGATAATCTCTTGCGCCGTCATTGGCTACCTCGTAATTCCGAGCATCTGCGCGTTGATCTGGCCGAGCGCCGCCTTCGCTGCCTCGGCCTGTGGCGGCAGCGTCGGATCGATTGGCCGGCGGAACTCGGGCGCCAGCAGCACGGCCAGATTCATCCTCAGCGCGTGCTCGTAGCCCGGCGGCAGATCGACCGTCGTCGAAAGCTGCGCAAACGCCGTCAGCGGCTTGAGGCTGTGCAGGTACAGCGTGCCGCCAGTCGGCTTGGGCCAGGGGTAAATCTTCAGCAACGGATAGCCGCCGTCAGCGTAGATCACGTCGGCAAAGAGCGCCGTGACCGAGTCGCGGTCCACGATCTTGTCCCACTCTTCGACGGTGATCAGCCGCACCGGCATGGTGATCTGGCCCACCTTGTGATGCGCGCTCCGGATCTGCACCGGCCGCCTTGTGTTGATGTTCCCGCCCGTGCCCCACGTGTAGAACGTGGTGCCGGGAGTAATTGCCACATTGTCTTCGGCAATCGAGTACAGCATCAGTCCCTCGGCGCTCCAGGCGGTGAGCATCTGGTTCAGCGCATCCAGACAGGTGGCCAGATCGGTACTGGACGCCGTATAGCCGGGCTTGAGCTGGTCGATCAGCCGCAAGGCTCCCTCGATGAGCTGCTGCGCCGTCATCGCTTCGCCCTCCTCTTGTTCGCTGCCCCGGCCTCAGGCGCCGGCGCGGGCGCGTCGGCCGCGTCGTTGGCGGCCGTCACGGCGCCCGGCGTCTCCGTCCATTCCGGCCCGAGCGCGGCCTCCTCCTCCGGCCCGTTGACGATGCGCGGCGCCAGGTTGCGGTGATACAGCCACTTCGGATATTCAACAAACATCAGCGTTCCCTCTCCTCCTGTCGGCGGGCCAGGAGAGGCGCCGGGCCTTCCTAGCCCGCCAACAATCATCAGTGCGCGCTCACCAGGCAGATGACGCCTAGCTCACGATACGCACCGAGAAGTGCGGAATGGTCGCCGCCCAACCGTAGAGGATGTCGCACCGGGTGACGAACAGGTCGTTGGTGATGTCGTACTGCGACACCATGCGGATGGACGTGCCGGTCTCGCGATCGATCGAGCGCGCGGCCATGTGCACGCCCTGGGGCAGATCCATCGGCACCATGGCCAGCGTGAACGCCTCCTCGTGGAAGGCCAGCCCTTGCGGGGTCAGCGTGTTGGCCGCTCCGAGCACCGTGATCGCCGCGTTGTTGGCCGGCGAAGCGCTGACGGTGCGGTAGGGGCCGGAGACGATGATCTGCGGCGAGATCGGGATCTGCGCGTTGCCGTTGGCTTCGGAGCTGACATCGTTCAGGACCACGAACTGCTGGAGGTCCGGCAGCGTGTCGCCCGACACGGGGTTGACGGCGAAGACGTTGGCGATGGTGAAGATGTCGCCCTTGCGCAGGCGCAGCCCCGCGGCCGCGGTCCAGCCCTTGGTGTTGAGCGTGCCGCCGGTCTGGCCGGCGCCGTCCACCAGCGGCGTGCCACCCTGCGGGCCGACCTGGTGCGTCCGCACGTTCTGATCGACGATCCAGTCGAAGCCCGCCGCCGTGCCCATCCGGCCCTTCTCGTACTGCTGCTTGATCTGGACCGAGCTCTGGAACAGGCCCTTGAGCGCGTCGACGATCTCGACCTGCATGTCGGGCGAGATGACGACCGAGCGCTTGGAGTCGAACGGGCAAGACGCCTTGTCCAGCTTCGCCCCGGCCTGGTTGTACAGCTTCAGGTTGTTGGGCACCGTGCCCGGCGTGCCGACCGCCCAGTAGGTCGACTGGTAGGCCAGCGTCAGGCCATCGACGTCGACAGCGTTGGCGAGAGCCACGGCCGCGCTGTCCAAGTAGCGATCGCCGAAGCGGTCGATCGTCAGCGTCAGATCCTTTGAGCTGAAGCTGAAGCCGACGTGCCGCTGCGTGTTGATCACCAGCGGCACCGACCGCTCGGTGACGTCTTGCACGACGAGCGTCGGGCCGTTCGAGGCGGTGAACCGCACCGGGACGCGGATATTGAGCGTGTCGCCGATCTTGCCGCCCTTGACGGCGAAGCGGTCGTCCCATTCGCGGCGCACCGCGCCCGCAAAACCGAGATTGTTTTTGAAGCGCCGCAAGAGCTCGTTCGTGATCACCTGCGGCGTAAGTAGTGTGTTTGGCATGTCTCCTTAACTCGCTTTTCGTTTCAGTTCCGCGCGGCGGACCAGCTCCCAAGCGTTGTAGTCCTCGGCGAGTGCGGGATCGTAGACATCCCGCGCCCCGCCCGGCTTGCCTCCGCTCACGGGAGTCACCGGCTTCGGCGCGCGGGTTACAGGCGCCTTCGGTTTTGGAGGTGGTGCCGCGAGCGAAGCCTCGATGCGGCCGATTTCGCGGATCGCCGCAATGGGCGGCAGCTTGGAGATGCGCTCGGCCTCCTCAGGGTGCTTGCCCAGCCAGTAGGCGATCTCCGCACCGTTGTCGGACTCCAGAATCGCCTGCTGCATCGCCGCGGAAACGGGAACGTCGGAATCGACCACCTCGTCGAAGTCGGGGTGGGCCTGCCGGGCAGCCTGAATCCGGGCCATCCAGGACTCGTAGACGCGCCGCTGGGCGTCCTCCTGGACGCGCTGGCGCTCGCGCTGCTCGAGCTTCCAGTCGGTCAACGCCTCGGTGTAAGCCTCGTAGGTGTCGAAGTCCTCGGGCTTGGGCTTGCCCTCCTCGGCCGCCGCCGGCCGCCGTGTCTCGCCGCTTTCGCCAGCGGCCTGCTCGCCGCCAGCGAGCCGCTTTTCGAGCGCCGCAATCCGTGCTTCGAGCTCCCGTTTCTCGCGCACCAGCTTGTCGATGCGCCGCTGAAATCCGCCCTTCCGTTTCGGCGCTTGCTCCTCCTCTGCCTCGTCGGGCTCGCTCGCGTCCCCCTCCGGGGACTCATCCGAGGTGTCCGCTTCCTCGGCGCTTTCAGCCGCCGGCTTGGCCGGGGCCTCGGACTCGGTATCCTCATCAGCCGCGGTGCCGCCCGCGGCTTGCGCCCTGCGCCAGGCCTCGTACTCGCCGAAGTCCTCGGTCTCGGGCGCCGCAGGCGCACTCTGGGTGTCCTTTGGGTTTGCCAAGTTGCCTCCTTGGGATTCGATCCGGGTCTACAATGCCGGCCCGTAGGCAGGATGCCGGCGGCCCAGCCCGGTCAGGGCCAAGCGCCGAAAAACTCGTGCGATCACGCCGGGGCGCTACTCCTCAGCCGGTTCCGCCTGCGGCCGCCGGCGACGCGGCCGCGGCGACGGCGCGTACCGCTTACTGCGCAGCTCCTCGATCGCCTGCGCCGCCTCAGGCACGCCGCGGCGAAACTGGTCGTAATTGCGCTGCGCCCCAGTTTCGTCAAGCCATTCACCCCACCTCTGGCTCTGCATCACACCTCCACCTCATCCGGCGTGTTCCCGGGCTGCCCGGGCGGCGCAGGCTGGTGAGCCTGGCGCGGCGCGCTCAGCTCGGCCAGGCGCCTCCCGATGGCCGCGATCTCCTGCCGCAACAACTCGATCCCTTCGCGACTCGATAGCTGCGCTTCGGTCTTGATCAGATCCGCGCCTCGATGCGCTCGCGCGACTCGAGCTCCAGGCGCTTGGATGCCAGCAGATCCGTCAGCCGGTTCAACTCGGCCGCGAGCTGCTCGTTCTGCTGCGCCAGCGCCTTCATCTGCGCCGCCACCTCCGGCGGGATATGCTTCGCCCCCGGCTTGTCCTCCTCAGCCAGCTCGGGCGGCAACGTCTTGCGCAAGCGCGCCGCCAGCTCATCGGAGCCGGGCACGTCGGAGTTGCGGAACACGATATCGCCGGCGATCTGGAGGAGCTGCGGGTAGGCCCGGGCGAGCTCGGTCAGCATGGCGAAGGCCTCCTGCCGGCGCGTGGCGTAGCTCGGCCCCGTGGCAACCGTGACGTCGTACTTGCCCGCGCCGAGATCGTACCGGCGCACCTGGCCGTCCTCGTCGCGATAGAGCGCGTTCACCTGCACGACCCGCTGCGCCTCGTCCTCGCCGATGATGCGCACCCAGCGCGGCGTGTCGTAGATCCGCGGGATCAGATCGAGCAGGATGCGGCCCGCATGGCGCTGCGCCCGCTGAAGGTTGTCATCGAAGTGGAAGTTCGACGTGTTGGCCTGCTCCTGCCGCGCGAGGATCGCGCGGCCGCTGGTCTCGTTCGACTGCGCCCCGAGCGACGGGTCGAAGATGCCCGTCGTGGCCTTGATGTCGTCGGCAGCTTGCAACGCGCCGACCGAGAGCGCCTGGATCGGCGGCTCGTAGTTGTTGCGCTGCGGCGGCCCGACCAGTTGGCCATTGATGCTCTGCGGCTTGTACTCGAGATACGCGTAGTTGACCAGGTTTGCCGTCCGCCACTGCTCCTCGTGCCCCTCGAACTGCCCCTCGGCGCCGATGAAGGGTGCCTTGGGCGCAAGCATCACCGCTTCGGCCTGCGCGGTCTTGTAGAAGTTGTAAAGCTGCTGCGGATCGCGCGCGAAGCGGATCAGGCTGAACAGCTTGCGCCGGCCCTCGACATAGAGCTCCTTGCCCAACACCGGAATGATCGGAATCCAGCGCCCGGGCCAGTCGTACTCCTCGAGCACCTCGACGCCGTTGGTCTTGATGCACCGGACCGCGCGGACCGCAACTTCGCGCTCGTGCACCACGGTGACGCCCATCTGCTCCATCACGCCCAGATCCACCTCGTCGGCGAAGACGGTTTCGCCGTTTGAGAGCAGCACCAGCCGGCGCTTGCGTGTCTCCACATACCAGTACTCGGCGATCTGCACGCTATCCTCGGTGATCCAGCCCTCGCTATGGCCGATTTCACCGCCATAGAAGTCCGTGGTGGAGGCCTCCGCTTCCGGCCAGCGCTGCTTGAACTCCTCGCGCGAGATCCGCTCGACCACGAAGCAGTAGCGCGCGTCGCTGCGATCCGCTGCCTTAGCAAGCGGGTCGAAGTACACCGTGAACGGGTCAGGGATCGCCTCGATCCGAATCTCCTGGTCGAAGCTGTCGTCAGATACGTAGTCCGTGAGAATCCGAAAGGCCCCGAAGCCGCACGTGGCCGCGTACTCGAACGCGGTCTGGTAGGCCACTTGGGCGTCCGAGTCGTACTCGATATGCCGGATCAGTCCCTGCATCACGCGCGCCGTGTCGGGATCAGTGCCCGAGTCCACCGGCGCCACCTTGATCGACGGCTTGTTGCGCCGCATCTGGTTGACGATCTGGCCGACGAAGGTCGGCAGCCGGTTGATCGTCAGCGCCGGGCGCGAAGCGATCTCCCGCTCGCGCCGCACCCGCTCCGGCCACTGGTCGCCCGCGACGAAGCGAAGGTCCTTGCGCGCCTCCTCGCGGATCTCGCGCTCGGCATCGGCGGCCTCGCGGAACCGCGCCCGCGCCTGCTTGAGTAGCTCGTCGTGCTTCATGCTCTAGTACCAACGGCCGTTGCGCCGCACAAGATGCCCTGCCATACTGGCGGAAACGCCATGTCGATCCTCACCAGTCACACCCGCACCCTGATCAGCGACGACGAGACGACCCTCCTCACCTGGCTCGGCGCGCTCCGGAGCGCCTGCGCCGGCCACGAGCTGCGCGAGGATGCCGCCGAGTTCCTCCGCCGGACCGCGCACCTGCCGGAGGAGCTCGCCGTCATCGCCCGGCCCGATGGCTTCTACCTCGTCATGGACGAGCACGACCAGCCGCTCGCGTGGTACCCCCGGGACGAATCGGCGCCTACTTCGACCCCCGGCCCCGACGCTTGAAGTACTCGACCTGGCGCAGGCGTTTCTCGCCCGCCCTACGCCGCCGCCCGGGCTACTGCGACACGCGCTCGTAGACGATGTTCACGATGTCGCCGGCCTCGGGAATCTGCCCCGCCCTAAAGCGCACCACGGCGCCGTCGAGAGCATAGTCGTCCGGCTCCGTCATCAGCAGCCCGTTGCGGTACACCAGGATCTGCGTCACCAACTCCGGGATCACATACTCGGCCACCCTGCCCGTCGGCCGGTAGGTGATGCGCGCCCACGTTGCCGGAGGCCTCGGCGGCTCGAGCACTTGCAGCTCGTCATTGACAATCGACAAGCCGCGCAACCGCACCAGGACCACGCGATTGTCCACGATGGCCAGCAGCCGACCGTTGCCCATCGCGCGCAGCGACTCCACCGGCACCGTGGTCTGCGCCAAGCCCGCCGCCGTCCACAGCGCCAACGCCAGGCAGGCGATCACGCCTGCCAACACTGTCCACCGGATAAGTCTCTCCATACACACCTCTCACGCGGTACGCCCCGCCGGGGGAGCGTCAGCCGCGCCACAACCCGCTCCGATTCACGCGCTATCGGCCGCCGCCAGCAGGCCCAGCCCCGTGAGGATCGCCACCCAGGCGCCCGGCTCGGCCAGCACCCGCGGATCTTCCGCCGCGGCAAACCCCACCGCGACCAGCGCCGCCAGCCCCGCCGCGCTGGTCTTGGGATTCCGCGCCAGCGCCAAGATGATCCGCTTCACTCGACTCATCCCACTTTCACCTCCGTCACGCGAAGAACTTCTCACCAGCCTCAAGCCGCTCGGCCTGACCTTACTGCTTCTCGCCGTAGGCCTGTTCGCCCTCTTCGGCGGGCTCCACTACTGGCGCAGCGGGAGCAGCAAGCGCCGCTGAGCCGCCCCCTCACACCATCCAGCCGCCCTCGAGTCCGCCCGGGCTGAATTGCGGCTCCGGCTTCGGCCCGCGTTCCGTGCGCGCGATCGCGCCGAACGACACCACCAGATACCGCGTCGCGTCCATCAAGTGATCCCGCTCCTTGACCACGCGCCCCTTCTCGTCGCGCCGGTACAGCCGGTACTCCGCCAGCCAGTTTGTGAGCGATCGAAACACCTTCAGGCGCCCGCTCGACAGCCGCTGCCAGACCTCGTAGATGCCCGCCTCCACGGCTGAATCCGCCTCAGTCAGGGGGATGCCCAGGCCGCGGTAGAGCTCGATCAGCCGCCGACCATCCACTTGACTGCACCCGAGTGACGCTGGATCAATCGCCCCATGAATCCACGCCCCACGGGCGCGTATCGCCTCGGCGTGCACCACCGGTTCGGCTTCGCCGCGGTAGTGCTCGCTGTAGAGGTAGATCACATCGGTATCGGGGTTGCGCGCCCCCCACACCGCCGCGGTCCGATTCCAGCCGACGTCCAGGCCGAACGCGCGCGGCCAGTGCGCCGGCAGGGCGAAGTCGTCCACCACGATGTCCGACTCCGGCACGGGATAGATCGCGCCCGCACCCAGCGCTGGGATGCCCTTCGAGCGCGCGTCACGCTGGTACGGAGGGAGCGACCGCCAGAGCTCCTCCTTGATTTCCGACGTCAGATGCGGCACCTCGTCCCACGTGCAGAAGGTGACGTGCTTCGCGGGCCGCTCGAGGTCTCCGTCCGGCAGGAACGAGAGCACCACATCCGAGAGCCCCTGAAGCGGCGTGAAGGTCACCATCACCAGGCCGCCCGTGGTCATGGTGCGCAGCAGGCACTCGGTGTAGATATCGAGCGGAGGCTCCTCATCGAGCCAGATCACGTCCTGCTCGGTGCCTTGGAACGCCTCCCGCCGCTGGTCGTAAGACTTGAGCACGAGTAGCGACCGCCCGCCACTCTCATGGCGCACCCACACGGTATCGATGGCGTCGGCTACGCCTGCCTTCGCCGTCGTGTGCACGATCCGGTCCGCCGGAATCATGCCCGTGCCAAGCTGGCCAGGCAGGCCGAGCAGCTTGATTTGCACAATCTCACGCACGGTCTTTGCGGTGTCGCCGGCCGCGATCGCCCGGATGGCGCGCGTGAACCGCCGCCCCTCCCACCAGTGCGGATACAGCCCGGTAAGATGGCACGTCAGCTCGTAGGCACCGCAACCCTCGGTCTTGCCCACGCGGTTCGCCGCCATGAACAAGCGCTCGCGATGCTCGGCGCCCGCGCGAAAGAACGCCGTGTGCTTGGGGTAGAGCTCGCGCCTCAGTGGGCCGGAGTCCGGGTAGAAGCGCCGCATCCGGTTCCGTCGCAGGTAGGCCTCCGCCGCCAGCGCCGCCTGCGCCGCCAAGCGCACCTCAGCACTCACCTCACTCACCGCGCCCGCCTCCGCCGCCGCTCGCCTCGCTCCGCAGCACCGCGCCCAGCCGCGCCAGCTCCTCGATCCGCTCCACGGGCAACCGGTCGAAGTCGATCCGCGCCGCCAGTGGCCCGCCGCCGGCGCCCGTGACCTCGTGCTCGATCCGCGCATTGTCGCGGTAGCGCTCCGGCCGCGCCGCCTTGAGCAGGAAGATCAGCAGCGTATCCGAGGACTCGCGGACCGTGCCGCAGACCTCGCCCTGGTAGTAGACCGGCTTGACGACGCCCTTCTCGGCCCTGCGCCGGGCCTCGAGCTCGAGCGCCTCGACCGCCTCCTCCTGCGCCGCGAGAAACGCCTCCGCGTAGGCCGGATCGGAGAGCCACTCGTAGTGCTGCGAGCGCGCGCACTTGGCCGCGCGCGCCGCCGCGGCGATGTTGCCCGTGCGGGCGTAGGCCGCCAGGAACGCCCGCTGCTTCGCTGGCGCCCGCTTGGCCGCCGCCGCGCGCTTCGCCCCAGTCACGTCAGCCTTCGACGCACCGCGCCGCGCAGTCCCCTTTGCCTTACGAGCCGCCATCGTGATACGATTGGTCGCGCCCCAGCCCTGGGTTCACAGCTCCTCCTTAGCGCCGGGTGCGTTCCCTCTTTTTTATGGCGTCGGAAAGCGTCGTGCGCCCCGCCGCCGGCCCCAAATCAACTCGTCTGCGCGCAACGTGCGTGCGCATAGCCGACCCCCGCCCGTGCGCAAACCTTTAGCTTCCAACACGCCCTTCCAACCGCCGCTAAGTCCTTTGTTTTCGCTTTCCCCCGCCGCCCTCCCGCGGAGGACTTTCTGCACACCCCTCCAGCGCCCGCCGGACCGCCAGGCGAACCGTTGATTGCGGCACCCCCAGCGCCCGGGCAATCGCCCGCCAGCTCATTCCCCGGCGCCGCATCCGCACCGCCTCATCCCGCCGGAACACCTTGAGCGGCCGCCCGCAGTGCTTGCCCCGCCGCTGCGCCTCGGCGATCCCCGCCCGCACCCGCTCGCGGATCAGCTCCCGCTCGAACTCCGCAATCGCCGCCAGGATGTGCATCAGCAGCTTGCCGGCGGGCGAGCGCCGATCCGTGTCAATGCCCTGCGTGGGCGCCACGAACCGAATCCCAAGCTGATCGAGCAGCATCACCCGCTCGACGAACTCTTGGAGGCTCCGGCCGAAGCGGTCCAACTTCCAGACCACCACCACCCCGAACTTGCGCAGGCGCGCATCACCGAGCAGCCGCTCGAGCTCAGGCCGCGGCGCGCCCGCCTTGCCCGACGCCTTCTCGACGTACTCCTGCACCTGCCAACCCATCCGCTCGACGTAGGCCCGCAGCTCCGTAAGCTGCATCGAGCAGTCCTGGTCCTCGGTCGAGACCCGCGCGTAGATCGCCGCCGTCATCCTTCGCTTGCTCGCCATCGGCCCCAATTATGGGGCCGGAGACCAAAATTGTCGAGACCTAGTACTGCCGCGCCGCCGCCGTGACCCGCTCGTCAAGCCGCCGCACCTCGGCGGCGAACTCCGCCCGCGACGGATACCGCTGATCCAGCCGCTCGACCAGCTCCCCGATGTCGGCCCGGATCCGGAGCTTGAGCCACGCGTTCCACAGCTGCCCCGCCAGCGAAACGAGCGACACGACCAGCGCCACATGCGCCATCTGAACCTCTGTCATGCCGCCCTCCACAAGCCGAAATACTCCCGGGTCGGGAACAGCGCATACGGGCGCAGCTCCCGGAACACCCGACCGAGCCGCTCCTCGAGGCGGTACACCTCGTGAAAGAACCTGCCCCTCTCCAGCCCCACCCGCCGCGAGCACCGCCGCCATTGCTCCCCGCCGAGGTGATGGTGCCGGAAGATGGTCCACTGCCGCTCCGACAGCGACCGCCGCGCCACCAGCTCCACGTCCGCGAGAAACTCCTCGTACTGGCGCGAGTAGACCACCCAGGGCATGCGCCGCCCCTTGGCCCTGCCACCCCAATACCGCACCTGGATCGGGCGATCCTCTCGCTCGCGAATGTTCCAGACGCGCTCCACCACCGCCCGGCAAATCCGCCGCAGTACGCACCCGCACGGCCGCCCGGGCTCGCCGCCCATGCCGTGGCACTGCGTACACCGCACGTCGGAGTTCGCGAGCAGGATGCCCCGCGGCCACGCCGCCAGATGATCCCCCCCGATCGGCGCACGCCGCCGCCCCCGGCGCCGCACCGCCACCACCGCCGCGCCAGCCATCGCTCGATCAAATCTCGTACAGCCCGCGCACCCCGCGGCGGGCCAGCTCGGCCCGCATCACGGCCAGCGCCGCCTGCTCGATCCGATGCACCGTCACCCAACTCACGCCCAGAATCGTGCCGATGGCACGTAAGGTGAGATCCGCCCCGTAGCGCATCGCCACCACCGCCTGCGCCCGCGCTGGCAACACCGCCAGGCACTCACTCAGGAGCCGCGCTCGCTCCGCCTCCGCAACCAAGAAAAAGGGCGAGGCCGAAGCCTCGCCCCACGGAAGGAGAGTCATGGACAGACGAAGAGGAGATCGAAATGGAGTGGCCCGCTACGCCACCAGGCGCTCGGATACGACGGCCAGGAAGATCTTCCGGTGGCGGGCCGGAATCCGATCGAGCGTCCAGACGCCCCGCGGATTCTCGTGAGTCTCCCGGCGGTGGGAGTCTCCGTAGCTCCGCCTCCGGATCACGTACAGCCGCCGTGGCTCCTCGCGCGCCTCGGCCGCCGCCCATCGCACCGCGCGCACCCGCCGGTTACTGCCGAGCACCTCGACTTCCCCGCGCGCAATCAGCCGCTCCGCCTCGGAGGCCTCCAGCCAGCAGACATGCACACCCGCGCGATCAACCAGCCGCACCTTGGCGGGCACCACCCACCCCGCAGCCAACGACACGAGTAGCGTCCATGCGGTAACCGGGAGTCGGCAGAATTAGGTCGGCCTCCTCGCGACCCTGCGCCTACCACGGACGGCGCCGCCCGGGCTGAGGGAGCCCGGACGCAATTCTCTGTCGATTGTACGGCCGAATCCGCGATTTGTTACGACCCCTTGCTCGGTCCACAATCAGCCATGCCGCCGCCGGCGATGTCCGCCCCGCCGCCACCTCGGCCGCCAGCCATGCCACCAGCTCCCTGCACCTCACCCTCATGCCGCGTGCTCCAGCCGTGCAAAGACCTTCAGGCGCCGCGGCCCGGTCTGAGAGCTCACGACGAACCGTTCCTGGTCGGCCGGCGCCATGATCTCGTCCAAGGCCGACAGCGGAAACTGGCAGTAGGCCAGGAACTTGCGCTGCCCGATCTCCCGGTACAGCGCGAGCAGGGATTTGATCCGCCGCTCGACCGCCCGCGCCGAGACTTCCGCGGCGAAGTGCACGCCCTCGAGCGAGAACGACCGCTCGGCCGGCTCGCGCTCGTACCAGCCCATCACCTTCCGCCGCAACTGGTCGTAGCGGTCCTGCAAGCGCCTCAGCTCGCCCAGCCGCACGCCCAACCCGCCCAGCTCGTCCACCACTTGCGCAACCTCCTCTGGGCTCGGAGGCCGTGCCAACTCAATTACCTTCCCCATGCCCGCTAACTCGATGGCATGGGCCGGCGCGATAACCCGCCTCCGCAGATTGTCGAGCGCGCGGCGTTCCAGGGTCGCGACCGCCGCTTGGCTGATGCCGAGCTCGCGGGCAGCCCGACGCTGGCTCACCCCATCGCGATAGCGCAGCGCGACGACCACGCGCTGCCGCGCAGAGAGGGCAGCCACTGCCCGCTCGACCGCCGCCCGGCGCTCGCCCTCGATCGCTGCCGTTAGGGGGTCGATGCCCTCATCAACCAGGTCTCCCTCAAGCGCGACGCTCCCCCGCCAGCCGCGATCGCGCAGACTGTCGAGCATGGCGCCGCGGATTCGCATCCGGACATAGGCGGGGAAAGTGGCGTCCCGTTCGGGGCTGTAGTGGGAAGCGGCGTCGAGCAGTCCGAGCGCGCCGGCCTGCTCGAGATCCTCGAGCGACACGCCCCGTGCACGCCGCGCGATGCCGGCCGCTATGGGCCGCAGCAGGTACGAGTATGATGCGACGATCGCGTTGCGGCTCTCGATGGCGACCGCCTCGCGCTGGATGGTCCGGCGCATGCCCTAAAAACCTCGGGCGAACGAGACCATGCGAGTCGCCTCGGTCTTAAATCATTAGTACCACTTCGCCCCAAATTGTCTCTACTGCTACAATCGCTGGCATGGCCACCTCCAAGCGCACCAGCCCCCGCCGCGGGGCGACCTCAGCCCGTCCCACGCCTGGCACCCGCAAGGCGCAGACGCCCTCCGACCCGCTCTATATTCCCCTGGAACAGGCCGCCGCGCTGGCCGGCGTGTCGCGCAGCTTTATGGAGCGAGAGATCGCCGAAGGCAGGCTTCCGGCGATCCGGGATGTCGGTCTGAAGGTGCACCGCGACGACCTGGCCCAGTGGCGCGGGCAGCCCGTAGCCGCCGCCCCGGCGGTCAAGAAGGCCGCCGCGCGCGCCGGCAGCGCCGCCAGCGCAGCCTGATCAGCGGCGCCGGCGGATAGTCCGGGTCAATCGCGCTTCGCCCGCGCCACTTTCCCCTTGCGGCGCTTCGCGCGCCGCCGGGCCTCGCGCGCCTGAACCATCTTGCGCGCATGCGCTTTCCGTTCCTCTTCCGATGTAGCTTCCCACTTCGCTTTCGCGAGCTCTCTCGCGATTGCCCTCCGCTCCGCCGGCGGAACCTTCGACCATCGCAGGCGCGCTAGCGCCGCGCCAGGCGACTCTTCTTCTGCACTCATACGACCATCATAACATCCTTGCGCACGTAAGGTGTTTCGCCCCGCCGATCTACTAGTACTCCCTCGCTCGAACTAAGTGAATTTTCCACTTGCGTGCGCTCGCATGATCCGCTAGCATGGAAGTAGAAGGAGACCCCTTCAGAAAGGAGACGACCAATGACTGACAAAGAAATGCTGGCGTGCGAGCTCGAACACCGCGCCGAACTCGCAACCCCCGAGGAGCTGGCCGCTGCGCTCGCCTTCGAGCGAGCGCGCAGCGAGGCCAATCTGCGCGGGTACATCCGCGCGATGGAGACCCTCTTGGCGGCGCTCTCGAAGCCGCCGATCCCGGAGGTGCGCGATGATGCGTGACGTGCTGCGCCTCGAGCCGAACGTCCCCGCCGTCGTCGCCTTGTGCTTCGACGACGGCAAAGACGTCCAAGGTCGCTACGGCGACCAGGTCCTCTACACGGTCCAGACGGCGGACGGCGAGCGCGTCATGTATGTGCCGCCAATCGTCCGCACCAAGATCCAGCAGGCCGGACTCACGGCCGGCGAGTGGTTCCGGATCGGCAAGTTCGAGGTGCGGAAGGGGACCATCGAGTGGAGAATTCAGCGCCTCGACCCCGAGGAGCAGGCGCCCACGCTCGGCAAGCCCGCGCCTGCCCCCCAGGAGAGCGCTCACCGGAGCGCTCAAGCACAGCCTACCACGCCAGCGGCCGCACCGGCCAATGGCAAGCCCGCCGCGGCACCGCCGGCTCTTCCGGCCGCGGCCGCCCCGGCCCCCGACCCCGCCCTCGCCCCGCGTCCCCAGACCAAGCTCGAGGACGCGCTCAAGACCGTGGTGGCCGCCTGTCACGCGGCCACCCTCTACGCCAAGGAGATTGGCTTCGCCATCCCGAACTTCACCAGCGAGGACATCTCCAAAATGGCCATGACGCTGACCATCGAAGCCCGCAACGGAGGTGCGCGATGAAGATGAAGACGATCTACCTCGCAGGGGGATCGAGCTTCACCTCCCCCGAGGGGCGCGACTACGTCGCCTCCCTATCGGACCGAAGCTTCGTCGAGGAGCCGCGGCTGTTCGGCTCGCTTCTGCCGGCGATCGAGCACGCTCGCAGCCGGATCGGCCAACCTGTGCATGGCGGCACCATCACCGGAGCCAAGGTGGTCGCGATCGAACCGCGTTCGAAGCGGTTCCCCTGCTACTGCGGCCCCGCCATCGCTATCGCCGCCTACATCGACCGCGACCGCAGCGTCACGAGGGTCCGGCCGCGCCGGTGGCGCCCAACGACGATGGACGATGGAGGTGCCCAATGAGTAAGCCCAACGGCCACGCGCCTGACTTCTCCTTCCCTGGGCCGGCTACCGCGCCGGCCCAGGCCCCACAGATCTACACCGCCATCGTCGAGCCGCCGGCGGTGCTTTCCCCGAGCCAGGTGAACACCTTCCTCGAATGCCCGGCCAAGTGGTACTACCGCTACATGCTCGAACTTCCCGAGCCGGTCACCTCGTCGCTCGCCCTCGGCCGTGCGGTGGACGAGGCCCTCAGCTACAACTTCCGCTGGAAGGCGGAAACGCGCGAGGACCTGCCCGCCAGCGATGTGCTCCAGGCTTTCGACTGCGCCTTCGCCGAGCAGCTGTCGGAGGCGCAACTAGCCGAGGGGGAGAGCGCCGAGCACCTGCACGAGCTCGGCGAGCAGCTCGTCTCGCGCTACCTGGTCGAGCTGGCGCCCGACGTCCAGCCCGCCATGGTGGAGCGCGACGGCGAGAAGACGCCCGCGGTTCAGGTTCCGGTGCGTGGTGAGATCGCCGGGGTGCCCGTCCAGGGCATCATCGACCTGATCACCGAGGACGGCGTGGTGGTGGATCTGAAGACCGCCAGCCAAAAGCTGCCCGGCATCCCGCCCGACTACCGGCTCCAGCTCGCCACCTACTGCCGGCTCACCGGCCACACGCAGGGGCGGCTCGACTGCATGGTCAAGACCAAGACCGTGCAGTGCCACCGGCTGAGCACCGAGATCGGCGCAGCCGATCACCGCTACCTCGAGGCCATCTACCCCGCCGCGCAGGAGGCGATGCGCACTGGGGTGTATCTGCCCCGCCGTTCCTCATGGATGTGCTCGCGCAAGAACTGCGCCTTCTGGCGTCAGTGCGAGGCCGACTATGGCGGCACCGTGAAGAGCTAGCCGAATCCCCGGCTCACGATGAGGCGGCTCCCGGAGCGATCCGGGGCCGCCTTTCGTATCTGGCGGGGAGAACCGGCAGCCGATCGGGTGAGCTTATGGCCCAGATCCGCATCCCACGCTCGGCCACGCGCCGGAACGCGATCACCTACGCCAAGCTGCTCTACTGGGTGAATGAACCCGCGCTCACTGGCTACGACTTCGAGGGCATGCTCTTGAGGCCCGGGCAAGCGCTCGAGGAGAGCGCTCTATGGCCTGGCGAGGACTGGCCGCGAATGCCTGTCCTGCTCGAATGCGCCGGCAACGAGATGCCCGGTTGGGGGCATCGGCGCACGCCGGTCACCTACATTCTCTGGCGCTACGAAGGGGGCGAGTGGCGCGAGCTGGCCCGGACTTCGGCCATTGGTATAGAGTGGTGTCTCATCCTCGGTCCGGTGGCGCGCCGGGCGGTGGTAGGCGAGATCCCGGCGCGCTCCGCCCGCGAGTGCGCCGAGATCGCCGATCAGATCTATCGGGCGATCGAGGAGGTGGTTTTGAGGCGTCTCACTCAGCCGGACGCGGCGCATGTGGTGGCGCGGCTGCACGACCTGCTCGCGACGCGGGTCTTACAGGGACTTGACGACGGAGGGTCACTTAGTATATGCTTCCCACTAATGCCTAAGCGTAAACAGAAAGCCCGCAGGCCCTCACGAGCAGAACTGTCCCGGGCGGCCCGAATCCTCGGTGCCGAGGGCGGCAGAATCGGCGGCCGAAGGCGGGCAGAAAACCTGTCAAAAGAACGGCTTTCAGAGATCGGCCGGATGGCCGCCTTGGCGCGTTGGGGTCCGCCCAAGGAATCAAGGGGAGTGGCGTGAAGGTGGCGGAATATCCATTATCGGAACAACGCTGCGGGCTGCGGCGCCTCTTGCCCGCGGATCATCTCGAAAGCGGGCTTTCGGCCGACAATGGAAGTCCGGTCGGTTGCCAGGGGAGTCGGTCCAGCACCTCGTTGGGCTTCGCGGACGCCGACACTGGCCGTGAAGGCCGGCCGCTGGTAACCCGGCAGCAACGAAGTCTT
>Ga0308417_1000913_pt1 | contig 20635 bp, 24 predicted proteins | sample HotsprSampleOS65_FD_203528 | JGI IMG/M metagenome (GOLD analysis project Ga0308417, IMG submission 203528) | Hot spring phototrophic mat microbial communities from Octopus Spring, Yellowstone National Park, Wyoming, United States - 20090730_OS65 ... | reverse complement strand
CGAGCCTGCGGGCCGCAAGCACGATCGATCTGCCTGCGATTCGGGCACTGCCTGACCGCTCACGAGGCAGGTGCCGGCCTGCCAGGTGCCGAAGCACAAGCCTCAGGCTTGGCACGCGATGTGCAATCCTCGAGATGTGCAATCCTCAGGCCCCAAGTCACGCCTCGCTTCGGGTATGAGCGCCATGTTCGACGACCGGTTCGATTCGGCAGCGCATCCGTTCGGCTGCAGCTGCGGCGCGCACGGCGGCAGCGGAAGCACGTTCTCCTGCGAAGCCGTGGGTGTAGAGGCAGCCGCTGCGCGGCTCGTCGACCGGGCGGTCACGCGGGCGATCTTCCGCACCGAGCGTCGCCGGCGCGCCTTCATCGGCCTCGTCGGCAAGGCGACCGCAGCCGCAGCCGTCGCCTCCGTGTTCCCCCTTGCCGCCGCACGCGAGACCTTCGCGCAGGCACCCCGCACGATCGAGAAGCGCGACCTCAAGGTAGGCTTCATCCCGATCACCTGCGCCACGCCGATCATCGTGGCGCACCCGATGGGCTTCTATGCCAAGCACGGGCTGAACGTGGAGGTGATCCGCACCGCCGGCTGGGCAGTGATCCGCGACCGCGCGATCAATCGAGAATACGACGCCGCACATATGCTCTCGCCGATGCCGCTCGCAATCACACTCGGTGCCGGCTCGAACCCGATCCCGTGGACCATGCCGGCGGTGGAGAACATCAACGGCCAGGCGATCACGCTCGCCAACAAGCACCGCGAGAGGCGCAACCCGAAGGACTGGCGCGGCTTCCGCTTCGCCGTTCCCTTCGACTACTCGATCCACAACTACCTCTTGCGTTACTACGTGGCCGAGGCCGGCCTAGACCCCGACCGCGACATCCAGATCCGTGCCGTGCCGCCGCCGGAGATGGTCGCCAACCTACGTGCCGACAACATCGACGGCTTCCTCGGACCGGACCCGTTCAACCAGCGCGCGGTGTTCGACGGTGTCGGCTTCATCCATGTCCTGACGCGCGAGCTCTGGGACGGGCACCCCTGCTGCGCTTTCGCCGTCTCGCGGGAGTTCATCACCCAGAACCCCGGAACCTACCATGCGCTCCTGCGCGCCATCGTGGAGGCGACCGTTTACTCCTCAAACCCGGCCAACCGTCGCGAGGTGGCTGCGGCGATCGCACCGCAGAACTACCTCAACCAGCCAGTGACGGTGGTCGAGCAGGTGCTGACCGGCACCTTCGCCGACGGGCTCGGTCGGGTGCAGCGCGTGCCCAACCGGATCGACTTCGATCCGTTCCCCTGGCACTCGATGGCGATCTGGATCCTCACCCAGATGAAGCGCTGGGGCCAGATCCGCGGCGACATAAACTATGCCCAGATCGCCGAGCAGGTGTTCCTCGCCACCGACACCGCTGCGGCGATGCGCGAGCTCGGCCTCACCCCGCCGGCGCAGACGACGCGCACGCATGTGATCATGGGCAAGACCTTCGACCCGGCGGATCCCGAAGCCTATCTCAACTCCTTCGCGATCCGCAGGTCCTGACGACGCAAACCGATGCGCGCTTCGCGACCCTTCGCCTCGCTCGCACTCGCGGCACTCCTGTTCGCCCTGTTCGTGGGCGCGTGGCAACTTTCCGCCTCCGGCAGGCCGCAGGTCGGCGCAGCGGTCGACCCCGAATACGCGGCGCTCGTCGGCGCCGCGGCGGCAACGGGCGGGCAGACGCCGTTCCCCGCGCCTGTCGAGATCGGCGCCCGCATCCTCTGGCACCTGGCCGACCCGTTCTATGTGCGCGGCACGAACGACCAGGGTATCGGCATCCAGCTCGCCTACAGCCTCGGACGCGTGCTCGCCGGATACCTGCTCGCCGCTGCGGTTGCGATCCCACTCGGTTTCGTGATCGGCATGAGCCCGCTTCTCTATGGCGCTCTCAACCCCTTCATCCAGGTGCTGCGGCCGGTCAGCCCGCTCGCGTGGATGCCGCTTGCGCTCTACACGATCAAGGACAGCGCGCTCAGCTCGATCTTCGTCATCTTCATCTGCTCGATCTGGCCGATGTTGCTCAACACCGCCTTCGGTGTCGCCTCCGTCCGGAAGGAGTGGCTGAACGTCGCCCGCACGCTCGAATGCGGCCCGGTGCGCACCGCCTTCCGCGTGATCCTGCCCGCCGCCGCCCCCACCATCATGACGGGGATGCGAATCTCTATCGGCATCGCCTGGCTGGTGATTGTCGCTGCGGAGATGCTCGTGGGAGGCACGGGCATCGGCTACTTCGTCTGGAACCAGTGGAACAACCTTTCGCTCGCCGACATCATCACCGCCATACTGGTGATCGGGCTTGTCGGGATGGTGCTCGACCAGCTGCTCGCGATCGCGACGCGGGCCGTTTCCTACCAGGACTGACCGCTGATGCGCCGCCCCTTCGTCAGCGTCGAAGGCATCGCCCGCCGCTTCCCCGGTGTCGCCGGGGCGGCGCCGCTGACCGTGTTCGAGAATCTCTGGTTCGGCATCGAGGAAGGCGAATTTGTCTGCCTGATCGGCCATTCCGGCTGCGGCAAGACGACGGTGCTCAACATCCTCGCCGGGCTCGATTCGCCCTCTGACGGCGCGGTGGTTGTCGCGGGCCGGGAGATCGACGGCCCCTCCCTCGACCGCGCTGTGATCTTCCAGAGCCATGCGCTGCTGCCGTGGCTGACGGCGGAACAGAACATCGCCTTCGCGGTGCGCAGCCGCCACCCGGAGTGGAGCCGCGCCCGGGTCGCCGAGGAGTGCCGGCGCTGGATCGAGCTTGTCGGGCTTGCTGCGGCGGCGGCGAAGAAGCCGGCGCAGCTCTCCGGCGGGATGAAACAGCGCGTCGGCATCGCCCGCGCGCTCAGCGTGCACCCCAAGATCCTGCTGATGGACGAGCCCTTCTCGGCTCTCGATGCGCTGACGCGTGGCGCGCTTCAGGAGGAGGTGAACCGGATCGTCGACGAAACCAAGCGCACGGCGCTCATGATCACCCACGACGTCGACGAGGCGATCCTGCTCGCCGACCGGATCCTCATGATGACGAACGGCCCGAATGCGAAGATCGCGGAGGTGGTTGTCAACACCCTGCCCCGGCCGCGCAGGCGGCAAGACCTGCACCACCTGCCCGGCTACTATGCTCTGCGCAACCACATCATCGACTTCCTTGTCGACCGTTCCCGGCTGCTTGCCGCGACCATGCCGAAGGGTTGGGACCCGAGATGCGTTCCCGAGGTGAGGCCGGCCGTTGCGGCCTGAGCGGACGCGATCACCGAAAAGAAAGAGCAACATAAGGAGAGATAGATGACCCGTGCCCAGCTCACGGAAAAGATCCTCGACATCAAGCGCGAGAAGGGCTGGACCTGGAAGCATATCTGCGCCGAGATCGGAGGTATCTCCCCCGTCCTCATCGTCGGCGCGCTCCTTGGCCAGATGAAGCTTGTCAAGCCGCTCGCGAAGAAAGCGGCGACCCTGTTCGGCCTCTCCGAGGTCGAGGAGAGGATGCTGAACGAGGTGCCTTACCGCGGCACGCCGATGCCCCCGACTGACCCGCTTATCTACCGCTTCTACGAGCTCGTGATGGTGAACGGGCCGGCGTGGAAGGCGCTGATCGAGGAGGAATTCGGCGACGGCATCATGTCGGCGATCGACTTCGACGTGGAGATCGAGCGCCTGCCGCACGAAAAGGGAGACCGGGTGAAGATTACGATGTCGGGCAAGTTCCTTCCCTACAAGTACTACGGCAACGAGCAGGGCCTCCCCGCCTACGGCTTCAAGGAGGAGTAGGCAGGGCGGCAGCGGGCGGGCATGCTGCGGGCGAAGACGCACCCAAACCCCGGGAACGCCGCATGACCGCCTCCCCGCCCCGCCCGCCGATCGCGCAAGCGGTCACCTTCCTCTACGCCTCCGACGCGGAGGTGTCCTGGCGTTTCTACGAGGAGATCATGGGGCTTCCGCTGGTGCAGGACCAAGAGAGCTGCCGGATCTACGAAGCGGCGGCCGGCGGGCGGGCTTTCCTCGGCGTCTGCCGGGCAGGCGCGCCGCGCGCCTCAGACAACCCGCGCGTCGAGGGCGGAGTGGTGTTCACCTTCGTCGCCGATGACGTTGACGGCTGGTATGCATACCTGAAGGCCAAGGGCGTGACGATCCCGCACGCACCGCAGCTCAGCGAGCACTTTCGCGTCTATCACTTCTTCTTCGGGGACCCTGCCGGCTACACGCTCGAGATCCAGCGCTTCGACCGGCCAGACTGGGTGAAGCCAGGCGGGTGATTGCGGCTGGGCGCCGCTCAACCCACGAACATCGTCGACGGCAGCCAGGTCGCTATTGCCGGAAAGACCGTCACCAGCGCCACCGCCAGGCACATCAACAGGAAGAACGGCAGGGTGTTGCGCGCGACCGTGAAGATGTTCTCGCCCGTGAGCCCCTGCAGCACGAAAAGGTTGAACCCCACAGGCGGGGTGATCTGCGCCATCTCGACCACGAGCACGATGAAGATCCCGAACCAAAGCAGGTCGAACCCGCTTCCCTGGATGATCGGCAGGACGACCGTAACGGTGAGCACGATCATGCTCACGCCGTCAATGAAACAGCCGAGCAGGAGGTAGATCGCGGTGAGCGCGGCGATGATCATGTAAGGGTGGAAGCCCTGCGCACCGACCCAGGCTGCCATCGCCGAGGGAATCCGCGTATAGGCCATCGCCTGGGTGAGGAAGGCAGCGCCAGCGAGGATGAAGTTGATCATGCAGGAGAGCCGCACCGCTCCCATCAGGCTGTCGCGGAAGGTCGCCCAGGTCAGCGTCCGCTCCCAGCCCGAGAGCGCGAGCGCGCCGATGACACCCATCACCGCCGCCTCCGTCGCGGTGGCGATGCCGCCGTAGATCGAGCCGAGCACGGCGAGGATGAGCAGCACTACAGGGATCAGCGCACCGCTCTCGGCAAGCTTGCGCGAGAGCGGCAGGCTGGGCCCCGCCGGCGGCGTCAGGCGGGGGTTCAGGAGCGACCACAGGATGATGTAGCCCGAGAAGAGCGCAACCAGCATCAGACCGGGCAGGATGCCCGCGATGAACAGCCGAACGATCGAGACATCGGCCGCCACGCCATAGACGATCATGATGATCGAGGGTGGGATGAGCAGCCCGAGCGTTCCCGACCCGGCGAGCGAGCCGATCGCCATAGGCTTGTGATAGCCGCGTTCGAGCAGAGCAGGCAGGCTCATCTTGCCAATCGTCGCCGCCGTCGCTGCCGAGGAGCCGGAGACGGCGGCGAAGATTCCACAGCCGATCACGTTGACATGCATCAGCCGCCCGGGCAGCCGCTCCACCCAGGGTGCGAGGCCGCGGAACATGTCCTCCGAAAGCCTGGTACGGAACAGGATCTCGCCCATCCAGATGAAAAGCGGAAGCGCAGCAAGCGTCCAGGACGCCATCGATTGCCAGATCGCGGTGGCGAGCACCTTCTCGACAGGAAAGGAGTTGAATGCCGGGAACAGAGCCGGCAGGACGACGATGCCGACGAGCCCAGTCAGCATCAATGAGAAGCCGATCCAGATTCCGAGGCCGAGGAAGAGGAAGAGTGTGGCGAGCAACAGCACGCCCGCCTCGGTCAAAGCGATGTCCATCGCCTCAGAGTTCTTCCGCCGCCTTCTCGAGTGCGCTCTCGCCGCCACCGCGGCGGTAGGACGGCACCCCGCCCGCGAGCAGCACGGCAAGATCGTCGAGGAGAGCGACGGCGAACACGACCGCTCCGGCTGCCATGAACGACTGGGGAATCCACATCGGCACGGCAAGCATGCCCTGAGCGACCTCCTCGAACGCCAAGCTGTCGGAGACGAGATCGACGGAAGCCCAGGCGAAGAGGAGCGACATCAACGCCGCCGCCCCGAGGGCGACGCCCTCCGTCGCCGTGCGCGCGCGACCTCCGAGACGCCCGATCAGCAGATCGACGCGTATATGCGCCCCGTGCCTGAAGGCATAGGCGAGTGGCAGCATGGCGCAGGCCGCCATGGCGAAGGCGGTGAGGTCGTCGCCGCCCGGAAGAAGACCACCCACCTGACGCAGCACCACCTGGACCAGGATGAGCCAACCGATCACGACGAGCGCGATCGCGCCGGCAATACCGCTCAGAAGGTACAGCGTGTCGAGCAAACGGCGGAGCACCCGCGCCGGCCGCGGCTTAGGCCTGGCGGGCGATCGCGGCGCGATAGGCCTCGATCAGGGCCTTCCCGTCCGGCCCTGCCTTCTGCAGCCACTCCTCCACCATCGTGTTGCCGACTCGCGCGAGATCGCTCATCAGCTGCGCGGGCGGAGGGTCGGCCACAATCATGCCGCGCTCAGCGAGCTGCCGCTGGCGCGAGACCTCCTGCTCCTGCGCCAGATCCCAGCCCCGCTGCTCCGCACGCTCGGCGGCGTTGCGGATCGCCGTCTGGGTGGCGGCAGGCAGGGCGTTCAGCGCGCGCGTGGAACAGAACACCGCGTTCTTCGTGCGGGTGAACCCGACCGGAACGAAGTGCTTGACGTAGTCCCAGGCCTGGCTGTCTACCCCCGTCGCTGCCGACGTGACCATCGCGTTCACCACGCCGGTCGCGAAGGCCTGAGCGAGCTCGGCCACCTGGACGAGCGTTGGCGTCGCGCCGACGAGGGTGGCGAAGCGCTGGGTGGCGGCGTTGAAGGTACGGAACTTGGTGCCGCGAAGCCCCTCGATGCTGGTGAGCGGAAAGTTCGTGTAGAAGCCGGCCTGCGGCCACGGCACCATGTAAAGCAACGTAATGCCCTGCCGTGCGAGCCGCGCCTGCACGTAGGGGCGTTGCAGCCCCGCCAGCACGCGCGCCTGGGTGAAGTTGGTCACCAGCATCGGAATGCCGTCGACCTCGAACATCGGGTCCTCGTTGCCATAGGCAGAGAGGAGGATTTCGCCCATCTGCACCTGGCCCGTCTGGACCCCGCGCTTGATCTCGGGCATGCGCAGGAGCGAGGCGTTCGAGTGCACGACGATCGAGAAGCCGGGAGCAGCTGCCTCGATGTCCTTCACAAACTCGCGGATGTTCTGGGTGTGGAAGTTCCCGTCAGGATAGGGCGTGGCCATCTGCCACCGCGTTCCCTGCGCCGCCGCACCGGAGGAGAGTGCGGCCACCGCTGCGCCAGTGATGCCTGCGCTGGCGACACCCAGCAGAAGCGAGCGACGATCCATCACGTGAAGCCCCCTAAGGCTGTTGTTGCGGGCGCGTTCCGCCCTCCCGAGCAGCATCTGAGAGAAATCGCGCCTCGAATGCAAGAGGGCCGTTGCCGAGGCCCGGCGCCGCGCCTCAGTGCCCGACTCCGTCCCTTCGCGCCGCATCAGCTGCGTCGAAGTGCCGCTTCACGAGCGTGAACAGGAACAGCACGAAGGCGACGAACAGGATAAGCCCGGAGATGTAGAAGGCGTCGTCCCTGGCCGAGGCGGCCATCAGGAGGCCGAGCAGCGCGAGCAGCACGCCAAGCGCGCCGAATACGATGGAGGATGGGGTCATGGCGGCGTCTCCCTGCCGGTCGGTGGTGGTGTCGGCCGCTCTCCGCGCGGCCAGTCGTCATCGAACAGGATCCTGTGCGCCGCGGCGTCCAGGTCATCATACTGGCCGCTCCGCATCGTCCAGAGGAAGGCGGCGAGCGCCCCTCCGGCGAGGATCAGCGACAGCGGGATCAGCAGGATCAGCGCGTCCATCCCGCCTCCGCCCGCTCGACCCTGAGCGCGTTCAGGATGACGGTGATCGAAGACGCCGCCATCGCAGCGGCAGCGATCAGAGGCGTGACGAGGCCAGCGACAGCGACCGGCACCGCAACCGCGTTGTAGGCAAGTGAGATGGCGATGTTCTGGCGCACCAGACGGGCCGCCTTGCGTGCGACCGAGAGCGCCAAGGGCACGGCCGAGAGGCGCTCGCCCTGGAACACGATGTCCGCCGCCGCCTGGGCGATGTCGGCGCCGGTCGCGGGCGAGGCGGAGACATGCGCCGCGGCGAGCGCGGGCGCGTCGTTTAGCCCATCCCCGACCATCAGGACGCGATGCCCCGACTCGCGCAGCGACGCGAGATGCGCAAGCTTTGCTGCCGGGTCCGCCTCCGCCCGCCAGCGCTCGATCCCTGCCGCGGCGGCTGCTCTCTCGACCGCAGGCCGCCGGTCACCAGACAGGAGCTCGACCGCGAGGCCTGCGCGCCTCAGCAACGCCACCGCCTCGGCCGCGTCCGGTCTCGGTGCGTCTACGAAACGGAAAGCGACGGGCGCTCTGCCTGGCACGGCAAGCCACAGTTCCATCCCCTCTCCCGCAGCCGCGCCGACGAAGGCGGCGCTGCCGAGCTTGACCGTCCCTGCAGGGGTGACGCGCGACAGCCCCTCGCCCGGATGCTCGGCCACGCCCTCGGCTGCGGCGACCCCGGCAGCGGCGGCAAGCGCACGCGCAAGCGGATGCCGGCTCGCTGCCGCAAGAGACCCAGCGAGCGCCAGATCGCCATCCGACCAGTCGCCGGGAAGCAGGACTGGGCGGCCGCGCGTGAGCGTGCCGGTCTTGTCGAGCACCGCTGCATCGACCTCGGCGAGCCTGTCGAGGGCTGAGCCGGAGGAGACGAGGACGCCCGCCTGCAGGAGCCGCCCTGCCGCAGCAACATGCACCGCCGGCACCGCGATCCCGAGCGCGCAGGGGCAGGTGATGATCAGCACCGCGACGGCGTTGACAAGGGCGGGCTGCCAGTCGTGCCCGAACCAGCCCCACCACAGCAGAAAGGTGGCAGCGGCGAGGGCATGCACGACCGGCGTGTACCAGCCGGCCACGCGATCGGCGAGTTCGCGCACGCGGCCGCGGCCAGCCTCTGCCGCCTCCATCATCCGAACGATCGCGGCGAGCGCGGTGCCGCTGCCTGAGGCGGTCACGCGCACGGTGAGCGGCGCGGCAAGATTGAGTGTTCCCGCCTGCACGGTCGCGCCAGGTTCGACCGGGCGCGGAACGCTCTCGCCGGTGATGAGTGCGGTGTCGATCTCGGACCTGCCCGAGAGCACGATGCCGTCGACGCCGATCCGTTCGCCTGCGGCCACCAGCACACGCTCGCCTGGCCGCACGGCATCCGGCGCGCGCGGCCGCGCAAGCCCGTCCTCGCCGAGAACAGAGACCGGGGCGCGGTTGAGTGCGAGCAGCTGCGCCGCGGCGCGGCGCGCGCGGGCGCGCATGCGGCGGTCGAGGAACCGGCCAACGAGCAGCAGGAAGACGAGCGAGACAGCGCTGTCGAAATAGGTGTAGGGGCCGTTGCGGAGCGTCTCTGACAAGCTCATCGCGGCCGTCAGCAGCACGCCGAGGCTGATCGGCACGTCCATGTTCGCCCGGCCGGCGCGCAGCGCCTCGACAGCGGAACGGTAGAACGGCAGGCCGCACCAGAAGATGGCGGGAAGGCCGATCAGGGCAGCGAGCCAGTGCATCAGCGACCGCGTCGCCGGCCCCATGTCGCCGCTCGCATTGCCGGTCCAGACGGCAACGGAGACGAGCATCACGTTCATCGACGCGAAGGCCGCCACCCCGATCGCGCGGAGGAGACGCATTGCCTCGTTGTCGTCTGCCGAGGCGAGGCAGGAGGAATCGAACGGCGCGACGGTGAAGCCGAGCGCGGCAAGGCGCGCGCCGAAGGCATTGGCCCGATCGGCGGGGCCGTTCCAGCGGATCATCAGACGTCGTGTCGACAAGGCCTGCCGCGCCCAGGTCACATCTGGCTCGCGGGCAAGCACCTGCTCGATCAGCCAAGCGCAGGCAGCGCAGGTAATGCCGCCGACGAGCAGCGCGATCTCGTGCCCGCCTTTGCCGTCGGGCACGGCGCGCGAGGTGAGATCATGCCGCGGCGCGTCCGGGTCCGGCCGCGGCGCGGCGCCGGTTGCGCGCGCGTAGAAGGCCTCGAGGCCGAGCCCCTGGACAAGACGGTGGGCTCCCTCGCATCCCGCGCAGCAGAACCGCGATGCCCCGGCCGGCAGCGGGGCGCCGCAGTGCGCGCAGGCTGCGGAGGACTGAAGCGGCGCCGCAGCGACGATCGGGCGTTCGGCTGTCATCCCGCTCCCCTCACCGCGCGACGAAGCGCTGGCGGAAATCCACAGGCCCCTCGGCCGCGCGGCGCGCCTTGAGCCGAACCTCCCACTGCCCGGGCTTCGGCAGCGTGACCGGGGCGACGTAGCGGCCAGGGCCGACCTCTTTCAATCCAAGCGCGATCGGCTGCGGCGCCTCGAGCGGACGGAGCAGCACGCCCTCCAGCGACAGCCGGTCGAGCGGCGCGAGGGCGGCGTCCGTCGCGGTCAGGACCAGCCTTCCGGCGAGGGTCCCGTCCGCCGCTGGCTCCCAGACGAGCGCGAACCGCCAGCCGATCCGCGCCTGGCGCTCTGCTTCGGCGATCACCTCGTTGTAGCGGCGGCCGCGCTCGTAGGAACGATCCACGGTCGTTCCGGTGAAGGTCGAGAGCGCGAACCAGACCATGACCGCGTTGACGACGACGACGATCGCCATGCCCCCGACGAAGGTCCAGGGAATCCAGCGGTCGCGCCGCGCCGTCGCCATCGCTGCGCTCATCGCTTCGGCGCGAGGAAGACGGTGCTGGTCGAGGCGACAGTGCGCCCGGCCTCATCCCGCAGCGAGAACGTCACCGGCGTGCTCTCGGCGAGGCGCGCGCCCTGCGCGGCGGTGACGTGCACGCGGTGGCTCGCGACGCCGTCGGCGCGGGTCGCGATGACCGGCCGCTCCTGGGGCGCGCCGACGACAGCGACGGTCGCGTCCGCAAGCCCGTCCACCACCAGCCGGTAGGTCGGCTCGTCATAGCTCTTGTTCCACACCTTAACGGTGAAGTTGTTCCGGATCGTTCCGTCTGCGAGTGTGATGTAGAGTGGAGCGCGGTCGCGCAGCACCGCGAGCTCCGTCGTCGAACGGAAGACGAAGGCCAAAAGCATCGCAACCGAGATGGCTGCGAGTACGGCGGCGTAGATGAGCGTGCGCGGGCGTGTGATGCGCCGCTCCATCGTCGCCGCCGCGCCAAGGGCATGGCGCGCAGGCCCTGGCGGTACCGCGCTCGCGGCTGCCTCGGCCTTCTGCAGGTGGGTCAGCGTGTCGAGCGCAATAAGCCCGCGCGGCCGGCCGACCTTGTCCATCACCTGGTCGCAGGCGTCGATGCAGAGGCCGCAGCCGATGCATTCGAGCTGCTGGCCGTCGCGTATGTCGATACCCGTTGGGCAGACATTCACGCACTGGCGGCAATCGACGCAGTCGCCACGCCCCTCCCAGGGGTCGCCCTGCTTGTGCTTGCCGCGCGGCTCGCCGCGCCAGGCGCGATAGGAGACAACGAGGCTGTGCTCGTCGAGCATCGCCGCCTGGAAGCGTGGCCATGGACACATGTAGGTGCAAACCTGCTCGCGCGCCCAGCCCGCGAGCGCGTAGGTGGTGAAGGTGAGGATGCCGAGGAAAGCGTAGGTCCAGCTGCTCGCGCGGCCTGCGAAGATGTCGCCGAGCATGGTGGGCGCATCGCCGAAGTAGAGCACAAAAGCGCCGCCGGTCGCTGCAGCGATCACCAGCCAGACGGCGTGCTTGGCGAGCTTCTTCGTCCAGAACGCGCGGTTGCGCGGCCCCTGGTCGAGGCGAATCCGCGCGTTCCGGTCTCCCTCGATCCGGCGCTCGACCCAGAGGTAGAGGTCGGTCCAGACGGTCTGCGGGCAGGCATAGCCGCACCAGACGCGGCCGAACAGTGAAGTGATGAGGAACAGCGAGACGGCTGCGAAGATCAACAGGCCAGTGACGAAGTAGAGCTCGTCCTGCCAGATCACGATCGGGCCGAGATAGAATCGCCGTCCGGCGAGATCGACGAGCAGGAACTGGTCGGGCGCGCTGCCAGGCCGCGGCCAGCGGATCCACGGCGCGACGTAGTAGACGGAAAGGGCGAAGACGAGGAACAGCCACTTCGCGTAGCGGAACCGCCCGGTCACCCGCGCGGGGTAGACCTTCACATGCCTCGCGTAGAGCGAGGCTTTCGGGCTCTGCGGCGCCTCCGCCGGCCTGGCCCTGCTCAGCGCCTCCATGGTCATCTCTAAGCCCCGCCGCTACTCGCCGCCGCCGAAGCTATGCACGTAGACGGCGAGCATCTTGATCGTTGCCTCGTCGAGACGGCCGCCCCAGGCGGGCATCACGCCCATGCGCGGGTTGGCGATCTGCGCGGCAATCTGCGCCTTGGTGCTGCCATAGAGCCAGATCGCGTCGTTCAGCGCTGGCCCGCCGACCGCGCGCACCCCCTCGCCCCTCTCGCCATGGCACGAGACGCAGTTCTCGGCATAGACCTGCTCGCCGCGCTTGGCTGCCGCAGCATCCGTCTCCCGCCCAGACAGGGAGAGCACGAACTCGGCCACGTCGTTGATCTGCGCCCTGCTCAGCACCCCGCCATAGGCCGGCATCTGGCTCATCCGCGCCTCCTCGCTTTGGGTGTTGCGGATGCCGTGCACGATGGTGAAGTGAATGTCCTCGAGCGTGCCGCCCCAGATCCAGTCGTCGTCCACGAGCGAGGGGAAGCCGCCGACCGCACCCTGGCCGCCCGAGCCGTGGCAGCCGGCACAGTTGTCGGCGAAGGCCACGCGGCCACCGGCGATGGCGTAGGCAAGCAACTCAGGATTGTGGCGTACTTCCTCGAGCGAGGCGGCGCGGATGCGGTCGAGGAACGGGGCCTGTGCGGCGCGTGCGGCGGCCATCTGCTCGACGATCGCCTGCCGCTGCGTCCAGCCAGTGAGCCCCCGGAAGTGGCCGGAGAGGCCTGGGAAGGACGGGTAGAGCAGCGCCCATACGGCCGACCATGCGATCGTCGCATAGAGGATGTAGAGCCACCATTTCGGCAGCGGCGTGTTCAGCTCCTTGATGCCGTCCCACTCGTGCCCGGTGGTGGTCTTGCCGGTCAGGCTGTCCTTCTCGATCTTCGTTGGCATCTCTCGCCCCGATCCCTCAGCCGCGGCCGGCACCGCGCGGCCTTGGCCCCTCGTCGTCATCCTCGAGCGGGATTCGCCCCTGCGCCTCCAACCTCTTCTTGTTTCCCGGCAAGAATGCCCAGGCGACTATGCCGGCGAACAGGAAGAAGAACCACAGCACCCAGAGCTGCTTGAACAGCCCGTAATTGGCGGCAAGCCACTCCATCGGGACCTCCTATTGCCTGAGCTGATTGGGTGTGACGTCGGCGAAGTTCACGAGCGTGCCGAGCATCTGCAGGTAGGCGATCAGCGCGTCCATCTCTGTCACCACGCGCGGGTTGCCGTCGAACGCCGCCTGCACCGCCTTCGGATAGCGTACGGCGAGTCCCGAGCCGTCCGCATCCGGGTTGGCCTGGGCAAGAAGGTCAGCCTGGGCATTGGCGATCATCTCGTCTGTGTAGGGAACGCCGATCGCGCGCAGCGTGCGGAGATGGTCGGCGATGTCGTCGAACTTCAGCGGCCGGCGCAGGAAGCCGTAGGGCGGCATGATGCTCTCGGGCACGACGCTGCGCGGATCGACGAGATGGGCGTAGTGCCACTCATTGGAGTACTTGCCGCCCACCCGCGCGAGGTCCGGCCCGGTGCGCTTCGACCCCCACTGGAAGGGGTGGTCGTACATGCTCTCGGCAGCGAGCGAGTAGTGGCCGTAGCGCTCCAGCTCGTCGCGGAACGGGCGTATCTGCTGGCTGTGGCAGGTGTAGCAGCCCTCGCGGATGTAGATGTTGCGGCCGGCGAGCTCGAGCGGCGAATAGGGCCGTACGCCCTCGACGCGCTCGATCGTCGTTTCGATAGTGAACAGAGGCACGATCTGCACGATGCCGCCGATCGAGACGGTGATCAGCGTCAGCAGAGCGAGCAGCACAACGTTCTTCTCGATGACTTCATGGCGGATCATCGGCACGCTCCCTTTTCCGCCGGTTCACTCGGCCGCCTGGGAGGCGAAGGCAGGCCGCAGCAAGGGAAGCGGCTCCGCACCTGTTGCGGTCTTCCAGAGGTTGTAGACCATGATCAGCGCCCCGGTGAGGTAGAGCACCCCGCCCAGCGCGCGGATCACGTAATAGGGGTGCATCGCCGCGACCGTCTCGATGAACGAGTATTGCAGGAAGCCGAAATCGTCATAGGCGCGCCACATCAGCCCCTGCATGATGCCCGACACCCACATCGCGCTGATGTAGAGCACGATGCCGAGGGTTGCGATCCAGAAGTGCCAGGCGACGAGCTTCTGCGAGTAGAGCGCGCGCCGCCGCCAGAGCACGGGCACGAGGTAGTAGAGGGCGCCGAAGGTCACGAAACCGACCCAGCCCATCGCGCCGGAATGCACATGGCCAACGGTCCAGTCCGTGTAGTGGCTGAGCGCGTTGACGGCCTTGACGCTCATCACCGGCCCCTCGAAAGTGCTCATGCCATAGAAGGCGACGGCGGTGACGGAAAAGCGAAGGCCCGGGTTGGTGCGCAGCTTGTCCCACGCCCCCGAGAGCGTCATGATCCCGTTGATCATACCGCCCCAAGACGGCATCCACAGCATCACCGAGAAGATCATGCCGAGCGTCTGTGCCCAGTCGGGCAGAGCGGTGTAGTGGAGGTGATGCGGCCCGGCCCAGATGTAGAGGAAGATCAGTGACCAGAAGTGCACGATCGATAGCCGGTAGGAATAGACCGGCCGCTCGGCCTGCTTCGGGATGAAGTAGTACATCATCCCGAGGAAGCCGGCGGTGAGGAAGAAGCCGACGGCGTTGTGGCCGTACCACCACTGGATCATCGCGTCCTGTACGCCCGACGGGATCGTGTAGCTCTTCGCGCCCGCGAAGCTCACGGGGAGCTGCAGGTTGTTGCCGATATGCAGCATCGCGATCGTGACGATGAAGGCGAGGTAGAACCAGTTCGCCACATAGATGTGCGGTTCCTCGCGCTTCATGATCGTGCCCACGAACACGACGAGGTAGACGACCCAGATGAAGGTCAGGAACAGGTCGACATACCATTCGGGCTCGGCGTACTCCTTCCCCGAGGTTATTCCCAGTACGTAACCGAGCGCTGCGAGCACGATGAAGGTCTGGTAGCCGAAGAACAGGAACCACCCCGCCTCGGCCCCGCCGAACAGCCGCGCCCGGCAGGTTCGCTGCACGACGTAGAGGGAGGTGCCGAGCAGAGCGTTGCCGCCGAAGGCGAAGATCACAGCGCTCGTGTGCACCGGGCGGAGCCTGCCGAAGGTGGTGTATTCCAGATCGAGGTTGAGCTGCGGGAAGGCGAGCTGCCAGGCAATCAGCGTCCCCATCAGGAACCCGACGACGCCCCAGAATACCACCGCGACAACGAAGGCGCGGACCACGTCCTCGACATACTCCGGGGCACGCTGCGCCACACGCACCTCGAGCGTTGATGCCGCCGCCACATCCGTCGCCATGGCCCCTCCGACGTGACCCGACCGGGGAAGTCGCGCTCCCCGACTCTCAGCGCCTCTGAAGATGCTGAGGCTGCCGCGGCGCAGCATTGATGTGCATCAAGGTGGCGGCGCGCTGGCGGGTTCACACAGGATGAGCCTTCCTCGCGCATCGGCGGGGCAGAGCCGAGGTTGCGGGCCGCGTTCGGCTGGACGAGGGAACGGGTGGACGAACATGACCGATGAGGCGATTCCGGTTTTCGCCGCTGCCACGCCGCGGATACGGCGCGTCAGTGTGGATCGGCCCTGGGCCTGGCTCGCAGCAGGCTGGCGCGATGTCATGGCTGCGCCGCAGGTGAGTATCGCCTACGGCGCTCTGCTTGTGGTGCTGACCTACCTGCTCTTGGTCGTGCTGCTGCAGGCGGAGGTGTTCTGGCTCGTTCTGCCGCTGACGGCGGGGTTCTTCTTCACCGCGCCACTGCTTGCCGTCGGCTTGTACGAGACGAGCAAGCGGCTCGCGGCCGGCGAGCCCGTTGGTCTCGGCCATGCGCTTTTGGCCTACAAGCGCAACGGAACCCAGCTCTCATACATGGGCGTCATCCTCGGCCTCTTCCACCTCGGCTGGATCAGGATCGCGCTGCTGATCTTCGCGGTGTTCTTCGGCGTCGGCTTCAACCCGACCTGGGAGACGATCCTCGTCAAGCTCATCGCGCCGCAGGCGCTGCCGTTCTGGGCGGTCGGCACGGCGGTGGGCGCCGTGCTCGCAGCACTCGTGTTCGCGATTTCGGCGATCTCGATTCCGATGCTGCTCGACCGCGACGTGAACGTGTTCACGGCAGTCGCCACCTCCTTCACGGCCGTGCGCGAGAACTGGGCCGCGATGACGCTCTGGGCTGGGCTGATCGTTGCTTTCACCGCCTTCGGCGTGATCCCGCTCTTCCTCGGGCTCGCGGTGACGATGCCGCTGGTCGGCCACGCCACCTGGCACGCCTACAAGGATCTCGTCGAGTAGCGGGTCACCCTGGCAGCACGTCCCGCGCCTGGGTCTCGCCAAGGCGTATCCGGAGCCGCGTGCACAGTGCGAGCAGCGACACGCACATCTCGCCATCGAGCGTCGCGCTCGTCCTGCGTTCAGCCCGCGCGCAAGAGGGCCTCGGCATTGTAGGCCATGCGTCTGACGGCGGCTGCGTCCTCACTCTGGCGCGCGAACTCGATCGGGCTGCGCAACGGTTTGGCAGAGCACGCTGTCTCTGGTTCCGGCATGAGGCTCAGGCGGCGCCGGCAGCGCGGAGCGCAAGCGCGCCGAGAACCACGGCGTTCAGCAGTAGAAGCGGCACCCCGACCACGCGCAGCGCCGGGGCGAAGCGCCTGCCGAAATACGCGCCCGCGAGGCCGACACCGACGAGCGCCGGCACGGTGCCCGCCGCGAAGGCCGCCATGCCGATCGCCCCGCCGAGCGCCGACCCGGACGCAGCGGCAGCGGCGAGCGCGCCATAGATCAGGCCGCAGGGCAGGAAGCCAAGCAGGAGCCCGAGCCCGAAGCCGCGCAGCCCGCGCGGATCGGCCATCAGCGGTGCGGCGCGGCGCGACAGCGCCTCAATCGCGCCGGCAGGAAGCCCAAGCCGCGGCAGCCACGCTGCACCCTGCCCAACCGCCTGGACGACAAGCAGCACCGCGCCGAGCCCGAGCATGAGCGGCAGGACGAGCCTCAGCCCCGCAATGTGCGTCGCGGCTCCCGAGACCAGCCCGGCGGCAGCGCCGAGCCCCGTATAGATGACGAGACGGCCAAGGTGATAGGGCAGCAGCGCCCCGGCGGCGAGACGCGACAGCGTAGGCCGCCCGGCAAGTCCGGCTGAGACCTGGCCGAGCACGAAGGGCCCGCACATGCCGGCACAGTGTGTCGCGCTGCCGGCAAGGCCCGCGAGGAACAGGGCCGCAGCGAGCGCTGCCATTCCGGAAGTGCCGAGCCCCGTCAGGTCATGCAGGCAGGAGGCGAGCGTCTCCATGCGCCGGAGTGTAAGGCGCGCCCCGACGCTCTGCGAGAGGGTCGCGCGAGCGTGCTCAGACGTTGCCGGCGACGAACTGCCGAAGCTGATCTGCCTCCTCCTCGACGTCGGCGATCCTGCGCTTGACCACGTCGCCGATCGAGACCAAGCCGACGAGCCTGCCCTCATGCATCACAGGCAGGTGGCGGATCCGCTTCTCCGTCATCGTCGAGAGAACCTTGTCGACCGTGTCAGAGGGGCAGCCGTAGACGACCTCCCGCGTCATCACCGCGCTCGCGGGCAATGCCAGCGCCGCTGTGCCATGCGCAGCGATCGCGCGCACTATGTCGCGCTCGGACAGGATGCCGAGCACCGCCCCCGCGGAATCGCGAATGAGCACTGCGCCGATCCGGTGCTGCGAGAGCACCTTCGCGATCGCCTCGAGCGTGTCGTCGGGCCCGGAGGCGATGATCTCGTGACCCTTGTGATCGAGGATTGCGGCGACGGTCATCGGCACATTCCTTTCCTCCGAGGGCGTCGCCGCCGGGGAGGGCCCGCCGGCCGCCCTGCGATTCGGGAAGCAGACACCCGCTCCGACCGGGAGCGCAACCCGGAAGCTGTGCAGGTGCACAACGAACCGATCTACGCTCGAGTGTGACGTCGTCGCGCGTGAGGCGTCACGGTCCTGTTCGGCGCAGGCGCTGGGGGCGTTGCTGGTCGTTACGCGTTCGGCCGGGCGCTCCACTGCCTCCGCCCGGTCGCGCCGGCTGAGGTCAGGTCCGGGCGGATCTGCCGCGGTGTCATGCCGTTCATCCTGATGCAGGACATTGATGCATAGCCTGGCGCTGGCCCGCGCCTTTCAAGGCCTCGCTCGTGAGCCTTCGCGTGCCATTCCCCGGCAGGTTCGAGGCAGCGCGGCCTCAGACAAGGCGCGCCTCGAAAGGCGGGTCGAGGTCCGGCGCGTCGACCTCCACCACCCAGAGATCGGGGTCCCGCTTCAGCGCGCGCGCAACATAGGCATCCGCCGCCGCCTGGTCCACCGGCGCCTCGCCTGTCGCACGGATCCAGGCGAGCCGGCCCTGGCCGTCGCGCACCTGGGAGAGAGCCGAAAGTCCCTCCCGGCCGCGCAGCACCACCACGATGCCGCCCGAGTCCGGATCGCCCTTGCGCAGCACCACCGCAGGACGGGCGAGCAGGTCGCACTGCCGGACCAGCGCCGCGACCCAGACCCCGGATTTGAGCCGCGCCTCCACGGGCGATCAGCCACCCGTGCCGAAGCCAGCCGCGGCGATCGCCGCCTCCGCTTGCGCGACGCAGCCGCCCGGCACCAGGGCCGCGGCCGCATGCTTGACCGCAGCGGCGGAGCCGCTTGAGCTCATGCCCATCACCTCCACCATAGCCACCGCTCGCCCCCCCGCACGCAAAGCCGGACCTCCCAAATGCCTGAGACCATCCGCCTCGTCCATGCGGAGCCGCTGCCACATCCCGTCTGGCTTGAGATGATCAGCGCTGAGACGCTCTTTGCCAGCACGCCCGTCGGGATCGCGGTGCGCGAGGAGGAGGTCGAGCGGCTCTTCGCGGGTGTCTCCGCCTACCAGGTCGGCTCTCTGCGCGACGAGTTGCCGCGCCACCTCTGGGCCGATGCGGCCCTGCTCGTTCGCGCGCCTGACCTGCTCGCCGTCTCGACCCATGGCGCCGGCTACGACACGGTGGACGTTGCTGCCATGACGGCGGCGGGCGTGCTCGTGCTGAACCAGCAGGGCGGCAACGCCGAGGCGGTGGCAGAGCACACGATCGGCATGATGCTCGTCCTCCTCAAGCGGATCCCGGAGGCGCATCGCGCGATGCGCGAGGGCGCAATCCTGATCAACACAGCGCGGCAGTTCATCCATGACGAGGCTGCCGTGCTCGCCGCCCTCGAGAGCGGCAGGCTCGCCGCAGCAGGCCTAGACTGCTGGGACCGCGAGCCGCAGCCCGACCCGGAGAACCCTCTGCTTTCGCATCCGCGCGTGCTTGCCTCGCCGCACACGGCGGGCGTCACCCACGAGAGCCGGAGGCGGATCGCAACCTGGGCTGCGGAGCAGCTGATCGGGCTCTTCCTGCGCGGCGAGCGGCCGCCGCGGCTCGTGAACCCGGAAGCCTGGCCGCGCTTCGCCGAGCGCTTCGCGCGTGCCTTCGGCCGCGCGCCGGGGACAGCGGCGCCGGCCGCATGACCAGGCCGGTTCCCTCTCGCCCCGCGCTGCTCTAGCGTCCCTTCGCGTGAGGATGCGGGGGTTGGGGATGGCCAGGTCCAAGGATCCGACGGCAGGCATGACGCAGGCCCAGCGCGCCTATGAGGCAAAGCGCGCGGCCAAGGCGGGCATGAGCCTCGAGAAGTGGCTGGCGCAGAAGGAGAAGGCGGCGCGTGGGGCGTCGAAGACGGCAGCGCAGCCAGCGCCGCCGCCCAAGACCAGGCGCAAGGGGCTGATCGGCCGCCTGCTGGATCGGGCCCGCGGCGAGGGCTGAGAGCCGCTTCAGAGCATCCGCATCAGCGTCCCGTCCCGGCGGATCGCGTGGTGGTAGATCGCGCCGCCGACATGCGCGGCGAGCAGGACGACGATCGCATAAGCGAACACGGTGTGGATGCTGGATAGGATCCGCGCGAGCCACTGCGTCTCGCCGATCACGGCGGGGATGTCGATGAAGCCGAGATAGGCCGTCGCGCCCTGCATCGGGAAGCCCCAGGCGTTGGTGGCGAAGAAGCCGACGAGAGGCTGCAGGATCAGCAGAGCATAGAGCGCGTGATGCACCGCCGCGGCCGCTCTCCGCATCGCTGCAGGGATGTGCTCGGGCAGGGGCGGCGGCGGGTGCAGCCTGCGCCAGACAAGCCGGGCAATCGCGACGAACAGGATGGTGAGTCCGGCGGATTCGTGGATCGCGTAGAAGGCGAGCTTGACCGAGAAGGGCTCGCTCTTGATGTACTTGATCACGAAGCCGAAGGAGAGTGCCACAGCCATCAGCACGACCGTGACCCAGTGGAACCATTTCGCGACCGTTGTGTACTGGCCGTCCGGATGAGCGGCATCCGTGCCCGCCAGGACCGCCGCAGACGCCGCCACCGCAGTGTTCTGATCCATGCTGTCTCTCCGTCCCGTCTGCACGCGAGTATGCCACAGGGCCTGGCGGATCGGTGGTCAAGAAAGGCGTGAGAAGCTTTTCTCTCGTCGCGCATGCTGACTGGTCAGGCGCGCGCACCGGCGCTTACGGCAAGAGGCAGGTCGCTGTCGCGCGCCGGCAGGGC
>Ga0308417_1000911_pt1 | contig 20663 bp, 22 predicted proteins | sample HotsprSampleOS65_FD_203528 | JGI IMG/M metagenome (GOLD analysis project Ga0308417, IMG submission 203528) | Hot spring phototrophic mat microbial communities from Octopus Spring, Yellowstone National Park, Wyoming, United States - 20090730_OS65 ... | reverse complement strand
CCGCATCTGCGCCTCGCTCAGCCAGAACAGATCGCTCATCCCGGTTCCCTTCATCACCGCCAAGGGAACCACTCCGAATCACATCATCCCGCGTCGCTCAAAGAACTTTATGGGTCCGAACCCTAGTCACATTCTGGCCCTGGAACCTGTCGCTCACTCTGCGCAACTACGCCTTCGGCAACTTCATCTCGGAGGGCTGGGACACGTGGTGGACGTCGGTGCGCCTCTCGCTGTGGACCGCTCTGATCGGCGCACCGCTGATCTTCGTCTTCGCCTACGCGATGGAACGGGCCCGGAGGGGTGCTATGCTCGCCCTCCTCGTACGCTTCCTTGCCGTCGTGCCGCTCGCCGTGCCGGGGCTCGTGCTCGGCATCGCCTACATCTTCTTCTTCAACGCCCCGGCCAACCCGCTCGGCTTCCTCTACGGCACGCTCGCCATCCGCGTGCTCAACTCCTTGGTCCATTTCTACACTGTTGGGCACCTCGCGAGCCTGACGCAGCTAAAGAGCCTAGATCCGGAGTTCGAGTCCGTCTCTGCCTCGCTGAAGGTGCCGATCTGGCGAACGTTCGGTGCCGTGATCCTGCCGATGTCGTTGCCCGTGCTGCTCGACGTCGCGATCTACCTGTTCGTTAATGCGATGACGACCGTCTCGGCGGTCGTGTTCCTTTATGCTCCCGGCATCATGCCGGCCTCCGTCGCGGTGGTGCAGATGGACGAAGCGGGCTTCGCCTCTCCGGCCGCTGCTATGGCCACCGTGATCCTGCTCACTTCGGCCGCGGTGAAGGGCCTGCACGTCGCAGCGGACGATTGGCTGGCCGTGTCCACCCAAGGATGGAAGCGGCGCTGAGGCGCGTTGTCGCGACGCTGGCCCCCGCGCGAGAGCGGTTTCCACACTGGTGGAAACCGCTTCGGGTAGCTTGGGCGAGCATCGTCTCGCACACGGCTGGTTCCAGCCGTGTGCGATCCGCTCTAGCCTGCCAGGCATGACAGGGTTGCCGAGGCTGAACCGACCCGACACTAGTTCGCTTGCGGCCGCGATCGCGGCGCTTCGGCAGCGCTTCGGCGAACGGTGCACCACTAACGCCGCAATACGGGAACGGCACGGAACCGACGAGTCCTGGCACCCGCCGGCGTTGCCCGATGCGGTCGTGTTTGCCGAGAGCGCGGACGAAGTCATGGCCGTTGTCGGCATCTGCGCGGAACACCGGGTCCCGCTCGTTCCCTACGGAACCGGAACGAGCCTTGAGGGCCATGTCGCGGCACTGGCCGGAGGCATCTCGCTCGATCTCTCTCGCATGAACCGTATCCTGCGGGTGAGCGGGGAGGATCTCGACTGCACGGTCGAGCCCGGGGTCACGCGAAGGCAGCTTAACGCGGAACTCCGGAGTACGGGCCTTTTCTTCCCGCTCGATCCGGGCGCGGACGCCTCGCTCGGCGGCATGGCCGCGACCCGGGCCTCGGGCACCAACGCCGTGCGCTACGGCACGATGCGCGACGTCGTGCTGTCGCTCGGCGTCGTGCTGGCGGACGGTCGCCTCATCCGCACCGGGCGTCGCGCGCGCAAATCCGCTGCCGGCTACGACCTGACGCGGCTCTTCGTTGGCTCCGAAGGTACCCTCGGCGTGATCGTCGAACTGACGCTGCGTCTGTTCGGCATTCCGGAGCGAATCGCCGCTGCCGTTGTCCCGTTCCACACTCTGGAGGGCGCGGTGCGGACGGTGATCGACGCCTGCCAGATGCAGATGCCGCTCGCGCGCATCGAGCTTCTGGACGAGGTGCAGCTCGCCGCCTGCAACCGCCGGTCCGCCCTGGGCTTGCCTGAACTCCCAACGCTGTTCGTCGAATTCCACGGCAGCAAGGCTGCAGTGGAGGAACAGAGTGCGCAAATGCGCAATCTCGCCGAAGCGAACGGGGCCGCGGGATTCGCCTTCGCCCGCGACGAGGAGGATCGGAACCGTCTGTGGCGTGCACGGCACGAGGCGTACTACGCGGCCCTGGCACTCCGCCCAGGAGCCAAGGGCTGGCCGACCGATGTCTGCGTGCCGATCTCGCGGCTTGCCGAATGCATTCGGCAAACGAAACAAGACATCCTACAATCGAATCTTGTTGCGCCAATGGTCGGGCACGTTGGCGACGGAAATTTCCACCTCGTTTTCCTGGTCGATCCGAACGATTCTGAGGAGATGGCGCGGGCCGCGGCGGCCAACGACCGTCTCGTTGCACGAGCGCTGGCGAAGGACGGGACGTGCTCGGGCGAGCATGGCGTCGGCTACGGAAAGGTCCCCTTCCTGGCTCTCGAGCACGGAGAGGCGCTCGACGTGATGCGGGCGCTCAAGCGCGCGCTCGACCCTTTGGGCATTCTCAATCCGGGCAAGGTGCTGCCGGCCTGACCCTCATCGCCGCCGTGCTGCCCCGGCGATTGGCGCGCGCAGGGCCAGTGGCGCGGCTCCAGACTTGGCGGGCTCAGCGCCCGAACAGCAGGCGCGGCAGCCAGGTGGCGAGAGGGGGGTGGAGGGCGGTCAAGAGGAGCCCGGTGAGCTGCAGCAGGACGAACGGGACGATGCCGCGATAGATGTCGGCGGTGCGCACGGAGGCCGGAGCGACCCCCCGCAAGTAGAAGAGGGCGAAGCCGAAGGGAGGAGTGAGGAAGGAAGTCTGCAGGTTCACCGCAATCAGCACCCCGAACCAGACCGGATCGACGTCCATTTGCAGGATGATCGGGCCGACGAGCGGGATGACGATGATCGCGATCTCGACGAAGTCGAGAAAGAAGCCGAGCAGGAAGATCACCGCCATCACCGCAGCGAGCACGCCCGCTACCCCGCCCGGTAGGCCCGCGAGTGCGGCATGCACCATGTCGTCCCCGCCAAGGCCGCGGAACACCAAAGCGAACAGCGTCGCGCCAATCAGCATGGCGAAGATCATTGCGGTGATGGTGAGGGTGGAGCGGGCCACAGCCGCGAGCACGCCGGCGCGAAGGCCGAACCACAGCGCGTGGCTGAGAGCGATAGCAAGGCCGAGAGCTGCGGCCATGGCGAGGGCGATCGCCGCCTGCTCTGCGCCACTCGGCGCTGCGCGGCCGAGGCGCAGGTCGAAGGAGGAGGCGAGCCCGACCAGGGCAAGGGCGGAGGCAGCGGCGAGGCGCGCTGGCCAGCGCGCGGGCGAGAGCCGCCGCGCGGCGAGCAAGGTGGCACCCGCCGCACCGACCGCCGCCGCTTCCGTCGGGGTTGCGATGCCGCCAAGAATGGAGCCGAGAACTGAGACGATCAGCACGATCGGCGGGGCGAGAGCGGCGAGTAGGGCGCGCCGCTCCACCCGACCGCGGGTCTCTGGCGGCATGGCGGGGGCGAGTGAAGGCCGTGCCCAGGCGACAGCGAGCTGGTAGGCGATGTACAGCGCAACGAGCAGCAGCCCAGGCAGAAGCGAGCCTGCGAAGAGCTGGCCCACACTGACAGTGGTGATGGAGAACCTACCCTGCGCGAGCTGCGCCTGCTGGTAGGCGGCCGAAATGATCTCGCCCAGGATCACCATCACCGTCGACGGCGGGATGATCTGGCCGAGCGTGCCAGCGGCGCAAATTGTGCCGCAGGCAAAACCAGTATTGTACCGGTTGCGAAGCATCGCCGGCAGGGCCATCAGCCCCATGGTGACGACGGTCGCGCCGACGATGCCGGTCGAGGCGGCGAGAAGGGCGCCGACTACGGAGACCGAAACGGCAAGGCCCCCGCGCACGCCCCCGAACAAACGCCCCATGGTCTCGAGCAGATCCTCTGCGATCTTCGACCGCTCGAGCATCATGCCCATGAAGACGAAGAGGGGGATCGCAATCAGGACTTCGGACGTCATGATGCCGAAGATCCGCGGCGGCAAGGCGCCCAAGAGCGCCGGGTTGAACACGCCCAAGGCCCAGCCCAGGGCGCCGAACAGGACGGCGCAGCCGGTGAGCACAAACACGACCGGGAAGCCGGACAGGATGCCGACACATAGGGAGGCGAACATCGCGAGGTCGAGGCTGCCGCCGAGCATCGACGTCCTCGCTCAGGAGCGCGCGGGAGAGGCGAAGGTAGGCCCGCGATGGTCGGCCAGCTCGCCGGCGAGCACCAGAGCCGACCGGCAGAGATGCGCGACCGCCTGGAGGAGGAGCAAAAACGCCATGAGGGGGATCAGCGACTTAAGCAAATACTGGAACGGCAGCCCGCCATAGGCGATCGCGCCCTCGCGGATCCGCCACGAGGCAGAGACGAAGGGCCAGGAGGTCCACAGCACCAGGAGCGCGAACGGGATGGCGGCGAACACTATGCCGATGAGGTCGATCAGCGCGCGTCGTCTCGGCGAGAGATCGGCATAGAGGATGTCCACGCGCACATGGCCTTCATGCAGCATGGTGTAGGCGATGCCGAGCATGAAGAGCGTGGCGTGGGTGTAGACCACGCTCTCTTGCAGCTGGATGAAGCTGGTCGAAAACCCGTAGCGGAGCAGGACGACCGCGAGCTGCAGCACGACGAGGAGGACAGCCAGCCACATCACCGCGCGGCCGACCGAATCACCGATCCGGTCGAGGGTGCGCGCGAGGACGGTGATCAGCCCCACCGCTGCAGCGCGCGCCCGGCGTGCATCGGCAGGTAGGCGGTGCCGAAGTACTCCACGCCCTGCTGGCGGTAGGCGATGATGCTGCGCACAATCGCCCGCTCAAGCGGGTCAGAAGCCTCTGCGAGCTCCTGCATCACCGCCCAGGCCGCCTCGGCCATGGCGCGGACGAGCACTTCCGGCACGGCGCGCACCTGCACCCCCTGGCGCTCGACCATTTCGGCGAGCGCGCGCGGGTTGGTGTGGTCCCACTCGGCGATGCTCTCCTCGTTCATACTTTCGCAGGCAAAACGAACGGCCTGCTTGAGATCGTCGGGCAGGGCGTCGTAGCGCGGTTTGTGGATCACGGTCTCAAGGCTAGCGGACGGCTCCTGCCCGCAGGGCTGGTAGTAAAAGCGGGCCACCCGTCCGAGGTTCAGGGGGCCATCCGACCAGGGACCGGCGAACTCGGCGGCGTCGATGGTGCCAGCCTGCAGCGCCTGGAACACCTCGCCGACCGGCATCTGCACCACGGCCGCGCCGAGCCGCTGGTAGACGGCGCCGATCAGGCCGCCCGCGCGCATCCTCAAGCCACGGAAGTCCTCAGGCCCGGACAGTTCACGGCGGAAGAAGCCGGTCCATTGCGGCCCCGAATTGCCGCAGAGGAACGGCTTGAGGTTGAAGCGGGCATAGAGGTCGTCCCACTGCGCTTGGCCGCCGCCGAAACGCAGCCAGCCTACCAGTTCGCTGTTGGTCAGGCCGAAGGGGAAGCTGCCGATCACGGCCGCGGCGCGCGAGCGGCTGAACCAGAAGTGCGGTGTCGCGTGGTACAGATCGACCGTGCCCTGGCTGACCGCGTCGAACACGCCGAAGGGGGGCACAATTTCGCCGGCGGCGAACAGGCGCACGGTGATGCGCCCGCCGGTGAGCTGCGTGATCCTGTCCGCAACCTTCTGCGCCTGGGTTCCCGGGCCCGGGAGGTTGCGCGGCCAGGAGGTCACCATACGCCATTCCATCCGCGGCTGCGCGATTGCTGGCGCAGCGAGCGCGGCCGCCGCGCCTGCCGTGCCCGCGCGCAGGACTGTCCTTCGCATCATCGCCGCCGTTTCCTCCGGTCTTGTCTCTCACCGTGAACAACGCCGGGCCGCTCAGCCCCAGCGGATCGGCAAGTCGCGGCTCGCGAACTGCCCAGCATAGGAGTAGCGCATGTACTCCGCCGACTGGGCGCGGAAGGCGACATACGCCTCGGCGATGCGACGGGTGAGTGGGTCCTGGTCCTCGCGCAAGCTTTGCAGCACCTCGCCGGCAGCGTTGCCGAGCGCGATCAGGAGATCGCGCGGGGCTTCGCGCACCATCACACCGTGGCGGGCAACGAGTTCCCGCACCGCCCCCGCGTGGCGATGGTCGTACTCCGTCACCACCTCATCGTGAAGGCTCTGGCAGGCCATGCGGATGGCGAGCTTGAGGTCATCCGACAGCCTATCGAAGGCGGTTTTGTTGACCCCACATTCCTCGGCCGAAGAAGGCTCCTGCACACCGGGCCAGTAGTAGAACTTTGCCACCTGGTGGAAGCCCAACGGCGCGTCCGTCCAGGGGCCGACGAACTCGGCCGCGTCGATGGTGCCCGACTGCAGGGCCTGGAAGATCTCACCGCCCGGCAGAGTCACCACGGTCGCGCCGACGCGACGGAACATTTCCCCCCCGAGCCCCGCGGTGCGGAAACGCAGGCCCCGAAAGTCCTCCACCGAGCGGATCTCACGGCGGAACCAGCCGAGCCATTGCGGTCCAGAGTTGCCGCAGAGGAAAGGCTTGATGCCGAACCGCGCATAGGCCTCATCGTACAGCGCCTGGCCCCCACCGTGGGTGATCCAGGCCGACTGCTCCTGTGCGGTCAGGCCGAAGGGAAAAGAGCCGAAGAAGCCGATGCCGCGGAGCTTGGACAGCCACAGCGACGGCACCGAGTGGTAGAGTTCGGCCGTTCCCTGGCTGACGGCATCGAAGACGCCGAGCGCGGGCACGATCTGCCCTGCACCGAACACCCGCACCGTGAGCCTGCCGCCGGACAGTGCCGTGATGCGCTCGGCGAGCTTGTTCGCTGCTGTGCCCGGCCCAGGCAGGTTCATCGGCCAGGAGGTCACCATCCGCCACTCCAGCCTGCCTTGCGCAATGGCTGGGGTAGCGAGGGTCGCGGCGGTGGCGGCCGCGGCGGCGGACAGAATGTTCCTGCGACGCATGACGGGACTCCTCTTTGCTCGCTCGCCGTGCTCCGGGCTCTCCCGGCGCGATGATAGTCCGGCTCGCGGCCGGGGCCAGCCCCCGTTCAGCCGTTGCAAGACGGCAGGCCGATAGGGGCGAGCGAGGCGAGCGTCCCCTCTGCCACCATCGCGCGCAGGGTCGCGATGTCGCCAGCGGCGACCCGATCCTGCTCCCAGCGCGGCACCCTGGCCCGCACCTGCGCGAGGGCCTGTTCCAGCGTCTCCGACGAGTGGAGCGGGCGGTGCGCCTCCACCGCCTGGGCAGCAACCAGCGCCTCTATGGCGAGGATCGTCTCCAGATTGTCAAGCATCGCGCCGAGGCGGTGGCTGGCAGCGGTGGCGAGGCTGACGTGATCCTCCTGGTTGGCGCTGGTTGGGATCGTGTCGATCGAGCGAGGGCTGGCGAGCGCCTTTGTCTCGGCGGCAAGTGCGGCAGCGGTGACATGGGCGAGCATGAAGCCAGAGTCGAGGCCCGGGTTGGCGGCGAGAAAGGGCGGCAGCCCGGACAGCGCAGGGTCCATGAGGAGTGCGATCCGCCGTTCCGCCAGATTGGCGATCTCGGCCGTGGCGAGGGCGAGGATGTCGGCGGCGAAGGCGACCGGCTCGGCGTGGAAGTTGCCGCCCGAGAGGATTTCGCCCGTCTCTGCGAAAACGAGGGGGTTGTCAGTGACCGCGTTCGCCTCGGTCGCCAGGATACCAGCGGCGAAGCGGATGAGGTCGAGCGCTGCGCCCATCACCTGCGGCTGGCAGCGCAAGGAGTAGGGGTCCTGCACACGGGGGTCGCCCAGGCGGTGGCTCTCGCGGATCGCGCTGCCCGCAAGGACGGCGCGAAGGCAGGCTGCGACATCGGCCTGCCCGCGCTGACCACGCAGGTCCTGGATGCGCGGATCGAAGGGCGTGTCCGCGCCGCGTGCGCCGTCGACCGAGAGCGCACCGGCAATCAGGGCGGTGGCGAAGGCGTTCTCGAGCCGGAACAGGGCATCAAGGGCAAGGGCGCAGGAGACCTGGGTGCCGTTGAGCAGCGCGAGCCCCTCTTTCGGCGCAAGCGCAAGCGGTTCGAGGTCCGCGAACAGCAGCGCCTCCGCCCCCGACACGATGCGCCCGGAGGGCAGCCTCGCCTCGCCTTCGCCGAGCAACACCAGCGCGAGATGGGCGAGCGGAGCCAGATCGCCCGAGGCGCCGACCGACCCCTGGGCAGGGATGAGGGGCAGGGCGTCGGCAGACAGAAGACCGATCAGCGCCTCGATGACGACTGGCCTTACCCCCGAATACCCCCTCGCTAAGGCAGCTGCCTTCAGCGCGATCACGAGGCGAGCAAGATGCGGCGGTAACGGCGGGCCCACGCCAGCGGCATGGCTGCGCACCAGGTTCAGCTGCAGCTGCGCCAGCCGATCCTCGGCAATTCGGGCCGTAGCCAAGCGCCCAAAGCCGGTGTTCACGCCGTAAGTCGGCTCGCCGCGCGCGGCGATGGCGGCCACAGCGGCAGCGGACGCTTCCACACCTTCGCGCCAGCCTTCGCAGAGCGCGACCGCTCCCGCCTCGCGCAACTCCCGCAACAGGCGAAGCGGAACGGCGCCAGGGACGATGACGCGGCTCATCGGGGCCGGTTGCCGAGGCTCGGCAGATCCAAGCGATGCTCGGCGGCACAGGCGATCGCCTCCTCATAGCCGGCATCGGCATGGCGCATGACGCCCGAAGCGGGGTCGTTCCACAGCACTCGGGCGAGGCGCTTGGCGGCTGCGGCTGTGCCGTCAGCGACGATCACCATGCCAGCGTGCTGCGAGTATCCCATGCCAACGCCGCCACCGTGATGCAGTGACACCCAGGTTGCACCAGAGGCGCAGTTGAGCAGCGCATTCAGCAGTGGCCAGTCGGACACCGCGTCCGAACCGTCTCGCATCGCCTCAGTTTCGCGGTTCGGCGACGCCACCGATCCGGAATCAAGATGATCCCTTCCAATCACGATCGGTGCCGACACCTCCCCGCGCGCGACCATTTCGTTGAAGGCAAGCCCAACCCGATGCCGCTGGCCCAAGCCCAGCCAGCAGATCCGCGCCGGCAAGCCCTGGAAGCGGATCCTCGCCCGCGCCATCTCGAGCCACCGGTGCAGGTGCGGATCGTCGGGTATCAGCTCCTTGACCTTCTCGTCCGTGCGGAAGATGTCATCGGGGTCACCGGACAATGCGACCCAGCGGAACGGACCGATGCCGCGGCAGAACAAGGGGCGGATATAGGCCGGCACGAAGCCGGGGAACGCGAAGGCATCGGCCAGCCCCTCGTCCTTCGCCATCTGCCGGATGTTGTTGCCGTAGTCGAGCACCGGCACGCCCGCCCGATGCCACGCCAGCATCGCCTCGACCTGCGCCACCATGGAGCGTTTCGCGGCTTGGGCGGTACCGTGCGGGTCAGTTCGCCGCCGCTCCTCCCACTCAGCAAGCGTCCAGCCCGCCGGCAGGTAGCCGTTAGCGGGGTCGTGCGCGCTCGTCTGGTCCGTGACCGCGTCGGGGCGGACGCCACGCCTCACGAGTTCCGGGTAGAGTTCCGCCGCGTTGCCGAGCACCGCAACACTCCTCGCCTCGCGCCGCGCGCAGGCCTCGCGGATGATGGCCAGCGCCTCGTCGAGATCGCGCGCCCAGACGTCGAGATAGCCGGTGGCCAGGCGCTTCTCGATGCGCGAGGGCTGGCATTCGATCGCCAGCAGGCTCGCCCCCGCGAACACGGCCGCGAGTGGCTGCGCGCCCCCCATGCCGCCAAGCCCGGCGGTGAGAATCCAGCGGCCGGAGAGGTCGCCGCCGTAGTGGCGGCGGCCGACCTCGGCGAAGGTCTCGTACGTGCCCTGCACGATGCCCTGGCTGCCGATGTAGATCCAGGACCCGGCCGTCATCTGCCCATACATCATCAGCCCGGCGCGGTCGAGCGCGTCGAAGTGCTCCCAGGTCGCCCAGGCCGGGACGAGATTGGAGTTGGCGATCAGCACGCGCGGGGCATCCGCGTGAGTGCGGAAGACGCCGACGGGTTTGCCCGACTGCACGAGTAGCGTGTGGTCCTCCTCCAGGCGCCGAAGCGTCGCCACGATTGCCTCGTACGCTGCCCAATCCCGCGCCGCCTTGCCGATGCCGCCATACACGACGAGTTCGTCCGGGCGTTCCGCCACCTCGGGGTCGAGGTTGTTCATCAGCATTCGCAACGGTGCCTCGGTGGTCCAGGAGCGGGCGGAAAGGAAGGGGCCACGCGGGGCGCGGACTTCGGGCACGTTCCGTCTGTGGATCGACGACATTGCGTTTCTCCTCGAGGCCAAAAGGACGACGGGGGCAGGGCTTTGTCCAGTGTCGCGGCGCCGGCCTTGTCATCGAGACGTCACCTCAGGGTCACGCCGCTGAAACCGCGGGCTGGTAGGCGACAAGGACTTAATCATCCGATATGGGAAATACGCCCATGCGCCTGCGCCTCTCCCGCCGAAGCGTGCTCGCCTCGGCGTCGCTCGCCCCCTTGGCTGCTCTCTCCGCTCGGGCGCAGGAGGACTGGCGGCGGCAGTTCCGCGAACTCCGCTTCGCCATGATCAGCTCTGAGAACGAGAGGGACGTGCTCGTCCGGTTCGACGGCTTCGCGCGCCACTTTACCGAGGCGATGGGCGTGCCGTTTCGGGTCTTCCGCGCCACCGACTACGCTGCCACCGTCGAGGCGCTGCGTGCCGATCAGGCCGAGTTCGGCTATCTCGGTCCCGCAGCCTACGCGCTCGCCCGCCGCGTGGCCGGGGAGAAGATCGTTCCCATTGCCTCGGGCACGGATCTGGACGGCGGGGCCGGCTACCACTCCGTCATTATTGTTCGCGCCGACTCGCCCTTCCGCTCGCTCGCCGACCTGCGCGGCCGCACTCTGGCCTGGGCTGATCCGAACAGCGCGTCGGGCTTCGCGGTTCCCCAGTTCTTTCTCCGCCGCGAGGGGGTTGACCCGGCCAGATTCTTCGCGCGCACGCCCTTCTCTGGCAACCACGAGCAAAGTGTGATCGGCGTGCTGAACGGAACCTACGACGCTGCCGCCACGTGGTGGACGAATGATCGGCGCAGCAACCCGCAGCGGATGGAGGAGAAGGGCATGATTGCGCCGGGGCAGTGGCGGATCATCTGGACCAGTCCGCTGATCCCCAACAGCCCGTACGTCATGCGCGCGAACCTGCCGGAGGCGCTGAAAGCACTGTATGTCGAGACCTTGATGGCCTTGCCGGAACGCAACCCTGAGGCATGGCGGGTGCTGACCAGCGGGCAGTCGCGCAGCCTGATCCGGCGGACGCACGAGGACTACAAGGACATCGTTGAGATCACCGAGGAGCTTGACCGGCTGCGCCGCCAGCGCCGCACCTGACGTGCCCCCGGTCGCGGCGGGCGAGGCCGCGGTCGCCCGCTTCGAGGCTCTGTATCGGGCGCAGATCCGGCGCAGGGCACTGACCACGGGTGGGGGCACGGCCGTGTTCGGCCTGGCCTTCGCCGCCTCGGCGATCGTCGGCGAGATCGACCCCGCCCGCCTCGCCGCCGGCCTCCCCAACATCCTCGACTACGTTGGCCGCACATTGCCGGCGATTTCCCGAGAGAAACCGCTCTCCGATCTCGGCGAATGGTTCTGGGCAATCGATCTCTGACTGGTCCTGCTCGCCGATACGGTGCTGATGGCGATCGTCGGCACGCTCGGCGGGGCAGCTGTCGCGTTCCTGTTCTGCTTCCATGCCGCGGCCAACCTCGCCCCCGACGGCTGGTCGTTTTTTCTCTCCCGGCGGGCGTTCGAGATTGCGCGCACGGTGCCCGAACTCGTGTTCGCTCTGATTTTCGTCTACGCCTTCGGGCCCGGGCCCTTCGCCGGCGTGCTCGCGATCGCCATCCATTCCGCAGGCGCGCTCGGCAAGTTGTTTGCCGAAGTCAACGAGAACGCCGACCCCCGCCCGATCGAAGCGCTGGCTGCTTCCGGCGCGACCTGGGCGGAGACCATGCGCTTCGCCGTTTTGCCGCAGGTCCTGCCCGATCTGCTCAGCTACCTCCTGTTGCGATTCGAGATCAACGGGCGCAGCGCCTCTGTCCTCGGCATCGTTGGCGCGGGCGGGATCGGCGAGGAGCTCTACCTCGTCGTGAGCCGTTTTCTCTACCCCGACATCAGCGCGATCGTGCTCCTGATTCTGGTCACCGTGGCGATCATCGATCTCGTGTGCGAACGCCTCCGTCTCCGACTCATCGAGGCCGCGCAGCGGCCGGCGACGCGATGAGCAGGGCGATCACGCCGCTCCGGCTCGGGCCAGGGGAGGTGGCGGCACTGCGGGCGGCGCATCCACGCGTTTTCTCCCGCACGGGGCAGGAGCGTCTGCGGCTCGCGCTCGTCTGGTCGGCGGCGCTTGCGGTGCTGGCGATCGCTCTGTGGCGCGTGCTTCCAGGCTGGGACGCCTTCGTCGCCGGTCTCGGCAAGCTCGGCTTCCTCGTCCGCTTCATGGTACCCCCCGCCCATGGCGGCTATTTTGGCGAAATGCTCGAGGGCCTGGCCGAGACCCTCGCCATGGCTTTCCTAGGCACATTGCTCGCCGCGCTCGTCGCCGTGCCGCTCGGGTTTCTGGGCGCGCGGAACGTCGTTCCGGTGGCGTTGCTGCATTTCGGCGTGCGACGGCTGTTCGACGGGCTCAGGGGCATTGACAGCCTCATTTGGGCGATCGTGTTCGTCGCCGCGGTCGGCATGGGGCCCTTCGCTGGCATCCTCGCCCTCGCCGTGCCGGATGCAGGCACGCTCGCGAAACTGTTCGCCGAGGCGATTGAGAACGTCGAGAAGCGCCAAGTGGAGGGGGTCGAGGCAGCAGGCGCGAACCGGGTCGAACGCGCGCGCTTTGGCATCTTGCCTCAGGTTCTCCCTGTGATGCTCGCGAATATCCTCTACTTTTTCGAGAGCAACACGCGCTCCGCCACCATCCTCGGCGTGGTCGGCGCGGGTGGCATCGGGCTTCAGTTGGCGGAACGGATCCGTCTCGACGACTGGCAGGAGGTCGCGTTCATCATCCTGCTGATCCTCGTCACCGTCTCGCTTATCGACTGGGCCTCGGGCAGGCTGAGGCGTCGGACCATCCGCCCCTGACGTGAGGGGCGGCAAAGGGGTAGCGGCGAAGAAGGCGGAACGGCGCGCCCGCTTCGGGTTCGACGTAGAGCGCGATTTCAGCGATGACGAGGGGGGTGGCCAGGGCCGGCGCGAACCGTTCAGCGAGCGCCAGTCGCAGCGGGTCGATCTGGTCGGGAGGCAGACGCCCCGTTAAGGTCATGTGAAAGCGCCACTCCTCCATCACGTAGGGGTAGCCCCAGGATGCCAAGAGCTGCTCCTGGCGTGGTGTCAGACCGGCGCGCCGCCGCTTCGCGACCTCGTCCTCCGTCGGGGGGGCACGGAAATGGTCCAGTTCGCGCACGGCGTGGTTGGCGAGCGCGTCGAGCTCTGGGCACGGTTCGGCGGGCACGACGGCGAGAAACCCTGCAAGGGAGGCTACAGCGAGCGGCGGCGCGGGGAACGGCCTGCAGGCGGCGGCGAATGCTGCCACCGCGGCGTCGAAGGCTCCCTCCGTCGCGTTGGCCGCGAGGCGAAACGGGGCTTTCAGGGTCGCGTGCCAGCCGTAGCGCCGCGCATCGGCAGTCAGGCTCGCATGGGTCGCAGGCGACGCGATCGGTTCCGGTTCCGGGACGATCTCCTCGCTTGTCTCCGGGTCGCGCCCGAGCCAGGCGCAACCCGCGCGCCAGAGCGGGTGGCCGCGCGGCGGCGCCCAGTAGATCGCGTAACGATAGGCCACCGGCGCGGTTCCGCTTTTCCTCCGTGTCGCTCAGGCGATGCGCAGGCCTTCGCGCCAGACCTGACGCACGAGCGGATGACCGTCGGCGAGGTGGACCTGGACCAGATCGGCCCTCAGCCCCGGGGCGATCTCGCCGCGATCCTTCAGACCTACCATCCGGGCGGGTTCACGCGACACGGCACTGATGGCCTTGGGCAGCGACACGCCGTGCTTGTCGTGCAGCAGGATGGCGGCAGCGAGCATGGACGCCGGCACGTAGTCGGAAGCAAAGACGTCGACAAGGCCGCGACGGACGAGATCGGCTGCCGCGACGTTGCCAGAGTGGCTTCCGCCGCGGACGATGTTTGGCCCGCCCGCGACCACCCCCATCCCCCGCATTTTGGCCGCTTCCGCCGCCTCGAGGCTGACCGGAAACTCGCTGATCGTCACCCCGGCGTCGTGCCATTGCGCGACGTCCTCGGCAGTGCGGTCGTCGTGGCTGGCAACCGCGACGTCACGCCCGCGCACATACGCGAGGATGATCTCGCGGTTTCGTTCACGTACCCTGGCGCGCGTCTCCCACCGTCGCTTGGCGTAGGCGCGTGCCTCATCCTCGGTCATGCCGTAAAGGCGCGCATGCTTCTTCACATAGCGGTCGAGATCGGCGAATTGGCCCACACCCGGCGTGTGGTCCATCAAGCTGATCATGCGCACGAGCGGGTCATCGGCCACAGGCGTGAAGGCGTCGGCCATCGTCTCGACCGAGATTTCGCAGCGCAGGTGCAAAAAATGCTCGGCGCGCAGCAGACCTCGCGGCGCAAGCGCGCGGAGTTCGGCGACCCCGTCGCGGAACATCTGCTCGCGGTGATCGGCGTGCTCCACCTCGCCCACAAAGAGCGCGTCGAGGACGGTGGTGACCCCGGCTGCCGCAACCTGGGCGTCGTGCGCAAGCAGGGCGGCACGCGGCGACCACCGGACGCCCGGGCGCGGCATCATGTGCCGTTCGAGGTTGTCGGTGTGCACGTCGACGAGCCCGGGGATGAGCAGATCGCCCTCGAGATCGAGCGCGGAGCCGACAAAGCTTCGCTGGCGATCGACGGCAACGATCCGGTCGCCGCGAACCACCACCGTGCCGAGGAAGTCGTCCTCGGCCGTCACCACGCGCGCATTGGTCAGAACGAGCTCAGCGCTCATGCCGGCTCCGCGAGCGGGGCCAGGGCGAAGTCGCGCGTGGCCATTCGTTGGCGAACGATCGGGTCGTGGAAAATGCCGACAATGGCGGCGCCACGGGATCTTGCCTCTTGGATGAGCGACAGGGCGACGTCGGCGTTTTCTGGGTCCAGGCTCGCGGTGGGTTCGTCGATCAGCATGATCGGGTAAGGGACAATGAACCCTCGGGCGAGGTTCACCCGCTGCTGTTCGCCGCCCGAGAACGTCGCAGGAGGGAGATGCCACAGCCGTTCAGGCAGGTTCAAGCGCCCAAGCATCGCATCTGCAGCGCGCAGGGCTGCGCCCTCGCTCTCGCCTCTGTGAACGAGCGGTTCAGCGACGATGGCGCGCGCCGGGACGCGCGGAATGACGCGGAGAAACTGTGAAACATAGCCCAGCGTTTCGCGCCGGATTGCGAGAATAGCGCGCGGGCCGGCTGAGGCGAGGTCGATCATCGCTCCCCGGTGGCGGACCAGGACGCGTCCCGATTGCGGCAGGTAGGTGCCATAGAGCGCGCGCAGGAGCGTGCTCTTGCCCGCTCCCGAGGGGCCGACCAGAGCCACGCACTCGCCCGGGAAAACGTCGAGCGAGAGGTCGCGCAGCACGGGGAGCCGCACGCCACCTTGCAGGTGAAGCGTGAACGTCTTTGCCAGCGTCTCGACTGCGACCGCCGGCCCGCTCATGTCACGAGCACCGACGAGACGAGGAGCTGGCTGTAAGGGTGCTGCGGGTCATCCAGCACTTGGTCAGCAAGCCCCGCTTCGACCACGCGGCCACGCTGCATGACGATGATGCGCTGGGCGAGCAGCCGGGCCACGCCCAGATCGTGCGTGACAACGACGACGGAAAGGCCGAGTTCAGCGACAAGCCGCTTGATCAGGTCGAGAAGGCGTGCCTGGACGGAGACGTCGAGCCCGCCGGTGGGTTCGTCCATCAGAACGAGCCGGGGGCTGGTGACGAGCACTCGGGCGATCTGCAGCCTCTGCTGCATGCCCCCCGAGAAGGTTCGCGGCAGATCGTCGATCCGCGATGGGTCAATTTCCACGCGCTCCAGCCAGGCCAGAGCCTGCGCCCGGATCAGCCCCCAATGGCGTGCGCCCGCCGCCATGAGCCGTTCGCCGACATTGGCCCCAGCCGAGTGGGAGAGGCGAAGCCCGTCGCGTGGGTTCTGGTGCACGAAGCCCCATTCGGTGCGGGAAAGCAGGCGCCGCGCCGGCTCCTCGAGCGCGATCAGATCGACGTCGCCAAGGCGGTCGGAGCGGTATCGAATCGAACCCGAGGTCGGAGCCACGAATCCGTGGATCGCGCGCAGAAGCGTGGTCTTGCCCGACCCGCTTTCTCCAACCACAGCGACCACCTCGCCCGGCCAGAGGTCCAACGCGACGCCTTCGACTGCAGCGAGAGCGCCAAAGTGGACCGAAAGGCCGCGCACCGAGAGCAGAGGCGCGTCGGTCATTGGGCCTGCCTTGACGTGTGACGGCGTTCGCAAAAGTCGGTGTCGCTGCAGAGGTAGCGGCGCGTGCCGTGGTCGTCGACCAGGATCTCGTCGAGATAGGACTCGGTGGCGCCACAGAGCATGCAGGCTGCATCGGCCTTCCAGGGACGGAACGGGTGGTCTTCGAAGGCGAGCGGAACGACGTCCGTGTGCGGCGGCACGGCGTAAATCCGCTTCTCTCGGCCCGCGCCGAAGAGGTGGATAGCCGCAGAGCGGTGCAGCTTGGGGTTGTCGAAGGCCGGGATCGGCGACGGCGACATCACGTAGCGCCCGTGCACCAGCACGGGGTAGTCGTAGGCGAGCGTGATGCGGCCGTGCCGCGCGATGTCCTCGTAGAGCTTGACGTGCATGATGCCGTACTCGGCGAGCGCGTGCAGCCGTCGTGTCTCGGCGCGCGACGGCTCGAGCCGCCACAGCGGCTCTGGCTGTGGAACCTGATAGACCATGATCTGGCCCCGGCGCAGCGGCATCTCCGGAATGCGGTGCCGGGTCTGAATGATCGTCGCCTCCTCGGTGCGGGTGGTCGTGCGCACGCCGGCGACCCGGGCGAAGAACTGGCGGATCGAAACCGCGTTGGTGGTGTCGTCCGCGCCCTGGTCGATCACCTTGAGCACGTCGCCGCGCCCGAGCACTGCGGCGGTCACCTGCAGGCCGCTCGTGCCCCAGCCTCGGGCAAGCGGCATTTCGCGCGAGGCGAAGGGGATCTGATGGCCTGGGATCGCGAGTGCCTTGAGCAGAGCACGCCGGATCTCGCGCTTCGTCTGTTCGTCGAGATAGGCGAACGTGTAGCTTTGCACCGTCATTCCGCCGCCTCACGCAGTGTGTCGGCTTGGTTGCGCGCCTCCGCACGCAACGTGCGGATCAGTTCGAGTTCGGATTGGAAGTCGACGTAGTGCGGCAGCTTCAGGTGCTGCACGAAACCGGAGGCCTCGACATGGTCGGCGTGGGAGAGCACGAACTCCTCGTCCTGCACGGGCGCGACGACATCCTCGCCGAGCTCGCGCGCCTGCAGCGCGCGATCAACGAGCGCCATGCCCATCGCACGGCGCTCGGCATGGCCGAAGACCAGGCCGTAGCCGCGCGTAAACTGCGGCGGTTCGGTCTTCGAGCCTCGGAATTGGTTCACCATTTGGCATTCGGTGACCGCGATGTCGCCGATCTCCACCGGAAAGCCGAGCTCCTCGGGAACGATCTCGACCGTGACGGTGCCGTAGCGGATCTCGGCGGCAAAGGGATGGGTGTTGCCGTATCCGCGTTGCGTCGAATAGCCCATGGCGAGGACGAAGCCCTCGTCGCCGCGGGCGAGGGCCTGCAGACGGAGCGCGCGCGGGGCTGGAAAGGAGAGAGGTTCGCGGGTCAGGTCGGGTGGGGGGGAATTGTCGTCTGGTTCGCGTCGCAGCAGCCCCTCCGCCTCGAGAGCGGCGGTTGCGCGGGGCAGCTCGGCCGCGACCGGGGGGTCCGCCTGCGGGGCAGGCGGCGGCTCCTCGTCGGCGAGCAGGCCGAACTCGAGCAGCCGATGCGTGTAGTCGTAGGTCGGGCCAAGGATCTGTCCACCCGGTAGGTCCTTGTGGGTGGCGCAGATCCGGCGCGCGAGCGTCATTCGCGTCGTGTCGATTGGCAGGCTGGCGCAGAAGCGCGGCAGCGTGCTGCGGAAGGCGCGCAGCAGGAATGCGGCCTCCTGCAGGTCGCCTTGCGCCTGTTTGATCGCGAGCGCCGCCAGTTCACGGTCGTAGAGGCTCGCTTCGCCGATCACGCGATCAACGGCAAGGCCGAGCTGCTCAGCGATCTGCGCCACCGCGATCTGGGGCAACGCGCGGTCGCCGCGGCGGGTATCGGCAAGCACGGCGCGGCTCGCTTCGATCGCTGCCTCCCCCCCCTTGACCGAGACGTACATCGGCTCAGACCTCCCGGATAAGGGTGGTGCGCGGCAGGGCCATGGCCCGGTCGCCGGCCACAAGCAGGACATCGACCCCGCGCGGGTAGAGGGCGTGGTTCCGTGCGCGCCAGGCGACGAAGGACGTCCCGACGCCGGCGACCGCGACGACCGTCTCGGTCTCGACCCCCGGGCCAGCGAGGCGGAGCGCCGTCCCCTCGCCGAAGGCAGAGACGGTGAGCACAAGCGTCGAGGAGCGCTCCGGCGCCTCATCGGTTCCGATGGCGAGGCGTTCGAAAGGGGCCTCGTCGCCGGCGGCGAACGCGAACGCGGCCGCCTGCGGATCGGCGACGAGAGAGCTTCCAACGTGGAAGCGGAGCCAGGTGCGCACGGGCTCGGTTGCCAGCGCGGCGGAAAGCCAAAGCGGTGTCTCCGCGTCACAGAGCGCAAGCGCGATTGCCGCTGCGGCCGGCGCGAGCGGGGGAGGGGTTTCAGGTTCAGGGAGGCGGACGAGTGTGCCCGGCTGTGCGGTCGCCTCGAGCAGGGCGCGGAAAGCGGCCTGTGCCTCGTGCACTGGATCAGCGAAGCCGCGTCTGAGCATGGTTCAGCCCATCCGGGCGAGGGTATGGAACTCGACCCGGGTTGCCGCGGCCCGCCGCCGCGCTTCGAGCCGTGCCTCGGCCTGCCTGCGCGCTTCGACCTCAACGAAAGCCGCGTTCAGCCGGGCGAAGAGCGAGGTCTGGAGCAGGGCGTCGCAGAGTGCGGCCAATTCAGCGCGCCGATGATCGCGGCCGGCGATATAGGCATGCCCGACGCTGCCGCAGGGGAGCGCGACGGTGCAGCGGGTGACGGTCATCTCGCCGAGGTTGAAGGGGGCACCATCGCCGCCGGTTCTGCCGCGCACCATGACCATCCCGATTTCCGGGCCACGCAGCCGGCTCCAGGCCGGGGCAGGGTCGATCGCAGCGATAGCGGCTTCGAGCCTCTCGCGCGGCGCGCGGGCCAGCACGGCGAGCCAGTGGCGTCGTGCGGTCGTGGGATCCTGCGGTTCACGGTCCGGTCGGGAGCGGGGTGTCATCGAAGTGCCGTAAAGGTCTAGACCTCCGAACATTTACACGTATAGTGTGCGGAAACAATAGCCGGCTTCTCGGCCGGAGCACGTGACCCTCTCGTGACAGCCCGCCGCCTCGAAGGACCGCCGCGCATGGACCTCATTGACGATCAAACCGGCATCGAGGTGCAGCGGCGCGCCGGCGTCACTCTGTGGCGACAGATCGAGGCCGTTCTGGCGCGCGAGCTCGCCTCTGGCGCCGTCAAGCCGGGCCAGCAGCTGCCGACGGAGCAGCAGCTCTCCGCCCGTTTCCGGGTCAATCGCCACACCGTCCGTCGTGCCATGGAGGAACTCGAGCGGCGCGGCCTGGTGCGCATCGAGCAAGGGCGGGGCACTTTCGCTGCCGACGACGTTATCGAATACACTCTAACCCCTCGCACCCGGTTCTCGGAGGTCATCGCCCGCCAGAACCGCGAGCCCTCGGGGCGAATCCTGCGCATCATCGAAATCCCTGCCGATGACGCGGCGGCGAAGGCGCTCGGGGTTCGGCGGGGCCGTCTGCTGTGGGTGGTCCATCGCCTCGGTGCGGCTAACGAAAGGCCGGTCAGTTTCGCCCGGCACCATTTTCCGCAGAGCCGCCTGCCCGCCCTGCAGCTCGCCTTGTCCAGCTCCGGCGGCTCGATCAGTCGTGCACTCGCGGCCTGCGGGTTTGCCGAATATGTCCGCCGCTCCACGCGGATCAGCGCCCGCCTGCCGTCCCCCGAGGAGGCGGAGGTCCTCGATCATCCGCGCAACCGGCCGGTGCTGGTGACCGAAGCGGTGAACGTCGATCCGGAGGGAGTTCCGATTGAGTACGGGGTCGCCGCCTACCCGGCCGGTCGTGTGATGTTGTCCGTGGAGTTCTGACCCGCCCCAACTGACCCATCCCGACCGCCCCGCACGATCACGAACGCTTTGTCATCGAACCGTCATTGCTCCCCGTCAGCTCTCCGGCTATTTCGCGGTGCGAAAAAGCGGGCGGGGGATCATGCTCGAGCTGGTGCATCTGACGCGTCGATTCGGTCACGTCACGGCTGTCGACAGGGTCAGCCTCGCTATCCCGCAGGGGCAAATGGTCGGCATCATCGGCCGCTCCGGCGCGGGCAAATCGACCTTGCTTCGGTTGATCAATCGTCTGGTCGAGCCGTCCGCGGGCAGGGTGGTGTTCGAGGGTCGCGACATCACCGCGCTCCGGGGGCGCGCCTTACGCGACTGGCGCACAGACTGCGCGATGATCTTCCAGCAGTTCAACCTGGTCCAGCGGCTCGATGTGCTAGGGTTCGGACCCATAAAGTTCTTTGAGCGACGCGGGATGATGTGATTCGGAGTGGTTCCCTTGGCGGTGATGAAGGGAACCGGGATGAGCGATCTGTTCTGGCTGAGCGAGGCGCAGATG
>Ga0308417_1000910_pt1 | contig 20669 bp, 19 predicted proteins | sample HotsprSampleOS65_FD_203528 | JGI IMG/M metagenome (GOLD analysis project Ga0308417, IMG submission 203528) | Hot spring phototrophic mat microbial communities from Octopus Spring, Yellowstone National Park, Wyoming, United States - 20090730_OS65 ... | reverse complement strand
AGCAGCTCGGCCGGCGGGCCGCCGCAGGCTGCGAGCGCGCGGAAGGCGCGCTCCCTCACGCCCTTGCCTGCCCAGCGCACGAACCGGTCATCGAGCGTCTTGCGCGGGCCATAGGCTACCAGGGCATCGACCCAGCGCCCGCCCGAGCGCAGCAGGTGCACGATGCCGCTGATCACACGCCGGTCGTCCACCCAAGGCTTGCCGCGCGTATCCGAAGGCAAAAGCAGCGCAAGCCGCCGCCTCTGCGCCTCGCTCAGAGAGACACAGATCGCTCATCCCAATTCCCTTCATCACCGCCAAGCGAACCACTCCGACTCACACCATCCCCAGTCCCCATCATCCCCAGTCCCCATCCAGAAGTGTTGACGGTGAAAAGCGCATCTGGGGGGAACCACTCCGACTCACACCATCCCCCCTCCCATCCCCCGTCGCTCAAAGACCTTTATGGGTCCAGACCCTAGGGCATGGCTTGATCACGCCCCAATAAGCAACCGGTCGGCTTGAGGCGCGCTCGGCCTGACGCTTAGGCGGCCTCGCGGATTCGTTGGAGGAAGGAACTCATCCCGGTCCGCAGCACCTCGCTACTGCGCGCAAGCTCAGCGGCGGCGGCACGCAAGGACTGCACGGCAGCATCGGCTTCCCGCGTGGTCGCCTGAACGCCAGACACCGACTCCGCTGCCGCGGTCGTGCCCCGAGCTGCCTCTTGCACACTCCGGGCGATCTCCTTGGTCGCCGCACCCTGTTCTTCGACTGACGCTGCTATGGCTGTCACAGCCCGCTCGACCTCTCCCACAACCCCGACAATGCCGCGGATGGCCTCGACCGCGTTCCGCGTCTCGCCCTGGATGGCTGCGACCAGAGCGGCGATGTCCTCCGTCGCCTTCGCGGTCTGCGTGGCCAGGCGTTTGACCTCCGAGGCCACAACGGCGAAGCCCTTTCCCGCGTCTCCTGCGCGGGCGGCTTCGATGGTGGCGTTCAACGCGAGTAGGTTGGTCTGCCCCGCGACATCACTGATCAGGCGCACGACAGCGTCGATTTTTGCGGCCGACTCGGCCAATGCGGCAATCGTTCGGTCAGCAGCTCCCGCCCGTTCCGCAGCGCGTGAAGCCTGCCGCGCGCTTTCATTGACTTGACGAGTGATCTCGCCGATCGAAGCGGAGAGTTCCTCCGCAGCGGATGCGACAGTCCCAATATTGGCCGAAATCTGCTCGGTTGCCGCAGCTGCCGTCATGCTGCGTTCTGCGCTGCGGTTGGAAATGGCGGAAAGCGTGTCGGCTTGGGCAGACAATTCGGTGCTCGCGGCAGCCACCGAGGAGATTGGCTGCGCCATCTCCATCTCTAGGCGCTGGGCGATTTCGGCGCGGGCTTGCGCAGCACGACGGTTGGCCGCTTCAAAATACACAGCCAGAGCCAGGTCCATATCGATGAAAACGGCTTTGATCGAGGCAGCCATGAGCACAGCTGCGCGCCGTCCGCTCCATCGTGCATGTTCGCCAAAGATCCGACACATGTCGGACAGCACCATCGCGTAACCACCGAGATACCAGCGGGGGTCGAGGCCGATCCGCGCATGCGCTTCGCCAATGCGGCGCACGCCCCTTGCGTAGTCTTCGTCGAATTTGCCCTGAAAGAGCCGCGCCCAGTGTTCCCGTTGCGCAGCCTTGAGGCGCTCGATCCCGCCCTTGGCATGGGCGGCGAGCATCGTTGCCATTTCAGGGGTTGCCTGCAGATGACGATAGAAGACGTCCAGAACCGAATCGAGTTCCACCTCTACGAGGCGCCATGCTTCGGCAAGGATCCTTCTCTCCGTTTCGGTCAGCTTGATGAAAGCGCAGCGCTGCGCCATATCCCCGCCGGTCTTGTTGAGTGAGGTGTTGGTCAACATTTGTCGCCTCTCGTTATTCCTGGCTTGTACTGGCTTCGGTTTTCCTTCCCGAGCTTCACGCTAGGGGGCCCGCGGTTAAAATTCTGTTGCTCTCCAAAGCTAACAACAGCATGCGATCGAAGTTGCAGAACCTTACGCGGCTAGCGGTTTGACTAGCGTCCCGGCCGGTATCGTCGCGCCGGGCTCAGCCACGCTGCCCGGCAGCATGACGGCGCCTGCGCCGATGAACGCCCCCGCCCCGATGCGCACCCCGCCGCAGAGCCGAACGCCAGGGCCGAGGAAGGCGCCCTCCTCGAGCACACAGTCATGATCCACGCTCGCCGCCGTGTTGACGATGCAGAACCGCCCGACCCTCGACGCGACGCCGATGATCGCACCAGCGCAGACCGTGCTCCCGGCCCCGATCTCGGCGTCCCGCGCCACCACCGCGCTCGGATGCACAGCCGAGGCAAGGACCGACCCATGCTCGAGCAGCGACCGCGACACCGCCGCCCGGTCGGTGCTGTCGCCGAGGGCGACAATGGCTGCCCGGCCGTGGAGAAAGCCGGGTGCGAAGGCGCGGGCAAAGGGCCCCAGCACGGGCAAGCCCCCGACTAGGCCTTGCTTCCTATCGTCAAGGAAGCCATCGATCCTCCAGCCTTGGAGGGCGAGGATGTCCGCCACCACGCGGCCATGCCCGCCTGCGCCGAGAATGATGACCCGGCCTGACCCACGCGCCATCCCGACGTTCGACTCCGTTCGCTGACCTGCTCGCTGACCTGCGCGACCCCGCGTAATCGATCGCCATGCCGCCCGTTGGGCCCGCTTGGCAAGCGTCGCCGCGGAGCATGGTCCGCGCCAGCGGCGCGATTCGGCCTTCGCGGAGGCCAAAATGCGGGCGAAGGCGCGGCAACCCGAGCCCAACAGGGCAAACCGCCGGCTTCCAGCCGCGCGCAAGGCAACGGCTCCTCGCGCAGCTTCGGCCCGGCTTGCTGGGCCAACCGCTCATCGCGCAGCCTTGACGAACCATGCCCCGGCCGCCCCGGGCGCGGTGCGGAGCCGGTGCGCGGCCGGGGTCGGAGGCCAGAACCTCGTGCACCGCCCGGGCGCACCCCTCCCACGCATAATAGTCATCGATGATGACGACCCCGCCCTCGTTGACCAGCGGCAGCAACACCCGAACTGCGGTGCGCGTGCTCTCGTACCAGTCGCCGTCGAGCCGAAGCAGCGCGACCCCGCCGGCGCCGTGCAGCGCCTCCACCGTTGCGGGCAACGTATCACTGAACCAACCTGGCACGATCGGCGCCTCCGCCTCCGCCAAGCCGAAAGCGGCACGCAAGGATCGGACCGCCTCGAGGGAGGCGGCAAGGGGACGCGACGTGCTGTCCATCAGGCGAAAGGCCGCCTCTCCGTCCCGATCATCTGGCCTTGGGAGGCCTTCGAAACTGTCAAACATCCACACCGGGGCACGCACCTGGCCGAAGGCAGCACGCTGCGCGAGGGCCATGGCGAAACTCGTTCCCCCCATCCAGGTGCCGCATTCGACGATCACTCCGCCACGCTCGCCCGCGCGCACCGCCTGTTGCGCTGCGAAAGCTACGCCCGCCGGCGGCACCATGGTGTAAGGGGCGATACGGCGCAAAAGGCGGAACAGGCCGAAGGCGGGGAGCGGCCCCCGCACACGGATCGCGGCATCGGCCGCCTTGCGCAGGAAACGGAAGGACGAGGGGTCGTGCACAAGGGAACAGGAGCAGGCCGCCTCCTGCACGAAAGAAGCCAGCGTCTGCGGCGTCCGGGTCATGGTCTTCGTCTCCGGCTCACGCCGGCTCGGGCCTAGCCGAGGCCAGCGACACCACCGCCTCGACCAACCGCGCGCGCGCCTCGGGCGGCGGCCGATGCGCAACGCCGAACACGTCGCGGGCCAGGAAATGCCCGGTCAGCCTGAGCCCCGAAACGACATCGCCGACGGAGGCTTCGGCTTCGCCGACCAAGAAGGGAGGAAGGGGCAGCAGCCGCTCGCGCCACGGCCCGGCCGCTGCCGCGCTCACTGCCCGCCCCGTGCGCGGCGAGACGAAGGCAAGCCCCTCGCGGACGCCGCTCGCCGCACAGGCGGAGAGATCGAGCCCGTAGCCGAGGTCCGCCAGCAGTCCGACCTCCCAGCGCACATAGTCTGCCAGCACGTCTTGACCGGCGCCGTGCGCCAGCCGCGCAAGCAGCCCGACGAGCCCCTCGTAGACGCGGGGATGCGGCTCGGCCTCGGGGAACGCGGTCTCCGCCATCGCCAAAGCCGAAGCGAGCACGGCAAGGGCCAGCGCGCTTTCGAACGTCGCGGCAGAGGCGGCGAACAGCGGCTCGCCCTCCAGCCGCCCCAACTGGTCTGGCAAACGTGCGAGAAAGCGCGCGGCAAGGATCGTGCCCGGCTGCCACATCGCCCGGCTGCGCCGGCCCGAACCCCCATAGACGAACCCGCGACGCAAGCCGTGCCCGCGGGCGAACACCGCCGCCACGGCGTGGCCCTCACCGCAGGCCCGGGCCGACAGAACCACCACCTCGTCCTCCCAGGTTTCCACCGCTGATCAGGCCTGCGTCACGGCTCGAGCCCCAGCGCGCGCAACCGCGCCCGCTCCTCGTCCCATCCCTCGCGAACCTGCACCTGCAGGAACAGGTGCACGCGCCGGCCAAGCTCACGCTCAAGCTCCGCGCGCGCACGCGTGCCGATCGCCTTCAGCCTTTGCCCACCCTTGCCGATCAGGATCCCCCTCTGCCCCTCCTTCGCGCAAACCACGGCGCACCGGATCGCGACCGAACCATCCTCACGCTCCTGCCACGCCTCGGTCTCCACCGTGGTTTCGTAGGGCACCTCCTCGCGCGTCTGGTCGTAGACCTGCTCGCGCACGATCTCGGCGGCGAGCAGCCGGTCCGGCAGATCGGAGAGGTCGTCCTCGGGGAACAGCCAGGGGCCTTCGGGCAGGGTTTCCGCAAGGCGGTCGAGCAAGCGGTCGAGCCCGTCCCCTGCCGTCGCCGAGATCATGACAGTCTCCTCGAACGGGGCGATCGCGTTCAGGGCCTCGGCGAGTGGCAGCAACGAGGGTTTGGCGACGAGGTCGATCTTGTTCAGGGCGAGCCAGAGGCGGCGCCCAGTCTCCTTCGAGCGCTCGACGATCGCGCGCACCTCCTCGGTCAACCCCGTCTCGGCATCCACCAGCAGGAGCACGATGTCGGCGTCCTGGGCCCCTGCCCAAGCAGCCTTGACCATGGCGCGGTCGAGCAGACGGCGGGGCTGAAAGATGCCCGGCGTGTCGACGAAGACGATCTGCGCCGCCCCCCGCAGCACGATGCCGCGCACGCGGAAGCGCGTGGTCTGCGGCTTGGGCGAGACGGCGGCGAGCTTTGCCCCGACCAGACGGTTGAGCAGCGTGGATTTCCCCGCATTCGGTGCGCCGAGGATGGCGACGAAGCCGCACCGTTTTGAGGCCGTCTCGGCTGCCATTGGCAGGGTGCTGGTCCCGCTCATTCCCGCCCCTCGAGGCGAGCGAGCAGGAGAGCGGCGGCGCGTTTCTCCGCCTCGCGCTTGGTCGTGCCGTCGGCTTTCGCCGCGTTCTCGCCCAGTGCGACTACCACCGTGAAACGCGGGCGGTGCGACGGCCCTTCGCTCGCCACCGTACGATAGGCCGGCAGCGGCAGGCCCCTCGCCTGCGCCCATTCCTGCAAGGCGGTCTTCGGGTCGCGGGGGGCCTCCGCCATCCGTTCGACGCGGTCGGCCCAGTGCCGGCGCACGAAGCGCCGCGCCGCCGCAAGCCCGCCGTCGAGATAGAGCGCGCCGATCAGGGCCTCGCAGGCATCCGCCAGCACGGAGTCGCGATCGCGCACTCCGGCTGCCTCCTCGGATGCGGGAACGGTGAGGGCGACCCCGACCCCGATCGAACGCGCAACAGAGGCGAGCGTGTCGCGATCGACCAGACGGGCGAGACGACGGCCGAGTCCGCCCTCGCGTTCAGCCGGGAAACGCTCGACCAGCCACTCGGCGACGAGGAGGCCAAGCACGCGGTCGCCGACGAACTCAAGGCGCTCGTTCGACTCGATCCCCCCTCTCTGTCCCTTCAGCTGGCTGCGATGCGTCAATGCCCGGGCGAGAAGACCGGGGTCCTTGAAGCGGTGGTCGAGCGCGTCAGCGAGCGTGCCGCTCACCTGATGCGGTCGAGAAGGCGCGAGAGACGCCAATTCCAGACCTGCCAGAACGGCCCCTCGTGGCTGAAGAAGATGATTTCAGCGCGGCCGATGAGGTTCTCGAACGGGATGAAGCCGACCCCGCCCGGCCCGAAGTCGCGGCTGTCGGAGGAGTTGTCGCGGTTGTCGCCGATCGCGAAGACGTGGCCGGCGGGGACCAGGAACTCCGGCGTGTTGTCGAAGCGTTCCGTGTCGCTGAACTCGCAGATCGCGTGCCGACGCCCGTTCGGAAGGGTTTCGATGTAGCGACGCGAGCGGATGCGCACGCCCGTGCCGTCCGTCTCGCAGAACCCGGCCGCTTCCCGCCTCGCTGCCTCGCCGTTGATGTAGAGGATGCCGCCGATCATCTGCACGCGGTCCCCGGGCAGGCCGACGATGCGCTTGATGTAGTCCGTGGATTCGTCGCGCGGCCAGCGGAAGACCGCGACGTCGCCGCGTTCCGGCAGCGCCGCGAGGATTCGCCCCTGCCACAGCGGCGGCGAGAACGGCATCGAGAACCGCGAATAGCCGTAAGAGAACTTGGAAACGAAGAGGTAATCCCCAACCAGCAGCGTGGGCACCATCGAGGCCGAGGGGATGTTGAACGGCTCGAAGGCGATGGTGCGGATCGCGATCGCGATCAGGCCAGCGTAGAGGACGGTCTTGACCGTCTCGAGCCAGCCCGACGGTTTGCGTTTCGCCATGGGTGCTGAAGCGGCGGGGGGAGTGGCGGGGGCAGCGGCCTCGCCCTGCCGCTTGCCTGGTGCGTTGTCAAGCAAAGCCCGGTTCCGCGCTGATCACCACCACCGCCTGGGCGATCGGCGGCTCATCCGTCATGGTCAGGCTGATCCGTGCCACCATACCGGGTGGCGTCATGGCAGCGAGCCGGGCGGCAGCGCCGTTGCGAAGCCGCAAGGTCGGCTGCCCCGAGGGCAGATTCACCACCTCCATGTCGCGCCAGTACACTCCCGCCCGAAGCCCGGTGCCGAGGGCCTTGGCGCAAGCCTCCTTGGCAGCGAAGCGGCGGGCATAGGTCGCCGCGCGGGCGGCGCGCCCCTCCGCCTTCGCCCGTTCCTGGGGGGTGAAGACCCGCGCAATGAACCGCTCGCCCCACCGGGCGAGGGCCGCCTCAATGCGGCGAGTGTCGCAGAGGTCGGTGCCGAGCCCGAGGATCATCACAGACGGGATGCGTAGCACGCATGCGCGCCCGGACGAAACGGGCGTGTTCGGAGCCTGTCGGGGGCGGAGGGATCGCCCCTGCCCCCCACCCGCCGCAGCGCGCTACCGGGCAGAGCGAAGACCGAGTTCGGAGCGCAGCATCCGCGCGGCCTCGACCATATTCACCATGGCCGGCCGCACCTCCTCCCACCGCCTCGTCTTCAGCCCGCAATCCGGGTTCACCCACAGGCGCTCGACCGGAATCCGGTTGGTCGCGCGACGCAGCAGCCCCGCCATGGCCTCGGCCGACGGCACGATCGGAGAATGGATGTCCCACACGCCGGGCCCAATCTCGTTCGGGTAGTCAAAGTCGAGAAAGGCGTCGAGGAGCTCCATGTTGCTGCGGGCCGTCTCGATCGAGATCACATCGGCATCCATCGCGGCGATCTCGGCAATGATGTCGTTGAACTCCGAGTAGCACATGTGGGTGTGGATCTGTGTCTCGTCGCGCACGCCCGAGGCGGCGATGCGGAAGCACGCGACCGCCCAACGCAGGTATTCGGGACGGTCCGCGACGCGCAGCGGCAGCCCCTCGCGGAAGGCAGGCTCGTCGATCTGGATGATCGGGATGCCGGCAGCCTCGAGATCGGAAACCTCGTCGCGGATGGCGAGCGCGATCTGGCGGCAGATCGTCTCGCGCGGGATGTCGGTGCGGGGGAAGGACCACTGCAGCATGGTCACTGGCCCGGTCAGCATTCCTTTTACCGGCCGCGAGGTTTGCGACTGCGCGTAGGCCGACCAGCGTACCGTGATCGGCGCGGGGCGCGAGACGTCGGCCCAGATGATGGGCGGGGCGACGCAGCGTGAGCCGTAGGACTGCACCCAGCCGTGCTTGGTGAAGGCGAAGCCCGAAAGATGTTCGGCGAAGTACTTGACCATGTCGTTGCGTTCGAACTCGCCATGCACGGGAACGTCGACCCCGATCTCGTCCTGCCAGCGCACAGCCTCCGCGATCAGGCGCTCGATCTCGGCCTCGTAGGCGGCCTCGTCGATCTCGCCCTTGGCCAGGCGGGAGCGGAGAGCGCGCACCTCGGCCGTCTGCGGGAAAGAGCCGATCGAGGTGACGGGCAGGGGTGGCAGGCCGAGACGCTCGCGCTGGCGGCGCGCACGCTCGGCATAGGGGCTTGCGCGACGCTCAGCGTCGGGGGTGATGGCGGCGAGACGGGCGGCGACGGAGGGGTCGTGAAGGCGGGGGTCAGCGGCTGCTTCCGCGATCACGGCATCGCTTTCGGCGAGCGTGGCCGCGATCGACGCCTCTCCCTCGTCAAGGCCGCGCGCGAGTGCCGCGACTTCGTCGAGCTTCTCCACGGCGAACGCAAGACGCCGCTTCAGCGCGGGGTCGAGCCCGTCCTCAAGCGCCACCGTGTGCGGCATATGCAGAAGCGAGCAGGAGGGGGCGACCATCAGGCGGTCGGCAAAGCCAGCGTCCTGGGCGCGCTGGGCGGCAGCGAGGGCTGCCCGCAGGTTGGTGCGCCAGACGTTTCGGCCATCGACCAGCCCGAGCGACAGCCACCGCTCCTTCGGCCAAGCTGACAGGACCGACTCCAGTTGCCCAGGCGCGCGCACGAGATCGACGTGCAGCCCCGCAACGGGAAGCGAACAAGCCAGCGCAAGCGCCTGACCGAGGCCTTCGAAATAGGTGGCGAGCAGAAGGCGAAGGCCAGGCGCGGCTTCGGCCAGGGTGTGGTAGGCGGTCCGATAGGCCTCGTCCGCACCAGCTGGGAGGTCCGTCACAAGGGCGGGCTCGTCGATCTGCACCCAGGCGGCCCCTGCCTCGGCCAGGTTGCGAAGCACGCTAGCGTAGACGGGAACGAGACCGGGCAGCAGGTCGAGGGGGGAGCCGCCGTCGTCGCGCTTGGCCAGCAGCAGGAAGGTGACGGGGCCGACCAGCACGGGCCTTGTTTGCACGCCCTCGGCACGGGCCTCAGCATAGGCTTCCGTCCAACGGTCGTGCAGGAGGCGGAACGGTCGCGCTGCGCTGAGCCGCGGCACGAGATAGTGGTAGTTGGTGTCGAACCATTTCGTCATCTCGAGCGCGGGCGAGGGGGCGGAGCCGAAGCGCCCGGCCTCTGCCCCGCGGGCGAGGGCGAACAGGGTTTCAAGCGATGCCGGCCCCTCGCCCGGCCAGCCGTAGCCGGGCGGAATGGCACCGAAGGCGACCGCAGTCTCCAGCACGTGGTCGTAAAGGGCGAACTCTGCCGAAGGGATGTGGGCAATCCCGTGGCCGCGCTGCTGCGCCCTGGCAGCGAAGCGGAGCGCGCGTGCATCCGCGGCCAAGGTGTCGGCGTCGATCTTGCCGGCCCAAAACGCTTCGAGGGTGGCCTTCAGTTCGCGGCGCGGGCCGATGCGCGGCCAGCCGAGGTTGGCGGCGATGGTCATCCGTATCGTCTCCTGACCCGGGTCACCCAGCCCGGGCGAAGGGTGGCGCGCTCCCGCTACAGCGGGCTGCACGGCACCGGCAGGTCTCCTGGCTTGTGGGGGCAAAGAAGGGTGAACCACCCTCCCCCAAGCGTGACGCCCCTGCCTTCCCGCGGAGGCTTCCGCAGTGGCCCGCCCTAGGGCGGACGGAGCGCCACAACCCCACCGACAGTTGCTGGGGCAGCCGCCGACTTGGCACGCTTTGCGGGCGGCGGATCGGCCGCCTCCCCCTCGTGTGCCGCACGGCGTTCCCTCTCTCGCCCGCTCGCGCGGGACCGGCGCAAGGCCAGACATGGCGCAGCCGGAGGACCTCGGTCAAGCGCGCGAGACCACATCCGAAACCCCATCGGGGGCGCAGCGCCGTTGACGCAGCCGCCGCCCCCGCCTAGCTCAGCGGGGCGCGCGGCCAGACCTTGCCGCGCCTCGCGGCCGGGACCTCGGCCGCAGCCTCAGCCGACACGAACAGGGAGTCACCGACATGGCGTTCACCCTGCCGCCTCTGCCCTACGCCCACGACGCCCTCGCCGCCTCTGGCATGTGCCAGGAAACGCTGGAGCTGCATCACGGCAAGCACCATCAGGCTTACGTCACCGCGCTTAATGGCTTCGTCGAGAAGATGCCGGTGCTGCAGGGCAAGACGTTGGACGAGATCGTGCTGATGTCGTTCGGCGACCCTGAGCGGGCAGGGGTGTTCAACAACGCGGGCCAGCACTGGAACCACATCCTGTTCTGGCAGTGCATGAAGCCGAATGGCGGCGGCGCGATGCCTGGGCGGCTCGAGCGCAAGGTCGCTGAGGATTTCGGCTCGATCGACGCCTTCAAGGAGGCATTCAAGCAGGCGGGAGTGACACAGTTCGGCTCCGGCTGGTGTTGGCTCGTCCTCGGCAAGGACGGCAAACTCGCCTGCACCAAGACGCCAAACGGGTCAAATCCACTCGCTGAAGGGCAGGGGACAGCGATTCTCGCCTGCGACGTCTGGGAACACTCCTACTATCTCGACTTCCGCAACCGCCGGCCCGACTACATCAGCAACTTCCTCGACCGCCTGGTGAACTGGGAGTTTGTCGACAGCCTCCTCGCCAAGGCGTGACACCTAGGTCTGGACGGATGCGGTCTGGACGGATGCCCGACCCAGTCTCCGTAGGGGAGGGGCTCAAGGCCTGGCGCGGGCAGCATCGATCCGTCGGCGCATTTCGCGGATAACGGTGCCAAGTCCGAGGAAGACCGCCTCGCCGATGATGAAATGCCCGATCGAGACCTCCTCGACCTCGGGCAGGGCGACGACAGGCGCCACGGTGTCGAAGCCGAGGCCGTGGCCGGCATGCACAGCAAGGCCGATCGCGGCGGCGTGGCGCGCGGCCGCGGCGAGGCGGGCCAGCTCCTCCTCGCGCGCGCGACCACAGGCGTCGCAGTAGCGGCCGGTGTGCAGTTCGACCACCGGTGCACCCGCCATGCGCGCAGCATCGAGCTGCGCGAGGTCTGGCTCAACGAACAGAGCAGTTCGGATGCCGGCCTCGGCGAGTGCAGCGACCGCGTCGGCGACGAGCGCGCGATTGGCGATCACGTCGAGCCCGCCCTCGGTGGTGCGCTCCTCTCGCCGTTCAGGAACGAGACAGGCCGAGTGCGGGGCGATGCGCCGGGCGATCGCGATCATCTCCGCGGTCGCGGCCATCTCGAAGTTGAGCGGCAGCGCGACCTCCTCCTTCAGCCGCCGCATGTCGTCATCGAGAATATGACGGCGGTCCTCGCGCAGATGGGCAGTGATCTGATCGGCCCCGGCCTCGCGCGCGATGCGCGCGGCGCGCACCGGGTCGGGATGGGTGCCGCCGCGGGCGTTGCGCAGCGTGGCGACATGGTCGACATTCACGCCAAGGCGGACGCGTTTGGCCATCGATTGCTCCGGAGCGTGCGAAGAACAGGGGAAGGGGCGGGTCGCTTCAGGCGCGCGCCCGCTCGACACTGCGGATATGTGGGGAGGCGCGCAAGGCGGCAATGATGTCGCCGAGGTGGGAGAGGTCGCGCACCTCGAGGTCGACCAGCATCTCGAAGAACTCCGGACTGCGGCCGACGATCTTCAGGTTCGAGATGTTGCCCTCGCGGCTGGCGATCACGGTGGTCAGGGTTGACAGAGCGCCGGGCTGGTTGGCGGTAACGACGGCCAGCCGCCCCGTGTGCTTCGCCTCGCCGAGCGCGTCGGCATCCCAGGACACGTCGATGAAGCGCTCGGGGGTAGCCGCGAAACTCTCCAGCGTGGGGCAGTCCGCGGTGTGGATCGTTACCCCCTTGCCGGTGGTGATGATGCCGACGATGCGATCCCCGGGCAGGGGGTGGCAGCAGCCGGCGTAGTGCACGGCCATGCCGGAGACCAGCCCGGCGATGGGGATGGAACGGCGCGCCTCGTCCTCGCGCAGGCCCGTCTGCGGTCGGGGTTGGCGCGGCGCCACCGCGGGCAGGAGCGGGGCGGCGCGGGGCCGTCGCCGAAATTCGGGGTAGGCGGCGAAGACCACCTCGCGCGGGCCGATCGCGCCTGACCCGACCGCGGCATAGAGGTCCTCGAGCGAGGCCTGCTTCAGCGCCTTCAGCACGCCCTCCAGCACCTTCTCGCCCCCCTCCACTCCCTCCTGGCGGAACGCCTTCACCAGCATCGCGCGGCCTTGCTCGATGCTGCGCGCCTTGGCCTGGGCATGGATGAAGCGGCGGATTCTCGCCCTTGCCTTGCCGGTGACGACGAAGCGCTCCCACTCCGGGTTCGGCGTGTGGCCGCGCGCGGTGATGATCTCGACCTGGTCGCCGTTCGCGAGTTCCGTCCGCAGCGGCATGATCCGGCCGTTGACCTTGGCGCCGACGCAGGTGTCGCCGACCTCGGAGTGCACGGCGTAGGCGAAGTCGACCGGGGTGGCGCCCCGCGGCAGCGTAATCAGGTCGCCCTTCGGGGTGAAGCAGAATACCTGGTCCCGGAACATTTCGAGCTTGGTATGCTCCAGGAACTCCTCTGGCCCGGAGGCCTGCTCGAGGATCTCCAGCAGGGACCGAAGCCAGCGGTACTGGTGCGGATCAGGCGCGGGGATCGAGCCCTGGTCCTTGTAGTGCCAGTGCGCGGCAACGCCGTATTCCGCGATCTCGTGCATCTCGCGGGTGCGGATCTGCACCTCGATCTTCTGCCCTTCCGGCAGCATCACCCCTGTATGCAGGCTGCGGTAGCCGTTCGGCTTCGGCGTCGAGAGGTAGTCTTTAAAGCGGCCGGGCACGACGCGATAGGCCGAGTGCACGATGCCGAGGGCGCGGTAGCACTCGTCGATCGTACCGACGATAACGCGGAAGGCCATGATGTCAGAGAGCTGCTCGAAGGCGACGTTGCGCCGGTGCATCTTGAGCCAGATCGAATAGGGGCTCTTTTCGCGCCCCGTCACCTCGGCCGCGATCCCGGCCTCGGCCATCAGGCCGCGCAACTCCTCGGTTAGGCGCTCGATCAGGTCCGCCCCCTCGCCGCGGAGGAAAGCGATGCGATTCATGATCGAGGCGTAGGCGTCGGGCTGCAGTTCGCGGAAGGCGAGCGTTTCGAGCTCGGTTTTGATCTGGTCCATGCCGATTCGCTCGGCGAGAGGCGCGTAGATCTCGAGCGTTTCGGCGGCAATCCGGCGTCGGCGATCATCCTCGCGCACGAAGCGGAGCGTGCGCATGTTGTGCAGCCGGTCCGCCAGCTTGACCAGCAGGACCCGGATATCCTCGCTCATCGCCAGCACGAGCTTGCGGAAATTCTCGGCCTGCTTCGAACGCTCGGAGGTGAGTTCGAGCCGGTTGAGCTTGGTCACGCCATCGACGAGGCGGGCGACATCGCGACCGAAGCCTCGCTCGACATCGGCGAGGGTAGTACCTGTGTCCTCGACGACGTCGTGCAGCAGAGCCGTGACGATGGAGTTGGTATCGACCCGAAAGTCGGTAAGGATGGTGGCAACCTCGACCGGGTGGGTGATGTAGGGGTCGCCGTTGTCGCGGATTTGCCCGGCGTGGGCAGCGACGGCGAAGTCGAGGGCGCGGAAGATCAGAGATAGGTCTGCCCGTGGGTCGTAGGCCCGGACCCGCTCAATCAGGCTATCCGCAACGCCGGCCGCACCGTCCGGCATGGCGGGCTCACCCCACTTGGGCGGCGCGACCTCGCCGCGCGGCGACGGCTCGGCCGTCCCGCATGCGCCGCCTCAGCCGCCGAGCTCGCGGGCGATCGCCGCCTCGATGTCCTCGTCGGACGCGGCCTGCTCCTCGGCCGCCTGTTCCTCCGGAGTGATGTCGAGGCCGGCAAAGATGTTGCTCTCGGTCGGCAGCAGGTCCTGAACCTCCTCCGAGACCGGCTCAGGCTCGGGCAGCCGCTGCAGGCTCTTGACCAGATCGTTTCGCACCGCCTCGAGCTCGATCGTGCCTTCGGCGATCTCGCGCAGCGCCACCACAGGGTTCTTGTCGTTGTCGCGATCCACCGTCGGCGCTTCGCCGCGGTGCAGGTTGCGCGCCCTCTGCGCAGCCAGCATCACGAGCTCAAACCGGTTTGGTACTTTCAGGATGCAGTCTTCGACCGTTACGCGCGCCATGCGCTGCACTCTCGTTCCTCAAACATCTCCTCTGTATAAGGCACGGGCGTCGCGCGAAGCAAGCGGCGCTTCCCGCCGGGCACCGAGTCGTCCAGACGACCCGACCGCCGGACAATCCAGAACCGATGTCACGTCATTGTCAAAGACTTCCCGTCGGAACCTGACGGGTTTAGGTTTCCCCCGTGCGGCTTCCCGTGTGGCTTCGCGCAGGGCTGCCGGTCTCCGAGCGAAAGGAGTTGTCTTCGCATGTTCGAAAAATCAGAGCGCGTTGCCGTCTTCATCGACGGGGCCAACCTCTATGCCGCCTCGCGCTCGCTCGGCTTCGACGTCGACTACAAGTCTCTACACGCTTTCTTCAAGACGAGATCTTATGTCGTGCGAATGTTTTACTATACCGCTGTCCTTGAGACCGAGGATTACACGCCGCTCAAACCCCTCGTCGACTGGCTCGGCTACAATGGGTACACCGTCGTGACGAAGCCGGCCAAGGAGTTCACGGACTCGACGGGCAGGCGACGCGTGAAGGGCAACATGGACATCGAGCTCGCCATCGACATGCTGGAGATGGCGCCGCACGTAAATCACATCGTATTGTTTTCCGGAGACGGCGATTTCCGCCGCCTGATCGAGGCAGTGCAGCGCAAGGGCGTTCGCGTCTCCGTCATCAGCACGATAAGGACCCAGCCTGTGCTGATCGCGGACGAACTTCGCCGCCAGGCCGACCAGTTCATCGAGCTCGCCGACATCATGGGCGAGTTCACCCGCCGCATCGTGACGCCGCGCGAGCCCGGAGTGCCGCGGGAGGGCGAGCGGGCGAGTGGCGCGGCAAGGCCGTTCGTCGTCGAGACCCTCGGCACGCCTCGCCCTGCCCTCGCCGCTGCGGAGGCCCCGCTGAAGACCGTAGAGGAAACCGGCGGCAGCCAGTGAGCACGCCGCCGGGCCCGGCGCGCGACTGCCCCCTCTGCCCCCGCCTGGTCGCGTTCCGGGCCGAGAACCGGGCGCGCGAGCCCCGCTGGCACAACGCGCCGGTCCCTTCGTTCGGGCCGCTCGATGCCCCCCTGCTCGTCGTCGGTCTAGCCCCCGGCTTGCGGGGCGCGAACCGCACGGGCCGCCCCTTCACCGGCGACTATGCCGGCGACCTGCTCTACCGCACCCTGCTGCGATTTGGTCTGGCGCGCGGTATTTACGCGGCGCGGCCGGACGACGGGCTCGACCTCGCTGGGGCCAGGATCTGCAATGCCGTCCGCTGCGTGCCGCCCGAGAACACGCCCACACCGTCTGAGATCGCCGCCTGCAACGCCTTTCTCGCCGCCGAACTCGCCGCGATGCCTCGGCTTCGCGCCGTGCTCGCCCTGGGCGCGATCGCGCACCGGGCGGTGCTCCAGGCGTATCGCCTCCGCCCCTCCGCCCTTCCTTTTCGCCACGGCGCCCAGCATGATCTTGGCCGGGTCATCCTGGTCGATAGCTACCATTGCAGCCGCTACAACACGAACACCGGCCGGCTCACGGAGGCGATGTTCGCCGAGGTGGTGGAACGCCTCATACCGCTGCTCGCCTCGCGCTGAAGCCACGCTTGGCGCCGTGACCCCTCCGGTCTGGCTGCTCGCCGCCCTCGTTTCACTCGGGCCGCTGTCGACCGACCTGTACCTGCCCGCCCTGCCGGCGATCGCCTTTGATTTCGCCACCGATACGGCCGGAGTGCAGTGGACCCTCTCGGGCTATCTCCTCGGCTTCGCCCCTGCGCAGCTGCTCTACGGGCCTTTCGCGGACCGCTTTGGTCGCCGCCCGGCCGTAGCGGTTGGGCTTGCCGTGTACCTCGCCGCTACCGTGGCCTGCGCGCTCGCCCCAAGCCTTGGCGCGCTGATCGCCGCGCGCGTGGTCCAGGCGGTGGGCTCTTGCGGCGGTCCGGTCGTCGCCCGCGCCGTCGTCCGCGACACCACCGAACCGGCGCGGGCCGCAGCAGTCTACGCAACAATCGCCGGGCTGATGGCACTCGCCCCGGCTGTCGGGCCTGTGCTCGGCGGTTGGGTCGTGGACGCGGGCGGCTGGCGCGCCGCATTCTGGCTCCTTGCCATCGCCGCGCTCGCCGTCAGCCTCGCTGCTGCCGCCCTCTTGCCAGAGACCATCCCGGCCCCGGACCGCACCGCCCTCGAACCCGGACGTCTCGCTTCGGCCTACGCGGACCTTCTCCGACGTCCGGACTTTCTCGGCTACGCCCTGGTGTCTGCCTTCACCTATACAGGCCTCTTTTGTTTCATCTCCGGCTCCTCGCACGTCGCGCAGACGGGTCTCGGGCTCGGCCCGCGCGGCTATGGCATGCTGTTCGCAGCCGCGGTCGGAGGCTACATCGTCGGCAGCGCGATCGCGCGGCGGGTTTCGCCCCGGCTGGGGATCGATCGCAGTCTCAGGCTCGGTGTCGGCCTTTGCGTCGCGTTCGGCTGGAGCGGACCCGGCGCTCTCGCCCTGTTCGGCTCGAGCGTGGTCAGCGTCGCCCTCCCCATGGTGCTGTACATGTCAGCCTTCGCGCTGGCCCAGGCCAACGCGCAATCTGGCGCGGTCGCACCGTTTCCGGAGATGGCCGGACGCGCCTCCGCCCTCCTCGGCTTCCTGCAGTGGGGGATTGCGGCCTTCGGCGGGCTCGCCGTCGCGGTCGTGCTCGACCCCGCCGGTTGGGCCATGGCGTTCGGCATCGCCGTCTCGGCGACCCTCGCCGGCCTTGCTGCGCTCGCGCTTTTGCCGCGCTTAGGCGGCGGGGGCAGCACGGCCGAGCGCAGCCTCGATGGCGCGCAGAACTTCCGGCGAGTCGGGCCGCGTCGTGGCTCCCCATGACCCGGCCACCTTGCCATCGCGGTCGATCAGATACTTGTGGAAATTCCAGCGTGGAGGCGACGACGCGGCCGCTGCCCAGCGGTAGAAGGGGTGTGCCTCACGACCTGTGACGCGGCTGATTGCGGCGAGCGGGAAGTCGACTCCGAACGTCACCTCGCAGAACCGCTTGACCGCAGCGTTGCTGTCCTTTTCCTGGCGGAAGTCGTTCGACGGCACGCCAATGACGACAAGGCCTCGGTCGCGGTAGCGGGCGTACAGGCTTTGCAGCGCCGCATACTGGTTGGTGAAGCCGCAGAACGAGGCGGTGTTGACGACGAGCAGTACCTTGCCCCGCCACTGGGCCAGGGGCATTGGCTCGCCCTCGATCGAGTCGAAGGTGAAGTCCCACGCCCGATGTTCGCGGGCGAGGGCCGGGTCGGGGCGGAACGGGGTCAGTGCCGCACCGAGTGCGCCAACCACGCCGAACACGCGACGGACAGGATCGATCATTTCCGGTTCCTCCTTGCCCCCGCCCGGCGGCCCACCTGTGGGCTCAGCCATAGCGCTCCTCCGCCCAGGGGTCCCCGCGGTTGTGATAGCCACGAACCTCCCAGAAGCCGGGTTTGTCCTCGGCCGAAAAGGTGACGCGGCGGATCCACTTCGCGCTTTTCCAGAAGTAGAGCTTGGGGATGACGACGCGCAGCGGCCCGCCGTGCCGTCGGTCAAGCGGTCGCCCCTCCCAGGAGTGGGCGAGAATCACGTCGTCGTCCTCGAACGCCTCGCGCGCAACGTTGGTCGTGTAGCCGTCGGAGGACTGGAACAGGACATACCGCGCTTCTGTGCGCGGGCGCACGGCAGCGATCAGGTCGATGGCCCTCACACCACCCCAGCGGTTGTCGAACCGGCTCCAGGCCGTGACACAGTGGATGTCGGTCACGAGGTCCGACTGCGGCAGGCGCAGCAGCCCCTGCCAGTCGAGAACGGTCGGGGTCTCGACCAGCCCGTCGATGATCAGACGGAACTGCTCGCGCGGGACGAATGGCTGCACGCCGAGGTCGAGCACGGGCCAGTCGTTGACCAGCCTCTGCCCGGGCGGGAGCCGATCACTCTCTCGCGCCCCTACGCGGCCGGTGATCAGCCGCTTCGCCTCGGCCCAGGCCTGCTTGCGGGTGATCAGCTTCTCGCGGATCCACCCGGCGACGCTGGCGGTCACTTGCTCTGTTTCTTTTTGCATGAAAACCACATGGCCCCGCGGTGTGGTGGGGCAAGGCTGCCCGCCCCCGCGGCGCGCAGAGCGCGGCGACGGCCGCCGAGGTCGCGAGGTCGCCGCGTCTGCTTAGCCCCCGCGTGTGGGGGGCCGCCCTCTTAGCCGGTCCTGCGTCGGCCAAGGGCGAACCCCAGGAGGCCCGAGGCCAATACGAGGGCAGCCGACGGCTCGGCTACGCCGATAGGCCCCGGCGAGGAACTGCCACCGCCAACGGCCGAGAGCAGACCGGCCTCTGAGGTCAATGAGAAGCCGTCAGGAAGCGCGATAGTCAGCCGCGCGGTGTTCCAGAAATCGAGCCACCGCCCTCCAGTATGGTAACCATAGGTTTCAAGCCCAATTTCAATCGGAAAGCCCATTAGACTCGAGATGGGAATATTCGCCGCCAAGCCAAACACAGCGGGCCTGTCACTTCCCGACATCACCTCATTGTCGAGACGCGAAACGAAGCTGGCCAGCGCCCCGTTCACTGAGGCGGTCCGCCTCTCAACCAACTCTGCGCCCGCGTCGCCCACACCACGGAGCGCTGCACTCCAATCGGCGTTGTAGCCTACGAGGAGTGCGGGAAAGAGCGCCCCGTCATACTCGATGAAATTCGAAAGGTCTTTGAGGCTAAAGCCTGCGGAAAACGTGAACTGCCCCGCCCCTTCGGCGGTCCCCTCGAACAGGACCTGGAGCCGCGCGGTGCCCGTGCTTGGTCCTGCCGGCCCGGAGATCGTGATCCGGTCTAAGATCCGGGCTTCAGCGCTGGCGTTAGCCGGCACCACCCCTGATTGTGGTCGACCGACCGCAAGTCGGGTCTCGCCGCGCGGGAGGTCAGCCTCCGCGGCAACGTCGAACGGGCTGGGCGCGCCATTCAGCGGTTGCGGGCGCTGTCCCGCCGAGCGGTTGTCGTCGGGGTAGCGCACGCCCCATGGCCCGGGACGGGTCTCGACACCGTAGTTGCAGACGACGGTACCGAAGTCGTTCGTGCAGGCCCCCAGATTGACGAATGGTCCGAGTGTCGATGCCTGCGCCGGCGCCGATGCAACTGCCATGATGGCGGCGCTGAGGGTGGCGGCGACCGTGCAGGACCTGATCGTTGCTCTCGACATAAGTCTTCCCCTTTTGATCATGAACCCCTTTCCCCATGTGCGGCCAGAAACAGGCAGGCCCTCTTTTTTCATGAGAAGACAGGCAGAATTAGCTCATCCTGTTTCGCCGGCTCGCAATACGAGATGCCCCTCAGGGCGCAGCGTTCCTACTGCACGACCGGTATCGGGGTCAACCGTCCGCCGTCGCCTCGAGACAACATCTCGTGATGCGACGGGACGGTGACCGCCACGGAGACAGGATGCCGGGACCGCTTGGGCTGACGTGGTCGCGGTCACTCGGAGCGTCGACGCGGCCGAAGCCGCGTCACACCCAAGGCGCCGAGCGCAAGGCCGAGGAGGCCGAGCATAGCCGGTTCGGGGACGGCCACCGGCACTGCGCCGCCGCCGGAAGGCGGGTCACTTGGCGTGGTTGACCCCCCGAGCAGACAGAAAGACCCCTGAGCGCGAGGTGAACGACAAGCCTGGGCTGAGTTCCAGCGAAACCGTTCCGGTATTGGTCAGGTCCGCCACACCTCCCGCGCGAGGCAAAGCCCGTTGCGCCATAGTGAGAGAGAATGTCTAGGACGAGGCCGCGCCGAACGCCTCAAAAAGCCTGTATTCAATGGTGAACGCGTGACGACGGTTTGTCGCGCCGGTCTCCTCGACTTCCCCGATCACGTCGCCTTGTTTTCTCGATAACAGCGTGGCCCCCTTCGATCCACGAGAAAGCCCTAGGGATAGTTCGGATTCATTCCCCAAAATTGTTTCAGTGTACACATTGGAATTCAGCCCATCGAAAACAAAAATTGAAAGCTCATATTGAAAACTCGGGACACCCTCATTCCAGAAACCAAACAGCCCGTAGAGTACATTTGCGTGAAGGTCGAAGTGGAAACGTACGAAACTCGCGGGCTCGACCCCCCCAACCCCAGCATTCACAGTTACCGCCTCATACCGCTTAGCATCTCCCCGGGCGACCGGCAGGGGGAAAACGAGGTCACAGATCGTCTCGCCGAAGCCAACGTCTTCAGCGTTCCTCGCGACGGCGAAGCGCTTGCGTGAAGTTGAGCTCGGCAGGGTCGACGCCCGGCGTAAATGACGGGGGAAAACGGTCGGACACCTCGAATAACTGTCTGGCTGGATGTTGGTGAGGGTCGTTGGGGGCGGCCGCGCGGTTGGGGGTGTGCGGGCTTCGAGCCTTTGCGGGGCTTTCCGGCGCAGGCTACGGGGCTTTTCCG
>Ga0308417_1000909_pt1 | contig 20713 bp, 10 predicted proteins | sample HotsprSampleOS65_FD_203528 | JGI IMG/M metagenome (GOLD analysis project Ga0308417, IMG submission 203528) | Hot spring phototrophic mat microbial communities from Octopus Spring, Yellowstone National Park, Wyoming, United States - 20090730_OS65 ... | reverse complement strand
CCCAAGACGCAACCGGCCGGTCTGTATCTGGGAACGATCGAAATTGAAGCCCAGGGCTGGTCCGAGCCGATTCGGGTTCCCGTGCAACTCCGTGTTTTTAACTTTACCCTGCCGGACTTTACCCACACCCGAACCCTTTACGACGTGGCGATTCCCTCCCGGTGGCATGGTCCCTTGAACGAAGCCCAACGCGCGCAGGTCTGGGACTTGTACATGGAAAACTTCCGCAGGCACAGGGTTTCACCGCAGATGCCGCAGCGGTATGCCCCGCTCCGGTGGAGCTGGGGCTCGGGCCAGTTCGTTTACGATTTTGCTGACTATGACCGTGCCCTGACCCGCTACCTGGACGAGTTCGGGTTCTCCAGCTTTGTTTTCATGGACGAGCCGTGGACGTTGTTTGGGTTCTCGCGCTTCCAGCCGGGATATAACTCTTTGTTCACCCTCTTGATGTCCGGGATCGCAGAACATCTGCGTCGCAAGGGATGGATGGAGAAGGCCTGCGCCTACTGGATCGACGAACCGGCGGATTCGCTGATCCCCTTTGTGCGGACCGGTATGCATGTTCATTTGTTCGCGGCGCCGGATTTGAAGCGCCTGCTGACCCGGGAGCCGGTGCCGGAACTTTACGGGCTGGTGGATTTGTGGGTGCCGATGGCCGTGCTCAGCATCTTTCGCGACACCGCCGACCGATGGTTCGACCGCATGGCCACAGGTGAGGAGGTCTGGTGGTATGTTTGCACCTATCCCAAATGGCCTGGGCCGAACTATTTCATTGACCACCCGGCTATTAGCCACAGGATCCGGTTTTGGTTGGCCGAGCGCTACGGGATTCACGGAGACCTGTACTGGGACGTCAACTGGTACCTGGATCGCCAGCATCAACCCATCGATCCGTGGACGCAGACCACCGTGCTCGATGAATGGGGCCAGCCCATGGGCAATGGAGACGGTGTGCTGTTGTACCCGCCGGTGAAAACGCCGCCCGAGCAACCGGTGGTGGCCGGGCCGATTGACTCGCTGCGTTGGGAACTCATCCGCGAAGGCTTGGAGGACCGCGAGTACTTTTGGTTGTTGCGGGAGCTTGGCCGTCGGGCGGCGCTTCGCCTGGGCCCGGAGCATCCGGCGGTGACCGGCGCGACGGCTACGCGGGCTCAGGCGCTGGCGGTGGCTTCGGAGCTGACCAACTACACTCACGATCCGCGCGAACTCCTCGGGGCCCGGCGCGTGCTGGCTCGGGCTCTGGAAAGCCTGAGCACCCCCGAACCGTTCTGGGTGGAGGAACCAAGCTCCAGAGTCGTGAACATCGGCGACGCGCTCGTTTTGCGGTGTGAGGCCTTGGGGTGGCCACCCCCAGTCTATCATTGGTACAAAGACGGCATCCCGATGGGCACCACGGACGAAGGCCTTTGGCGCATTATTGCCGCGGATGTGGATACACCGGGCGATTACTGGGTGGTAGCCAGCAATGTCGCCGGCACCGTCACCAGCCGGGTTGCCCGTATCCGTGGAAACTGGACCAGCAGGCCGGAGATTGTCGTGCCTCCCTCGGCACGGGCGGTACGCCTGGGGAACCCGATGGTACTCGCCGTGGTCGGAGTGGGGGAACCCCCTCTCAGATACATGTGGCTCAAAGATGGCGAGCCCGTCCCCAGCGATGGTCCCGCGGGTCCCACCTTCTTGCGCAGTAATACGGTGCCTGCCGACGCGGGTTTCTATCAAGTCATGGTCTCGAACGCATGGGGCACTGTCACCAGCGCTCCCGTGCGTGTCGCGGTACATTGGGATCTGCTTCGCCAGCCGGTCGTGCCCCGAGTTAGCTCCTGGCGGTACGATAACCGGGGAGTAGCCCTGCCAACTGATTGGTTTTTCCATCCAGAGCGCGACGAGAACTGGCAGACCGGCCAGGCACCATTCGGAAGCGGGTTCTCCGATGCCGCAACCTCGCTGGCACGAGAGGATGGAACTCTGCCTGCCACGGCGTATTTCTTCACCACTTTCGAGCTCCATGATCCGACTGGGGAACTGGAGGGCCAGATTGCCTGCGACGATGGGGCGGTCGTGTTCCTGAACGGTCACGAGGTGTTCCGGCTCAACATGCCACCGGGCGCCCCGTCATACGGCACCTCGGCACAATCCCCTGTTGACGGATCGCCGCTACGGGCAACCTTTTTCATTGCACCTGAACTACTTCAGTCGGGAACCAACCTGTTGGCCGTCCAACTTCATCAACACGCCGAGCCGCTGCAGCCGCCGGCAGTGTGGCCATTCGATGAACCTGGCCCCCCTTGGGAACGACTGGGCGGTGGACTGGGATGGACCGCTGTTGGCACTGGTGTGGTCGCCACGGCGGGCCGATGGCTGGGCTGTGTTTCCAATGCGGCTTCTTCGGATAGCTGGCTGGAGTTACCGCATGACTCGGGGCTTCAACCCCGGGGCCCATTCACGGTGGGCGGCTGGTTTGCCTGGGGTTCTGGTTTGGTCAACACCGCCACCCGCACCGCCATCGAGAAAGCCGGGGAATACCGCCTCTACTACACCGGCAATCTGGTCAATCGCTACCGGTTTCGATTGGGCGAGGTGGAGGTCCAGGAGCAAACTCCGGGTACACGAGTTGGCCAATGGCGTCTGGTCATGGCTTGGTTTGACGGCACCAACGCGTGCATTCAGATGGACAATGGCCCTGTGTACTCGGCCCCGGCCCAATTACCTCCGGTTACGACCAACCCCGTGGTGGCTTTGCGTCTGGACCCGGGCGCTGGAGGGTTCGCCGCTGACGACCTATTTTTCTTTCCACGGGCGCTTACGGCGGAGGAACGGGCCGCAATCTACCAGCTCGGGATCCGGCGGTTTCTGACGAATCTGGCGACGGCCCGAGAGGATCTCTGGTTTGAACTCGAGCTCAATCGGCTGCTGGGATCTCCGCCGCAATTTCTGGCTGGTCCCGAGAGTCAGGTCCGTGTGGCAGGAGAACCCGTCGGATTCGAACTGACCGCCGTGGGTACCGCGCCCATCCAGTATCAATGGCTTTTCGAGGGTCTGCCCATTCCTGGGGCTACGGGAACGCGGTTGTATCTGCCCCAGGTCAGCGAGGCACACGCGGGCCTCTACGCGTTGATGGCCACCAACCGCGCCGGGGCTGCTATCAGTCCGCCTGCGCGGCTTTCGGTCCTAAGCCGACCCGGGCTGGATTTCGCGTGGGACGACGCCCTGCAACGCTGGCGCCTGTGGCTGCCGCAATTAAGCGTACCAAGCACGCTGCAGGTTTCGACCAATCTCGTCGACTGGGAATCCGTATGGATGCGTCCGGCGGAAAGTCCGGCCACCTACTGGTCGTTGCCGACGCGTCCAGGCCGGCCCGTCGAGTTTTACCGCCTTCAGATCCACCGGTAGGTTCGCTAACTTGCAGCCGTCCCGACCCCACCGCTTCGGCCTTGGGCGCTCTCGGCCGGCCCGGGAAGACCAACGAGACCCAAACAGTGACAACGGCCGCAGCCCGGGCCCGAAACAGGACGCCGCGTCGACTCGTGCGGCCTCATTTTCGGAAAATCCGCAACCGAAGGGCCATCCAGGCCTGCTGGTCGTGGGCCCGCCGAGGCAGCGTGGAACAGTGCCTTCAACCTCGCCGGTGCCTCAGCCCAGCGCTGGGCGCGCGCCACCAAAAGCCTCGCAAGCCTGCCACAGAGGCGAGGGATCGATCCACCGGCGCACGGGAATCCCGCACCATCGCCTCTGCTGGGAACCATTTATTTCCGTTGGGCCAGATGGGCGGTTGGGCCTGCAATGCCTTTCGAGTTCTTCCGCAGGGCCTTGGTGTTGCTTTGCCTGTCAGGCGGAGAATCCTCCGTCGTTTCGGCCCGGGCCAGCACGGCTTTCCTCCTCTGCCGCTCCCGAAGCGCCTCTCCCGGAGCAGGACAGCCGGTGTCGGCCCGCCGAACATCACCCGTGGCGTCACGTCAAAAATTGACGGCCAGCAACTTGAGGCCGCTGGGTGCGCCGGTCACGGGATCTCGCACCAGATTTTGCTCGCCCGACCCCGCTTCGGGGGGGGCCCAAGGGTTCAGCAGTTGCAGCGGATTGGGGCTCCGGAACAACTGGACCAACACCCCACTGCAGCGCCAGCCGTCCACCACCACTTCGTTTGGTTTCCTCGCCGCTTCCACGGACTCTTCCCGCAGCTCACCCACCAGGCGATTGACCAGCGAGTCTGTGAGCACGGTAGAGCCGGTTCCGTTGCGCAAGTCGAACCGCTCCGGCCTTGCGGGAGCCGCGTTGGTGGGTGGGGAGACTGCCGCAGGATCATTTTCCGGCTTTCCCGCAGTCGCGGGCTCCGCCTCCGGGGCTGCCCAGACAGCCATGCCGGCACACAGGCTTCCGACCATCAAGAGTGGTATTGCCTTCATGGGACTCACCCTCTACCAGGCAAAATCTCCGCTCGAATGCTCTCCGCGTCAACTGCTGGGCTTGGCTCAGGCATGATGCCGAAACAGCCGTTCCCGGTTCACCAGCAGGTACCCCACGATCCACCCGTTCAGCAGCAATACCCCCGCTGCGGCCGCGGAAGACCTGTGCACCAACTCGTACACTTCGATCGGAATAAAAAAGGCCGACTCCCCGATGGCCATCCATCCGGCCCACCCGGCCCGCCACAGCAATCCGATTCCTTCCGCCAGGGAGAAAAGGCTGTAAAACACCGTGCCTGCCGCCACCCACAGTATCTTCTGGGAAGAGATCCGCCCTAACTGAATCCCCAGGTCCACAAAAAATTGTTTCTCCGAGTCCAGATGCAAAAACAGCAACGTTTGCCGGAACAGGGCCGGGAGGTTTTCATCCGAAAGCTGCCAGACACCCAGGGCCAGCAAAATCAGCAGGAGTGCCTTGCCCAACTTGAGGCAGGCGATGACATACAACGTGGGTGCGCGCTGCTTGGTAGGAACGGAAGAGACAGACCCGGCCATGAAAGAAAGATTCGAAGTGTGCGTGGCGCATCGACCGTGCCAGGCCGAGGCTTCCTCGACCTGCCGGACCGTCAGCCTTGCCGCGGCGCCCTCAGCGCAGCCGTTCCTGTAGCCAGCTCGGCAGCTCGGCGATGGGCACTCGCGTCTGCTGCATGGTGTCCCGATCTCGGACCGTTACGGTGTCTTTGAGTTCCGGGCCTTTCTCGCCCAAGGTCTCGAAGTCCACGGTGACGCAAAACGGTGTGCCGGCCTCGTCTTGGCGCCGGTACCGGCGGCCAATGGCCCCTGCATCGTCGTAGAACACGTTCATCCAGGGCCGCAGCAGGTCGCGGATCTGGAGGGCTTTCTCCACCAAAGCGGGTCGGTTTTTCAGCAAGGGAAAGACCGCCACCTTCACGGGCGCAATGCGTGGGTGCAACCGCAAGACCACGCGGGTTTCCAGTTCGCCTTTTTCGTTGGGGGCCTGGTCCTCGTCATAGGCCTGACACAACAGCGCCAGCGCCAAGCGGTCCACCCCGGCCGAGGGCTCGATGACATGCGGAATGTAGTAACCCTTGGCCAGCAAATCGGCATCTTGGCGGGCCAGCGACTCAGCCTTGTCCCTCGGCTCGCCCATGCGCGTCAAGTACCCCAAACGATGCTGATAATACCGTTCCTGCAACCGTTGCTGCCGCGAGGGCTCCAGCTTCGGCCACGCTGTCCGTAGCTCCTCGTCAAAGACGGTCATGGGACGACCCGAATAGCGTTGATGTTGGCTCAGATCGAAGTCGCTGCGGGCCGCAATCCCCTCCAGTTCCTGGGTCCCGAATGGGAACTGAAACTCAATGTCCACGCAGGCCCTGGCGTAGTGCGCCAGTTCCTCTGGTTTCTGCCAGTACTCTTCCAGTTTGGCGCGGGGCAGTCCGATGCTCTCGTAAAACCGGATGCGTTCCTCCACCCAGTACTGGTGCCACATTTGCCAGCCCCAGTTGGGTTGCGGCGGCCCCGGATGGCCCGGACCCGCGGGCCGCGCCACCTCTCCGTAAATGGCTTCGACCGCCTCGTCCGGTCGGATGAAAAACTCCAGTTCCATCTGCTCAAACTCGCGCGATCGGAACGTGTAGTTGCGGGGAGTGACCTCGTTGCGGAAGGCCTTGCCAATTTGGGCGATTCCAAAGGGGATTTTCTGGCGCGAGGTCTCCAGCACGTTCTTGAACTGGGCAAAGATGGCCTGAGCGGTCTCCGGCCGCAGATAGGCCACGTTCTCCTCCGACTCGATCGGTCCCACGATCGTCTTGAACATCAAGTTGAACGGACGCGGCTCGGTCTTTTCCCCCTCGCATTCGCTGACCCTCTTGCTGGGCTTGCGTGGGCAGGGAATCTCGTGCAACTGATCCGCGCGGAAGCGTCCCTTGCAGGTCTTGCAATCCACCATGGGGTCACTGAAGGTGCTCACATGCCCGCTGGCTTCCCAGATCCGCGGGTGCATGATGATGGTGGCGTCCAACCCCACCACGTCGTCGCGCCAGCGCGTCATCCACAACCACCACTGTTCCTTCAGATTGCGCTTTAGCTCCGTGCCCAGCGGCCCGTAGTCCCAAAACCCATTGAGGCCGCCGTAGATTTCCGAGGACGGAAAGATGAATCCGCGCCGTTTGCAAAGCGCGACCAGTTTCTCCATGAGCTGCTGTTGTTGCTGCGAGGCTGCCTGCGCCATAATGGGCGCAGTCTTTGGGAACGCCCCGGCCCCTGTCAAGGGAGCGTCCGAACAGCTGCGCGGCTGTACATTCTGCGCGTGTGCTCGGCCCACCTGCAGCCAGTGAGCTGGAAACTTCGGCGGCCATGGCCCCTGGCATCTGGTCGTGCAAGGTGGCCACAGAACCCGGCTGTCGGGTTTGTCCCCTGTTCAGGCCACAAGACACAGTGCAGCTTTTGCGGCATCCTGGTTCCATGAACGCGAACAGGTGCAGCCCGCGCGCCGCCCAACCCGGCTTGCCCAGTCCCATGCTATCCGGAATCAGAATCATGAACGACCGCTCGGATCCTGTTTCGGCCGAAGACAATTCTGCTGGCCGGAAGGTTTCTGTGCCGCGAGCGGGAGCTTTCTCGGCCTGGTCCTTGCCGGCGGTGCTGGTGCTGGCCTTGGCCGGACCAGTGGCAGCGGCCGTCTGGACCGGCACAGTGGGTTACTGGGACGACCCGGCCAATTGGGACACCGGCGTGCCCAACGCCGCCGGCGGCTGGGCCATCGGCAACGTCCAGAATGGAGGCACGGCCATTGTCCGTTCCGCTGTGCCCGCGGTCAACGAGGCTTGGGCCGGCAACGGGGGTGGTCCCGGTACCATCGTCGTGACCAACGGCGGTGTGCTGACCGTCAACAACTGGCTGGTCATCGCCCGGATGTACCAGTCCTTGGTCGAAACGCCGCTGAGCCGGCTGATCGTCGAAAACGGCGCGCTCCAGAAAAGCGGCAACGGACTAATTGTGGGGGACAACTACCAGGGGCTCAGTTCGCCGGGGGAAATGATCGTGGCCGGCACCGCCACGGTGAACGTAACAGGCGGATGGTGGGGCATTGGCAACGGTGCGGCCAGCCGCGGTTTGCTGGTCCTCCGGGACCAAGCCCTGGTGAATGCTTCGGGCTACGATTTCAATGTGGGGGACTACGGCGGCGCTGTCGGGCTATGCTTTCTGTCCAACCGGGCTACCCTCAACGTCTCTCGCTTCTGGGTGGGCAAATTCGACACCGTCTCCGGCGCCCTGTGGCAGAGCGGTGGCGCGGTGGTCGGCACCGGTGCCAATGCGAATGAATGGTGCATCGGCGGCGAAAACGCCGCCTCCGCCACTGCCTACGGTTTCTATGCCTTGCTGGACGGGATGCTGATTTGTCCCTTCAACTTTCAGGTGGGCCGTTACGGCTACGGCGTATTCTATCAAAGCGGTGGCACCAACGTGCAATCCGGGTGGTGCGATACTGCCCGTTTCGTGGGCAGCATCGGCGTGGCCTGGTTTTCCGGGGGCCGGTTTCTGCACGACGGTCTCAACACACGGTACATGATTGGTGAAAACGGGCGAGGTGAAGTGTCCGTCACCCACGCTGCAGAGGTGGAAACGGTGCGTCCCATGGTCTTAGCCAATGGCGAGGCTCTTCTAGTGCTCAAGGGAGGCACCCTCATTGTGCCGGGCTTTGAGAAATGGGCCGGGACCGCGTACCTGGCCTGGGATGGGGGCATTCTGCGGGCGCGTGGGGATCATCCCGAGTTCCTGCCGGCTGGCGTTAACGACGTGCGTCTCTTTGCCGGCGGGGCGGTGGTAGACACCGCCGGCCATGAAATCACTTTCCGAGCGGCGCTGCGAGCGCCGGCAGGCCAGGGGATCCAGAGCATTCCCCTTCTTACCCGCGGCACGGGCTACATTGGTGCTCCGATCGTCCAAATCCAGGGCGACGGCACCGGTGCCATGGCGGTGGCCCAGGTGGATCCCTCGAGCGGTCAACTGACCAACATCCTCATCACCAGTCCCGGCCATGGTTATACCTATGCGGTGGCTACGTTGCTCGGCGGGGGCACCCCAGACCCCGCCACGTTGGGGACTCCGGTGCTCGGCCCGGTGAACTCCGGCGGGTTGCTCAAGCGTGGCCGCGGGACCCTGACCCTGGCTGAAGCCAACACCTATACCGGCCCCACCGTGGTCGAGGCCGGCCGGCTACGTGTTTCCACCGAGCACAGCGGTGCCGGTACGTTCGACGTGGCCGGCGGCGCCACGCTGGCCGTGTACCGCGGGGCTGGCACGCCCAGCCTCTCCCTGGCCCAGCTCGCTCTGGGTGGCCCCGAGTCAGCAACCCTCGAGCTCGACCTTGGCGATGCACCCGGTTCCACAAGCCCCTTGCTACTGATTCAGGGTCAGCTCCATCTGCGCGGACCCGTGGTGCTTCACATCGACGCACGCAACCTGACCGTAGGCACCTACCCGCTCCTTCGGTACGCCTCCCGTACTGGCAGCGGCACTTTTAGCCTCGGACAACTTCCGGTGGGGGTTCAGGCCGTTCTGGTGGACAACACCGCCGGCGGCACGGTCGAGCTGCTCGTGACCGCGGTGGGTCAACTTCGCTGGGACGGCATGGCCGGTCCGGTCTGGGATGTCGGCCAAACCACCAACTGGATCGAAATCAGCACCGGACAACCGACCGTTTACCAGGATGGCAACCCGGTGTTGTTCGACGACCGCGCCGCCGGGACCACTTCGATCAGCTTGGAGACTGCGGTGTCTCCTGCGGCCGTCATGGCCGACCACAGCCAGCGCGACTATCGCCTGAGCGGCTCGGGCCGCATCCGTGGCAGTGCGGGTTTCACCAAACGTGGCACCGGCACTTTCACCATGCACTTGGCCGGCAACGATTACACCGGCCCCACGCGCATCGAGGGCGGTACCCTCGTCGTCACCAACCTCGCCCCGGCTGGTCAACCCAGCGCCCTCGGGGCGGCCTCGATTGCACCCACCAACCTGGTCTTGGCCGGTGGCACCCTCCGCTACGAAGGCCCGCCCACACAGACCGACCGAGGCTACGCCCTTCAAAACACCAACAACCTGCTCGACATCCGCGGCGACCTGGTCGTGGGAGGTCCCGTCACCGCCCAAACCGGCAGCGAGGTCCATAAGACCGGCTCGGCCCGGCTGACCTACACCCATCCAGGCCTGCTGGAGCTGTCCGGCGGTGCCCCGGGATACACCATCGGAGCTGGCACAGTGGTCTTCGACGGATCGGCCGGCAACCAACTCGTCCGTGTCACGCCCGATCTCTGGATCGGTAACCGGCCCGACCAAGGCGCGGCCCTTCTGCTGTCCAACACCACCGTCCAAGTGGACGCCTGGGTCGCCGTGGGGCGTGGCAACGGCAGCATGGGGAACCTTTCCTCATTGACCCTGCATAACTCCCGGTTGGTTTCCGGTAACTTCGCCATGGGTTACGACGCCGGCCTGGCCAACAACCTCGCCCGACAACAACTGACCCTGCAGGGCAATTCCACCCTCACCAACCGGGGCGACATGAATCTGGGCGAAAGCACTGGATCCGAAGCCCGCATCTTGGTGACAGACCAGGCCACCCTCTTTTCCGACGGACGCGTCTTCATCGGGTGGCATTTCAACGCCACCGGCCATCTGGCCCTCAATCGGCAGGCCCGCATGATCGTCGATGCCTGGCTTTCCTTTGGTCACGAGGGCGGCCACGGCACCGCCACGTTGCACGACGACAGCCAGTTGTGGGTGCTGTGGGATCTGAACGTCACCGACGTGGGCACCGGCCTGGGGCTCTTCGAATTGCACGACCGCGCCGCGGTTTCGGCGAACAACCTTTTCGTGGGCAAGGGCGCCGGCAGTACTGGCGTGTGGAGACAGGACGGGGGGCGCTTGGAACTTCGCCCCACGGGCGACGTTCTGCAGATCGGCGCCAACGGCACGGGCCTTTGGGAACAGTCTGGCGGCATGGTCCTTGCGCCGCGGCATTGGGTCGCCATCGGTCGTTACCCGGGTGTCCAGGGCACGCTGAACCTCTCCGGGGGCGAGTTTTCCCACACGGACCCCGGTCGGCTCCTGTTCGTCGGGGAAGAGGGCAACGGCGTTCTGAACCTGAGCGGCACCGGGATCCTGACCACCTTGGGAGACCGCTTGGTAGTGGCGCACACGGCCAGCGCGTCCGGCACCGTCAACCTCGATGGCGGCCTGCTCCGGGTCCGACGCGTCGCCGGCGGCGAGGGCGTCAGCGCCTTCAACTTCAACGGCGGCCTGCTGCAGGCTCTGCCCGGGGCCGGGCCGGACTTCATGTACCAGCTCGGGTCCGCTTATGTGATGCCCGGGGGCGCCATCATTGACACGGGCACCAATCACCTCAGCCTGTCGCAACCCCTCCGTGACGGCGGCGGTGGTCTGATCAAGCTGGGCAGCGGCTCCCTAACCCTTCTGGCCGACAACACCTACAGCGGTCCCACTGTGATCAGCAACGGAACCCTTCGGATCCACGGGAACTCCACCTCGGCCGCCATCACCGCCCGGGCCGGTGCCACGCTCGGCGGCACCGGTAGCATCGCCGGCATCGTCACCATAGACCCTGGTGCAGTCCTGGCGCCGGGCGACGGCCTTGGCACTCTCAGCCTGGCCCGATCGCCCCAACTTCAGGGCACGGTGCTCATGGAACTGAATCGATCCGCCAACCCGGCTGCGGATCGGCTGGTGGTCCAACAACCCCTCACCTATGGCGGCACACTGCACCTAATCAACGTCGGCCCGCCCTTGCAACCGGGTGACACCTTCCAACTCTTCCAAGCCCCGGGCTACTCCGGCGCCTTCACCACCGTTGTAGCAACAACCCCAAGTCAGACAGTCCAATGGGACCTTTCGGGGCTGACCGTGGACGGTACGATCCGAGTCGCTTCCGTCGCCACGGCCGAGGTCAAACTGGATTGGGCGCTGGCGGAAAACCAGATTACTCTTTCCTGGCCGGAGGCCGAGCGCGGTTGGCTCTTGCAGGTCCAGACCAACAGCCTGGCCATGGGTCTGAGCACCAACTGGATCGCGGTGCCGGGATCCGACCTCACCAATCGGATCGTGCTGCCCGTGGACCGTCGGGCCGGGACCGTCTTCTATCGGCTGATCCGCCCGTAATCGCAAAAGGGCCGCCCGCACCGATCGGCTGCTTAAGCGTTCTCAACCCGTCGGGCAAAAGGTCAGGCGTCCCAGCGCGGCGTTTCCCCGCAGGCTTCGGAAGCAATGCGGACCGCAGGCGATCGTTCGGCTCCCGCGGTTTGCATCCCGCGGGAGTCGGCAAAGGGTGGTGCCGTTCAGCGTCCCACGCGGTAGAACCGCGGTGGCTCCGGCAGCGGAACGGTCATCTCCCAAAAACCGTCACGCAACAACGGTGCGTGCGGCAGTCGCGTCCAAAAGACCGGACCTTCCAAGCTGCCTGTGCTCTCCAACTGAAAATCCAGTGCATAACTTGGCCACCGGAACCGCAACCCGGCAGGCTGTCGGTCGATGCTCACGCTGACCGCCAGGCCGGTTTGCCCCGCTCCGGCCAAGGCATTGGCTCGAACCTCTTCCTCCGTCAGGCGCCCTGCGTACACCCGGAAATCCTGCAGTACCGCCTGCAGAGGTGGAGCATCTCCCAGAAGCGACCGGCCCAAATAAGCCCGGCCCGTGCCCACCCCCAACAACGAGGGCACCACCCCCTGATACGTCCGGGCCGGTTGGCCGTTGGTGTAAACCACAACCTCCCCGGCCATGGGATCCAGTACACACACCAAATGCACTGATTCCCCGTCCAAAGCCGGCCCGACGTCGAGGTTCAACCCCGTGCCCGAGTAGTTGAAGCTCAAACGCGCCGTGCCAGAGCCCGTCCGGGGAAAGAACTGCACAAACCGCACCGGCAGGCCACCCTGAACATCGCCAAACTCGAACAACCGAGCCCCGGGGGCATTGGTCCCGAACCGGGCGAAGCATTCCAGACTCACCGGTTGCGACGCCGTGATCAGGCCTCCCGGCAGCTCCACGAACGACTGGCTTGTCCCGGGAAGCTCCAAACCTTCGGCAGTCAGCCTAGTACCAACGATGGCTCGCGGATGGGCCGTCCCGATCTGATCGCGTGTCCCAGCGGTAAAGTTGTACCAATGCGCCAGGGCTGGAGGTGCCCATGCCAGCCGCCGAATCTCCTCCGGCGTCAATGTCCTGCCGTAAACCCGGAGCGAATCGATCCAGCCGCGATACGGCGGATCGGGCCATTGACTCAGTCCCAGATAGTTGCTGCGGGCCTGCACCTGCCAGGGGACCAGTGCGACGTTGCTGCGGATCGCCACGGGGACCGCGTTGAAGTACAAGACCGCCCGTTGTTCCTCAAACGTGACAGCCACATGGGCCCAAGTACCGGTGGGAAAAGCAAACGGTGCGTCCAACCGAATCTCCCCCGACGGCCCCCCGGTGGTCAGGGCACACCGCAACCGGCCGTTGTCGGCCCGGGGCGTGAGTAGAAAGTATCGGTCGGTACCGTTGCCGAAATCGAAAAACCGTTGCCAGCTAGGGCCTCCGTCCCACAGCGCCCACAGGGCCACGGTCCGAGCATTGGCGACCGCCGTCGGCAGGATTCCATGCCCGCCACTCCCGGGGAATCGAACTGCCCGCCCACGGCCGGGCACCGGCTCAATGCGCGCGCCGTTTGTCAGGATGCCATCGTAGAGCCGACCCTGGTCGCGTGCATCCTGCTCCAGACTGTAAAACGCGCTCCAGTCCAACGTCGTCACCGGCCAACCGTCGCTGGTCCATTCAAGTCGGGCCAAACCCAGTTTGGCGATCCCGCGGTCCAGCCCGTCATAATAATGGAACGTTAACCAATCCTGGCCGTCTTCCCGGTAAATTCCCGCATGCCCGGGGCCCACAAAACGACCGGTGCTTTCCAGGAACCTCGCTCCCCCGCGCTGAATCAGATTGACCCCTTGGCGGTCCCGGAAGGGGCCGGTGGGCGACAAGCTCCGCCCCGCGCGGATCTGGTAGGTACTGTCGATGCCGGCGCAACAAGTTCCCCAGTTCACGAACAGATAGTAGTAGGCACCTCGCTTCATCAAATGCGCCGCTTCGATCTGGTCGTTCCAGGCCAACCGCACCGGCGCAGCCTGCGGCTGCAACCGCATGCCCGTGCGAGGATCCAATTCGACAATGTAAATGCCCTGCCAGTAGGAACCGAACACCAGCCAAAGCCGGCCGTCCTCGTCCAAAAACACGCTCGGATCGATGCAATTGTACGGATCTCCCAACCTCGATTGGATTACCGGTCCATGATCCGTCCAGCCATAATCTGGTCGGGCCGGATCCAGCGTACGGCTGCTGGCCAGGCCGATGGCGGAAACCTGGCTCCCCCACGAGGACACCGAGTAATACAGCAGATACCGTCCCTGGACCTGCACGATATCGGGCGCCCAGAACGTTCCGTCGAACAACGGCACGGCGTTTGTCGTCCAGGCCGGAGCACGGTTCACCGGAAACACGGTTCCGGCGGAGGACCAGTGGAATTTGTTCGTAGAAACCTTGATCGGAATGCCGCGCCCGGTGGTGAATACGTAGTATCGGCCTTCGCAAAGAATCATGGTGGAGGGGTCATGCGCGCCCAGGCTCCCCGTCAGGGGCTCTTGGGCCAAAGCGATGCGGAGGCAGAGCAGCGGCCCCACAACGAGGCTCCAACCGGCGATCCAGCCCAGCCTGCCAGTCCAGGGTAAAAGCCGCGGCTCCATGGCGCATTCAACCTGTCCGAAGATGCCAAGCCCCGCAACCCGAGACTCTCTGCAGCAGACTCATGCCCTCGGGTCGCCGCACCGCCGGTCGCAACGCACCCGCTTGTGCGGAAAGGTCAAACAATACCGTGCGACAAAAGTCGCGGGGGTTCTTGGCAAAGAGATCCTCGAGCCGTGGCGCCCCCAGCGTCGTGTAGAGGCCGAAGATGTCGCTCGCCCGCGCGCCAGTCCTCAGCTGCTCGGTCGCGGTCGCAGATGACGGTCTGGCTGTGGATGGTCAGCAGCCGGTTGTCGTCGGCCAATGTCATGGCCCGCTGGGCCGGAGTGTGGGCGCGCTGGAGAAATGTTCCCGACTCAAATTGTTTGACCTTGCCGGTGCGCACGGTGCAATCCCGAGGCGGTTCAGAGGCTGGGTGGGCTCGAAGGCATCGTAAGGCATATCGATGAAGTCGGGGTCCATGACGCCAAAACAAGCGGCGTTGGCCATGCGTGCAGCGTTTTTCCGCCCCGAGGGCTTCAATCCCGGGAACCAGCGGTTGCTGAAGCGCCAGAACGAGTACCTACAGGCGCGGGGTTTTGAACCGGCACGCCCGGCACGCGCGCTTGCGGGCCAAGGTGTTCAGGCGCTGGTGCAGATCGCTTTTCATGCCTCAGGCGGCCCGAGGGGGGCCTCAGCCACTGGGTGGCCTTGCGTTCGGCAGGCTCGTCACAAATGCCATCCCTTCAGCGGCCTGCCTGCCGCGCCAGGCCCGGCCCAGGTAGGCGTGCTGGCGCAGGTCTCGGCGTAGGACCGCTACCTGCTCCACGCAGGGAAATCCCACGACCTGAGGACTGGCTGCGCGGCATCGCAACCCACGCACTTCCGGTTGGCCTTGGTTGATCTGGCGCCGGCCGGGTAACGTGGCCGTCAGGCCCGGAGGGGAAAAACTGCGCCGGCGGCGCTTCCCTCGTGCGCCTGCGAAGGCGTCCGCTCAGCGGGGTGGAAGTCCCCGTCAGGTCGACCGTTCACCGGCCTGTCGCCAAAAACTACTGCGTTGTGGCTACACAAGGTGGAAAGCTGCCGGAGCTGAACCACCCGTCCGTAACCACGTGCCCTGCCTGAGCGGACGAACCGTGAACCCAATTCGGCCGCGCCGACCGGCCAGCCTGCGAGGGCTGCGCCCAAGGGCATCCCTGGGAACCCAAGCCCGGGCCATGACCCAGGTGGGCCGGATGCGGGAAATCTTGCCCGTCCGCTTCAAAGGGAGGCGTGACGCTAACCGCGGCATCGCTGCCCCTATCAGACGCTTCGCGAGTTCAGGGCGCCGTTCGGGGTTAAGGGCAGCGCATGGACTGCGGCGGTTCCGCCAAGATGCGCCCCGTCACTTTGGGTTTCACCACTTTTCCTTGCACTTTTCCGGAAAGCAACGATGGTAGGGTAACGCATGCGGAGGCGGAACGGGACGGCCCGTGTGCGCACAAACCACCCAACTGGCGGCGTATGAAACCGGATGACCCTTGCAGCCTCCCCACCGAGACGTGGCTGATCACCATTTTTTATGATACGCCGGAAGCGCGCCAGTGCGCCGCCCGGGCATGCGACGGTCTGGTTCGCCGATTCTGGTCGCAAATCGAATTCGATCTGACTTGGTGGACCTTGGCCGACCTGGACGGCGCTCAGGCCCCGGAAGCCTTCCGACGTTTGCGGGAGACCGACATCGTCGTAGTGGCTTTGACAGACCCCGGGCAGATCTCCCCGGGGTTGTTGACGCGGTTGGAACAGGCATTGCAGCAGCGGGGAGGTCGGGAAGGAGCTCTGATTGCCCTGTGCTCCGGCCGGAACGAGCCCTTGCACAGGGTGGAACCCACGCTCAATGCAGCCCTTCATCGGCTGGCTCGAGTGACCGGTCTGGATTATCTCAATCAGGCGCCCGAATGCCTGCCGGGCCGGCTGCCGGACTCCATCGAAAGCTACACCCGGCGCGCGGAAGAGAACACGGATATCATGCGGCAGATTCTGGGCGAATATTCCCTGCCGCCTCGACCCTACTAGGCCGGCGGCGGTAGCTTCGCCACGCCCCGATGGCACCTGCCCTTTCCCGAGGCGCTTTCGCGCCCGGCTGCGGCAAGTTGATGCAAAATGCTGGAGCGATCCCGCACCACCCAGTGCTGTCCCTAGCCTCGACTGGATGCCTTTCGCAGCTGGCCTCTTCGGGGTCGAAAGCCTGCCGGCTGCTTCTGGCTACCCTCAAGATCCATCCTCCCGGCCGAGGCCGACCGGTCGAGCCATGCTGGCCACTGCTCCCAGGGACCGCGCTTCCCGTCATACCGGGCTCCAGCCGGGTCGCTAAGCCGGTCCAGCCGCCCGGCAAGTGCCCGTCTACCCAGCCCGACGGCAGGCGCTTTGGCAGGGTAAGGCCGTGCCGCCGGATTCGGCAGCCCCTAAACGGGCCCGCCCCACAGCCCCGCTGCACAATTCAGTTGCCAGTCGACCCGCTTTCCCCCACACAATCCCGACAAGATGCAAACCATGAAAACGCCGATTGCTTTGCTCACTGCTGGCATCGTGCTGGTCACGGCCGGGAGCCAGGGCCAGGACCAGCTCACCGGTTTCAAGGATGAAAAGGAAAAAATCAGTTACGCCCTGGGCATGAGCCTGGGCAGCAACTGGAAACGCAACGCCCTGGAACCGGACCAGGTTTCATTGGAAGTGGTCCTGCAAGGATTGCACGACAGCCTCACCGGTGCCCAGACCCGCATGAGCGAGGAAGAGATGCGCAACACGCTGCGCGAGTTCAGCGAGTTCATGCAGAACAAAATGCAGGAAAAACAGCGTCAGGAGGCGGAAAAGAACCGCAAAGCCGGCGCCGCCTTCCTCGAAGAGAACAAGAAACAACCTGGGGTCGTTACCCTGCCCAGTGGCCTCCAGTACCGGGTGATCCAGGAAGGAGCCGGAGACAGCCCCAAACCCGGCGACACAGTGGCTGTGCACTACCGGGGCCGGCTCATCGACGGCACCGAATTCGACAACAGTTACAGTCGCGGCCAACCCGCCACCTTCAACGTCAACGGCGTCATCAAAGGATGGACCGAGGCGCTCCAGTTGATGAAACCCGGGGCCAAATGGGAACTGTTCATCCCCGCTGACCTGGCCTATGGCGACGTGGGGCCACCCAACATCCCGCCGGGCTCAACGTTGATCTTCGAGGTGGAGCTCATTTCCGTGACTACGCCCGCACCGCCGCCCACGCCCACGGCTCCGGTGACCAGCGACATCATCAAAGTGCCTTCGGCCGAGGAGTTGGCACGCGGCGCCAAAATCGAGGTCATCAAAGCCGAGGACCTGAAACGGCTCGAGGAAGAACAGCGCAAAGCCGCGGCCAAAGCCCAGACCAATCAGTAACCGCGGAAAACACAGCCACCAGCACGCAACCGGAGACTCACTCGGCACAACCAACGCCGGTCCCGCCCCCGGCTCGGTGCCTCCGCAACCCGTCGGGGAGTGGACCCCTTCACTGGCCCGGGTGGATTTGCCCTCCAGACTCCGCAGCCCACAATCTGCCGGCCACCGGACGGCTGTTGCTTTTCGGCCGGAGTGGTGGCTAACAGGCCGTCAACAATGGGACTGTTTTCCCTGGGCACTTCCCCAGGTGAACCGATGTTGCGACCGATTGGCCCTGATCCAAGCCAAAGTCGGCCGATCAGCCTTTTTTCTGAGGCCCGGCGGCCCGACGCCAGGACCAGTGGCAGCCCGCAGCGGGCCAGGCGAACTTACTGCAGGTGTCCCACCGCGCAGCAGCCAACCTCAAGCGCGCCATCTGCAGCACATCGTAGGTAGCCACCACAAAGCAGGGTTCGTCGCCGGTCCGGGCCGTGCGGACACTACAGCCTCGCAACTTCCGCAAAGAAAAGCCGGGCCACCTCGGCCAAAAGCACGCGCTCGGAGCTCTTGGCCAAGACAACGGGCGTGAAACCGCCTTGGCTGTCTTGGCGGTTCAGGAACCAGAGCCAGACCCGATTCTAACCGCGCTCTTCGGCGGAAAGCCACTTGCTGCGGACATTGGGGAGCACCCTCCACACACGGGCTTTGAGTAGTGGCTCCGGGAGGATGCTGGGCCGGCCCAGCTCTTCGTAGAGCTCGTCATACGGTCCTGGAGGAAAGCACGGATAGGCTCGTAGCACCCCGGGCGGGGTACCGCTCTCCGAAAGCGCCAGCCAGCAGGTGTACTCGAAGCGCTTCGCGAGTTCGGAAGGTGCCGTTGGGGCCGCGGGAGCGCGTGGACTCCCCCGGGGCTTGCCGGCCCTGTTTGGACGGCCCTGTCCCCAGCCTTTGGCGGAACGTTGGGTTTCGGTGCAGGAGGTGGGAGAGACGGTGGCCGGGCTGGCGACAGTGTTGTTGCCGCCGCTGATGAACAGTGTGGTGTTGGTGGGCGTGGGATCGGGGTTCCTACTGTGGCAGGCCTTCGAGTCGCCCTCGTCCGGCCCCTGCCCTTTGCTTGGCAGGGCTGCGGTCGATGGCCGGCTGGGTGCCCCCTCATGGGGTGGAGTGCGGCGGTTGGCCAAGGTTTCTCATCCTTTAACCGGAGAGCCGACTTTGAAGGCTTTTGGCCGAATGGTGGCGGAGGGCACGCTACAGGGGCCGGGCCAGAACGGCACCACGCCGCGCAGCACATTTGGCGGTCTTGAGCTGCGTTTGGAGGGATTTTCCGGACCCCGGCGACAGCGGCCACGTTTGACTGTGCTGGCGGCCTGCGGAGCGGCTCTGCCGGCCAGAGGGCCGTTTCGGCGGGAGTTGACAGCCTTTTTTTTGCTATACTTCGGGTATGATAGCCAAAAGCCGCTGTCTCAGGGTTTCGCAGTGGTAGGAGTCCATTTGTTTGTCTCCGAGTGCTGTGGTGGCAGTGGCAGTGTTGGCAGGTGCTACCGTTACAGCCTGTTGGATTCCTTCCGAGAGGCCATGCCCAAGGTTAGTTACACGGAGCGACGGTGTAATATGTAGATTGTTTGTGGAGAACCAGACATATGCCTGGGTGGCGCCTCCTCCGCCTGGAATGTCAGGCTGGGACCGGGTGTGGACTGATGGGGTCCCGCAGTGTTTGTATGAATGTGAAACCTCGCCCCGGTTTATAGAGCGCTATACCCCGGCCTATACGTCAGGGAACCGGTGCACCAAGTATTGATAAGGCTGCTACTCTCTAGTCCAGGGGTCGGTCGTAGCGTTTACGTCGTGGGCATACGGTCGGAGAGTGGCCATCGTCGAGGCCGGGAAAAGGGTTCTTGGTGCCCAGGAGGCGAGAACGCCGAGCGGGTCGGGGGTGGGCTTTCCATGATCGCAGCTGTATGCTTTGATGGTGGCTGGGGCCGGGCAATGGATTCATGGACAAGAGGGTAAAACGCGTCGCAAGACCAGTAAGCCTCAGCCGGGGCGGCAGTGCAAAGGCTCAAGGGTTGGTACCATGGTGGAGACGGCACAGGTTAGCGGGATTGGCCCTAGTGGCCTGGGGGTTGGGGTCGGGAGCTAGTTTGTGGGCCGGAGCGGATAGGGGAGCTGAAGAATTTCCTTTGAACCGGGAACCGGCGGTGCTTTACCGGGAGTATCTGGCCCGAATGCCAGCCATTCGATACGTGCTCTACCGGCGAGCTCATTCAAGATTTGAGATCGGAGTGGGGGAGTTGCCGGATGGCCGCGAGAAGCTGGTGCCGCGCGCCCCCCGGATGTCGGAGCTGGAACGGTTCGAACTAGGTTGGCAACCGGAAGGTTGGTACTGGCGAGAGCTGGGCACGCCCAAAGGGCGTTTGGTTTTCAAGGGCGATGCGAGCATTGGCTATGCAAAGATTCCTGAGGGCCTGGAGCGAATCAGCGGCAGAAACAAGTTCTACCTGTGGCACCTGGACGAGGGACACATGAGGCTGTCTGTCACGTTCCGAACGAACACCGCCGGCGGGCAAGGGCAAGAGCATTGGGGCAGAGAGTTGAATCATTACGCGAACGTGAAGTGTGACCTCATGCTGGGGTTGGATGCCATGGGCCCCGGACAGTGGCGCTGGCTCAATGACACGGAATTCGAGGTCGAGCCTTTTCGCGCTTACTTCCATCACCCCGGGGGGCGGGGGCGGATCGTGCGCTTCGATGCGCAGGGGCGGCCCGTGGAAGTAACCTACGAGGTGCTGAGGCAGGACGGCCGGAGGAATTCATACCGGGTGATCTATGGCTACTTACCCGAGCGCCCGTTTCCGCCGTGGTTGTACGTGGTGGAGGAACGGGATCCGAGGGAAGGGCTCCTGCGGCACACCAACTACGTGGACGAGATCGAATTTGGGTTGGATCCCACAGCGCCGGAAGGGTATTTCCCGGAGATGTTCCGGCGGCGGAGCGAACCACTGGCCCGATTTCGCATCACTTCCAACCAGGTGGACTACGTGGTGGATTTGGCCGGGCAGACGCATGTATATCAACCGCCCCCTGGGCCGGAGACTTTTTCGGAATTGGTGGACCAAGGGCGGCCGAAGCGTTTGTACGGGGCGGTG
>Ga0308417_1000908_pt1 | contig 20718 bp, 33 predicted proteins | sample HotsprSampleOS65_FD_203528 | JGI IMG/M metagenome (GOLD analysis project Ga0308417, IMG submission 203528) | Hot spring phototrophic mat microbial communities from Octopus Spring, Yellowstone National Park, Wyoming, United States - 20090730_OS65 ... | reverse complement strand
TCGCCATCCGCGAAGGCGGCCGCACCGTCGGCGCCGGCACGGTGACCGAGATTCTCGAGTAGCAGCCAGAGCGCGGCGCGGCCCCGCAGGCCGCGCCGCGGCAGGAACGGGAAAGCAATGCTGACCAAGCGAATTCGAATCAGGCTCAAGGCGTATGACCACCGGCTGCTCGATCAGAGCACGTCGGAGATTGTCGCGACCGCCAAGCGCGCCGGCGCGCGCGTGGCCGGTCCGATCCCGCTGCCCACGCAGCGATCCGTCTACACGGTGAACCGCTCGCCGCACGTCGACAAGAAGTCGCGCGAGCAGTTTGAAATCCGCACGCACAAGCGGCTGATCGACATCCTGGACCCCACCCAGGACACCGTGGACGCCCTGAGCCAGCTCGACCTCCCCGCGGGCGTCGACGTGGAGATCAAGGCGTACCACAAGGGAGCGAATTAGTCGGGCGCGCCCGCCGCGCGGCGGGCGGTCCGTGCTCAACAGAGCTCCCCGGCGGCCGAAGCCGGGGAGATGAGTAGTGAAGGAATTGAGGGATATGAGCCCAGGAATCATCGGCAAAAAGATTGGGATGACCCAGGTGTTCCGGCCCGACGGCCAGGTCGTGCCCGTCACCCTGCTCAAGGCCGGCCCGTGCGTCGTCGTGCAGCGGAAGACGCCCGCGCGCGACGGCTATGACGCCGTGCAGCTCGCCCTGATCGAGAAAACCCGCAAGCCCAACAAGCCGATGGCCGGCCACATCAAGAGAGCCGGCATCGAAGGCGGCGCGCGTTTCCTGCGCGAGTTCCCGCTGAAGGGCGGCGCGGATCTCAAGCCCGGCGACCGCGTGCTGGTGGATCAGTTCAAGCCGAAAGAGAAGGTCGATGTCACCGGCATCAGCAAAGGCCGCGGCTTCGCCGGCGTCGTCCGGCGCCACGGCTTCGGCGGCGGCGACGCCACCCACGGCTCGATGTTCCACCGCGCCCCGGGTTCGATCGGGGCTTCCAGCTTCCCCTCGCGCGTCTTCCCCGGCACGCGCATGGGCGGCCACCTGGGCCACGCGCAGGTCACCGTGCGCAACCTCGAAGTGATCGACGTCGATCCCGAGGATCATGTCCTGATGGTCAAGGGCGCCGTGCCCGGACCCAACGGCGGCTACGTGATCGTGCGCCGCGCCAAGAGGTAAGACTGCCATGGCCAAGGTTGACGTCTTCGATCTGAACAACAACAAGGTGGGCGAGCTCGAACTGGCCGACGCGGTCTTCAACGCGCCCGTCAACGAGCACCTGCTGTATGAAAGCGTGCGCCACTACCTGGCCGGGAAGCGCCGCGGCACGGCCAAGACCAAGGTCCGCGCCGAGGTGGCCGGCTCCGGCAAGAAGCTCTGGCGGCAGAAGGGAACCGGGCGGGCGCGCATGGGCTCCATCCGCTCTCCGCTCTGGCGCCACGGCGGCACCACCCACGGGCCCGTGCCGCGCGATTACTCCTACCGCCTGAACCGCAAGATGATTCTTGGCGCGCTGCGCTCGGCCCTCTCGGCCAAGCTGCGCGACGGCGAGCTGAAGGTCGTCGCCGGCTGGACGCTGGCCGACCACAAGACGCGCACCATGGCCGGCGTGTTGCGCCGGCTCGAGGCCCAGCGGACCGTGCTGCTGGTCAACACGCCGGAAGCGAACCGCAATCTCGAACTCGGCAGCCGCAACCTGCCAGGCGTCAAGCTGGTCGCCACCCGCGACGTCACCACCTACGACCTGCTGGCCCACAAGACTGTTTTGCTAAGCGAGGCAGCCGCGAAGAAGCTGTCGGAGGCGTTGGCGCAATGAACCTCTACGATGTCATCCTCCGTCCGATCATCACCGAAAAGGCCGTCGGCAAGAAAGAGACCGAGCGGACCATCTGCTTCCAGGTGAAGCTGGACGCCACCAAGACCGATATCCGCAACGCCGTCGAAAAGCTGTTCAAGGTGAAGGTGCAGGACGTGCGCACGGCTACCTTCGAGGGCAAGCTGCGGCGCCGCGGCCGCTACTCCGGCTACACCTCGGACTGGAAGAAAGCCTATGTCCGCCTCCAGCCGGGCGAAAAGATTCCCGAGTTTGCGGAGCTGTAAGGGAGACCTGAGATGCCGACCAAATCCTTCAAGCCGGTGACGCCGTCGCGGCGGTTCATGACCGTCGTGACGCGCGAAGGGATCACCAAGGACAGCCCGGAGAAGAGCCTCGTCGAGGGCAAGTCGCGCTCCGGCGGGCGCAACAACAAGGGCCAGATCACGATCCGCTTTCGCGGCGGCGGGCACAAGCGCCTGTACCGCATTATCGATTTCCGCCGCGACAAGACCGGCGTGCCGGCGCGCGTCGCCGCCATCGAATACGACCCCAACCGCTCGGCGCGCATCGCCCTGCTCCACTACAAGGACGGCGAGAAGCGCTACATCCTGGCCCCCGTGGGCCTCGAAGTGGGCCAGACCGTGGTCAGCGGGCCCGAGGCCGACATCCGGCCCGGCAATGCGCTTCCGCTCGAGAACATCCCCGCCGGCACCACCATTCACAACATCGAGCTGCGCCCCGGCAAAGGCGGCCAGATGGTGCGCTCGGCCGGCGCCGCCGCGCAACTGGTCTCCAAGGAGGGCGGAACAGCGCTGGTCAAGCTGCCGAGCGGCGAAGTGCGCCGCGTGCCCTCCAACTGCTACGCCACCGTGGGGCAGGTCGGCAACCTCGATCATGAAAACGAATCGCTCGGCAAGGCGGGCCGCAAGCGCTGGCTCGGCCGCCGGCCGCACAACCGCGGCGTGTCGATGAACCCCATCGACCACCCGCACGGCGGCGGCGAGGGCCGCACCTCCGGCGGGCGCCATCCGGTCACCCCGTGGGGCCAGCCGACCCGCGGCTACAAGACGCGCAACAACAAACGCACCGACCGCTTCATCGTCACGCCGCGGTCGAAGAGCAAGTAACGGGAAAGAGGCATTGGCACGATGAGCCGTTCACTGAAAAAAGGGCCGTTCACCGACGGCCATCTGCTCGAAAAGGTCGCGCAGCTCAACGCGAAGAACGAGAAGAAGGTGATCCGCACCTGGTCGCGCCGTTCGACGATCCTGCCGGAATTCGTCGGACACACGCTGGCCGTGCACAATGGCAAGAAGTTCATTCCCGTCTACATCACCGAAAACATGGTGGGCCACAAGCTGGGCGAGTTCTCTCCCACTCGCACCTTCAAGGGCCACGCCAACAAGGGTGACAAGTCCGGCAAGAGCTGATGCGGGCCGGAGCGGGACAGGGAAAGGAAGCAGGAAGATGATCGCGAAAGCGGAAGCCAGAATGGTGAGGACGTCGCCGCAGAAGGCGCGGCTCGTCGTCGACCTGATCCGCGGCAGGAAGGCCGGCGACGCCATCACGATCCTCCGCACCACGAACAAGCGCGTGGCGCCGATGGTGGAAAAGGTGCTGCGCTCGGCCATCGCCAATGCCGAAAACCGCAACAGCGATGTCGACGTCGACGAGCTGTTCGTGGTCGAGGCCTATGTCAACGAGGGGCCGCGGATGAAGCGCATCCGGCCCGCCCCGATGGGCCGCGCCTACCGCTATCAGCGCAGGCTCGCCCACATCGTCGTCAAGGTCGGCCCCCGCGGCGGGACCGCGCAGGCGGAGAAGGAATAGCATGGGTCAGAAAGTTCATCCTTACGGGTTCCGGCTCGGGATTACCAAGAACTGGCGTTCGCGCTGGTTCGCCTCGCAGGACTACGCGCGCCTGCTGCACGAGGATCTCGAGCTCAAAGAAATGCTGCGGGAGCGGCTCAAGGCGGCCGGCGTCAGCGCCGTCGAGGTCGAGCGGCCCGGCGGCAGCAAGCTGCGCATCACCATCCACACCTCGCGGCCCGGCGTCATCATCGGCCGCAAGGGCGCCGAGATCGAGAAGCTCAAGCAGGAGCTCGCGCAGAAGACCAGGCGCGAGGTTTTTATCGACATCCAGGAAGTCCACAAGCCGGAGATGGACGCCCAACTGGTGGCCGAGTCCATCGCGCTGCAGCTCGAAAAGCGCATCGCCTTCCGCCGCGCCATGCGCAAGGCGGTCGAAAGCGCCCAGCGCTTCGGCTGCAAGGGTATCAAGGTGCGCGTCTCCGGCCGCCTGAACGGCGCCGAGATCGCCCGCAGCGAGTGGTACCTGCAAGGCCAGCTTCCGCTGCACACGCTGCGCGCCGACATCGACTACGGATTCGCCGAGGCTTACACCACCTACGGCGTCATTGGAATCAAGGTGTGGGTGTACAAGGGCGAAGTGCCCACCGACGGCTTCACCCGCCGCAGCCGCTCCGACGAGCCGCGGCGCAACCCGCGCCCCGAGCGGCGCGAACGGCGCGAGCCCAGGGCCGAGCGCCAGCCTGCCGCGGCTGCGCCGCCCCCCGTCGCCGCCGCCGTCGAGCCTCCGCCTCCTCCGCCACCGGCCGAAGAGCCGGCCGCAGGAGAGTGAGCCGCGCCCGGAGATGAACTGAGCAGGGAGAGATCCACCCATGTTGATGCCGAAGAAAGTCAAGTACCGCAAGCAGCAGCGCGGACGCCGCAAAGGCAAGGCGTGGCGCGGCTCCACCATCGCCTTCGGCGAATTCGGGCTCAAGGCCCTCGGGCCCGCCTGGATCACCGGGCGGCAGATTGAAGCCGCCCGGATCGCCATGACCCGCTTTGTCAAGCGCGGGGGCAAGATCTGGATCCGGCTCTTCCCCGACAAGCCCATCACCAAGAAGCCCGCCGAAACGCGTATGGGAAAAGGCAAGGGCGCCCCGGAAGAGTGGGTGGCTGTCGTGCGCCCCGGCAAGATTCTGTTCGAAATGGAAGGCGTGCCGCAGGAAACGGCCGCCGAAGCCATGCGCCTGGCCGCCATGAAGCTGCCCGTGCGCACCAAGTTCGTCGTCCGGCAGGAGACCGACGCCTGAGCCGGCGCCAGATCGGGATGAAACCATGAAGGCCGACAAGATTCGTGAGCTGGATATCAAGGAGCTGGACATCAAGCTCCGGGAAATCGACGAGCAGATGTTCCACCTGCGCCTGCAAATGTCGCTGGGCCAGATGGACGGGCTCAAGAAGTACCGGGAACTCCGGAAGGACAAGGCGCGCATCCTCACCGTGCGGCGCGAGCGGGAACTGAAGGCAGCGGAGGCGAAGTAACCAGATGGCGGAAACACCCGTGAAGCGCAGAAATGAGAAGGTGGGCGAGGTGGTCTCGACCAAAATGGCCAAGACCATCGTCGTCGAGGTCACCCGCCGCGTGCCCCACCCGCTCTACAAGAGGATCGTCACCCGGCGCAAGAAATTCTACGCCCACGACGAGGCGGGCGCTGCCCGTCTCGGCGATGTGGTGCGCATCGTCGAAAGCCGCCCGCTGAGCCGGCTCAAGCGCTGGACGCTGGCCGAGGTGGTGCGCCGCGCCGCGGACACGAGCGTCGCGCTGCCGGCCGACGAGGCGTAAGGCGGACCCGGATTCGGAAGCAACAACGAGGACACTGCCATGATCGGAATGAGAACGATGCTCGAGGTCGCCGACAACAGCGGCGCCCGGAAGCTGATGTGCATCCTGCCCCGCGGCGGCGACAAGGGGCTGCAGGCCGGCCTGGGCGACATCGTCACGGCCAGCGTCAAGGAAGCCGCGCCCGACTCCAACATCAAAAAGGGCAAGGTGGTCAAATGCGTCATCGTGCGGATGCGCAAGGAGACGCGCCGCAAGGACGGCACCTATATCCGCTTCGATTCCAACGCCGCCGTGCTCGTCAACGATCTGGGCGAGCCCATCGGCACGCGCGTGTTCGGGCCCGTGGCCCGCGAGCTCCGCGACAAGCGCTTCATGAAAATCGTATCGCTGGCTCCGGAGGTGATCTGACATGGCCGGCCGTCTTGCCAACAGGCACAATCAGCCGAAGGAAACCCTGCGGATCCGCATCCGCAAGAACGACATGGTGAAGGTCATCGCCGGCCGCGACAAAGGCAAGGTCGGCCGCGTGCTCGAGGTCAACCGCGAAACCGGCCGCATCCTCGTCGAGGGCGTGATGCTCGTCAAGAAGCACGTGCGCCCCAACCCGGCGCGCGGCATCAAGGGCGGCATCGCCGAGCGCGAAAGCCCCATCCACGTCTCCAACGTCATGATCGTCACCGGCGACGGCAAGACCTCGCGCATCGGCACGCGCACGGAGACCGTGGGGGGCAAGGCCCGCCGCGTCCGCGTCGCGGTCAGGACCGGCGAGATCCTCGACAAGAAATAACAGGCCGGGGAAACGCACGAGAGGAAGAAGCAATGAAGGCGAGACTCAAGGAACATTACCAGAAAAAGGTAATTCCGGCGCTGATGAAGGAGTTCGGCTACAAGAACGTGATGTCGGTGCCGAAACTGGAAAAAGTCACCATCAACATCGGACTCGGCGAGGCCACCCAGAACCCCAAATTGATGGACGGCGCCGTGCAGGAGCTGGCGCAGATCACCGGCCAGAAGCCGGTCGTCACCCGGGCTCGCAAGTCCGTCGCCGCCTTCAAGCTCCGCGAGGGCATGTCCATCGGCTGCATGGTGACGCTCCGCGGCGACCGCATGTACGAGTTCCTCGACCGCCTGATGAACGTCAGCCTGCCGCGCGTCCGCGACTTCCGCGGCGTCAGCACCCGCAGCTTCGACGGCCGCGGCAACTACACCCTCGGCATCCGCGACCAGTTTATTTTTCCGGAAATTTCCTACGAAAAAGTGGAAAAAGTCAAAGGCATGAACATCTGCATCACGACGACGGCAAGGACCGACGCCGAAGCGCTGGCGCTGCTCAGGCAGCTCGGCATGCCTTTCCGTCAGAACTGAGCCGATCCTGGAGAACCACAAGGACTGAACCCGCATGGCCACCACAGCGAAAATCGCCAGGGACCTGAAGCTCGAAGAGAAGATCCGGCAGGAGCGCAACCAGGAAAAGAAGACCCCGAAGATCGCCGTCCGGCACCGCAACCGCTGCAAGCGCTGCGGCCGCCCGCGCGGCTTCCTCCGCAAGTTCCAGCTCTGCCGCATCTGCTTCCGCCAGCTTGCGCTCGCCGGCGAAATCCCCGGCGTCACCAAGGCAAGCTGGTAAGCCGCATGATTCTGGCGCAGCAGCGCGTCCCGCCGGGCCGCGTCTGAGCACGCCAAACCGAAGGCAACCGACAAGAGTCGCAAGGAAGAACGTTTGATATGGTTTCCGATCCCATCGCCGACATGCTCACGCGCATCCGCAACGGGCTGAAGGCCAAGTTCCCCAAAGTGGATGTGCCGAGCTCCAAACTGAAGCTCGAGATCGCCCGCATCCTCAAAGACGAGGGCTACATTCTCAACTACAAGATCGTCGACGAGGGCAGCCACAAGGCGATCCGCGTGTATCTGAAGTATCAGGACAACGGCGCGCCGGTCATCTCCAACCTCGAGCGCGTGTCGCGCCCGGGCTGCCGCGTCTACGTCGGCAGCCGCGAGATCCCCAAGGTGCTCGGCGGCCTCGGCATCAGCATTCTCACCACGCCCAGGGGCGTCCTGACGGGCAAGGAAGCCCGGCGCCAGAACGTCGGCGGCGAGCTGTTGTGCCGCGTCTACTGAGGTTTCGATTGCATTCAGGTCTGGAAATGAACAGGTTTCCTGGAAAGCGGACTGGAGTCAACAATGTCAAGAGTTGGTAAGAAACCGATCCCCCTGCCGGCGGGCGTCAAAGTGCAGATCGGCGACCCGCTGATCGTCGAAGGCCCCAAGGGCAAGCTCACCGTGCCCGTCCCCAGGGGCGTTCGCATCGAGAAGAACGATGGCACGCTCGAAGTGAAGCGCGACGGCGACGAGTACGCCGCGCTGCACGGCCTCACCCGCGCCCTCGCCGCCAACGCCGTCACCGGCGTCAGCCAGGGCTTCACGCGCGAGCTCGACATCGTCGGCATCGGATACCGCGCCGAGGCCAAGGGCAACGTGCTCGTCTTCAGCCTCGGCTATTCGCACCCGATCGAATTCCTTCTGCCGCCGGGCGTCGACTGCAAGGTCGACAAGAACACGCACATCGTCCTGAGCGGCATCGACAAGCAACTGCTGGGGCAGGTGGCGGCCAACATCCGCAGCCTGCGTCCGCCGGAACCCTACAAGCAGAAGGGCATCCGCTACACCGGCGAAGTCCTGCGCAAGAAGGTCGGCAAGACCGGCGCGGGCGGCAAGTAAGGGCGGAGTTGAGGGAAAGACATGAAGCGCTCCATCGATAAAGACGCACGCCGCCGGCGGATCCATGTGCGCATCCGCCGGAAGGTGAAGGGCACGCCGGAACGGCCCCGCCTCGCGGTGTTCCGCAGCCTCAAGCACATCTACGCGCAGATCATCGACGACCGCGCCGGCCGCACGCTCGTATCGGCTTCCAGCAACGAGAAAGGCGCCTCCGCGAGCGGCGGCAACCTCGCCGGCGCGCGCGACGTCGGCCGCCTGGTGGCCGAGCGCGCCCGCGAGAAAGGCATCACCCGCGTCGTCTTCGACCGCGGCGGCTACCTCTACCACGGCCGCATCAAGGCCCTGGCCGACGCCGCCCGCGAAGCGGGCCTGGAGTTCTGACATGACAGCGAACCGCGCCAAACGCATCGACCCGAAGACGCTCAACCTGAAGGAACAGGTCGTGAGCATCAACCGCGTCACCAAGGTGGTGAAGGGCGGCAAGAACCTCAGCTTTTCGGCGCTCGTCGTCGTCGGCGACGCCGACCAGAAGGTCGTCGGCTACGGCAAGGGCAAGGCGCGCGAAGTGCCTGCCGCCATCAAGAAGGCCATTGAAGCCGCCAAGAAGAACCTGCGGCAGGTGAACACGCTCGGCAATTCCATCCCCCATCTCGCCCTCGGGCGCTTCGGCTCCGGCGCCGTCCTGCTGAAGCCCGCCCCCGACGGCACCGGCGTCATCGCCGGCGGCCCCGTGCGCGCCGTCATTGAAGCCGCCGGCATCCGCAACGTGCTCACCAAGTCGCTCGGCACCACCAACCCCCACAACGTCGTCAAGGCAACCATCAACGCGCTCGACCAGCTCCGCAGCAAGGCGGAAGTGGCCACCCTGCGCGGCATCCAACCGGAGAATCTGTAGCATGGCAGAGGCGAAGGTCAAAATCCGGCTCAAGGGCAGCCCTATCGGCGCCCACCCCAACCACAAGAAAATCGTCCGCGCGCTCGGACTGCGCAAGCTGAATCAGATCGTCGAAAAGCCCGACACGCCCGGCTTCCGCGGCATGGTGGCCAAAGCCCCCCATCTGCTGGAAATCGTCGTCGGCGCGGCGGCGGAAAGGAAGCAGTGATGGATCTCAGCAGCCTCAAGCCTCCCAAGGGTCAGGTCAAGCAGCAGCGCCGCGTCGGCCGCGGCATGGGCACCGGCCGCGGCAAGTATTCCGGCCGCGGCGCGAAAGGCCAGAAATCGATCAGCGGTTACGGCCATATGCGCGGCTTTGAAGGCGGCCAGATGCCGCTGCACCGCCGCCTGCCCAAGCGCGGCTTCTCCAACGCGCCGTTCAAGAAGCACTTCGCCGTCATCAACGTCGGCCAGCTCGAAAAGCTCCCCGGCGACGCCTTCACGCCCGAGTCGCTTGCCGCCTCCGGCGTCATCAAGAAGCTCGGCGACGGCCTCAAAGTGCTCGGCAACGGGGAGCTCACGCGCAAGATCTCGGTCACCGCGCACCTGTTCTCCGAGACGGCCCTCCAGAAAATCCAGGCCGCCGGCGGCACGGCCACCGCGCTCGGCCTGCGCCCGCGCGGCCCCAGGCCCGAGGAAGAGAAAAAGTGACAGCGCCCCGGCCCGCCGCTGCGCGCGGGCGGAGGAGAAGCGATTGAGCCATGCAGAAATTCTTTGAAGCTTTGGCCAATGTGTTCCGGATTCCGGAGCTGCGCCAGCGGGTCCTGTTCACGCTGGGCCTGCTCGCCGTCTACCGGCTCGGCGCCGCCATCCCCATCCCGGGCGTCGATGCGATCCGGTTCGAGGAGTTCTTCCGCCGCAATCAGGGCACGTTGTTCGGCTTTCTCGACCTGTTCTCCGGCGGACAGTTCCGGCGGCTCACGATCTTCGCCCTCGGCATCATGCCCTACATCACGGCGTCGATCGTTCTGCAGTTGCTCACTGTCGTCGTTCCCACGCTGGCCAAGCTCCAGAAGGAAGGCGAGCTCGGCCGCCGCAAGATCACGCAGTGGACCCGCTATCTCACCGTCGGCCTCTCGCTGATGCAGTCGCTGTTCATCGCCACCGCGCTGCAGCGCCAGGGCGACTTCGTCCTCAACCCGGGCTTCGGCTTCATCGCCCTCACGATGCTCACCCTCACCACCGGCACCGCCTTCATCATGTGGCTGGGCGAGCAGATCACCGAGCGCGGCATCGGCAACGGCATGTCGCTGATCATCTTCGCCGGCATCGTGGCAGGGCTGCCCGCCGCCGTCGCCAACATCTACCAGAACACCTTCGTCACCAACGTCTGGAACCCGCTCCAGCTCCTCATCATCCTCGCCATCATGGTGTTCGTGGTGGCCTTCATCGTGCTCGTCGAGCGCGGCGAGCGCCGCATCCCGGTGCAGTACGCCAAGCGCGTCGTCGGCCGGCGCATGATGGGCGGCCAGTCCACCCATATGCCCCTCAAGGTCAACGCCGGCGGCGTCATCCCCATCATCTTCGCCTCCTCGCTGCTGGCCTTCCCGCTGACGCTGCAGGGCATCCCTTTCATCGCCAACAACAAGTGGCTGTCCGGCTTCTTCGGCTCCATCCGCAGCGGCGAGCCGCTCTACGTGGTGCTCTTCGTCACGCTCATCATCTTCTTCTCGTTCTTCTACGTCAGCATCATTTTCAACCCGAACGAGGCCGCCGACAACATGCGCAAATACGGCGGCTTCATCCCCGGCATCCGCCCCGGACGCAACACGGCGGAATACATCAACCGGATTCTCACCCGGATCACCGTGGTCGGCGGCCTGTATCTGGCCCTGCTGGCCCTGATCCCGGAGATCATGATCGGCGGGCTCAAGCTGCAGCACCTGCCGCCGGCGGCGCTCGGCAACTGGATCGACGCCCACTTCCCGCGCTGGCTTCTGGACGGCCTGGGCGTCACTTTTTACTTCGGCGGCACCTCGCTGCTGATCGTGGTCGGCGTCGCCATGGACACGGTGAATCAGGTGGAGGCGCAGCTCATCATGCGCCACTATGACGGTTTTACGCCGCGCGCGGGCAGGATCCGCGGCCGGCGCAGTTCGTTCTGAGGCAGGGATTCACGGAGGCTGGTCCTCCAGGTTCGAGGATCGCGGCCGCGCCGCCACCGGGGCGCGTGAGCCGCCGGTGGCCCAGATGGAAGAAGCGATACACGAGTTGGATTCGGAAGATCTCGCTCAGCACACGCCCACGGCGGTCATTCTCTTTGGTCCGCCGGGGTCGGGCAAAGGCACGCAGGCCAAGCTGCTCAAGGCGGCCACGGGTTTTCCGCATATTTCCACAGGAGACATGCTGCGCGAACGCATTGCCTCGGGCGACCAGCTCGGCCTCCAGGTCAAGGACCTGATGCAGGCCGGACGCCTCGTCCCCGACGAGGCCGTCAACCAGCTCGTCGCCGACCGTATCGCCCAGCCGGACTGCCGGTGCGGCTTTATCCTTGACGGGTACCCGCGAACCCTGCCCCAGGCCGCCGAGCTGGAGCGCCTGCTCGCCGGGCGGGGCTACCGGCATTTGGTAATTCACTTGAAAGTGGATTACACTAAAGTTATCGCGCGGATTGCGGGCCGAAGAGTCTGCCCGGTGTGCGGGACTCTCTACAGCCTGACATCGAACCCTCCCCGCCAGCCAGAAGCATGCGACCTGGACGGGGCGCGCCTTGTGATCCGCGACGACGACAGGGAATCGGTGATCCGCGAACGCCTCGAAGCTTATGAACGGCTCACCCGCCCTTTGCTGGATTATTACCGGCGCCGGAGCCCGAACCTGTACGAAATCGACGGCAGCGACGGCAGCCCGGAAGAGATCTTTGACAGAATCCGGAGTTTGCTGAAACTCCAATGATCATCCGCAAGAGTCCGGCCGAACTGGAAAAAATGCGCAAGGCGGGTTTGCTCGTCTACCAGATCCTCCAGCGGCTCAAACAGCTCGTCCAGCCGGGCGCCACCACGCTCGACCTGGAACACGAAGCCGAGCGGATGATGAAGGACGCCGGCGCGAAACCGGCGTTCAAGGGCTATTACGTGCCGGCGGCAGGCGGGCGGTATCCGTTCGTCCTGTGCACGTCGGTCAACGAGGAAGTGGTGCATGGAATGCCGTCCGCGAAGCGGGTGTTGAAGGAAGGCGACATCGTCTCCATCGACACCGGCGTGGCTGTGGACGGCTACTATGGCGACTCGGCCATCACGGTGGCCGTGGGCAGGATCAGCCCAGAGGTGCAGCGCCTGCTCGCCGTTACCGAAGAGAGCCTGGAGCTGGCGATCGGCCAGATGAAGGCAGGCAACCGCCTGTTCGACGTCTGCGGCGCCATCGAACGGCATGTGACGCAGAATGGGTTTTCCGTGGTGCGCGAGTTCGTCGGCCACGGCATCGGGGCCTCGCTCCACGAAGAGCCGCAGGTGCCCAACTACGTCGACCGGCGCAACGAAAATCCGCGCCTGAAGGAAGGAATGGTGCTGGCGATCGAGCCCATGGTCAACGCCGGGCGGCCCGAGACGAAAGTTCTCGGCGACCGCTGGACGGCCGTTACCTGCGACGGCAGCTTCGCCGCCCATTTCGAGCATACCGTCGCGGTGACGTCCAACGGCCCATGGGTGTTGACAAGGCCGTGACGGAATCTGCCAATCGCGGGCGGTCCCCGCAGACCGCCGCCGGAGAAGTTGTCGAAATCCTGCCGGCTCTTGCGTACCGGATCGAGCTGGCGGACCGCCGCGTGGTGATCGCCCATCTGGCCCCCGCGGTGAAACGAGGGTTTGAACGGCTCAGGCTGAGGGACCGCGTGGAAGTGGAATTGGCCGCTTCCGATCCCGGCCGCGGCCGCGTGGTGAAGGTTTTGCCCCGCCGCTGAGCGGCGCGGCCGAGACAGGTTCGCGATATCGAGGTTGTCATGAAAGTCCGGGCATCGGTGAAGAAAATCTGTGACAAGTGCAAGATCATCCACCGCCATGGGGTGGTTCGCGTGATCTGCAGCAACCCCAAGCACAAACAGAGGCAGGGCTAGCAGGAGGCAGGATATATGGCTCGCATTGCAGGCGTGGATCTTCCGGCCCGGAAAAGGGCCGAGATCGGCTTGACTTACATTTACGGAATCGGACGCGCCCGCGCGCAGTCCATCCTCCATCGCGCAGGCATCGACTTCGACAAGAAGATCGCCGAACTCAGCGAGGAGGAGGTCTCGCGGCTGCGCCAGATCATCGAGGAAGAAGGCGCCGTCGAAGGCGACCTCCGCAAGGAAGTCTCGATGAGCATCAAGCGGCTTATCGAGATGGGTTCCTACCGCGGCCTCCGGCACCGCCGCGGCCTGCCGGTCCGCGGCCAGCGCACCCACACCAACGCGCGCACGCGCAAGGGGCCGCGCCGCGGCACCGTCGCCAACAAGAAGAAGGCCGGCAAGTAAGACCAGCAGGGAGCAGAGTCCACACCCATGGCGAAACAGCAGCCCAAGGCAGGCAAGAAGAAGTCTTTCAAGAAAAAAGAAAAGAAGAACGTGCCCGCGGGCATCTGCCACATCCAGGCCACGTTCAACAACACGATCGTCACTTTCACCGATCCGGCGGGCAACACCGTCGCCTGGTCCAGCGCCGGCTCGCTCGGCTTCCGCGGCTCGCGCAAGGGCACGCCCTTCGCCGCGCAGCAGGCGTCCATGACGGCCGCCAACCGCGCCAAGGAAGCCGGCATGCGCCAGGTGGAAGTCCGCGTCGCCGGGCCCGGCTCCGGCCGCGAATCGGCCATCCGCGCCCTCGCCACCGCCGGCATCGAGGTGAGGGCGATCCGCGACGTCACGCCCATCCCGCACAACGGGTGCCGCCCCCCCAAGCGGCGGCGCGTTTGACGCCCGCGCATCCGGCTGTTTTTCCGGGACTGCGGCCCCGCGCCGCGTCCCGGCGGGTTGTCCACGGCCGGCCGCCGCTGCGGCCGCCGGTTGAAACCGCAGGAGGAAAGCAGCTCGTCCGGCTGCCGTAAACTGCACTTCGATTCAAAAGGAACGAAGGAGGTCCATTGGCTCGATATACTGGTCCGGTCTGCCGCCAGTGCAGACGCGAAGGCATGAAGCTTTTCCTGAAAGGCGCCCGCTGCCACACGGAAAAGTGCGCCATCGAAAAACGCAATTTCCCCCCCGGGCAGCACGGCAAAGCCCGCCGCCCCAAGATCATCGGCTACGGTTTGCAGCTCCGGGAAAAGCAGAAGGCGAAGCGGTATTACGGATTGAACGAAATCCAGTTCCGCAACCTGTTTGAAAAGGCCGCGCGCATGAAAGGCGTCACCGGCGACACGCTGCTCAACCTGCTCGAGCGGCGGCTCGACAACGCCGTCTACCGCGCCGGATTCGGGGCCTCGCGCGCCATGGCGCGCCAGCTCGTCCGCCACGGCCACATCGCCGTCAACGGCCGGAAAGTCAATATCCCCTCCTATCTGCTCCGCCCCGGCGACGTGATCGAAGTGCGCGAAAAGAGCCGCAAGAGCCCCGCCATCCTCGGCTCTCTGGAAGCCACCGCGCACCTGCCCTCGCCCAACTGGATCGAGGTCGACCGCGACAACATGAAGGCCCGGATCCTCACCCAGCCCGCCCGCGAGGACCTGGTGCAGATCAAGCTCGAAGAGCAGATGATCGTCGAACTGTACTCGAAGTAAGAGGAGCGCACAGATGTTCAAAGGATTCCAGAAACCCAAGCGGCTGGTCGCCAACACCGAGACCCTCACCGACCGGTACGGAATGTTCACCGCCCAGCCCTACGAGCGCGGTTTCGGGACCACCATCGGCAATGCGCTGCGGCGCATCCTGCTCAGCTCGATCGAGGGCGCGGCCATCACGGCCGTCCGCATCGAGGGCGTCGAGCATGAGTTCAGCCCCATCCCCGGCGTGGTCGAGGACGCCACCGACATCATCCTGAACCTGAAACAAATCCCGTTCAAAATGATGGACGACGGCGTCAAAACCCTCACCCTCCGCGCCGATCAGCCAGGCCCCGTCACCTCGGCCATGATCGAAACCGGACCCGACGTCGAGGTGCTCGACCGCAACGTCCACATCGCCACCGTCTCCGCCGGCGGGTCGTTGCAGATCGAGATGCGCCTCAAGAAGGGCAGGGGCTACGTCTCCCGCGACCGCAACTTCGACGAGGACCTGCCGCTGCGCTACATCCCCATCGACAGCGTCCACTCTCCCGTCCGCAAGGTCCGCTACAGCGTCGAGGCTGCCCGCCTCGGCCAGATGACCGATTTCGACAAGCTCATCCTCGAGGTCTGGACCAACGGCGCCGTCAGCCCGCAGGACGCCATCGGCATGGCCGCCAAGCTCCTCAAGGACCACATGGCCATCTTCATCAACTTCGAGGAGACCCCCGAAGCCGCCGAAGAGGCCGTCGAGCGGCCCGCCGGCGCCATCTACGACATCCTCAACCGCTCGGTCGAGGAGCTCGAGCTCAGCGTCCGCTCTTACAACTGCCTGAAGAACGCCAACATCCAGACCATCCAGGACCTCATCCAGAAGACCGAGGCCGAAATGCTCCGCACCAAGAACTTCGGCCGCAAGTCGCTGAATGAAATCAAGGAGATCCTCTCCGGGCTCGGGCTCTCCTTCGGCATGCGCATCGACAGCCAGGGCCGTCTCCTCGATCCCTCCGGCAACCCCGTCATCCCCGGAGGCGCCGAACCGCAGGAGTTGAGCGAATAACACATCCGGCCCCGCCGGCGCGGGGCTGGCGCGAAGGAAAAGAACCGACATGAGGCACAAACGAGCAGGTTTCAAACTCAAGCGCGACATGAGCGCGCGACGCGCCTTGCTGCGCAACCTCGTCACCAGCGTCATCGAGAGCGAAGGCGAGCGCATCATCACCACCGTCCCCAAGGCCAAGGCCGCCAAGCCGCTCCTCGACAAGATGATCACCCTGGGCAAGCAGGACACCCTGCACGCACGCCGCCTGGCGGCGCGTTTCCTGCTGACGCCCTCCTCCGTCAAGAAGCTGTTCGACAAGATCGCCCCCCGCTTCGCCCAGCGGCCCGGCGGCTACTCGCAGATCATCCGCGTCGGATGGCGCAAGGGCGACGGCGCCGAGCTCGCCATCCTCCAGCTCACCGGCGCCCAGCTCATCAAACGCGCGGAAGAGCGGGCCCGCCGCCGCGAAGAACGGCTCAAGGCCATGCGCGAAGGCCGCGAGGAGGAAGAGTCCGGCAATTAGCCGCGCTTCTCTCCCCTTTCGTTTCGCAGGGCGGGCTGCCCCGATCCGGGCATCCCGCCCTTTTCCTTGTTTCGCAGTCCATCCCATGACTCCTGTATCCCGGGCCGCTGTTCTCGCCGCCTCCGCCGCGCTGGCGCTTCTCGCCTGCTTTCCCCTGCGCGCCGCGGCGGCCGATGCTCTGCTGGTCCTGCCCTTTTCCAACCTCACCGGCAACAGCCGCCTCGACTGGATCGGCGACTCCATCAGCGAGATCCTGGTGGAATACCTCGCCGCCGAAGGCGTCGCCGTCGTCGCCCCCGAACTGCGCGATCAGGCCATGCAGGAAATGGGCCTCCGCCGCTACGCGCCCATGGCCCGCGCCACCGCGCTCGAGGCGGCGGCCGAGGCCAGCGCCACGGCCGTGCTCTACGGATCCTTCCGCCTCCGCTCCGCCGGCCCTCAGGGCGAGGGCGGCGGCGTGCTCCGCATCGACGCCCATCTGCTCGACGCCAGCCGCCTGTCCCGCCGGGGCGCCTTCCTCGTCGAGAAGCCTGTCGAGGCTCTCTCCGCCGCCCAGTCTTCTCTCGCCTGGCAGGTGCTCCGCGCCTGGAGCCCCGGCCGGCTTGTCGCCGAGGACGAGTTTCTCCGCCGGCGCCAGGAAATCCCGCTGGAGGCCCTCGAAAATTACTCCCGCGGCATCCGTGCTTCTGCGCCGGCGTTGCAGCACAAATATTTCACCGCCTCTGCCCGGATTGCTCCGCAATTTGCGCCAGTCTTGTACCGTTTGGGCAGGCTTAATTTATTTGTATTCCGCGATTATTCGGCCGCGTCATCCTGGTTTGAAAAAGTGTCTTCCGACAGCTTTCATTACCGGCCTTCCCTGTATTATCTCGCCATCTGCCGGTACCGGACGGGAGAATTCGCCGCGGCGGCGGCGGCCCTCAAAACCCTGTCGGGCCTCGCGCCCCTGCCCGGGGTGCTCAACAACCTCGGCGCCGTGCTGATGCGCCTGAATGATCCTTCCGCCCTCGGCATCCTGCAATCGGCCGCCGAGGCCGACGCCTCCGACGCCGACATCCAGTTCAACCTCGGCTACGCCCTGTGGCGCGCCGGCCGGTTCGAAGAGGCCGCAGAGGTCCTGCGCCGCAGCCTCAAGCATGGCGAGGACGCCACCGCCACCCTCCTGCTCGGCCGGTGCCTCCAGCGCCGCGGCCCGCAACCGGGCGACATCCGCCTGGAAGGCCGCGAGCGGCTCAAGACCGACTACAACGAAGAGGCCTGGCTCGCCCTCCGCTCCCTGGTCAAAACGCCATAACCCCGCAATGCATGAAAAATCCTTGAGGAATTTCCGCTGCGCCGGCCGCCCCGCCCTGCATATCATGGAGAAAAAGTGTTCCGCTTTCTGATCTTGCTGGCCGCTGTTCCGTCTGCTCTGTGCGCGCAGCCGGCCGCCGCCGGCGGCGCTCCCGCCGCGCCCGCATCCGGCGCCCCCGCCAGGCTTCCCGCCGCCGCCCCTCGCTTTTCCGGTTCGCGGATGGGCGCCTCCGCCCAGCGCAACGAGAACGTCATCATCTACTTCATCGACACCAACGCCATCAAGGAAGCCAACATCCGCCTCGGCAACCGCCCCACCGCCGTCAGCGTCTTTTCGCCCGAGTCGGATTACTATGCCGCCGAACACGGCCAGCCGGCTTCCGAGCCGCTCCCCCTCCGCCCGGCTTCCCCCCTCGCCGGCTGGCACGGCGAGGCCGGCTACCAGCATCAAAACAGCGTCTTCAACGCACGCACCTTTTTCCAGGTCGGCCCCGTCCAGCCCTCGCGCCGCAATTTCGCCCACGCACGGCTGACGGGCGCGCTGCCCCGCCTCGGCGCTCTCACCGCCGTCTGCTCCCAGCGCGACATCCGCGGCATGGTCAACGGCAATGTGCTCGTGCCGCTGCCTGAGGAGCGCACCCCGCGCGCCGCCGATCCCGCCGTGCGCGCCGTCATCCAGCGCTTCCTGGACGCCTATCCCGACGCGGCTCCCAACCGGCCGGATTTCGATCCCCGCGCCCTCAACACCAACTCCCCGCAGCGCATCGACGCGCTCACCGGCTCGCTGCGGCTCGACCGCGATCTCGGCCGGCGCGATCAGCTCTTCCTCGCGCATAACCTCGACCGCCAGCGCATCCTCGCCTTCCAGTTCGTCGCCGGCCAGAACCCCGACACCGCCATCCACACCCACCGTTCCCGCCTCACCTGGCGCCGCGTGCTCTCGCCCGTCCACGAGTTCTCTCTCGCTGCCTCTTTCCACCGCAACCGCACGGACCTTCTGCCCGAGCCGAACGCCGTCGGCCCCCGAGTCCGCTTCGGCTACGCCATCGAAGAGCTCGGCCCCGACTCCTACTTCCCCATCGAGCGCGCCTCCAACACCTTCCGCTACGGCGGCGTCTGGCGCCGCACGGCCTCAGGCGGGCGCCATCAGCTCACCGCCGGCGGCGACTTCGTCCGCTTCCAGCTCAACGGGCGCGAGACCTACAATGGTCGCGGCTACTACCAGTTCGGCGCCACCGCGGGCCGCAACGCGATTGACAATTTCCTGCTCGGCCGCCCGTTGCTTTACGAGGCGGCGCTTGGCAACGTCCACCGCGGATACCGGAACTGGTCGGCCCACCTCTTCTTCGGCGATCAGTGGAAGGCCGGCCCGCGCCTCACCGTCTCATATGGCCTCCGCTATTTTGCCGACTCGCGTCCCGTCGAGGTGCACCGTTACGAGACCATTCCGTACGCGACCGACGCCAACAACTTCAGCCCGCAGCTCGGCCTCGCCTGGCAGGCCGGCCGGGGCTGGGTCGTGCGCGCGGCCTACACGACCACGTTCTCCCAGATCCCGCCTGTCACCTATCAGCAAATCCGCCTGAATCCGCCTCACGTGCTGTACGTCATGGTCGCTGATCCTGACCTCTCCGATCCCCTGCGAGGCGTCGATCTCCGTTCTGACGCGCGATACTCGCCCACTTGGCTCAGCCCGGATCTGCGCACGCCGTATGCGCACATGTACTCGCTGTCGTTCGAGCGCCGCCTGGCGGCCGCCTCCATGCTCCGCCTCCACTACATCGGCAGCCGCTCCATCAAGCTTCTCAACGCCTACACGATGAACCGCGCCGAGCCGGTCCCCGGCCTGCCCCTCACTACCGGCAACCTCGACATCCGCCGCCCCGACCCGCGCTACTACGACACCCGCACCGTGGTCAACGGCGGCATCGCCTACTTCGACGCCGCTCAGGCGCAGTATGATCTCCCGCTCTGGCGCGGCCTGCTCGTCTCGAGCACATACACGTTTTCCAAAGCCATCGACCAGGGCCCCGACTTCGCCGCCACCGCCGCCGCGCGCGACATCATCTCCATGCGCTCCCAGTGGCAGTACGACTCTTTCGGCGACAAGAAGGGGCTGTCGAACTTCGATTCCACCCACAGCCTGCTCTGGAGCTACAGCTACGACATCCCCGCGCCCCGCGCCTCGTCCCGCTGGGTCCGGGCGCTGGGTCGCGGCTGGCAGCTCGCCGGCTCGCACATGTGGAAGAAGGGAACGCCGCTCACGCTGTACATCGGCAGCGACGCGCCGGGCTTCGGCAACGTCGATGGCGGCGGCGGCGACCGCCCCCACATCCTCGATCCCTCCATCCTCGGCAAAACCATCGGCCACCCCGACACCGCGCCGCTGATCCTCTCGCGCAGCCGCTTCGCCTACCTGCGCCCCGGCGAGCGCGCCGGCTCGGTCGGCCGCGGCGCCTTCCGCAAGGCGCCCATCTGGAACTGGAACGCCTCCGTCGCCCGCCAGTTCCGCCTGTCCAACGAATGGATCCTGCAATGGCGCGCCGAAGCCTACAACCTCTCGAACACGCCGCAGTTCGACGAGCCGCAGCGCAATCTCTCTTCGCCCGCCTTCGGCAAGATCACCAACACCCTCAACGACGGCCGCGTCTTCCAGTTCGGCTTCCGCTTCGCGTTTTAGCCAGAGGAGCCGCGCGCCCGATTCCCCGCCCGTCTCCCTCTCGCTCGCCCTTTTCCCCTCGCGCTTGCGCTTTTCCCCTCGCGCTCGCGCGAGGGTCCCAGCCGTGCTCCGCTGCATCTGCGGGGTTTCCCCTCGCGCTTGCGCGAGGGCCCCAGCCGTGCCCCGCTGCATCTGCGGGGTTTCCCCTCGCGCTCGCGCGAGGGCCCCAGCCGTGCTCCGCTGCATCTGCGGGGTTTCCCCTCGCGCTTGCGCGAGGGCCCCAGCCGTGCTCCGCTGCATCTGCGGGGTTTCCCCTCGCGCTTGCGCGAGGGCCCCAGCCGTGCTCACCTCCCGGACACCCACATACGCAATTTGCGTTGGGCCCGAATGTCAGAAAGTGCGGGAAATATGGCGCATAAAGAGAAGCAACCCAAGAGGGGAGCCCC
>Ga0308417_1000904_pt1 | contig 20785 bp, 13 predicted proteins | sample HotsprSampleOS65_FD_203528 | JGI IMG/M metagenome (GOLD analysis project Ga0308417, IMG submission 203528) | Hot spring phototrophic mat microbial communities from Octopus Spring, Yellowstone National Park, Wyoming, United States - 20090730_OS65 ... | reverse complement strand
CCGGACATCGGGGGTTCGCGCGCCTCGATCGCCATGCAACTGGCCGAAAGCCTGGGGGTGCGCGCCGAGGACGTGAAGCCGGCGGTGGTTGACACCGATTCGGTCGGCTACAACGACGCCACCGGCGGCAGCCGCGTCACGTTCGGCACCGGCTGGGTCGCCTATCGCCTGGGCGAAAAGCTCAAGCAGCAACTGAAAGAGCGCGCTGCTCTGCTGTGGGATGTCGCGCCCGATCAGGTGCATGCCGAGGCCGGCGTCTTTTCCAGCAACGGGCACAGCATCACCTTGAAAGAACTGGCGGCCAGACTGGATGAAACCGGCGGGCCAATCGTGGCCAGCGACAGCTTCCAGTCGGATGAATACGGGCCGGGCTTTGGCGTGCACATCGTCGATCTGGAAGTGGACACCGAAACCGGCAAAGTGCAAATCCTGCGCTACACCGCCGCGCAGGATGTCGGCTGCGCCATTCATCCGTCCTACGTCGAAGGGCAACTTCAGGGCGGCGTGGCGCAAGGCATCGGCTGGGCGTTGAACGAGGAATTCGTCTACGACGCTGAAGGGCATCTGCTCAACGCCAGCTTCCTCGACTATCGCATCCCAACTGCGCTGGACTTGCCCATGATCGACACTGTGCTGGTCGAAGTGCCCAATCCCGGCCATCCTTACGGCGTGCGCGGCGTGGGCGAGACGCCGATCGTGCCGCCGGCCGGCGCGGTCGCCAACGCCATCTCGCGCGCCATCGGCGTGCGCATGACCGCCCTGCCCATGTCGCCGGCCCGCATTTTGGAGGCGCTGGGACAAGTGCGGGGTGCTGAGCGATGAGTGCTGAGCGATGAGTGCTGAGCGATGAGTATTGGGTATGGCGAAGGTGTGGATACCAGCGTTGTTGCGCGGGATGGCCGGCGGGCAAAGTGAGATCGAGTTGCCGGGCGAAACCGTCCGCGCGCTGATCGATCAACTCGAAGCGCGCTACCCCGGCATCCGCGAGCGGTTGATCGAAGATGATCGGCTGCGCCCCAACATTGCCGTCGTTGTGGATGGCACGCGCAGCCGGCAGGGGTTGCGCCAGCCGGTGGGTGAACACAGCGAGGTGCACTTTGTGCCGGCGATCAGCGGAGGCTGAAGTGGGATCGCGCCTGGGTCGTGTCGACGCGTCGTGTCGACGCGTGATATCGAACCCGCCTGCCATAACACCCTGAGACGCGATCCCATGGACAATATCGAACACACCAGCCGGATTGCAGGTCCGCCCGCGCCTGACCGATCCGCCGCGCGTCCTGCGGAATCGCCGCCCGCCGGCAACACAGCATCGCCGCTCCGCGCCATCGCCTCATTTCTGCTGGCCATCACTATCAGCGTCGCGGTGATGTGGCTCACGTCTCGCTTTCACAACGAGATCGAAAGCCTGGGGAACGCCGGACTGATCGGCCTGTTTGCGCTGAGCGTTCTGGGCAATGCCACACTGATTATTCCGGCCCCGGTGTTTGTGTTTGCCTGCGCCGCCGGCATGGTATTCAGTTTCCCGGAGGTTGGCATTGTGGCCGGCCTGGGCGCGGCGTTGGGTGAACTGACCGGTTACATGGCCGGCTATGGCGGAACCGTAGTCGTTCCGCGCGGACGGCTGTATCAGAACCTCCAGCGATTCATGCAACGTCGCGGCATGATCGCTATATTCCTGCTGGCCGCCATTCCCAATCCCATTTTCGACGTCGGCGGCATTGTGGCCGGCGTCATCCGCATGCCGGTGTGGAAGTTCATCGCCAGCGCCTGGGCCGGCAAAGCGATGAGGCTGGGCATGTTGGCTTTGATCTGCCTGAGCGGTGCGCCCTGGCTGCGGCAGCTGTTCGGGCTGGAATGAACACAACAGCGCGCCCTACCAGTCATCTCGCGCAACCAGCGGCACAAACGCGCGCGGTATGGCGCCGGGCGGCCATTGCCACATCCGCTCCAGCTTGAAGGCGACATCCGCCTGCAGCGGCGCCGGCAAATAAAGTGTCACTGTTGTCGTTGCCTGGACACTGATCGTCTGCGTCAGGAAGATCGCTTGAGTGACGCTGTATGGGTTCCACCACGTGATGGTATAGACCCCGCCGGGGAGATTGGGAATAGCGATTGACCCGGAAATCGGCGCGCCGACTGTGTCAGATATCACTCGTTTCCAGGTGTGATTGCGATTCTGCGCCCAGGCGTGCATGCGGCCACTCACATCATCGCGCTGGCCCCATGCGCGCAGATCGGGATGCGATGTCGTCGCTGCCAGATCGCGGTAGTGGCCGTTGTTGAGCGGGACGCCGGCCATGAAATTGCGAAAGGTGAGGAACGGTGTGTAGATATGCCGGGCGCGCAACTGGTTGATGTCGAAGTTGCCGCTGGTGTAGCGGTCAATCGTCTCGGCAGCCCACCACATCAGGTCATACATGCCGCCGGGGTTGATCTGGCCCCAGACGTGATTGTGCAGCCAGACGCCCTGTGTGTCGCTGTTGACGGCGCGCTGCCAGTCCTGTTGCGCGGTTGTGTCCACGCCGGTTTCACCGCGCACCAGCGGTTTGGTGACGCCGGCAGGGCTGCCTGCGCCCAGCAAATCGCCGTAGGCGCGGTTGTACCAGGCGGTATCCTCGTCGAATGGGGTGAGATCGAACTGGCCAATGACCGGCACAACGCGCCCCGATGGACTGACCAGTTCAATGTCGTCGAACCACGCCGTGCCGGTGACGCCTCCTGAATTTTCAAGCCACAACGTGACTTCGCGGGGCTGGCCGGCGGTGATGACGAGCCGATATTGCAGCGGGACAAGCTGGCCGTCGCGGTCGCGGTCGCTGCGAAATTGCGTCCACCCAAATGTGCCGGCCGGCGACGTGCAGATGAAATCCTTGCCTTCCAGATTGGCCGGCACAATGCCTTCGCGGCCATCGCTCAGCCCCCAGCGGACGCGTTGCATCCCGCCGGTGGTCGAAAAGGAGCAGTTGGCCGCGAAGCTCTCCGCCTTCATCCAGTAGCGCACGATCCACTCGCCCGGCTCGCGGATGACCAGACCGCGCGGCGTGATAGCGCGGCGCTGATTGTCCGCGCCGGCCACGCGCGCCGAGGCGTTGCCGGTGCGCACATGCTGCGGCTGCGTCTCGATCCGATTGGCGTCGAGAAAAGCCGCGTCGTTGCCCCAGCCGGTGGAGATGTAGGCGTGCAGATCGACGTAATCCACATCAGGATAGTTCGCGTTCGACCAAAACTCGCGGTTGGGCAGTGAGTGCCAGAAGGAGGTGGTGACCATGTGGCGCGACGGGTCATACCGGCGGAAGTAGCGCGCCATGGCATTCACAATGTCGTAGTGATTGCCATTGTAAGGATCGCCCTCATTCACAAACTCGAAAGAGTGGATGGCCGTGTTGTAGCCCCAGCGCGCGATCAGGTAGCGCCACCACGCCTCGTGCAACCAGCGCCCCTTTGTCCCCGGCGCGGCGTAGAAGTAGTTGTTGCCATTGGCCGTGGTGGTCATGGCCCCGCCCGGCAGAATGCGATTGCGAATCCACTCACTCTTCTCGTCAATCACAACTTTGAGATACACCCCGTGGCGCTGCGCCGCCTCGAACTGCATATCCGCTCTGGCCGCGTTCAGCGGGTCGAAGTACAGATGGCTGTTGGCATTCGGCTCGCGCAGGATGTTGACCCGATGGGGATCAGCAGCGCGCCAGACGCGCACATCGTCGATGTAAACGTAGCCGGCAGTGGTGTTGTCCAGCGCAAGATACAGGTAGTCCAGCCAGTATTCATTCGCGCCGCTGGTGTAAACGCCGGTGACGGTGATCCAGCCGGTTGTGCCGGCCACATACGGCGTGATGCGCGTCCCGCCGCTGCACGCGGCATCGGGCCACCCGCCACGCTTGATGACAAAGCCATAGGGCTGGCCGGAGGTGGCCGGCCCAGTCACACCATCCAGCATCACGCGCGCCGTCAGGCTGTACACTGTGTTCGGCTCAATTGGCGTGCCGCCTTGCCAGAAGTCGCCAAAGTAACAGCGCATGGTCTGCGCCAGTCGCATCGAGACATCCGCGCCATTGAACGTTCTGGAAATGTCCAGATTGGTCGCCGGCAGATAGCCGTCTGTGGGCTGATTCGGCCAGGCCCATGGCGTCCAGGCTGAGCCATTGATGCTCCACCCGCTCAGCCAGACGCGCAGGAAATTGACGCCATATTCTTCGAGCAGCGCATGGCGCTGCTCAGCCTGCGCCGCGCTGGAGGACAATCCGGCGTTATACCCCAGTCCCACAAATGGCGAGCCGTCCTGAAAGGCAAAGTAGCGCGGGTCGGTTGGACTGACGCGCAGAAAACCGCGCCGAATGTGCGGGTTGGCGCTCTGCCCGCTGACCGTGAAGGTGAGCGCGCCGGAAGGTGGATACACAGTCACGCCGCCGGCATCCTGAACGCGGATGCGAAACTGCCAGTTGCCGGCGCGCTGCGGCGCAAATCGCACAGCCCAGCGCGGCTTGCCGTTCGGCGCGAGGTGGTCCCGGCTGTCGCGAAGCGTCACCGTATAGGGCTGATGGAGGAAGGCCGGTTGCGTGATGACCGCGCCCCAGTTATCGGGCGAGAACAGAACATCAACGCTGACGCCAGCGCCGGCCGGCAGGCCGGGCGGCGGGGCCGGGTCATAGGGCAGGTCGCGCAGGGTTGCCGCCGTCGCCACGTCGAAGTGCGCCTCGAACTTCTCAAACACCGCCAGCGTGGGTGACAGAATCAGCACATTGCTGACTACCGGCGGCTGCTGCAAGAGCGCCCGGCCAGCAGATTGAGCCGCTTGTGCGGGCTGCGTCGCGCACACCAGACAGATCACACAGCACAGCGCGCAGACAACACCAGTCAACAGACGCCAAAGGACGGACAACCAATCCACGACCCGCAAGCGCGCAACACAAGAACCTGAAGAACCGAACAGCTTGACGCCTGACATTCGCCACCTTCCGAACCTGATGAACCTTACCAACCTTTCCAACCCTGCTCACGGCCTGACGACACGCGGTGCAAAGGCGCGCGCCGGAAACTGAATCGCGTCGCCCCATACCACATCCAGCCGGGGACGGCCAGCCGCGTTCCAGTTCTCGGCCTCCGAGGAGGTCAGGTATTTGCTGCTGTGCTCGGCGGTGTCCGATCCATACAGGGCAACGCTCAGCGGCTGGCCGCGCGCATAAGCCTCAGCCACCGCTTGCGTTGCGTCCCAGGCGTAGGGGTCGCCGGGCCAGACAATGGACGCCTGGCTGTAGGTGTAGACATAGATGGCCGAAACATTCTCCTGCGCCAGCGGGGCGTTGTTCCAGTGAATGGTCATCTCGTCCCACGGGTCGCTGACGGTGAACAAATGCACCCATGATCGCTGGGCGCGGGTTGGATCCGCGCTGCCCCACAGGTGCAGCGTCAGGCTCGCCGAGACGATGACCTTGCCCGGCGGGAGGGCGCTCAACTGGAAGCGCAGAAACGATTTGTTGAAGCATGGAAAGTGCACCGGGCGCACCTCCGTGCCGAAATACAGATCGACAGCGGCACCATGGTTGACGGTGCTGCCGCCGAACTGGCCGCCGTTGCACAGGCCGCCGCCCCCCATCCAGGCATCCTCGACCGTGTTATCAGCCGGCGACGCCGCGCGGATCATGGTCGCGCCGCGCGCGATGGCCGGCACAGGCCGGTGCGACGGCTCGCCAAAGCGCAGTTCGCCCCAGGTGGCCGGACTGTCTGCGTTGAATGTCTCCGGCCACATCTGTGGAGCGACTGCGCCCGCTGGCGGCTGATCGTCGCGGTCATACAGCGCAACGCCAAATCCGATCACTGTGCCGGTTGGGGGCGGAGCGGACAAGCCGACGCTGGAAAACGGAATGTTAAAAAACGCCGTCCAGCCGTTATCGATCCCACAGGCGTTGCTGTTGGGGCCGGGATCGCAGTTCCAGTCGCCATTCGTTGCATCGGTCCACGCGCCGGCCCAGCTCGTATCCCAGCCGGCGCCGGCGCCGCGCGCGCGCCGCTGGTAGGCCGGGTTGTTGCCGCCCGAATCCCAGCGATAGGCAGACAGAAACCAGTAGTCGTCGGCTTGCGGCGCGGCGCTGCGATCGCGGCCGGTGTCGAGGTAGATAGCAACTGCATCGTATTGAGTGAGATCGGTCGCCGCCGACGGGGAGGGCGAATACCACAGGGCGTAATCGACCACTGTCACGCGGACATGCAGCGCAGTGTTGGAGTATCCCACCCGCACGTCAGGGTAGTTGCGGGAGGGCAGTCCCTGTTGGTTCTGGCCAAACCAGAAGATGGCGCTGCGACTCCAGGCCGGCGCGCCGGGGAAATATGGGGCATTGACGCGGCGCGGCTGGACGCGCTGGGCTGCAGCCGGCGCTTGAAAAGTCAAGGCCGCCATCATCGCCGCCACAAACGCCATGCCGGCGCATCTATTCCATCGCTTCACGCCACACTACCCTCGCCTCGCCGGACGCCCAACACACAGCACCAGGCTGACGTGACGATTGTACCCGGCAAGGGTGCGCAACCGGCAACCCCGCAACTCGCTGCTTGTATAATGCCGTCTATGCCTGCGCATTGCCCACGCGCAGAGAGATCGTTGGACAAAGGAGATTTGAGAGGAGACCATGAAGACGAATCGCAAATTCACCCGACGACAATCCCTGAAACTGTTTGGCCTTGGCGCAACCGGCGTTGCCCTCGCCGCATGCGCCGCGCCCCGCCCGGCCACTCAGGCGCCTGCCGCGGAGCAGCCGGCCCAACCGGCAGCCGGCGGCGGGAAGCTGGAGATCTTTAGCTGGTGGACCAGCGGCGGCGAAGTCGAAGCGCTCGAAGCGCTGTACAAAATCTACCGAGAAAAGTACCCCGCTGTGGAGATCGTGAACGCGGCGCTGGCCGGCGGCGCGGGCCAGGGCGGCAACATGAAAGCCGTGCTGGAGACGCGCATGATCGGCGGCGACCCGCCAGACAGCTTCCAGGTGCACCTCGGCCAGGAACTGATCGCCAGCCACGTGGTGGCCGGGCGCATGGAGGACCTGTCCGAGCTGTACGCCTCGGAGGGCTGGAACAACGTGTTCCCGAAAGGCTTGATCGAGCTGGCGTCCTACGAGGGCAAGCCTTATTCGGTGCCGGTGAACATTCACCGCTCAAATGTGATGTGGTACAACACCAAGCACCTTGCCGAAGCCGGGTTGGACAAGCCGCCCGCCACATGGAACGAGTGGTTTGACTACGCCGAGAAGCTGAAGGCCAAGGGCATCGGCGCGCTGGCAGTGGCCGGGGCCGACCCCAACTTCTCTGCGCACGTGTTCGAAAACATTCTGGTGGCCACACTGGGGCCGGAGAAGTACAACGGCTTGTTCAACGGCGCAACGGCCTGGGATGACCCCGGCGTCAAAGAAGCCATGGACATCCTGCTGAAGTCGCACGAATACGCGCAGGCCGACTACCTCAGCGTGGCCTGGGGCGACATCAACGAAGTGATGACCAGCGGCAAAGCCTCGACCATGATCATGGGAGACTGGACGCACGGTCTGTTCATGTCGGCCGGCTTCAAGGACTACGGCTGGGCGCCCGCGCCAGACACCAACGGCATCTTTGTGGCTCTGTCCGACTCGTTCGGGCTGCCCAAGAACGTCAAGCACCGCGAGAATGTCATCAACTGGTTGAAATTGTGCGGCAGCCGGGAGGGCCAGGATGCCTTCAACCCGCTCAAGGGGTCGATCCCTGCCCGCACCGACCCTGACTTGAGCAAGTACGATGACTACCTGAAGCAGACGATCGAGGCGTTCAAGACCAACACTATCGTGGGCAGCATCCAACACGGCGCCGCCGCGCCGCAAGGATTTGTGAACGACTACGACACAGTGGTCAGCACTCTGCTCGCCAGCAAGGACACCGCCGCCGCGATGAAGGAACTGGTCGCCGCAGCCAAGACCGCCGGCCTGAGCAAGTAGCGGAATTGCGCGCGCCTGACGGGACTGGGACTCAGCCCTTTTCCGTCAGGCGTTGTCATATCCTATGGCTGTCAGCCAAACCCGCCTTTCGACCGCGGCGCCGATGGCGCGCAGACGACGGTTCAACCGCGATATGGTGATCGCCATTGCGGCGCTCGCGCCATCGATCATTGCCGTCGGCATCTTCATCTACACCTTCATTGCCTGGACGTTCTACGTGTCGGTTGCCAACTGGAACACGTCCGTCATCGACTACACCTTCACCGGCCTGGGTCACTGGGAGCGCATGTTCAACAGCTTCCGCTTCCAGATGGACTTGCGGAATCTGGCGTTGTACGCCCTCGGCTTCATGAGCCAGTGCATCGTCATTGGATTCCTGCTGGCCTCATTGCTTGACCAACGCATCAAGGGCGAGGCGTTTTTCCGCACCATCTTCATCTTTCCGTTTGCCGTTTCGGCGGTGGTCACCGGCGTGGCATGGCGCTGGCTGATGCGACCCGACACCGGCATCAATTTGCTGTTCGAGGCCGCCGGCCTGAGCTTTCTGCAATCCAAGTGGTTCGCCGATCCAACCTTCGGCATTGTGTTCATCAGCATCGCCTCGTCCTGGCAATTCTCCGGCTACATCATGGCGCTGTATCTGGCAGCGTTGCGCGGCATACCCGCCGAGGTGAGAGAGGCCGCTCAGATGGACGGCTGCAACACGTTGAATCTCTACCGCCACATCATTATTCCCATGCTTGCCCCGGTCACCTTCACCGCCATTGTGCTTACCGGCATGGGCGCCATTCGCGTGTTCGACATTGTCATGGTGATGAGCGGAACCGGCCAGGCATTTTCCACCGACATGCTGGCTACGCACATGTTTGAGCAGATGTTCACCGCCAACCGATTCTCGCTGGCGGCAGTCATCGGCTCGTTCATGATCGTCCTGTCGGCGCTGCTGGTGGCGCCCTATCTCTTGAGTGTGCGCAAGGAGCAGGAGCGATAAATGCGAGCCAGCCACTTTTCCTTCAAGCGGCTGTGGTCGCGCGCGGCCATCTACGCCACCCTGATCGCCTTCGCCCTGTACTTTCTGATGCCGGTGTACGTGCTGGTCAACACCAGTTTCAAGCCTTACACCGAGGTGAGCATCGCGCGCATGTGGGATTTGCCGCAGGGATTGTATTTAGGCAGCTTTGCCGAGGCGTGGTCGAAAGTCTCGCCGAACTTCATGAACAGCCTGCTGATCACCGTGCCGGCGGCCATTATTTCGTCGCTCATCGGCTCGCTCAACGGCTACATTTTCTCGAAGTGGCGCTTCCGGGGCAGCAACACGATCTTCCTGTTGTTTCTCATCGGCATGTTCCTGCCCTACCAGGGCATTCTGATTCCGATGGTGCTCACCCTGCGCGCTTTCGGCCTGTACGGCACGATCCCCGGCCTGGTCTTCATTCACTGCGTGTTCGGCATCCCGATCACTGCGCTGATGTTCCGCACCTACTACGCCGGCGTGCCAGATGATCTGGTCGACGCCGGCAAAATGGATGGCTGCGGATTCTTCGGCGTCTACCGGCACATTCTGCTGCCGATTGCCGCGCCGGCCTTTGCCGTTGTGTTGCTGTGGCAGTTCACATCCATCTGGAATGACTTCATCATCGGCCTGGTGGTGTTGAGCAATCCCCGGCTGGCGCCGGTGACCGTGGCCGTGCAAAACCTGGCCGGCAGTTTCACCACCGAATGGAACATCCAGATGTCGGGCGCGTTGATCGCCGCCGCCCCCACCATCATCGTGTATCTGCTGTTGGGCAAGCTGTTCATGCGCGGATTGCTGGCCGGCAGCGTGAAGGGCTGATTGCGGCTGACCGCGCGTTTGCGCGCGCCCAAATGGAATAACCGACCGATGCCACCGCCGGCGCGCTGGCATCGGCGGGCGCTTGTCGTGTGTTGTTGCGCTGAAACCTGAAACAGGGATTGCAGGCAGCGCTGTGACGGCGCTGGCAATCAATCCTCATCTGTCAACCACGCTCTACACAGCGGTTTCCAATGGCTGGGCTTACAGCAGCACCAACGGCGGCGCAAGCTGGAATGCCATGAAAAGCGGCGCTCCGATTGGCAGCAACAGCGCGCCGGTCCTGACGTTCGCCGTCCATCCTGTGTCGCCCACCGTGCTCTACGCCGGCACAAACGGGCGCGGCATCTTCAGAAGCGTCAACAACGGCGCGACCTGGACCGTCCTCACCAGCGGTCTGCCTCTGCTGGGGTCGCCGTCTCTCAGCCCGGCCTACTACGTCTCCGACCTGGCCATCGATCCCCAGTCGCCGGACACGCTCTATGCCGCCACCGGCGCCGGCGTGTTCCGCAGCGTCAACGGCGGTTCAAGCTGGATCACCTATAGCGCAGGACTGACCGATCCAATCTGCCTGTGCGTCAGCGCGGTGAAACTGGACCCGCAGGATCCAAGCAAGGTGTATGCCGGGCTGAGCGGATCGGGCATTTTCGCGCTGGTGGATTTGCCGGCCCGGGTGTATCTGCCCGCCAGCCGGCGCGACTGAGCTGATTTCGATCTGTCGTGTATCGCCTGTCACCGGGCGCGGCGCGGACAACAATTCCTTAACCTGAGCGGGCTATCATGCCGCTTGCCCGTTTCAAAACCCGTAGACAGGTGCGTCATAAGGCTATGGCTTTCACGAATCGCTTGCTTCGCGTTGTTTCCACCTCAACTCGTCTGGCTGTGTTGATCGGCCTGCTGACCATGCAACTGGTTACTGTGGCTGTGTCGCCCCGGCCGGCGCGCGCGCTCACTGTCATCACCCAGTGGACGTTCGACTACGCTAACACATCCACACCGACCACCAGCATCGGTAGCGGCACAGCCTCGCTGGTTGGGGGCACAACGGCCCCAAGTGGAACTTTCGCCGGCCTTCCCGGAAATGGCTGGCAAACTACGACCTACCCGGCTCAGGGTACCGGCAACAAAACCGCCGGCGCGCAGTTCCAGATCAGCACCATCGGCTGGCAGGACATCGAATTCTTCTTTCAGCAGCGCCACAGCAACACCGCCGCGAATACGGTTGTCGTGCGCTACTCAGTGGACGGCGGTGTCACGTTCAATGACGTCGCCACCTACACCGTCACCGCCGGCGACACGTGGTACACCCGCACGGTGGACCTCAGCGGCTATCCTGCTGTGAACAACATCGCTGATCTGCGCGTGCGCGTGGTTTCATCGTTTGCCCCGCCCACCAACACCCAGTACGTCGCCTCGAATCCCAGCAGCTCCTACAGCACCGGCGGCACGCTGCGCTTCGACAACGTGACCTTCAGCGGCAACGCCATCGCCAGCGACGCCGCACCGGCTGTCAGCGCAGTGAACCCGCCGAACAGCGCAACCAACGTGCCGCTGAACAGCAACGTGGCGATCACCTTCAGCGAGCCGGTGACCGTGACCGGCGACTGGTTCAGCCTGGCCTGCGGCAGCAGCGGGACGCGCGCGCCGAGCGCCAGCAACGTGACCGTCACCGGCGGGCCGACCACCTTTACGCTGGACCCGGCAGCGGACTTTGCGCCGGGCGAGACGTGCGCTTTGACGGTTGTCGCCGCTCAAGTCAACGACCAGGACGCCGACGATCCGCCGGATACCATGGCGGCCAACTTCACCAGCGGCTTCACCACGCTGGCGCCGCCGCCGGCCATTTGCACCGATCCGCTCACGCCCATCAGCGCCGTGCAAGGGCCAACCACGAGCAGCCCGCTGAGCGGCACAGTCGTCACCGTGCGCGGCATCGTGGTGGGCGACTTCGAGACCATCAACAGCCTGCAAGGGTTCTACATCCAGAGCGAAACACCCGACAGCAATCCGCTCACCTCAGAAGGCTTGTTCGTCTTCAACGGCGGCAGCAATTCAGTCAGCCTGGGCGACCTGGTGGTGGTGACCGACACCGTGCGCGAAACGAACAACCAGACGCGCCTGGGCAATGCGCCATCCATCCTGATCTGCGGCCCGGCGGCGCTGCCGGCGCCGGCAGATGTGACCCTGCCTTTCAGCAACTCCCTCGCGCCAGAAGCGTATGAGGGCATGCGCGTGCGGCTGCCGCAGAACCTGACGGTGACCGACAATTTCTACCTGGGCCGCTTCGGCCAGGTCACTCTGTCATCCGGCGGTCGCCTGCAACAATCCACGCACATCACCACCCCCGGCGCAGCGGCGCTGGCCGTCCAGGCCGCCAACGATCTCAATCGCATCCTGCTGGACGATGAGCGCAATACGCAGAACCCCGATCCGGTCATCTTCGCGCGCAACGGCCTGACGCTGACCGCAGCCAACACCCTGCGCGGCGGCGACACCGTGAGCAACGTTGTCGGTGTAATGACCTATGGCTGGGGTGGCGCGTCGGCCAGCCCGGATGCCTACCGCGTGCGGCCCACCGGGCCGGTGACCTTCACAGCGGCTAATCCGCGCCCTGCCGCGCCTCCGCCCGTGGGCGGCTCGCTGCGCGCGGCCTCGGCTAACCTGCTGAACTACTTCAACACGTTCGGCGCGGGCAACTGCACGCTGGGCGTAGGCGGCGGCGCGACCGACTGCCGGGGCGCAGAGAACACAATCGAGTTCACCCGCCAGGTGTCCAAGACCATCCCCATGCTGCTGGGCCTGAACGCCGACGTGATCGGCCTGATGGAGCTGGAGAACGACGGCTATGGGCCGGCCAGCGCGATCCAGGATTTGGTGAACAAGCTGAACGCGGCGACCGCGCCCGGCGCCTACGCCTTCATCAACCCCGACGCTGCGCTGGGCGTAACCAATACCCTGGGCGTGGACGCGATCAAGGTGGGCTTCATCTATCGTCCCAGCCGCGTGACGCCAGTCGGCCAGACGAGTGTGCTGACCACCGGGGCATTTGGCGTCTTCAGCACAACCAGTGGGTTTACGCTGCGCAACCGGCCGGCCCTGGCGCAAAGCTTCCAGGAAAACGCCACCGGCGCGCGCTTCACCGCCGTCGTCAATCACTTCAAGTCGAAAGGCTCCCCCTGCGCCGACAACATCAGCCCGGTCGGCCCCGACCCCGATACGGGCGACGGCCAGGGCAATTGCAACCTCACCCGGACCGCCGCCGCGCAGGAGCTGGCGGCCTGGCTGGCGACAGACCCCACCGGCATCAACGACCCGGACATCCTGATTTTGGGCGACCTGAACTCGTATGCGCAGGAAGACCCGATCACGGCGCTAAAGAACGCCGGCTACATCAACCTCGTCGAAGACCGCCTCGGCGCCGGCGCCTACTCTTACTCGTTCGGCGGGCAATGGGGCTATCTGGACTACGCGCTGGCGTCGCCCAGCCTGAATGCGCAGGTGGCCGGCGTGGCCGAATGGCACGTCAACGCCGATGAACCCTCGGTGCTGGACTACAACACCAACTTCAAGAGTCCCTCGCAACAGACCGTCCTGTTCAGCGCCGATCCCTACCGTTCATCGGACCACGACCCCGTGATCGTGGGACTGACGCTCAACGATGCGCCGCAGCTCTCGGCGATCGCGACCTATAACACTGGCCTGGGCGGCAACGGCGCGGAGATCATCAGCGTGCGCGGTGAGCGCGGCGCGCTGAGCAACGCCGGCGACGCCAGCTTTGACCTGCTGAACGTGAGCGACATCCTCTCGCCCACCCTGATCCAGCGGGTCGGCCCCAGCGCGGCGCTAAGCGACCTGAACTCGCTGGCTATCCATCCCAGCAAAGACCTGCTGCTGGTGGTGGCTGGGAAGGCCGTGTCTTCCACCAACCCGATCAACGGCAAGGTGCTGGCCTATCGCCTGAGCAACGGCGCTTTCATCACCGAGGCGCTGGTGGGCATACAGCCCGATTCGATCGCCATCTCGCCGGACGGCAACTACGCCGTGGTCGCCAATGAGGCCGAGGCGCCCGGCACGGGTGACAACGGCGGCCCCGGCTCGATCTCGATCGTTGACCTGAGCAGTTTTGATCCCGACGCACTGACGCCGCTCAACGTCATCACACTCAGCCTGCCCTCGCAGGCCAGCACGCCCGGCTTCAGCGCGGGACGCTACGACGACATTGGCCGCCTGCTGATTGACAACACACCGGACACACTGGAGCCGGAGAGCGTGGCTTTCTCGGCTGATTCGCAGTTCGCCTTCGTCTCGCTCCAGGAGAACAACGGCGTCGTCCGCGTAGACCTCTCGCCGCCCTACACGCTCACCTTCTTCGGCCTGTATAGCACCACGCACCTTGCCGACCTGACCAACGGCGGGGGCTACAACCCCAACCAGTTGCTCACCGCCTGGCGCGAGCCGGACGGGGTGATTGTCCTGGACATTGCCGGCGACCGCTACTTTGTCACCGCTGACGAGGGCGACAGCCGGCCCAGCGCCAGCAGCGCCGGTGTGCGCGGCGGGCGCACGGTCAGCCTGTTCCGCGCCGACGATGGCAGCTTCGTAGCCGACACAGCCGGCAACCTGGACGACCTGGCCGCGCGCTGGAATCGCTATCCCGACACCCGCAGCAATCGCGGCGGCAGCGAGCCAGAGGTGCTCGATGGCGTTTTGTTCAACGGCCAGGCGATTGTTGCAGTGGGACTGGAACGCGCCAACGCAGTCGTTATCATTGATGTGACTCAGCCGGCTACGCCGACATTGATCGGTCTGATCCCCACCGGCGTCGGGCCGGAAGGCGTGAAGCTGGTTGCGCGCAATCAGGCGCTCTACGTCCTGGCCGCCAACGAAGTCAGCGGCACATTGACTATCGCGCGCGCACCGGTCGGCCAGCACATCTTCACCCAGCAGCGCGCAACAGCCAGCGCCTTCCCGCTGCACGATCTGGTCGTGCTCGACCCGGACTTTGCCGATGTCTTCACGGTGACCCTGACGCTCGACCCGGCGCTGGGCGGCCTGGCGCTGACGCCCGCCAGCGGCGCGTCTGGCGTCTTCAATGTGGCGAGTGGCGTTTACACGGTCACCGGCTCGATCACCGGCGTGAACGCCACGCTGGCCGGCGCGCTCTTCACGCCAACGCTGGGCTTGAGCGGCACGGTATCGATCTCGGCGACCGTCAGCGACGGCATGGCCTCGGACTTCGGGCTGGTCACCCTGCTGGTGAACGCCACGGTCAACGTCACGCTGACGGCGGCGCCGGACACGCTGCCGGCTGGCAGCAACAGCACGCTCACCGCGACAGTCACTGACCAGAGCGGTTCACCCGCACTGGATGGAACCTCTGTGACATTTAGCGCCTCACTGGGCACTGTGACGCCGGCTGTGGCGACGACCGTCGGCGGCCTAGCAACGACGCAGCTCAGCGCCACAACTATCGGCCAGTCGGTCGTCACGGCGACAGTGGCAGGGGCCTCAGCGAACACGGTCGTGACGTTCACTGCCGGCCCAGCAGCGCAACTGTTGCTGACGGCGACGCCGCCGGTGATCTTCTCCAACGGCATCAGCCAGAGCGCCGTTGTGGCAACCGTGCTGGACGCTTACGGCAACGCAGTGGCCGGCGCGCCGGTGCAGTTCCTGGCCGGCATCGGCCAATTCAGCCCGACCAGCGGCTCAACTGGAGCAAACGGCCAGGTGACCGTGGCCCTCACATCAACCACGCCCGGCGCCGAGAACATCTCCGCTTTGTCGGGCAGCCTGATCGCCCAGACGCCGGTGACGTATCAACAGCCTCCCACCTCGCAGCTTGGGTTGAACGGCAACCTGACTGTGGTGACACAGACGCTTGAAGCGGTGCGCAAAGGCGATCTGGTCACATACACAATCACGCTGACCAATACCGGCAACGGGGCGGTGAACAACATTCTGCTCGTCGCGCCGATTCCGAGCGGCACAACTTACGTGGCCGGCAGCGCCAGCGGCGGGAACTTCTCCGGCTTGAACCTGATAGGCGGAGCAGAGATGTTTGGCCCGCAGGCTGTCCAGAATGCGGTGGTCTGGTCAGGCAACCTTGGGCCGGGCGCGGCGCACACGCTGAGCTACGTCGTGCAGGTGCTGATCCTGGAAGGCCAGATCGTCAACCAGCCGCGCGTCTACGTGAGCAACGAAGACACGGGCATTGACCTGAGCAGTACGGTGCCGGTAGAGGCGCGCAAGGTGTTTGTGCCGGTGGCGCGACGCTGAGCGCCAGAACAAGCGAATCGAAACGCAAAGCGCGGAGGCGTTTTGTCGCGCCGCCGCGCTTTGCGTGTGGCGAGCTGAGACCAGCTCTTGCTTGTTGGCAACTATCGCGCCGGCGCGCTTGTAAATAATTGTGCGGTAAACTCCGCCCTGGCCATGCCATCTATGAAACTGGCAAGGGCTAAGGATATGAGCAACACGGACCAGTCGCTGCCGCCTGCTGGGGGGGAAACAACCGCCCAGACCACAGAGCCGCTGGCCTACCGCGCCGTGCGCGGTGGGTTTTGGAGCGTCGTCGGCTCATATTTCACAATAGGCTTCGGCTTTCTGGCCAACATCGCTTTGATTCGCCTGCTGACGCCGGCGATCTACGGCGAGTTCGCGCTGGCGATGTTCTTCGTCACCCTGTTCGATCTGGTGGGCAAGTCCGGGCTGAACTACGCCTTTGCGCATCATCGCACGGTCAATGGCGAAAGCCTGGGCACGCTGCTCGTGCTCAGCTTGCTAATAGGCGCCGCCAGCCTGGGCTTAGCCCTCCTGTCCGCGCCGATCCTGCTGGCGGCCGGCTATGCGCCCATGATCCCCGTGATCATCGCAGCGACCATCGGCGTTCAGTTCATTGGGATTTGGCTGTGGCCGTTCGCAGTCGTGCTGGAGAGCGAGCTGCGCTTCAAGCCGCTCGCAGTTGCCACCAGCATTGCCATGGCGCTTTCATACGCACCGGCATTTGGGCTGGCCTTGAGCGGCCAGGGGCAGTACAGCCTGCTCGCGCAATCCTTGACGAATAGCCTGCTGGCAATGGCTGCGATGTGCGTTTACCTGTTTCGCGCCCAGCGCCATCTACTGCAGATGCGCTGGCGATATCGCCCAGCGCTGGCGCGCCAGCTCCTGCGCTTTGGCCTGACCACCGGCCTGGGGAACTTCGTCTCTACGCTGCTGGTGCAAGTGGATAACTTCATCCTGGGCACCCTGGCCGGCACGACGGCACTGGGCTACTATGACCGCGCTTATCGCGTGGCGCAGTGGCCTTCCCAACTGCTCCTTCCACTTGTTGGACGCGCGGCGGTATTCACCTATAACCAGCTCCGCGATGATCAGGCCCGGTTACAACGCTCGGTGACGATGGTCTTGTGGACGTCGGCCAACCTGGCCATCCCGATTGCGCTGGCGCTGTTCTTCAGCGCGCCGGAGCTGGTGCCGCTGGTATTCGGCGCGCAGTGGGCGCCGGCTGTCCCGCTGTTGCGCATCCTGCTGGTCGTCTCGGTGCTGCGCCCGATTTGGGAGAACGTCTGGGCCATTCTCGTCGGGCTGGGCCTGCCGCGCCGCGTGGTTGAGCTGTCGCTGTTTCAACTCGCTGTGCTGGTCATTGCTGGAGTGTTGCTCACGTGGCTGTTCTCAGCAGCCGGCACGGCGACTGCCGTCATCCTGATGCTGTCATGCGGGTTAGTGCTGTCCTACCTGCGCATCAAGCCGAAGCTGGCCATTGACCTGCGCAGCGCGTTCAGCGGGCCGCTGGCCGCGCTCGTCCTGACGGTGATTGGCTATCTGGTCCTGGTGCGCGTCATTGGCAACGATTTGCCGGCCTGGGCCGTCGTGGCCTGGAAGGTCGGCTGGGGGGTGGCAGGGTTTAGCCTATCAGCCCTGTTGGTGCAGCCGAAACAGTTTATTGAACGAGTGTTGTATATTTGGAGCCTATGGCGTCGGCGTGCGCCAGCAAGCACACAGTTAAGCGCATCCTAACATGACTGTCCGCGCTAAAGTAATTTACTCCTTTGGGAACAAGTTCGCCGGCGCCGGGATTGGGACAATTGCTTTCTACGAAGCCCGCGAACTTTATCGGCACGGGTTGATTGAGCGCATCCTCTGCGGCGCGTATGCCCCGACCGAGATTCCCGCCGAGGCCATCCACGCCATTGGGACGCTTAACCGGCTTCTGTGCAAGCTGGCCAGCCTCGAGCCGAGCGGGTGGCTCTGGTACGTGCAAGCTGTCCTCTATGACGCATGGGCCGCCCATCACATCGCACAGGCTGACCTCTTCCACGTGTGGGGTGGATATGGCAGCAAATCACTGCAACGCGCAAAAGCGCAAGGCATGACGACCGTCGTCCAGATCGCCTCCAGCCATCCGAACTTTCAGAATCGCCTGATGCGCGAGGAGTTTGCGCGCTGGGGCCAGAGCTGGCGAGTGTGGGATGCCGGCCTGGCGCGCACGCTGCGCGAGATCGAGCAAGCGGATTACATCTTGATCCCTTCCGACTTCGTCCGCGAGAGCTTCCTTGCCGAGGGCGTTCCCGAGTCAAAGCTCATCCAGGTGCCGTTTGGAGTGGACGTGTCGCGCTTCACGCCGGCGACGGCCTCGGAAGCGCGGCCCTTCCGAGCCATCTTCGTCGGGCAGGTGGGCCTTCGCAAGGGCGTGCCCTACTTGTTGGAAGCGTGGAAGCGCCTGGGGTGGCGCGACGCGGAGCTGTGGCTGGTGGGCCGGGTGCTGCCGGAGATCAAAGAGGTTTTGAAGACATACGCTGAACTTCCCGGCGTCCGCATGGTGGGCTTCCTGGGCACGCCAGCGGCAGCCTATCAGCAGGCCGACATCTTCGTCTTTCCCTCAATCGAGGAGGGCAGCGCGCTGGTGACCTACGAAGCGATGGCCTGCGGCCTGCCGGTGGTGACTACGCCGAACGCCGGCTCGCTGGTGCGCGACGGGGTTGAAGGATTCCTCGTCCCGATCCGCGATCCGGACGCCCTGGCCGAGCGCATGGAGCAACTACGGGCAAACTCGCGGCTGCGGCAAGTGATGGGGCGAGCAGCCCGTGCCAGAGCAGAGACGCTAACCTGGGAGAATCACGGGCAGGACCTGTCAACCACATATTCTTCTTTGCACTACTCAGGTAAAGTTTCTGCCAGGGATGCGCATTAGAGCAAGTTCAGATGACGCAACCAATCCTAACCGTCGCCATACCAACTTACAACCGCGCACAACACCTCGATCGCCAACTCGAATGGGCAGTTGGTTCAATTGCAGACCGCTGGGACAAAGTGGAATTGATCGTCTCAGATAATGGATCGCACGATGGCACGCCTGGAGTCTGCGAGCGCTGGAGACAACAGACGAACGGACAGTTGCGCGTCTTTCGACAGCCACACAACCTCGGTCTGACCCTTAACGCACTCCACTGCATTCAACAAGCACGTGGACGATACATCTGGCTTGTATCAGATGATGATGAAATTGAGCATCATACCTTTGAGTGGCTGTTAGCTACGATCTCCAGCAAAAGCGAAGACGGATTTAGTTTTATACACTTAAACGGTTTAATGAAAGATAAGCAAGGCAGGGTTATAATAGAGAGTATTTACAATTTCAGGCAAGACAGGCAAGAAAAGCCAGGTATTTATCTGTTCCAAGAGTGCTTAAGGCAGTCTATTACTTCTATAGGCTTGACTTGTTCAGTATATCAGAGATCAGCAGCAAGTTCTGCAATAGAGTGGTGGCCTGGTGTTCGCAATAATTTAGCGTTTCCGGTGTTTCTGGCTGGTTTCTGCGCGGCCCATGGGGAGATGATTGTCCGAGCGGAACCTTCAGTTGCTTACATTGATGGAGCGACATCTTTTCGTTCCATCTGGCCAGTGGTTGACTTCTATCTGTTGCCCGAGGTCTATGTCAAGCTCGTAGAGCTGGGATATCAAAAAGAATTTATTCGGTCGCGCATATTATCTAATCTTAATTTCATCAGATTTATGACAAAGTTTCCTGTACAATTCGTAAAATCTATTCCGTTCTATCTAAGAGCATTAAATATCTCAAAAGGTTTATGAAAGTGGTCATCCTTGCTGGTGGGATGGGTACCCGCCTGGCCGAAGAAACGACCATACGCCCCAAGCCTATGGTTGAGATAGGGGGTAAACCTATCCTCGTGCACATCATGAGCTGGTACGCTGCCCACGGCTTTAAGGAGTTCATCATCGCCCTCGGCTACAAAGGGGAGGTGATTAAACAGTACTTTCTAAACTATTATGCGCTCAACAGCAGCATCACCGTTCAGCTTGACACCGGCCAGGTCACTGTGCATGATGGCTTGCGCCATGACTGGACGGTGCATTTGGTGGACACCGGCCTGGCCACGATGACCGGTGGCCGGCTGCTGCGGCTCAAGCCCTGGCTCAGCGACGATTGCTTTATGATGACCTATGGCGATGGCCTCGCCGACGTGGACATCCGCGCGCTGGTCGCCTTTCACCGCAGCCATGGCCGGCTGGCGACGGTCACAGCCGCCCACCCGCCGGCGCGCTTCGGGGATATCCAGCTTGAGGGCAACCGGGTGGTGCGCTTCGCTGAGAAGCCACAGGCCGCCGCCGGCTGGATCAACGCCGGCTTCTTCGTCCTGCACCCTAAAGCGCTGGACTACATCAAGGGCGACGACGCGATCTGGGAGCGCGACCCGCTCGAACAACTTGCTCACGACGGCCAACTGATGGCTTACTGCCACGAGGGGTTCTGGCAACCAATGGACACGCTGCGCGAGAAGCAAATGCTGGAGGAAATCTGGCAGAGCGGCCGCGCGCCGTGGAAGACCCTATGACCGACGCATTCTGGTCTGACCGCCCTGTCTTCGTCACCGGCGCGACCGGCCTGGTCGGCGGCTGGCTGGTCAAGCGCCTGCTGGCGGCCGGCGCCGACGTCATTTGCCTGGTGCGCGACTGGGTGCCGCAGTGCGAACTCGTGCGGAGCAGC
>Ga0308417_1000901_pt1 | contig 20798 bp, 25 predicted proteins | sample HotsprSampleOS65_FD_203528 | JGI IMG/M metagenome (GOLD analysis project Ga0308417, IMG submission 203528) | Hot spring phototrophic mat microbial communities from Octopus Spring, Yellowstone National Park, Wyoming, United States - 20090730_OS65 ... | reverse complement strand
ACACCTTTCTCGCGGCCCGTCTCGCCGCGCTGCGCTCTGACGAGAAGGGCGTCACCGCCCTCGAGTATGGGGTGATCGCTGCCATCACCATCGTCGTCGGCCTCGCCGCGTTTGGCGCGATCGGCGGGCTGCTGGGCGACACGTTCGGGTCGATCAGGAACTCGCTGCAGCAGTCACTCGGCGGCGCCGGCGGCTGATCCGCACGACTTGGCGGCGGCTCCGCCGCCGCGGCAGGATTGGCGCGGAGTCGTCCGACGGCGGCCCCGTCGTCATTTCGGCAACGACTCCGCTCGCGGCTGCGCCCGCCGATGGCGGAGCGGCTTGAATGGCATCGGTCCTCGCTCTCCTAATCATCATCTGCCTCGTCTCCGCGGCGTGGCGCGACCTCGCCGTGCGTCGCATCCCGAACGTGTTTTCCTACGCTATTGCCGTCGCCGGGGTCTGCCTCCGCGCCTTTGACGGGCTCACGGCGTTAGGCGGCAGCGTGGCTGCAGCGTCGGCGCTGTTCGCCGTGCTCTTCCTCCTCTTTGCCCGCGGCTTGCTCGGCGGCGGAGACGTGAAGCTCGCCGCCGCCGTCGCCCTCGGCCTGCCGCCCGAGGCCGTCTGGACCTTTGTGGTGCTGACCGCGCTTGCCGGGGGCATACTCTCGGGGTTCTACCTCGCGGCGTTCCGGCTCGGGCTGCGCCCTCTTCGGCCTGCCGGGCGCAGGCGCGGCGTGCTGCGGCGCGTCGCTGCCGCCGAGGTCTGGCGGCTCCGCCGGCGCGGGCCTTTACCGCATGGTATCGCATTGTGTGCGAGTGGTGTGGGGCTGACCGCAAGCGGCCACCTCTGGGGTTGACCGATGGCCATTCGCATCGTCCTGATCGCGCTGATCGTGCTCGCCGCTTCCGGGCTCGCGGTTATCGGCATGCAGGCGCTAATCCCGCCGCGGGTCGTGATGGCCCTGCCGATCCGGTCACGGCCTCAGCGCCGCAGCCGCTGCCGACCGTGCGCACGCTGGTCGCTGCGAGGCCGATCCCGGCCGGCTCGCTGCTCCGCAACGAGGACGTCGCCGTGCGCGAGATCCCAGCAGTGGAGGCGGAGGAGTGGGTGCTGCGCGACAACGCAGAGACCCGGGCCGAGCTTGCCGGCGCGCTCGTGCGACGCTTTCTCGACACCGGCACGCCGCTCGGGCTTGAGGACGTGCTGCGCCCGCGCGATCGCGGCTTCCTCGCTGCCGTGCTCCGCCCAAACATGCGCGCGATCACCGTCGGCGTCGACGCGGTCACCGGCGCTGCAGGGCTGATCTGGCCGGGCGATCGTGTCGATCTCCTGCTGACGCAGACGCTCGACGAGCGTGTTGCGGCGCTCTCGCGCCGTGTCGTCGGCGAAACGGTTCTGCACGACGTGCGCGTGATCGCGGTCGATCAGCAGCTCACCCAGGGCGCCGCAGGCGCGAATGCCGGCCCCGACGGCAAGGTCGCACGCACCGTCACGCTCGAGGTGACGGCCGAGCAGGCGGAGCGTGTCGCTGTGGCGCAGCAGCTCGGCCGGCTGTCGCTGACAATACGCGCGATGGCCGTCGACACAGCGGAGCCGCCTCCCGGCCGACGCTCGGTCTTCGGCGGCGATGTCTCGCCCGCGCTCGCTCAGACCGACCCGGTCGAGCGCCCCGTCGGCGCGCGGATCCGGCTCATCCAGGGCGACGAACGGCAGGAGGTCGTGTTCCCGTGAGCGCGGCGCTGCCTCGCCGCCTTGCTCTGCTCGTGCTGCTTTCTGCCGTGTCGGTTTCTCCGGCGGTCGTTCCGACCCCTGCCTTGGCACAGACGCGCCAAGCGATCTCGGTCGATGTGGGCGGCGGGCAACTTCTGACCCTGCCGCGCGCCGCCTCGACCGTGTTCGCAGCCGATCCGCGCGTCGCGCGCGTCCAAGCGGCGTCTCCCACCACGCTCTTCGTCTCCGGCGTCGGGCGCGGGCGAACGGTGGTGGTCGCGACGGCGGCGGACGGCAGTGAGATCGCCACCTACGAGGTCGTGGTCGGGGGCCGCGAGCCGGCTGCCGGCGCGCCGCGGCCTGGCGGCACGGCGGCCGCTGCCGCCGGCGCCATCGAGGCGGCAATCCGCGCGGTGATCCCGCGCGCCAATGTCTTGGCGCGACGCGTGCCAGGCGGCCTCGTGCTCTCGGGTGAGGTGCCCACCCCGACAGACGCGCAGATAGCGATCGGCATCGCGCGCAACGGGCTTGGCGAGAACGAACGCGTGTTCGACCAGCTCCGCACCGCGAGCGTGATGCAGGTGAACCTTCGGGTGCGTGTGGCGGAGGTCTCGCGCGTCGTCACTCGCGAGCTCGGCTTCAACTGGCAGGTTCTCGGGAGTTCAGGCAACTTCGCCTTGGGGTTCCTGACCGGCGGCCTCGCCGGCGGCGGCATCGGCGTGCCGATCCCGGGCAACAGCAACAGCCTGCTCGGCACCGGCTACCGCGGCGGATCGTGGGACGTGAACCTGCTGATCGACGCGCTCGCGCAGGACCAGCTCATCTCCATCCTCGCAGAGCCTAACCTTACGGCGCAGAGCGGCGAGACGGCGTCGTTCCTCGCCGGCGGCGAGTTTCCCGTTCCGGTGGCGACGCAGAACAATCAGGTGACGATCGAGTTCAAGCAGTTCGGCGTCTCGCTCGCCTTCGTCCCGACGGTGATCGACAACGGCCGCATAAGCCTCCGCGTACGCCCCGAGGTCAGCGAGCTGACCGATGACGGCGCGATCAGCCTGCCGGTTGCGGGTGGCGTGGTGCGCATTCCGGCGCTGCGGGTCCGCCGCGCCGAGACGACGGTGGAGCTCGGCAGCGGCCAGTCCTTTGCGATCGCGGGCCTGTTGCAGGACGGCGCGCGCATGACCGGCTCAGGCTTCCCTTATATGAGCGAGCTGCCGATCCTGGGCGCGCTGTTCCGCTCGGACCGGTTCCGCAGAAACGAGACCGAGCTCGTGATCATCATCACGCCCTATCTCGTCCAGCCGGTGTCGGACCCGCGCGCGTTGCGCCTGCCGAACGACGCGTTCCAGCCCGCCAACGACATCGAGCGTATCCTGCTCAACAGGCAGGTCTCGCGTGCGACCGCGCCGCCGCGCGTTCCTGGCCAGGCTGGCTTCATCTTGGAGTGAGCGACATGGTGCGATGGCGGTACGGTCTTGTCGGCGCAGTGCTCCTCGCTTCCGGCTGCGCAGGGCTTGCCGACCCCTTCGAGCGCGAGGGAACCTGGAGGCCGCGCGGCGTCAACGACGCCAATCTGCGGGCGATGATCGTCAATCCGGCTAACCTCGAGCGTGGCGAGGGGGACGCGCGCGGGCGCGGCCGCCAGGCGGCGAATGCGATCGAGCGATTGGAGGACGACACGGTGAAGCCGCTGCCGGACGTGCGCACTTCGCCGCGCTTTAGCGGCGCCTCGAGCGCGGGGGGCGCAGGTGCCGCACCTTGACGCGCGCTCCGCCGAGGCCGCGGCAGCGCGCCCGCTGCCGTTGAACCGTTCGCTTGCCGTCGCCTATGCGGCGGACGCTGAGTCCGAGGCCGTGCCGCGATCGGTTCTCGCAGAGGTCGGCGGCAGGGTCGTCGTCCAGCGCGGGACGGTGGTCGCTGCCATTCGCGACCTCGCCCGCAACCCGACACCCCAGGTCCTCGTTGTCGATGTCACTGGCGCTGCCGACCCGCTGGTCGCGCTCGACGATCTCGCGAATGTGTGCGAGCCGGACATGAAGCTACTCGTGATCCGGGAACGCACCGATCTCGGCTTCTACCGCGACATCACACGGCGCGTGGGCGCGCTCGAGTATCTCTACAAGCCGCTGACCCGCGACAATGTCGCGCGTCTTTTCCTGCCGGTGGTGCAGGGGCGGCTTCCCGGCAGCGATGCGCAGGTCGGCGGCCGTGTCGTCACCGTGACGGCAGCGCATGGCGGTGCGGGCGCGACGACGGTCGCGGTCAATCTCGCGACGCAGATCGCAGAGACGTCCCGCGGCTACGTCGCGCTGGTCGATCTCGATCTGCAGAACGGCGCGGCCGCTCTCGCGCTCGGGCTTGCGCCCGGGGCGGGGCTTCGCGTCGCGCTCGAGGAGCCTCAGCGGGTGGATGAGCTCTTCATCGAGCGGACGGCCGTGGCGGTGGCGGAACGGCTTCGCCTGATCGCGGCGGACGAGCCGCTCGAGGCGACGCCGAGGCCGACCGTCGAGGGGGTGTCGCGGCTGATCACCTTGTTGCGCAGGCGCTTTAACTACGTCATCGTCGACATGCCGAACCCGGCCGATGCCGCGCTGCGCTCGATCTATGCGATAGCGCAGACGCGGCTCCTCGTGATCACGCCATCCCTCGCGGGGCTGCGCAGTGCGGCGCGGTTCAGGAGCATGCTGAAGGCGGTGGCAGGCAGCGAGCAGGCGATCACGGTGCTGAACCGCGCGGGCCTGCCGGGCGGGCTTCCGCCCGCCATGCTCGTGCAGGGTCTCGGAGAGAGGCCTGGGCCAGCGCTGCCGCACCTCGTGAAGGACATGCTCGTCTCGGCCAATCTCGGCGTGCCGGCGGTGACGCGCAGCCGCAGCTTCGCGACCGCGATGCTTCGGCTGACGCGCGAAGTGACGGGCCTTCGGATAGGGCATAAGGGGTGGCTCGGCCGCCTGTTCGGCCGATGAGCGGCTTCGGACGACGCAGCGTGCCGGAGCCTCAGCCGCCGGCCCCGCCTCCCCCTCGGATGGGTGAACCGCGGCCGGCCGAGGCCCAGAGGGCAGGAGCGCCGCCGCCGGGCGGGCAGGACCTGGCGCGGAGCCGGCTGTGGTCGCTGGTGATGGAGCAGGTCGACCCTGCCGTTGCCGCAGAGCTGCGTGCGGAAGAGCTGCGCGAACAGCTCGAGAGGCTGATCCACCAGCTCGCCGACACGCACCGCATCGAACTTTCCGCCCGCGAGCAGGCGATGCTCGAGCGCGACATCGCCGACGACATGGTGGGGCTTGGGCCGCTCGAGCCGCTGCTCGCGGACGAGACGGTCACGGACATCATGGTGAACAGCCACGACAGCATCTACGTCGAGAGGGCCGGTCGGCTCGAGCGCGTGCCGATCCGCTTCCGCGACGCCGCGCACGCAACCGCGGTGGCGCAGAAGATCGCCGCCGCCGTCGGCAGGCGGGTGGACGAATCAAGCCCGATGGTCGATGCCCGCCTTGCCGACGGCAGCCGCGTTAACATCATCCTGCCGCCGCTCGCGCTCGAGGGCGCCTGCATCTCGATCCGCAAGTTCGCGCGCCGGCGGATCGACTTCGCGCGCATGGTCGAGCTCGGCTCGCTCAACGCGCCGCTTGCGCGGCTGCTCGAGATCGCCGCGCGCTGCCGGCTCAACATAATCGTTTCGGGCGGCACGGGCTCTGGCAAGACGACGCTGCTCAACGCGATGAGCCGGCTGATCGACCATGGCGAGAGGATCGTCACGATCGAGGACGCAGCCGAGCTGCAGCTGCAGCAGCCGCATGTGGTGCGCCTGGAGACGCGCCCTCCGAACCTGGAGGGCCGCGGCGAGGTCACCCAGCGCGACCTCGTCCGGAACGCGCTGCGGATGCGCCCGGACCGGATCATCCTCGGCGAGGTGCGCGGGCCGGAAGCCTTCGACATGCTGCAGGCGATGAACACCGGCCATGACGGCTCGCTCGGCACGCTGCACGCCAACACCGCGCGCGATGCGCTGATCCGGCTAGAGAACATGGTGCAAATGGGCAATCTCGGCCTGCCCGTGAAGGCCATACGCACACAGATCGCCTCCGCTCTTGATCTCATCGTGCAGGTCGAGCGGATGCGCGACGGCGTGCGCCGCGTGGTGCAGCTGAGCGAGGTGCGCGGCCTCGAAGGCGACGTGATCACGATGAACGATCTCGTCACCTTCGAGTTCCACGGCGAGGACGCGCGCGGCAGGATCCGTGGCCTGTGGCGCGCGGCGAGCATCAAGCCCGGCTTCGTCGAGCGGCTTGCCTATTTCGGCCTCGCCGACGCCTGGCAGCAGGCGGTTGGCGCCTTCCAGGGAGGCTGAGCATGCTCGGCCTCTCCCCTAGAGCCGCCGCCGTCCTGCTCTTTTGCATTGTGATCGTGCTTGCCGCCGCACTTCTGCTGGTCGAGGCCCGCAACCGGCGGCTCGCGAACCGCCTCGCAGAGGCAACGCGCGCGGCACCCGCCCAGCCGGTGCAGGCGAGGCCCGCGCGCAGCATCCGCCTCGCCCAGCGCAAGGCGCACGGGCCCCTCGCCTGGCTGAGCGGACTGATCGCGCTCAACCTCGCACGCCCGCAGGAGCATCCTGCGCCCTGGCCTGTCGTGATCGTTGCCGCCATGGCGGCCGGGGCGGCTTTCGCGCTGTTCTCCGGCGTGCTGGTCGGCCAGGCCGCCGCCACCCCTCTCGGCATCGCCGCTGCGGTGCTGATCGCGCGCGCCGTCTTCGCCCGCGGCACCGCGCAGTATCGCGACCGGCTGTTCGTGCAGATGCCGGACGCGGTGGGCATGATCGTGCGCGCTCTACGCGCCGAGATTCCCGTCAACGAGCCTATCCGCGCCATCGCGCGGGAGGCGCCTGAACCGACGCGGAGTGAGTTCGCCCAGGTCGCCAACGAACAGGCGATCGGGGTCCCGCTCGAGGCGAGCCTGCTCGCCCTCCACGAGCGGACTGGCCTGCGCGAGTACGGCTACTTCGCCGTGACGATCGCACTGCAGCAGCAGACCGGCGGGAGCCTCACCGAGAGCCTCGACAACCTCGCCGACGTGGTGCGCAAGCGCGTCCAGATCGCCGCGCGCGGCCGGGCGCTTACCGGTCAGGCGCGGATGTCGGCGCTCATCCTGACGGCGATCCCCTTCGTCGCGCTCGCTGCCCTGTCGGTGCTGAATCCGAGCTACCTCGCCTTCTATGTCACGCACGAGCAGGGGCCGTTCATCGCCGCCCTTGCCCTCGCGCTGCTCGGCTTTGGCGTGATCGTGATGCAGGTGATGATCAGGCGGAGCCTGTCGCTGCGATGATCCGGCTCCCAGAGCTTGCCGATCCGTCGATCCTGAGGGCGCTTGCGGCGATCGCCGCCTCGGTGGCGGCGCTGATCGTCGCTGCCGCCTGGCTGTCGGTGCGGGACAGCACCGAGCGCAGGCTCGCAAGCAGGGTCGCCGCCCTCGGCAAGGGCCCGGCCGCAGCCTTGCCGCGCCGCGCCGCGCGCCGAGACAGCGCCGCCGCCCTCCTGCGCGCCATCGGGGATGCGCTCGGCAGCACCGCGCTCGTCTCCGCGCGCGACCGGCGCGAGCTCGAGCGATTGGTTGCGGCGGCAGGGCTCAAGCCCCGGTCGGTCGTTCCGGTTCTGATCGGGCTGAAGGTGGTGCTGCTGGTCGCGGTCCCGCTCGCGCTCTGGGGGGTGACGCTGCTGCACGGCATCGTCGGGGCAAAGCAGCACGCCCTGGTCGGCGCAGGCGCGATCGCGGGCCTGCTCGGTCCGAACTGGGTGCTCGGCTGGATGCATGCGCGCCATGTGCGGCAGCTCCAGATCGGCCTGCCGGACACGCTCGACCTGATGGTGATCTGCGCCGAGGCAGGGCTCGGCCTCGAGAGCATGGTCGAGCGCGTTGCCTCAGAGATGGCACCCTCCAACGCCGCAATCGCTGCCGAGTTCGCCATCCTCTCGAGCGAGCTTCGCCTCCTGTCGGACCGGCGCCAGGCGCTCCTTAACTTCGGCCAGCGCACGGATGTCGAAGGCCTGAGGCGTCTTGCGACGACGCTTGCGCAGACCATCCAGTACGGCACCCCGCTCGGCCAGGCCCTGCGCGCTCTAGCCTCGGAGATGCGCCAGGAGCGGCTGACGGCCTTCGAGGAGCGCGCCGCGAAGCTGCCGGCGCTCCTCGTGCTGCCGCTGACCCTGTTCATCCTGCCCTGCCTCGTGCTGCTGCTCGCTGGCCCTTCCTTCGTGCAGCTGATCGGGGCCTTCAAGTCGTGAGGAGGGGAACATGCGCCTGCCAGCGCTGAGCCTTGCCGCTCTTGTCCTTCTCTCCGGCTGCGGCATGTTCGGTCTGCGGTCCGCAGAGGGGCCGACCACGGCCAACCGTCTCCGTCTCGCTGCCGTAATAGAGGCGAACAACAACGTCGATGTCGCGCTCTCGATCTACCGCAACGCCGTCGCCGCTGACCCGGACAACCCCGATGTCATTGCCCAGTATGCGCGCGCTCTGGCTGACCAGGGGCTTGGGGCTGAGGCGGTGCTGGTGATCGAGGAGGCGCTTGCGCGCAAGCCGAACGAGCGCAGGCTGATCCTGGCGCTTGGGCGGACGCATGTGCGGCTCGGCGACGCAGCGAACGCCGCCGCCGCCTTCGAGCGGCTGCGCGCGCGCGCGCCGCGCGACCCGGATGCGCTGAACGGCCTTGGCGTCATCGCCGATCTTGCCGGGGACCATGTGGCTGCGCAGAGGCTCTATCGCGAGGCGCTTGCGGCGGCGCCGAAGCATGTGGGGGCGCGCAACAACCTCGCTCTCTCGCTGGCGCTGTCCGGAGACACCGACCAGGCGGCGATGCTTCTGCGCCAGCTCCGCGCCGAGGGCAACGTGACGGTTCGCGTGCGGCACAATCTCGGTCTCGTCTCGGCGATCGCCGGCGACACGGCGACGGCGCGACAGCTGCTTGCGCCCGAGCTCAGCACCGCCGAGCTCGACAGCCTCGCCCTCGTCGCCGCGGCCTTGCGGGAGGGGGCCGGCCGGCGATGACCGCGGCGGCGCTCGATCCGGCGGAGGGGCGGGCGACGCTGCGTGCTGGCGGCGAGGACAGGCTCTGGCTGCTCGCCTTCGCGAACGATCCGCGCAGCGAGCAGATCCTGCGCGAGGTGCTGCTTGGCGCCACGCCCGATCGCGCCGAGGTCCGCCGCGGCGACGTCGCCTCGGCGACAAGGCTGCTCGGCCACGCGCCGACGCCAGCGGTGCTCGTCGTCGATGTCAGCGGGCTCGAGGCGCCGCTTGCCGCGCTCGACGACCTCGCCCAAGTCTGCGAGCCGGACGTGAAGGTGCTCGTCTTCGGCGACCGCGACGATGTGGATTTCTACCGCGACCTCACGCGTACCCTCGGGGTGACGGAGTATCTGCCAAAGCCGCTGACGCGCGAGCTCGTCGCCTCGCACTTCCTGCCGCACGTGAACGACCGCCCGCCGAGCCTGCGCGAGCAGCGCGGGGGCCGCGTGGTCATGGTCTCCGGGGCGCGCGGCGGCGTCGGCGCCAGCACGATCGCGGCGAATCTCGCCGTCCACCTCGCCGCCGACGGTCGCCACCACGTCGCCCTGCTCGACCTCGACCTCTACCGCGGCAGCATCGCCTTGCTGCTCGGCACGCAACCATCTGCCGGGCTGCGCACCGCGCTCGAGATGCCCGAGGCGATAGACCACCTCTTCCTCGAGCGAATCTCTCAGCCGCACGGCGACCGCCTCAGGATCTTCGCAGCGGAGGAGCCGATCGCCGCGCCTCTGGCGCCGGCGCCTGGCGCGCTTGCGCGGCTGCTCGGCCTGTTGCGCGAGCGCTTCAACCAGGTCGTGGTGGACGCGCCCTTCGGCTCTTCGCCGCTCCTGCAGGCGTTGCTGGAGCACACCCACCAGAGGGTCCTCGTGATGGTGCCGGAGCTTGCGAATCTGCGCGATCTTCTGCGCCTGCACGCGCTGCCCGCGGCACCGGTGCAGGCGAGCCGGGCGCTCGTGGTCGCCAATCAGTGCGGCCGGCCGGGCGCGCTCGCGGCAAGGGCGCTCGAGAAGGCGCTGGGCTTCCCTCCCGACATCGTCGTTCCCCATCTGCCGAGGCAGGTCACAGCCGCAGCGGCGCTCGGCGTGCCCGCGATCGAGCGCGCACGCGCCTTCCGCGAGGCGATCCGGGCGCTCGCTGACGAGATCGTGCCCGGGCGGGGGACGCCAGCGCGGCGGGGCCTGCTTGCTCGTCTCATCCGGCGCTGAGATCGGCCGGAGCGCACATGGCCGGCGCCGCCCGGCGAGGCGGCATCTCGTTCAGGCGGCGGTCGCCTCATGCGGCTGCCAGTGGCGCAGGACGGCAGCGCGGGCCTTCGCGAAGGTTGTGTTCTCTCGGATCGGCCTCGGCTGGCCGCTTCTTGCCCAGCGCAGCGCGAAGGCGCGTAGCTCGTCATCGGCGAGCGTCGTGGCGACAAGATCGTTCAGGAGCTCGGTCAGGATCTCGGGCGGGGCATCCTCGTCCTCGCCGCCCGTCACCTGCGAGGCGACGGCACGGGCGAAGGCGATCGCATCGAGGATCGCCGCTGCCTCCTCGGCCGAGTAGTCATGCAGATCGCGGCAGGGCGGGGCCGGAACGACCCGCGCCTCGATCAGCGCCTCGACCTGCTGGTCGGTCGCGCTGCCTGGCTTGCCGATGCGCGGCATCTGCGGCCACGGAGTCTCTGCGGCCGCCTCCGCCTCTGGCCCTGCCGCGACGGAAGGCAGCGCTCCGGGCCTTTGGCTGCGGAACCAGCGCCATGGCATAAGCAGGAGAAGCAGCGAGGAAGAGAGCCACAGAACCAGCCCGCCAAGCAGGCGGATCAGCCCCATCTCACCCCCTCCTGATGCGCAGGCGCCGGCTGTGGCGCGTGTCTTCCACTTGGGCCGGGGAGCCGCATCTCGCTTCGGGTATACTGAGGACGGAACCGGCAGTCACCGTGCCGTCGCTGACATCGCGCCTTCGCTGGCGCGCGCCGCGGCGTCAGAAGCCCTCGCGCTCGAGCCGCTTGCGCTCCAGCTTGCGGGCGCGGCGAATAGCCTCGGCATGTTCGCGGGCACGTCGTTCAGATGGTTTCTCGTAGTGCCGGCGAAGCTTCATCTCCCGGAATATTCCCTCCCGCTGCATCTTCTTCTTGAGCGCTTTCAGCGCCTGATCGATATTGTTGTCACGGACCAGAACCTGCACGTGCCGTTACCCTCCATCGTCTTGACCAGCCCTGCCCGGGATTGGCTCGTTCCGTGGGCACACGAACGGAACCGCGCCTCGGGCGGTGCCCGAAGCGCGGATTGGTGTCGATAGCACAGGCGGCTCCGCCTGGCCAAGCGCGGCGTTGCGCGCCCTTGCCAGCCTTCATATGTACGTCAACCGGTGGCGGAGCGATCTCCACCTGGCGGAGCGCTCAGGCACGGAAAGGGAACCATGGCAATCCTCAAGATCGCGCGGATGGGCAACCCGATCCTCTTGCAACGCGCCGAGCCGGTTTCCGACCCTTCGGCGCCGGAGATCCGACGCCTCGTCGCCGACATGGTCGAGACCCTGCTCGATGCCGAGGCGGCCGGCCTTGCCGCCCCCCAGGTGCACGTCCCTTTGCGCCTGTTCGTGTTCCGCGCGCGGCCCGAAAGGCTCACCGGGCTTGCCGAGGACACGCCGACCGGCCCGGGCGTGGTCACGCTCATCAACCCGGTGGTCGAACCTGCCGGAGAACGGATCGTCGTCGAGTGGGAAGGGTGCCTCTCCATCCCCGGCCTGCGCGGCGCTGTCCCCCGCGCCGAGCGCATACGCTATCGGGGCATCACTCCCTCCGGGGAGTCGATCGACCGGACCGTCTCCGGCTTCCACGCCCGTGTGGTGCAGCACGAGATGGACCATCTCGACGGCATCCTCTACCCGATGCGCATGGAAGATTTCGCCCTGTTCGGCTTCACCGAGGAACTGACCCGCGCAGCGGCCGCCGCCGTGCACGCCCCGCGCGAAGGAGGACGCGATGGCTGATCTCCCCCGCGGCATCGAGCGCAGCCCAGAGCGGGACGCCGCCGTGCTCGCCACCCTGCCGCACGTGCCGCTGGACGGCTGGTCCCGCCGCGCGCTTCGGGCGGGGCTGCGCGATTCCGGCTTCGATCCCCGCGACCTCGATCTGATCTTCCCAGGCGGGCCGGTCGAGGCGATCGAGGTCTGGTGCGACCTCGCCGACCGTCGGGTGGCGGAGGCGCTGCAACGCGAGGACCTCGCGTCGATGAAGGTCCGCGCCCGGGTCGCCCGCGCCGTGATGTGCCGGCTCGCGATGGTGCGCGGGCACAAGGAGGCGGTCGGGCGGGCGATCGCTCTTCTGTCGCTGCCGCAGAACGCGCCTGTCGCTGCGCGCACGGCGTTCCGCACCGTCGACACGATCTGGCGCGCGATCGGTGACCGGTCGTCCGACTTCTCCTGGTACACGAAGCGCGCCTCGCTCGGCGCCATCTATGCCGCGACCCTGCTCTACTGGCTGAACGATGACAGCGAGGACGACGCGCGCACGGCCGCCTTCCTCGACAGACGCATCGAGGCGCTGATGCTCATTCCGAAGGTCCAGGGGCGGCTCCGCGCCATCGCCGAACGACTGCCCGACCCCTTCGCCCTGCTTCGGAGGCTCCGCCCGGCCGGTTGAGAGCCCCCGCGCACCTGCCTCGCCCGCGGTCCCGATCGGCGGCTCTTTCGTCGGCAAGCCTGACTCGTTGCGCGGCCTCACGGTTGAGGTGAGGGTCAAGGTCGAGGTCGCGGTCGTGCGGGTGGACGGACCCCGTCGCGTAGGCAGGTCGCAGCCGCCTCGGGCTCAGGGCGGCAGAGCCGGGGCGAAGGCGGCGGCGATCGCGTCCTCCCCGGGCAGGGCGCCGCGCGGATAGAGCCGCGTCACATGCCCCATCTTGCGGCCCGGGCGGGATTGCGCCTTGCCGTAGTGGTGCGGGATCAGGCCTGGCGTGGCGAGCAGCGCCGGCAGCGCGCCGATCTCCTCGCCGATCAGGTTCTTCATCAGTGCGTCCGAGTGCCGCGCCGGGTCGCCCAAAGGCAGGCCGGCGAGAGCGCGGATCTGCTGTTCGAACTGGCTCACCGCGCAGGCCTCGATGGTCCAGTGGCCTGAGTTGTGCGGCCGCGGCGCGATCTCGTTGGCGAGAACCCGGCCGTCGCGGGTGACGAAGAACTCGACGCAGACGAGGCCGACGAGCCCGATCGCCTCCGCGACACGCCTCGCGGCAGCCTGCGCCGTTTCGGCAACCGCAGGGGCGACGCGGGCGGGGGCGATGGTAAGGTCGAGTATGTGATGGCGATGGCGGTTCTCGACAGTGTCGTAGGCGGCGATCCGGCCTCCCCGGTCGCGCGCTACCACGACGCTGACCTCGCAGCGGAAGTCAACGAAAGCCTCAACGATCAGCGGCCGGAAGGCGCCATCTGCGCCGGCAAGCCGGGCAAGCGCTCCGGGCAGATCGCCGGGCGTGCGCAGGATCGCCTGCCCCTTGCCGTCATAGCCGAGGCGCGTGGTCTTCAGCAGGCAAGGCAGGCCGACCGAGGCGACAGCAGCCTCGACCTCGCCAAGCGACCTGACCGGCGCCCAGGGGCCCACGGCGACGGCTGCGCTCTCGAGGAAGGTCTTCTCGGCAATCCTGTCCTGGGCGGTTCGCAGCACCGCTGCAGATGGGGCGACGGGAACGCGCGCGGCGACGAAGTCCAGCGCTTCTCCAGGAATATTCTCGAACTCGAAGGTCACGGCATCGACCGCGGCGGCGAAGCGCGCGAGCGCCGCCCTGTCGTTCCAGGCCGCGACGGTTGCGGCGGACGAGACCTGGGCGGCGGGGCTGTCCGGCTCAGGAGTGTAGACATGCACGCGGTAGCCGAGCCTTGCTGCGGCCATCGCCGCCATACGGCCGAGCTGGCCGCCGCCCATCATGCCGATGGTCGCCCCCGGCGGCAGGGGGCCGGAAAGTTCCGGCATTGCGCTCAGCCGTCCTCGACCGTCTCGGGCACGGACGCCGTCTGCGCGGCGCGGAAGGCGCCGAGCCGCAAGGCGAGCGCCTGGTCGGAGAGGGCGAGGATGGCGGCGGCGAGGAGGGCGGCGTTCATCGCCCCGGCACCGCCGATCGCAAGCGTTCCGACCGGCACGCCGCGCGGCATCTGGACGATCGAAAGAAGGCTGTCCAAGCCCTTGAGGCTTTGGGATTCCACTGGAACGCCGAGAACGGGCAGTGTGGTCATCGAAGCGGTCATGCCCGGCAGGTGCGCCGCCCCGCCCGCGCCGGCGATGATCACCTTGAGCCCCCGCGCCGCAGCGCCTGAGGCGTAGGCGTAAAGACGCTCCGGCGTGCGGTGGGCGGAGACAACGCGCGTCTCGTGCGGCACAGAGAGCCGGGTGAGCGTATCAGCGGCTTCGCGCAGTGTCGGCCAGTCCGAGCGGCTGCCCATGATGATGCCGACGAGAGGGTTCTGGTTCATCGGCAACGCGTTACGCGATGATGTTCGGGATCAGGCGATCCTCGATCCAGGCGATCTCGTCCTTCAGTTTTAGCTTCCTCTTCTTCAGACGAGCGAGATGGATCTGGTCGGCCATCGGATCCTTCGAGAGGCGCGCGATCACCGTGTCGAGGTCGCGGTGCTCCGACCGGAGGGCGTTCAGCCGCGCGATCAGCGCGTCTCGGTCCTCGTCCATCATGCGCGGGTCGGCTCGGTCCTCTGCATCGCGCCGTCCATAGCACGGTGTTGCCATGGCGTGACGCGCCACCGTCTACCTATGCTCGGGCTTCGGCGGAAGGGGGATCGAGTCGTATGGAGCGCATGCAGCAGGCAGGGATCAAGCGGATCGGGGTGATGACGACGGGCGGCGACTGCGCCGGCCTAAATGCAGCGATCCGCGCCGTGATCCGCCGCGCCGTGGGACATTACGGGCTCGAGGTGTTCGGCATACACCAGGGCACGATGGGGCTGATGGAGGACCCGCCACGGGCGGAGCGTCTGACGCTTTTCATGGCCGATGCCGCGCTGCTGCGCGCCGGCGGCACCGTGCTGGGCAGCGTCAACCGCGGCAACCCCTTCGCCTTCCCGCTGCCGGACGGTGGCGTGACCGACCTCTCGGCGCGGATCCATGCAGGCGTGGCCCGGCTCGGGCTCGACGCGATCATCGGCATCGGTGGCGATGGCTCGATGCGGATCATGCACCGGCTCATGCAGACCGGCCATTTCCCCTTTGTCGGCATCCCAAAGACCATCGACAACGACCTCGCCGCCACGGAATACGCGATCGGCCACCACACGGCGGTCGAGGTGGCGATGGAGGCGCTCGACCGGCTGCAGCCGACGGCGGCAAGCCATAACCGGATCATGGTGCTGGAGGTGATGGGGCGGGATGCCGGGCATATCGCGCTCGCTGCCGGGATCGCCGGCGGCGCCGACGTGATCCTCATTCCCGAAATCCCTTGGCGCCTGGAACCGGTTGCCGCGGCGATCAGATCCTTGCGCGACCGCGGGCGGAACTTCGCGCTCGTCGTCGTCGCCGAGGCGGTGCGCTCGGCTGAGGGCGAGACCGTGCTCGCAGGCCCCTCTGCGCCTGGGGCGATGCCCAGGCTTGGCGGGGTCGGGGCGAGGATCGCGCAGGCGCTCGAGGAGGCGACGGGGGCGGAGGCGCGGGTCACCGTGCTCGGGCATGTCCAGCGTGGTGGCTCGCCCGGCGCGCTCGACCGGATCGTCGCCTCCTCGATGGGCGTACACGCGGTTGATCTCGCCGTCGCCGGGAAGTTCGGGCGGATCGTGGTCTGGGCCGAGGGACGCGTCGGCGACGCCCCTGTCGAGGCAGCCTCGGGCGCGGCAAGGCCGGTTGATCCGCAAGGGGACATGGTCCGCGTCGCACGCGGCCTTGGCATCTGCCTCGGCGACCAGTGAGGCTTGCGCCGCCTCACAGACTGCGTGCCTTCCGCCTTGGCGTATGCACGGAAAGATTGTGGTGGCCGCACGGGACGAGTGGTGGCTAGCATGAGCCTCCCAGCGCGGCGCGCCATCCGCGTGTCCTGCCGGGGAGTAGCAATCGTCCACCAGACGGAGGTTCGAATGAGCCTTCAGAGCCGACTTTTCACGCTCAGCGAGCGGCACGCGGCGCTCGAGTTGCGTATCGCCGAGGAATAGGGGCGCCCGCGGCCGGACGAGACGGCGCTTGCGAAGCTCAAGCGCGAAAAGCTTCGCCTGAAGGAGGAGATGGAGCGGCTTAAGGACCGCCAAAGCCTCTCCTGAGGTGCCTGCCCGCCGGCCGCCCCCGGCGGCTAGGGGTCGGTGCGCGGCGGATCGCTGCCGGCCGGTGCGGGTGGCTTCCGGTCGCTCGCTCAGCCTGTCGTTGCGCCGGCGTCGGCTGGGGACTGCGGCAGCGGGCGTCCCTCGCGCTTGGCCTTCTCGATCGCCGCCTCGACTTCCCGGTTGAGGTCGGTCTGGGTGCAGAGGCCAAGGATCACCGGGTCGCGCGGCTTGATGTTGGCGCTGTTCCAGTGAGTCTTGTCGCGCACCTTGGCGATCGTCTCCTTGGTGGTGCCGAGCAACTTGCTGATCTGCTGGTCCGTCAGCATCGGGAAGTTGCGCAGAAGCCAGGCGATCGCATCGGGTCGGTCGTTGCGCTTCGACACTGGCGTGTAGCGCGCGCCCTTGCCCTTCGGCTTGGGCAGCACGATGCTGCTCTCAGCAAGCCGCAGCCGCGCCATCGGGTCCGCCTCGCAGCGGGCGATCTCCTCACGGGTCAGCTGCCCGGAGGCGATCGGGTCATGCCCGACGATCCCGACCGCGACCTCTCCGTCGGCGATCGCCTGGATCTCGAGCGGGTGCATGCCGACGAACTCGGCGATTTGCTCGAAGGAGAGCGACGTCTTCTCGATCAGCCACACGGCGGTGGCCTTCGGCATAAGGGGCAAAGCCATGGGCAAACCTTTCGGACTGACGTCGTGACCGGAAGGGCCTCGTGAGCCCGCTGTCGGGAGCACTGCGGCCGCCCGGACCGGCCCTCTTTGGCTCCGGAGCGGTGCTGCAAGGACGATCGGGCCAAGCGGGCTTCCGGTCAACCGAGTTTCGTGCATGCATATGGTTATCCGCGTCTGGCGCTGCGAGGGCGGGGCATGGAGATGAGGATGCTGCGCGAGGACGAGGAAGCCCCCCGCAACAAGCCGCGCTTCGAGCCCCTGCCGCTCGACGGTGTGAGCCGTTCGGACCTCGAGGCCTATATCGCCGATCTCGAGGCGGAGATTGCCCGCGTGCGGGTCGCCATCGCGGCGCGCGACCGCCACCGCGGCGCTGCCGAGGCATTGTTCCGCAAACCCTGAGACCAGAGGCGAGCCAATTCGAGCAAGGCTCTGATTTCTTCGCCTGAAACAGGTCGGCGGTCTGCCCCTGCCTGGTCTTGCCCGAGCGATCTGGAGCAGGGATGGACGCGCCTCACCCACTGATCACCACGATCGGGATTGGCCTCCTCTACGCCCTCATCTGCGGCACCGTCGCGGCTCTCGCGAGGCTTCCCCCGATCGTCGGCTACCTCGTCGCAGGAATTCTGCTCGGGCCCCACACCCCCGGATTCATCGGCGACACGGAGACCGCAGCGGAACTCGCCGAGCTCGGGGTGATCCTGCTGATGTTCGGGGTTGGTCTGCACTTCTCGCCGGCAGAGCTCCTCTCGGTCCGCCGCGTTGCCTTGCCTGGCGCTCTGACCCAGATGGCGGTCGCGACCGCTCTCGGCGCGGCGCTCGCCCGGCAGTGGGACTATTCCTGGCCGCAGGCCGTGCTGTTCGGGATAAGCCTCTCCGTTGCCTCCACGGTCGTCCTGCTGCGTGCTCTCGCTGAGCGCGATGAGACGGCCTCGCCTGCCGGGCGGATCGCCGTCGGCTGGCTTGTCGTCGAGGACCTCGCGGTTCTGCTCGTGCTCGTGCTTCTGCCGGCGCTGGCCGATCTGTTCGGCGGCGAGGCGGCCGGGCTCGCCGCGCGGGTGCCGGGCGAGGACCCGGTCGCGACTGTTGGCATCGCGCTCGGCAAGGTGGCGCTGTTCGTCGCGCTTGCTGTGCCGCTCGGGCGCCGGGCGATCCCCTGGGCTCTGGTGATGATCGCGCATTTGCGGTCCCGCGAACTGTTCACCCTCTCGGTGCTCGCCTTTTCCATCGGCATCGCCTTCGCGGCCGCCGAGGTGTTCGGGGTTTCCTTCGCCCTCGGCGCCTTCTTCGCCGGCATGGTGATGCACGGCTCAGGCATGGCAGCCCGCGCCGCCGAGCAGAGCCTGCCGTTCCGGGACGCCTTCGCCGTGCTCTTCTTCGTCTCTGTGGGCATGCTGTTCGACCCCGCCGTGCTGGTTGACCGTCCGGGCGCGGTGGCAGCGACGCTCGGCGTCGTCGTCATCGGCAAGGCTTTGGCAGCCGCGCTCATCATGCTGATCCTGCGGCAGAGTTTCTCAGCGACGGCGACGGTGACGGCGGCGCTTGCGCAGATCGGCGAGTTCAGTCTGGTGCTCGCAGAGCAAGGGATCGGGCTTGGGCTTCTGCCTGCCGGGGCGCGCGATCCGATCCTTGCCGCCGTGGTCGGCTCGATCGGGCTCAACCCAGCGGTATTTTGGCTCTCGCGCCGGGCGATCGGGGCGTGGGAGACGAGAAAGGCCGGGTCAGAGGGCTGACCCGGCCTCGCGCATTGCCGGCGAGAGGCCGCTCACGCCGCCTTCGCGGCGGTGGTCTCGATCACCTTCGGCGAGCCGGTGGAGATCGGGATCTGGCGCGGCTTCAGGCTCTCGGGCACCACGCGCCGGAGCGCGATGTGCAGAAGCCCGTTCTCAAGGGTCGCGCCGTCAACCACGATATGGTCGGCGAGCTCGAAGCGCCGCTCGAAAGCCCGGCGGGCGATGCCGCGGTGCAGGAACTGGCGCGGCGTCTCATCCTTCGGCGCGCGGCCGGAGACCACGAGCGCAGACTGCTTGAGGGTGATCTCGAGGTCGGACTCCGAGAATCCAGCGACGGCCATGGTCAGCCGGTACTCGTCATCCGAAAGCTTTTCGATGTTGTAGGGAGGGTAAGACGACGCCTCAGCCGAGGCCATGGTGGCGTCCATCAGTCGCGACAGCCGGTCGAAACCGATCGTCGAGCGGAACAGCGGCGAGAAGTCGAACGTGGTCATGCGTCGGTCCTCCTGGTTGCAGCAAGGTCCGTCGGCCGGCGCAGCGCCGGAGGTCGGCCGAAGCCCGACCGCGGAGGGTCGCGCGCCCCGAAGGCACGCGCGGCACCAATGCACGTAGAAAACCGACCTCCGCGTTTCAAGGGGGCAGGCTCGATCGAAGAGCGCGGGCTCGCTGCCTGCAGGAACAGACTCGCGTTCCGCGTTGAACGGCGCCTCGCGCGGCGGACGCGCAGGCGCTGCTCAGGCGGCGACGCGCTGGTGCGTGCGAAGGCACTTGCCCCGTGCGCGAACGGTGAGGCGGCGGCGCGCTCGTGCATGCGAAAGCACCTGCCCCGTGCGCGAAGGGTGAAGCGGTGGCGCGCTGGTGTGTGCGGGCGACCGTACCCTGCGCGCGAACGGCGAGGCGCCGGCGCGGACGGGAGACTACTTCTTCTTCTTGGCCGGCGCTGCCTTTGCCGGGGCGGCGGCCGCTTTCGGCGCAGTGCCCTTGTTGATCGAGGCCGCTGGCTTGATGTTCATCTTCGACATGTCGACGGCGAAGCGCTTGGAGAACTTCGCCACCTGCCCGGCCGTATCCACCACCGTGCGCTGCTGCCCAGTCCAGGCCGGGTGCGACTTCGGGTCGATGTCGAGCCGTAGCGTATCACCAGGCTTGCCGTAGCAGGAGCGGGTCTTGAACGCCGTCCCATCCGTCATGATGACGGTGATCTCGTGATAGTCCGGGTGGATACCCTGCTTCATGGCGACCTTCCAAGGCGGCAAAGCGCGCCGATGCCGACCGGCGCGCGGCGCGGGGGATGTAGCGGAAGCGGCTCACGCGCGCAATCGGCCGTTTGTCGCCCCGGTTTTGCGCGGACGAAACGGGCACCGGGCGTTTGCCTCTCAGAACGCGCAAGGCGCTATGCCGCAGCTGCGCTTGCAGGCGAGGGCGCGCGTCGCGACCATCCCATCAGCCCGGGTATGGCGAGAGGCGGACGGCACGCAAGGCAGGCGCGATGACGCTCATCCGTACGCGAGGCCGGCAGGACAGCTCTCCGTGATCGCCCTCCTCCTCGTCTCTGTCGGCGGTGCGCTGGGGGCTTGCGCGCGTTTCTGGCTCTCGGGCGCAGTCGCACGCCTGGTGGGGGAGGCCTTCCCCTGGGGAACGCTTACAGTGAACGTGACCGGGGCGCTCGCCATCGGCGTTCTGGCCGGGGGCGTGCTGACGGCAGAGGGCGTCCCCGACGCGTGGCGCGAGGCCTGGCTCGGCCTTGTGGTCGGAGTCCTCGGCAGCTACACCACCGTCTCCTCCTTCAGCCTGCAGACGCTCGCGCTTGCGCGCGCCGGTGAGTGGGGAAGGGCGGCCCTGAACGTGGTCGCCTCTCTCTGCCTCTGCCTCTCGGCTGCGCTTGCAGGCCACGCGGCCGGCCTCTGGCTGTTCCGGGGCTGAGCCCGTGCCGCCCCGCAGCCGCCTCTACCTCGCCGTTGCCCTTGGCGGCGCTCTCGGGTCGGTCGCGCGGCACCTCTGCGGCCTCGCCGGGCTCGCCCTGTTCGGTCCTGCCTTCCCCTGGAGCACGCTTGCGGTGAATGTCTCCGGGTCCTTCCTGATCGGGTTGTATGCCACACTCACCGAGCCTGACGGCCGGCTGTCCGTCTCGCCGGCGACGCGGCAGGGTGTGATGGGCGGCTTCTGCGGTGGCTTCACCACCTTCTCCGTGTTCAGCCTCGAGAGTGTCCGCCTGATCGCGGCGGGGCAGTGGAGGCTTGCCGCTGCCTATCTACTTCTCTCGGTCGTGACCTGGCTTGCGGCAGCCTGGGCAGGCCACCGCATGGCGCAGCGCCTGAACCGGCTTCGGGCGACCTGACCATGCCGAGAACGACGACACCCGCCACACTGCTCAGGGTCTTCATCGGCGAATCCGACCAGTACGAGGGCATGCCTCTGCATGAGGCGATCGTTC
>Ga0308417_1000900_pt1 | contig 20807 bp, 33 predicted proteins | sample HotsprSampleOS65_FD_203528 | JGI IMG/M metagenome (GOLD analysis project Ga0308417, IMG submission 203528) | Hot spring phototrophic mat microbial communities from Octopus Spring, Yellowstone National Park, Wyoming, United States - 20090730_OS65 ... | reverse complement strand
TGCCCAATCTCCGGCGCGTCGATCCCGGACAGACGGATCCGACACTCCCCCACCACCAACGAATCCCCATCCTGAACCCGCGCGCCACCCGATGACACGTCGAAAGCCCACTCCGGAAGCCCAAGCGCACGACGCAGCCAGTCCCACATTCTTTTTTTTCCGCAGGATCCAAGATCCCCATCTTGTCCAACAGACCACGCCCCGCACCCCCGGACGCCAGCTTCGACGAGATCCGCCGCACTTTCGTCGTCGACAGCCCTGACCACCTGCCCAAGAACGCCCTCCTGCGCACCCCCCTGCGCGTCCAAGGCTCCCTCTGGATGGTCGCCATCGACCCCAAACCCCCGCCCCGCCTCCATCTACTCTGCCGCCAGAGCCTCTGAACCATCGACGACATCCCTGCCCGACGCCGCCCCGTCTGAATCAAGTGTCGCTAACCTTCCCCCTCCTCGGGCCCGCACCGACCGATCAGGATACCCTCGCCCAAACCGCAGCCTGGTATCTCGAGCGTCGCCAGAGCCTCGACCTCACCGACCTCACCCTCTCCGACGGCGAACTCGCCGGCCTCTTCAGACACCGGCGCTGCCCTCCGCCCTCCTTCCCGACCATCTTCCCGACGGATGGCTTGCAGAAGTCAGCTTCCTTCTCTCCGCCATACACGAGGGCCTGCGCGACGGCCACAAACGCCTCTCCCAGCACCGCTTCCTCTAAGGAAACATCCCCGTAAGCGCCCCCAGCCGCCAGGCCGCACGCCCGCGTCTCAGGCGCCTCCCCCAAATCAAGGGGATTCCGGCAGACCTCCTAAAACACAATGAAACAGACTAAGATTTCAAATCGCCGCTCTAACTGAAAAAGACAGATCTCCTCCCATCTTCTTTAAAACCCGACAGACCCGCTTGCAGCTGGATCCGAGCGATGAGTGATCTCCCTACCACTGTCGCCTTCGAGAGCGCTCTTCTTCGCCGTCTTCCTGGTGGCATGTTCCGGTGCACAGCCGATGGCACGCCTGCCTATGTCATGACTATCGATGGCATAGAATATGCCCTGCCCTTCCAAGGCCTGCGCAAGGAGTTCAATATCCAGCCGGGCACGCGCGACGACGAAACGCTGCGTCTCATCGAAGAGGCGCTCGACTATGTCTCCGTCCTCCTCCCTGAAGAACCTCTGCCCGGCGAGGTTACAGACGGCAGCGCGTCGTGGGATCCCGACCTTTCCCATCGCCAGGTAGCGCTCGCGCGGATCCATGCCGGCCTACTCGCCTGGATGCTAGGCCGCGCTCCAGGAGACGTACCCTCCGACTCCAAGACCTTGGTGCGCGAGATGGAGGATCCGGCCAACAAGCGCCGCGTCCGCCTCGCCCTCGAAAAGGCCGCCGAATCGCTCGGCTATGAGGGCGCCGATCGCGGCGAAGCCCTCGCACGGCGAGTCGAGATCTTCGCCGAGGATCTCGCTGCCCTTGAGTTCCTCCGCGACCGCCTTCTCGGTGGTGTGCGCCGGATCGCCGAGCGCCTTCCCAAGGCCCAAGGCTACTTCCGCAGCGATCGCGAGTTCGTGCGCCAGATCATCCATATTGGCCAGCTCCTCTCCAAGGGCGTGGCAGAAATCGAGAATACCTTCATTGAGATCGATGCCCAAACCGGCGAACCGTTGCAGATGCTTAAGAACCTGCGCAACCAGCAGCCCTGGCTCCGCGACCGCCGCGACCGTCTCTACCGACGCTACCGCGCCTGGAAGCCTCTCCTCGACTCTTGGGCCAACCTTCATCCGCGTGGCGACGACCACACCATACGCCTGATCCACGAGACCCACCGCTTCCTCGCTCCCCGTTACGCCCCAATCCAGGAGTGGCTCTCCATCTTCCGTTCTCCCATGCCGCAGCGCGACTACATCAATGGCGTACGCTGGTTCTGAAAACGATCGTCCTCTTGCCGCTTTGCCGCCCACACCTCACCGTCGGGAAGCTTCCCAACCTAATTAAGCAGCATGTCAAAATGACGATATTCCTCTCGCTCGCCCTGGCCTTTTTCAGCCTCGGCGTCATGGCCGCAACGGCCGCGGATCTGCGCATCATCAACGCCACTCGCATCGACCGCGGCCACTTCTATGCCGTCCCCGACAGTCATTCCGAAGACGGGCCTGATCACCTTGAAGGCTAGATCGTTGCTCCCGGCGAAGAGATCCGCCTAGAGATCCCCGGCGACATCTGTCGCCTGCGCCTCGTCTGGATCGATGGCGCCAGCGCCAACATGACCCACGACTTCTGCAACCAATCTGGTGCCCTCTCCGTTCAGGCCCGATGATAGCCACAAGGTTCCTGGAGCCGCCCGCAGGGTCGCCTGCGTAGCTCCCGTTTTCCGAGCGGATCGCCCGGATCTCGATGGAACACCCCACCCGCGGCACCAGCGCCCCGTAACTTACGGGCGTTACCGTGAAGGATTCCGCTCCCGGGCCCTCCAGGACCATCGCGCCCGACAGCGGCGGACTCACCACATCACCCGCGTTGCGCAGCGTCAGCAGGTTACGCGGCCCGGCGACACCCCGCCTGCCGCGCGAATTACCGTCCCGTCGCCCTCAACCACCAAGAATGCCCCACCCCCGATCAACCCCTCGAGACCGCTCTCGGACGGCGCCTGCGCTCCTCCACCCCAGAGGGCGCTTCAGAGAGGACATTCGCCGTAGCCAGAGCACCCACGCCGCCCCCCGTCCCGGCCGCCGTCGCTTCAGAGGAGCAAAATCCCGAAGATCGCCATCGCCGCTGTCAGACCGGCGACCAGAACCCTGTAACTTAACACAGCGGCGACGCAGCAGCTGGAGAGTCGATGGGAGGTCGGCAGAGAACATATGAATCAAAAAATGGGGAGGAAAAGGAGGGCTCCCATCCCCCATCCTAACGCGGGGCCGTAACTTGGACCGACCTCAGATCGCCCCGCTGTCGAACTCGCGGTAACCCAGCTCCGCCTGGCGCTTCAGGACCTGGTAACGGAGCAGGTTGCGCAGGGCCTCGATCCGAGGCTGGGCGTCGATGGTCATCGTCGGGGTGATCGGATCGCGGGAAGTCACAATGAGGTTGCCAAGGCCCATCATCCGCAGCCAGAGTGGCTTGCGCACCTGGAAATCTCGGATCCGCACCAGCTCCAGCTCCTCCTGCACCACATTCAGCACTCCTGTGCGGTGGATCAGGCGTTGGGAGGTGATGGTCCAGGAGGTGCAGCGAAGCTCGAGATGCCGCCACGCCGCCCAAAAAAGGGGCAGAAGCGCCGGAACCCAGAACCAGCCGGCCAGGGCGTTCAGCCATGGCCGCGGGCCGAGCAGGATCTCGGCCAGCATCAGCAGCTGGGGCACGAAGACCAGCAGCAAGGCGCCTCCTATCAAGGCCAGTAGCCAGGCATCGAATGCCAGGATCCAGCTCGGTCGCAAGACCACGATCTCCTCCTCCACAGGAAGAGGGCCGTAGTCGACGTCGTGGGGGCGCGGAGGGGTCTTCATCCTCCCTACCTAGGGCCCGCAGACCCCCGTTCCGAACCTTACGCGCAACCCTCTCCCTCCCATTTCTGGACCCATGCGCCTGATCGAGACCCCCTACACCCGGCTCGGGAATGGGAATGGCAACTGCATCGCGAGGAGGCGCGCTTACATCTCCGACAGCGCCATCGACCTCGTCCAGGCCAACCTACCCTATGGCCTCGGAGGTGACGAACTCAACGTCCATTACAACCAAGACGAGTGCTTCGCCATCGAGGGCTATGTCGAGGTCGGTCCTGGAGACTACCCTGCCTTCATCCGCGTCTGAATCGCCGAGTCCACCAGATGCTTGCGCCCCATCGACACAATGATGGTCGTCTCCAGCTGGAGCCACATCGGCAGCGTCCTCGATGCCTTTTCCGAGACCGGCCTGACGGAGGTCAACCACCTGATTTGGCGATACAGCTTCGAATCTATACAACCCACAATTTCGCGATTTCTCACTACCACATCTCCTACAGGTCTATCACCCAAACAAAAGGAACTATGGCCTGAGATCAGCCTTTGACCTGGCAATCCCAGTGGTACTGCCGGACTGGTGGAGATGTCAGCGGAATCTCCAGGAGATCGGCCTTGCAGGGCGATCTCCGCTCGCTCAACCTTTGTTTGGGTGATAAGTCCTATCTCCTATTGTGTTAAGACCTCCTCTCCAAGGCGACCTTCGATCCCCAGGCCCGCTTTCTCGACCCCGCCGACTCCTATCAGGATCGCTAGAATGTCCTCGATGTTCCGTGCAAAAGCAAGCTCATCCAGGCGAAGAACAATAACCATTTCTCTGATGACCTCCTCCAGCACCTCCTTGCCTACACCATCCGCCACGGCGACGTCATCCTCGCTCCCTTCAGGAGCAGCTTCACCACCGCGCGCGTCGCCGTTCGCATGGGCTGCACCGTGCTCGGCTTCAAGATGAACCCTAAGGCTTTGGACCGATTTGCCACCGGGATCGCCGAGATCTCTCCCAAGCTCCGTCCCGCCCCCGTTGCCTTCGATCCCAAGGATCTTGCCCGGCGCATGCGGATGCGCGAGACCCGCAACCTTCGCCGCGACCAGGCCAAGGCCCAAGGAACCTCCTGATGGACCGATTCACCACCTAGATCCTCGACATTGGGGTTATATGTCCGACCCAAAACGATGCCTTCTTGCGTCTTGCTCGCTTCCGTCCCCAGATTCTGAAAGCTATGAGCCATCCGGATCCTGCCCTGGTTGCCGCTTGCGTCTCCCTTCCCGGGATCGCGTCGGATGCGGACGTCCAACACGCCTTCCATCACCTGGAGGGGCCAGGCGTGCCCGCCATGGCCATCCTGCTCAGCGAGGTCCCTGCCGGAATGGCCTTGGCCTACGCGCGCCGCCTGAGGCTTGACGAGCCGACGATGCGACGCGCCTGCGCCGCCGTCGAAGAACGCTTCGGTATGTCGACGCGCCGCTTCCTGGACGCCCTCGATGGTCGCTGAGCCTTGGACAGGCTTGCTGGAGACGGCAGCGCTCATTCTGAACGAGCTGCCTCCATCCTTTCGAGACGGCCTCTCTGTCGGATGAGGCAGCATGCTCGGCGGGTTGCTGAAGCATCGCATCAGCCATGACCTCGACTTCTTCCATCGCGACCCCAGGCCATCGGCTTCCTAACCCCACGCCTCAACCATCGGATGGAAGCCCTCGGTCTGCCCTATACCGAACAGTCGAATTTCCTGAAGTTCGTCAAGGGAACACAGGAAATCGACCTGATCATCGCACTTCCCGTCACGGAGCAAAGCACCTCTGGCACCTTGCCTGTCGGACGGGGCATCCTGGTGGCCCGGGAGACGCCGACGGAGATCATGGCAAAGAAAATCCTCTATCGTGGATCCCAGACGAGCGCGCGCGACCTTTATGATCTTGCCGCGCTGGAATCGCTTGCTCCCCGCTCTCTCGACGCCCTCGCCACCCGCGTGGGAAGAAAGGCCTTGCGGGGAATGCTTGACCGCGTGAAGCAGATGCGGCCGACCCTGCCCAATGCCCTGAATGCGTTCGTCACGCCAACCCCCTCCTGGAAAGCGTTCCATCGAGAGGTTCCAGATTTGGCAATTCAGGCGCTTAAACGCCTTGAATGCATTGCCGCGCGCGCCGTGTCGGAGCGACTTCCCGCGCGCTGAAGACGCTCTCCGCGCCCGCCCAACTCATTCCAAGGTACGACAATCCCATACCAACCAGCCGGCGCGGCGCTGGCGCCCCGTCCGGCCATCCATCCGCCTAGCCTGTGTCGAGCAGTCCGACCGGCCAACCTTCAGCCAGAACAGGCAGGAGATCGCCCCGATCGGCGCGCCTTGGATCCTCGCCCCGAACCTCTCGGACAGAGAAATAATGGTGGCGCGACAGATTCCCCCCTGTCTCAGACAGGCGATCTGACGCGGTGCCGGCGCCGCGGCCGAGCGGCGCTCTATCCACGCCGAGGCCGCCGGGCGTTCGGCCTCGGCCTTCACTCCCGATTTCCTCCCGCACGGGGCGGCAGCCGCGGATCAGCGACGGCAAGTCGATCACGCGCCGCATAATCACCAGCGTGCGGGGCTCGAGCGTGCCGCAGATCGTCCGATCGGGGGGCAAGCAGCGGATCCCGCGCCCAGGGGCGCGCCACCTCGGTGAATGCCCTCGGCACAGGGAGGCGGCAAAGATGCACCTCGGCCCCGCGCGCCAAGCGCCCAGCGCAACGGCTGTGGATCGTCGCGGAGACCGCGTCCGGAGCGTCACCCGCCACCGCGACCGTGCCCCCGGCGGGAGCGATGCCGTCACCGGCGGCATGACGCAGTGCGCCCCTCTAGCGGTCGAACCCCAGCGCTTTGCCGCACCAGAGGTCGAAGACGCCATCGACGCTCAGGCCTGCGCGGAGCCCCAGATCTGCGTTAGCGCCGGGTTCTCGTGGATTCCGAGCGGCCGCTGCACGCCAGACGCGTTGAGCAGGACCGACGCCTCGGCCAAAGAGCAGTCGAGCGTTGATACGGGGGGCCGCGGTCGCCCGAGACGAGCCCTTTGGTCGAAAGGCCCACGCGCCGGTCGGCGGCGGCCGGGAGAAGCAGGGCGCGCGCGAGGGCCTGCTGGCCGGAGACGAGGACGACGGAGAACACGCCGTCGCGGCCCTCGATGAGGAAATCGGAAGAGATGGACATCGATCTTCCCGGCAACGGGAGGGGGAGACTCTGCGGCGGGCGCGGACGGAGGAAGAAAACGGAACGGACTTATAACCCAACGGAATGATAACCCAAACAAAGGTTGAGCGGGCGGAGATCGACCTCGTAGGCTGATCTCCCGGCAACGCGTTCGGCATCTCCGCCATTCTGGCAGAACCACCGGGATCCTCAGGCCAGAGGCCGATCCCGGGCCATGGTTCCTTTTGTTTGAGTTATAGACCCGATCCGAAATGGAGAACGCTTTCCGTCCTCGCCATCCCCTCTTTCGAGAGCAGGAAATGCGGCCATCCGAACCAACAGGGACAACAGGGCAATCCGTCCTCTCCTTCGTCCTCGGGGCGGGTCGACGACAGGGCGCGACAACAGACGCCCCTCCGGGGCACAGATCTTACCCCATGCGTCGTCGCCTGCTTATTCCTATCCTCCTCGCCCCCCTACCGATGGGAGGTGACCGCTTTCCCTCCGGCGGGGCAACCCTGCCCGTCCCGCCAGGCGAGAATTCGTTTGGGCGCGGGTCCCGCCTGCCGCCCTGGTCGCCCACCCGCTGGAATCCGGTCTGGCTCGCCGAGATGGTCGCCGCCGCCGCTGGCCTCTCCGAGGCCTAGGCTGGACACCGCCTCGGCCGGCCGCGCTCCCCCTAACTTCCCTCCGAGGATGGTGCCCGCGCCCTCGGGGCCCTCGAGCTCGCCGTCCGCACCACCCAGGCCTGACGGCTCGAGCGCCTCGAAGGCTTGCGGCTCTCCCTCATTGAGGCCTGGGCGCAGCCGCTCGACCTTCCGACCGGCGCCGCTCCTGGCCCTTATCCCTCCCGTCGAAGGAGCCCTACGACAGGCGCGATCGATCTCCGAGCCAGGCTCTTCCAGGCCATCGCTAAGGCCGACGCGACGATGGCGACGCTGAGTCTCTCGCTCCCCGTCCTCGAATGGAGCAACGGCTTCGACACCTCGTCCAATCCCGATCCCGCCGCCCACGCACAGGCGGACCGTCTCGCCGATTTCCTCAAGCAGACCGACCTCGTCCGCCAGGATCCCCATGGATCCCGACCGCCCCACCGCCTCCAGGTTCTAGGAACCGGAGCAACGGTCCATGTTGACGCCGTCCGCCCCCGAAAGGGAGGCCTGCGGATCATCCTGGGACAACCAAAGCGCGCCCTAGGATCTCGGCGACGTGCTCCCAGACCGGAGGAAGGATGACAACCCCGCCCGAGCGGCCATGGCCTGGATCCTCGAACGGATCCTGACAACGCGGGATCTCGGGCGCGCGCGCCAGAGGATCCATACGCGCTCCGGAGATCCCTGACGACACAAGCCTGCCCCATCTTCTGCTCTGCCCTCCAGCCGGGAAGACGGACCCCTTGACCGCCCAGATCGCCGCCGCCCTGATCTTCCTCGCCCGCAGCGTCGGGATCACCGCCGCTGTCTTTCTCCTTCTCGGCCTCGCCCAAGACGCGGCCTGGCCGATGGCAGCCTATGCCGCCTGGAGCGGCTGGGCTGGCGCCTGCCTCGCCCTTGCCGCGGCGCTGCGCCTGGCCACCCGCCCCGCGTCCTGGCCCTGGCCCGGCGTCTGGGCCCTGGCCCTCTTCTGGGGGGCCTGGCACGCCTGGGAGCCCCCCGGTCGGCCCGCCGACCCGCGCTGGAACGGCCCCGGTGCGCGTGTCGCCGTCGCCAACGCCTTCCGTCACAATGCTACCCTGGAAGAGGCCGCGATCGCGGTCGCACGCCAACAGCCTGACATCCTCGTTGTCCTCGAGGCCACCACGGCCGTGCGCGACGCTATGATCCGCCACGTCGCCCACCACCACGCCTGGTGGGCCCCCGAGGGCGACGGCGTGCATGGCGGCATCCTCGTCCTCTCGCGCTACGCCCCCGAAGGGGAGGCGCGCATCGCCCCGCCCGAAGGATCCTTCGGGCGAGACGCCGTCGAAGTCGTCCTGCGCGCCCCCTTCGGCCCGGTACGCCTCCTCGCCGCCCACCCCCGCTCCCCCTTGTCCGAGCCCGCCCGCCAAGAGCGCGCGCTGACCCTGGCCGGCCTCTCCGCGCGCCTGCGCCAGCCCGGCCCCCCGGTGATCATCGCCGGCGACCTCAATATCACCCCCCGGATCCGTGACTGGCGTCTCCTTGATCCCGACGGACGTCTCGTGGGCGCCACCCCTTGGTGGATCGGCACCTTCCCCGCTCGCTTCGGCTCGGCCGGCATCGCCATCGATCACATCCTCGCTGGGCCCGGCCTGGCCACCGTCGGCCCCGTGCCCTTCGAGATCCCCGGATCCGACCACCGCGGGATCCTCTCCGAGATCCGCCCCGCTCGCTGATCCTCCCCGAACTTGCCAAAGGCCGCCAGGGACCCACTATCGCAACACCACCTGTCCAGCCCGGGAGAGTCATTGTGCACCTCAAGACCGCCCTTGCCGCATTCTCCCTCATCTCCCTCGCCGCATGCGGAGAACTCCACCAGTCTCCCCGCCCCAACTACACGGCCACCTGCACGGTCGCCGATACGATGGGCGGTGGCTGGGGCCGCGCGCCCTTGGGCAGCTTCGTCCGGACATACCACGCGACCGGCGAGACCGAGGACCAGCTGCGCAACAGCCTCCAGGCCCAAGGCGTCGGCACCCCGTCCAATCCGTGCCTCGAGCTGACCATCACCCAGTTCCCGCTGCAGCGCGCCACCCGCCTCGGGCCTGCCGTTGCCCCAGCTTCGGCTGTGGCACCCCCCACGTTCGTTATCCACTTCGCCTTCGGCTCCGCCGAAATCCCGCCCTCCGGACGCGCCACGATCGCCGAAGCAGCCCACACCATCATGCGCACCGGGATCTCTCACGTGCGCATCGTCGGACATACCGACACCGTCGGCTCCGAGCGCCACAACCAGGAGCTCTCCGAGCGCCGTGCCCAGGCCATCATGCGCGCCCTCGTCGCCGCCGATGTTCCCCAGAGCATCATCTCCACCCGCGGCGCCGGCGAGCGTGAGCTCTTCATCCCCACCGGCGACAACGTCCGCGAACCCTACAACCGCCGTGTCGAGATCTCCATCCAATAAGGACGCCGAGGTAGACATCCGGCCGCCCAGCGTTCCCATCTTCGCCCTCCCCGTCAGGAGGCCCGAGATGATCCCCAGCTTGTTTTTCCTTTTTTCCCTCGCGCTGGCCGCCTGCGCCCCCCAGGAGCAAGCGACCTTCTCGATCCAAGGCGACGGCCTGGCCGTGGCCGCCTGGATCCCAAATCTGTTCCCCGATCATGGGGCCGTGCTCCGCGAGGACCTCCCTCCGCCCCCCGGCGTCGAGAGCGCCGACTTCGGCATGGCCGGCCACGACGACCTTCCCCTACCACCCTCGCCGATCCCGTCCCTAGGCGACGCGGGCCGCAATTCCGAAAACGCGCGCCTCGAAGCCGTCGCCTCCTGGACCCTTATCGCCCAGATCCTGGGCGTCCCCGAACGGCGCACCGCCTCCCGCTCCGCGCGCGAAGAGATCGGCGCGGATTGCGCCGGCCACCTGCCCCAAGTCATCCTTCCCTTCGCCACCCCCTGGATCGATATCCCCGACGGCCGGATCGCCGTTGCCGCCGACGGCGAGGGCGCGCCCATGCTCTACCTCCAGTATCCCGACGGCGACTGGCACTGCGGCCTGATCCGCGCCGAAGCCCCTGCCCGCCCCGGACGCTGGCAAATCCACGTCGGCGCCCTCCTCGAAGGCACCCCCGTTCCGCCAGTGCGCCTGCGCATCGCGCATGCAGCCCCCTGAGTCGCTGCAGCTTGGCGGGCGCGCCCCGCCGTCCTAGCCTTCCCTGGCCTGCGCTACCTGCTTGGAGATCCCCCATGCGCCGTCGCCACCTCCTCGCCGCAACCATTGGCGCTCTCCTCCCTGGCGCCGCCTTCGCGGATCACGCCCCCAGACGCCGCGATCCCGCGCCCGACGCCTGCAGCGACGTCAGCGAAGCGCTCTGCATGCCGATCCACTTCCAAGGCGACGTTCCCACCGTCCAGGACAGCGAACGCCTCATCGCCTTCGGGCGCGCCCTTGCCCGCGGCTCCAACGCTCCCGTGCGCATCGAAGGCCCCGGCGCCGGCCATCGGATCCAGCCTAACGCCATCCCCACCCTCTCGCAGATGCGTGCCGAAAAGGTCGCCCGTCTCCTGGAGGCCGGCGGTCTGCCTTGGGACCGGATCCAGCGCGTCTCTGCCCCCCGTTGGCGCGTCGTCGGCCCTTGATCCCGCCCCATTTCCCCGCCATGCGCCAGAGCCTTCTCGCTATCGCCCTCCTCGTCCCCGGCGCTGTCGCAGCCACCGAGACGCTGACGATCGAGCCAAGCGACCCAGGGTGGTGGATCGAGCCCCAGACCCTCTCCCTTGGCGGCCCGCTTCCGCTCGCCGCAGTGGCGCGCATCGGCTGCACCGGCTTTGTCACTGGTCCCGCTCCCGCCTTCCTCGTCGAACACGCTCCCCAAGCGCAGATGCCCATTGGCTTCCTCGAATTCCGCCTCGGTACCCACGAGCCAGGCATCGAGCCCGTCATCGCCGTCCAGATGCCCAACGGCGCCCTCCTCTGCGGCACCGGCAGTGGATCCTCCCTACGCGCCGGTGCTTTCTCCGGCACCTACCGCGTCTGGGCCGCCACCCGCGCCCCCACCAACGCCCCCGTCGAGGGCACCCTCGAGATCTCGCATGTCCCGCTCCAGTGGCGTCGCTAGCCTCGTCCTCCTCCTCACCGCTCTCTCCGCCCAAGCCTCCGGCCCCGTCGTCGTCCCCGCTCCAGGCGAGGCCTGGCGGATCCCTGCCGAGCGCGCCGGCATCCCCTGCCCGGGCCTCTATCTCGCCCGCCCCGAGCCCGAGTTCCAGATCCAGCTTCCCCCACCCGGCATGCAGGTCCTCGTCGGCGGCTACGTCCTCGACGCCGAGCCTCAAGACCCCGGACGCGCCCTGATCCTCCTCACCCAAAACGGATGGCGCTGCGCCCTCCCCGGACAGTCCCTCGTTGTGCCAGAGACCGGAATCCACGGCGGATGGGCCGCCCACATCGATCCCGCCGCCCCCGCCACTCCCTTCTCCCTCACGATCCGACCCCATGACGGACGCTGAGGCCACGCGCGTTGCGGAGCCGCCGCCCAGCCCCTAGGATCCCCTCGTCCCAGCCGACAGGAGCCCCATCCACCATGCGCGCCCTCGCCGTCGCCCTCCTCGCCCTCGCCACCGCCCCGGCGATCGCGGGCCAGCCCGCCCCGACCGTCCCCAACCGTACCGCCGTCGGCCCCGTTGTCTCACCCACCATCGAGATCCGCGCCGGCCACACCGCCCCACACGCCATCGGATCGAGAGGCCTTGGGGGCGGGCTTTGGATCGGCAACCCCCCTGTCTCCGCCCGCGCTCCGGCCCAGGTTCCGGCCTTCGGTCTTCTGCCCGCCTGCAGCCCCGGCAGCGGGCCCTGCGACTTCGAGACCTCATCCCCCCACCAGGGGGGCGGCGATTAGTCTCTTCTGACGCCTCTTCTCGTTGTCCAACGCCGCCGACCCCCAGGTAAAGTCAGCGGCTACCTGTATAATATATATAAGCCCCGAAGCCGCTCACTCCTCCCGACCAAATACGCTCCAAAGCATTCCCGTGTGGCACAGATACTGTGTTCAAGATGGCTCTTTGGAATCCTCCCCGCCCGATCCTCATTCCTGCAGCGCTTTCGCAGGCCCGTGGTTCACAACACGAGAAACGCCGGGGATGTCAAGATCAGTAGGGCGTCCCGCACAATCGGGGAGAGACCCAAGACCCCGTCGATGGGGATCGGTTTCGTCCGCCACCTCGACATCCCTTGAGCGCGGACAAGAACCGTCAGCGTTGCGCCGGGCGGCGGCGCGGCTCCGGCGTCTTCATCCCACCGTCCTGCTCCCCCTGACCCCAAGCCTGCTGCGGCACTGAACCCCAGGCTCCCGGACGAGCACCCATCATCTGCTGTTGCCGTGCCATCTCCCGCTGATGCGCGATCTGACGCAAACGGATCATCTCTGCCTCGGCGTTTTGCTGCGCCCGCATCCGGCACATCTCCACCGTCATCCCCGCCCCCAGCTGGCCCAGTGACCAGGACAGCCCGTTTGTCGGACCGGCGAAAATGCTGGCCATCACGTTCGCGCCCGCCAACAAGCTGTTGCAGCGGATCATCTCCTGCTGGAAGGCATGCCGGATCCGCATCTCCTCCTGCGCCAGTGGATCCATCGGCATGCCCCAGGTTTGGAACCGCGCCGACAGCACGCCCTCTCGACCCGCCAGATCAAGCCCCCGCAACGCCGCACGCTGCACCCGCGGATCCGTCGGCGCCGATGCGACCCGCGCCGCCTGCACGGCGTCCAGCAGCGCCCGATCGCCCTCGCCCAGCAGCAGCCCCGTCGCCGGATCCCGCTCCAGGCCCGCGGGCATCTCCGACCGCGCCGCCTGTACGGCTCGAACGGACGCGACGTCCGCGCCCGTCGCCATCGTCAGCCCCGACCGCGGATCGAGCGGCGCCCGCCCCGCATCCGCCGCTGCGGCCAAGGAGTCATTCGATACCCCTGACACGGCCCGCAGCTGTGTCTCGTCGCCAGCCTGCACCAACAGGCCCGTCGCCGGATCCATCGACAAGCCAGCTGGAAGCGCCATCGGATGCACGTCCGCGCCCGCCAGGCCCACGCCCTCGCTACCGCGGAGATCCGCATGCCCCGGCGCCGGGACGTCCGCTGCCAACGCCGACATCGCCAACAAGCCAGCCCCCGTCGAGCCCGGCTCAGGCAACAGACGATCTAGCCCGCCTTGGCGCGCCACGGCCAGCTCCACCCGCGCTGCCAGCGCCTCTGGCGCCCCCAGACGCCGCAGCTCGGCGCCAACCCGATCCAAAGACACCGCCGCCGGACGCTCGGCCACGTCGTTCAAGCGCGGCAAGGCTGCCAGGAGGCTAGGACCATCCCCCCGAACGTCGGCCACGGCCGTACGCGCCAGCGCCGCCGCGCCTGCCACGCCCGTGGCGCCCACACCCTCCCCTCGCTCCAAACGGTCAGCCAGGGCGTCCAACGCCGGCGTCGTCCAATGCGCAAAAGAGAGGACGCGATGCTCGACCAGGTGCCGCGCCACCGACAGCGCCCGCAGATCCGCCGCTGCCCGCACCGCACCTGCCGCCTCCGGGCCAGACCCGAAGGTCCAAACCGCCGCCGCGACATCGGCGAAGCGCTCCATTTCTGAGGGCGCCGCCGGCGGGGCGTCCGACATGCCAAATCGCCGGGCCTGGCGCCACACCACACCACGCTCCTGGTAATCCAGGCAATGGAAGACCTCATGGGCTCCCACGAAGCGGCGCCACTGCGTCTCCGGAATCTCCGACGCGCTAAGTGCCGGCACCGGACCTGCCATCCCAGAAACAACCCCTTCGGCCAACGCCGGATCCGCCGGGATTGCCACGCACAGATGCGCCAGGCCCGGACCTCCTGGGCCCGCCACCTGCAACATCTCCACCGAGCGCGCCATCGGCAGCGCCCCGTCGGCCGCAATTCGCTCGATCACCTGCCTGTACTGCGGCGCAATCCCCACCACCCCGCGCTCCGCCAGACGGCCAGACACATAGCCCGCCACAAGACGAGTCCGCTCATCGAAAGGACGATCACGCCAGCCCTCAGGCAGCGCGGCATGATCGAGAACAATGATATACGTCCGCCCCCCCGCTAGAGCCTCAGCCCCCGCTTCCAGGTCCCGATCGACCTCGGAAGCAGCTGGACGCCCCGGCGCCGACGCCAGCGGATCAGGCGACTGGGACCCCAGGTAGGCCACACCCGCCACCAAGCCAGCCGCCGCCAAGGCGCGGATCGCCTTACGGGCAAAGTAAGGGCCGGCAGCAGGCCGAAGGGAGACGCGGTCGATAGGGGTCATCGTCGGGCCTTTGCTCGATCAGGAGATGCCCAACAGATAGCAACCAGATCCCTCCGCCGGAAGCCCCTACGTCCTGGCGCGACCCCCTTGCCGCAGGCCGTACTCAAACCGGGCGGACCCGGATCCGATGGCGCACCACCAGATCCCGCTCGTCGATCTCAACCAGTTCCACTTCCGTCAGGCCCCGCAACACCCCAATCCCGGCCGGATCAAGCCCGCCTAGGCGGAACGCCAAGGCATCCCCAAAGGCCAGGACCGCCGCGTCCGACCCGACCCGCAACTCCCCTTCCCCCCGGGGGCCGTCAGGCAGCGCCGGCAACGCCAGTGTCCAGCCAAGACCAGGCACGCGCAGCAACTCAAGGGGACCGTCCAGATCGATCTCGCTCATGCTCCAGAGATAGGTCTTCCGGAGCCCGCAGGGGACGCCGACGCCCCTCCCAGGACAACCCATCTTCTCTCCCATCCTCACGGAACCACCCCCCCCATGCGCCGCCGCTCCCTCCTGGTCCTGCCCCTCCTCGTCCCCCTACCTGCCCTGGCGCAGGACCGCCCCCTCGCAGCGGCCCCCGCGCCCAGCAACAAGCCACCCCCCCGCTCGACCAGGCTGCCCTCATCGCCCAGGCCGAGGCGGCGCTTCTCTCCATGCCCGCCTTCCAAGCCCGCTTCCAGGAAAACAGTGGTCCCACGTCCGTCGCCCAGGGGCGGATCTGGATGGCCCGCGGACGGATCCGCGTCGAATACGATCCCCCCTCCCGCCAACTCCTCATCGCCAGCCACGGTCAGGTGATCTACCACGATCCCATTCTCCGCTCCAGCTTCCACCTTCCCGCTTCCTCCACCCCTCTCGGCCCGCTCCTCCAGGACCCCCCGCGCCTCGCCGACCCCTCCCTGCTCGTGCAAGAGATCCGTCGCCAGCCGGGGCTCCTCCGCGTCCGCGTCGCCCAAGCCCAACGCCCGTACGATGGCAGCGTCGAGGTCCTCTTCGAGGAGCGCAGCGCCGCCCTCTCGCTCATCGGCTGGAACGTCCGCGATGCCCAAGGTCGTGAAATTGCCGTCCGCCTCGCCGAGATCCGTCCCCTCGCCGAGCCCCATCGTCACCTCTTCACCTTCCTTGACCCCAACACCTTCGGACCTGACGCCAACTTCCAGGTCCCGCGCTAGGCGCACTCCCGCAGCGACCCTCGTGCAGCCGCCCTCCAGCGACCCAGCATGACCGCTTCCCATCCGATCAATCAACACAGACTTATCGCTTTGACTAAATGCTCTACAAATGCCAAATACAAAGTATAAACAAAATGGCGCTCACGTTGTGCGCTTCCAATGCTCTGTTCTCGGACGAGGATGCCGCGCGGGGCATGGTTTGAGCGTGCCCGCTGGCTGGACGGTCCGACGTGCTATCATTGCGGTCCTATCAGGGGTGTTGCGTATATTCCCAAGACCAAGTTTGGGCACTACAAGGCGCGCAAGGGAGCAGCTCTCGGTTACGGCTGGCACGTCGATGCACTGTGCGCATCTGCCGCTGCTTACCTGAGCGCAGGCCATCTATCTGATCGTTATCTTGTCCAACCGCATTTACGCCGTGAAACTGTTGGAGATGCTGGGCGTTTTCTATGAGACGGCGTGGCCCCTCCGTCACCGATCCGCGCCATGATAACCGAGGACAGCCCGCTGCTGTCCAACATCGTCGAGATCGACGAGATGTCCGCCGGGGGCGCCGTCGCACAAGCGTGCCAAGCCGGAACGACGGAAGGGGCAACTTCATGTACCGTCCGCTCGCCAGACCGCGATGTGCTGCTGCTGGATTTCGGCTTATCCGCTCTGGTCGCCGAAAATGACAGCGCCTTCCCCAGACAGGGCTAGATCAACTCCCCGCGCGCCGATGACCACCACTTCACCGAGGTCCCGTCAGACCAGTAACGTCGGCACCACCAGATCGAATACCGAGGAAGACGAAGTCGCCGTCAGATAGGGTGGTTGCCTAGAGAACTGGAGAACGTCCACCTCTGAGCCAGTCAGGGGCCTCTTCGCGCCAGACTCGCGTCCGGCGTGCAACGCGCTAATCTCCCTCCCCATGTCTCGCTCATCCGCGGCAACTCCCAAGGGCCGCCTCTTCCTTCTCGATGTCCCTTTCGCCCTGCGCCGCACGGCGCAGGGCGCCGGCGCACGCTGGAACGACGGGTGGCACGGCAGGACCTGGACGGCGTGGCTATCGCTGCGCGACGATCCGGCGACCTCAAGCGTTTTCATCGCCTGTCCTCTGGCGGTCGCGTCGCACTGGCGTGCCACGATCCAGACCGCCGCGACGGGGGCAAGGAGATCGCGGTCGTCAATTCCGAGCGCCTCCAGAAACTCTTTGTCCTGCCCGACGACAGCAAGAGGCGGACGCTCCGCGGCAAGGCCTGCGACGGGGAAGCGATGGCCTTCGACGCTGTGGTCTGGGACGAGGCCCACCGCCTACGCAACCTCGACGGCGCGCGGGCGAAATTCGCCAAGAAGATCGATGCCAAGGCCTCCCGGCGCCTTTGGCTCTCGGCTACTGCTGGGAAGAACCCGCTGCAGCTCTCCTATCTTGCTCCCCTGCAGGCCAGGGCCACGGAGACGCGCCTGTCGGAGATGAAGGACTTCGCTGCCTGGCTCGCCGCCCAGGACCTCGGCGTGGCCAAGAAGGCCTTCGGGCGCTGGAGATGGAGCGGGGATCCAGGGGTGGAGGCGCGCGTGCACGACCTGTTCTATGGTGGTCCTTGCCTATTGGCATTCGCCGACGCCCTGAGGATGTAGCCGGGTGGCCCGAAATGGAGCGGATCCCTTTCCCCTCGACCTCGCGCCAGAGGCCATGACGCTCTATGATGAGCTCTGGCGCGACTTCCGTCAGTCGCTTGGCCTCGGCGTCAAGGGACAGCGCAACCCGAAGGACGCGCTCGCCCAACGGATACGCTTTCGTCAGAAGGCCTCCCTGCTGCGCTTCAACGGCTGCGCCGCCCTCGTGGAGGACCTGCTCGAGAACGGGATGAAGGTCGCTGTCTGTCTCGCCTTCCAAGAGACCTTCGAGGTGCTGCGCGAGCGCCTCTCCTCCCTCGCCCTGGTCTGCGCGATCCATGGTCGTCTGGCGCCGGCGGAGAAGGAAGCGGCGCGACGGCGTTTTCAGGGCGGGGACGCGCGCGTCTGCCTCTTCCCTGTGGAGGAGGGAATCTCGTTCCACCAGAACGAGGTCGCAGAAGACAACACGCCGCACGCGCTCGTCATCCGCGACGTGCGCTGGTCGGTGATCCAAATGGAGCAGACCGAGGGGCGCGCCCACCGTGACGGAAAGTTCGCCCCCGCCTACTGGACCTTCATCCCGGGCGGCATCGACGAGCGGATCCTCGAGGGCGTGTTGGCTAAAGTGCGCACCATGCGCACGATGCAGGGCGACGAGACCGAGACCACGCGCGCCATCGAGGTCGCGCTATTTGGAGAATCACCGTGATCCGCTTCGCCGCCCTCCTTGTCGCCGCCGCCGGCATCTCCTGGCTCGCGTTGTGGCCGCCGATGCTGGTGCGTTCAGGGAGCATGACCCCCACCCTGTTGCCAGGAGACATCCTGTTGGTGCGTCCCCTCTGGCCCTGGGAGGTCCTCCCTGCCCGTGGCACAATCGTGGCGATCCGGATGCCCGAAGGTCCCCTCTTCCTCAAGCGCGTTGCCGCCCTGCCGGGCGAAACGCTTCAGATGCGCGAAGGCGTCCTCCATCTCAACGGCATCCCTGTCCCACTCGAGGATATCGGCTCCAACGGCGCCCCAGCCTTCGCAACGCTCGCCCGCGAGCACCTCCCCCAGGCTCCCCCCCATCTCGTCGCCCGCCCCCTGTTGCCAGGCCCCTTCGACGACACGCCCCGGCTGCAGGCGCCGCCCGGACACGTCCTTGTTCTCGGAGACCACCGGGGCCACAGCACCGATTCCCGCGCTCCAGGCGGCCCTGGTGCCGTATCCCGGGATCGGATCCACGGCGTCGCTGTGGCGATCCTCTTCGGCCCGCCCGGCCAACGGCTCGAGCGCATGGGCCTACGGCCATGACCCTCAAGGGGCAGCCACGACATCAGCCGCCCGCAAGATCTTGAACAGCACCTTAAGGTCACCTCCTCCCTCCGACATGATATCCGCGCGCTACGAAGTTCCGCGATAAAGGCGTGCCGTCAATACCCCGCGGACCGGAGTCGCCAGGGACCTCGTCGGCCCCCGCTCTGAGACGTGCCGGTCCCTCCGCCACTTCCTCCAATATCTCAGCAAGATCCCAGACAGTCGCAATCCCAGCGATCTGCGAGGCCAGCGCTGACACCCCGCCCACCGCCACCGGAAGCACCAGTCCGGGCGCGCGAAGCCGACGGGAAGGAACCAAGCCAGCATCAGCGCCATGCCTTACGACCTGACACGCCATGTCAGCAAAGTCCAGCGCCGTAATCCTAGACGACGGAGACGCATGACCGCCACTGCCGCACCGCAGACCTACATTCTCTTCGCTACTCCATCACCTCAGCTCAAGGGAGCGCATCCATGGAGCTTCTCATCGTCCTCAGCGTCGTTGCGTTCCTTGCAATTCTCACGGTCGTGGCCGGCATCAAAACCGTGCCGCAGGGCCAACAATGGACCGTCGAGCGCTTCGGCCGTTACACTGGCCTCCTCCAGCCTGGCCTCAATCTGATCGTTCCCTTCATCGACCAGATCGGCCACAAGATCAATATCCAAGAGCAGGTCCTCGATATCCCCGAGCAGGACGTCATCACCCAAGACAACGCCGTGGTACGCGCCGACGGCATCGTCTACTACCGCGTCTTCAACGCCACAAAAGCCGCCTACGAAGTCGCCAATGTCGAGCACGCCATCGCTTCGCTCGCCATGACGAACCTGCGGGCCGTCATCGGTGGCCTGACCCTCGACGAAAGCCTCTCGGGCCGCGAAAAGATCAACGCCTCCCTCATGCAAGTTCTTGACGGGGCTACGGAGAGCTGGGGCGTCAAGATCACGCGCGTGGAGCTGCGCAACATCCAGCCCCCCGAAAACCTGGTTCGCGCGATGAACCTCCAGATGACCGCCGAGCGTGAGCGCCGGGCTCAGATCGCGAAGGCCCAGGGCGACCGCGAGGCCCAGATCACGCGCGCTGAGGGCGAAAAGCAGGCGCAGATCCTCGAAGCCGAAGGCCGTAAGGAGGCCGCCTTCCGCGACGCTGAGGCCCGTGAGCGCCTCGCCGAAGCCGAAGCCAAGGCCGTCCAGATGGTCGCCGAGGCCGCCGACAAGGGCGGACCACAGGCGATCCAGTACTTCATCGCCGATAAGTACGTTGCCGCCTTCAAGGAGATGGCAACCAACCCGAACTCCCGCCTCGTCGTCGTCCCCGCCGAAATGGGCGGCCTCGCCGGTCTCGCCAGCGTCGCTCTCGAGAGCCTGCGCGCCATGCAGCCTCCCGCTCCTGCTCAGGGCTCTGCGCCCTCCAACCCCTGGGCGCGGGGCTGATGGCCGGCCTCCCCGCCGCCTGGTTTCTCATCGGTGGCGCCCTTGTCGCCGCCCTCGAGCTGTTGACCCCGGGCGCGATGCTCGTCTGGATCGGGGTCGCCCTGATGGGTACCGGCCTCGGGACCCTTCTCCTTGGCCTCGACGCGAGCGGCCAGGCGCTCGCCTTTGTCCTCCTCCTCGGCGCCAGCGTCGCTGGCGGCCTGCTGCTACGCAAGACCCGTCCGCCAGCCGACCGGACCGCCAACCTGCCCGACGCCGGCCTCTCAGGCCGGACGGGACGCACCGACCAGGCGTTCGAGGGCGGCCGTGGCCGCGTCCGCCTCGGCGACACCCACTGGAGCGCCCGCAGCCACGACGGCAGCGATCTCCCCGCCGGCCTCCTCGTCCGTGTGTGTGGTGTTGTCGACGGCGTCCTCATCGTCGAAGCCGCTGGATCTCCCCGTGGCTCGAACAGCGGCGGCTCTCCGACAGACTCCAACGCCGGTAGCTCCGGCGGAAACGATGGTGGCGGCGCATAGATCTCCGCTGTTCCCATCTTCCCCCTACCGACCCCAGGGATCGTCCCATGCCCCCTCTCGATCAGACCCGCCTCGCCATCGCCGTCGCCATTGGCGGCGCCGCCGTCCTGCTCGCCCTCCTCGTCCTTTCCCCCACCCCGGCCCCGATCGCACCGTCCGTCCAGGTCCCGGCTGCCCCTCCCATCCCCCCACTCGTGCCTACCGACTGAGGGCGACGGATCGAGAAACACCAAGAAAAGCATGATCGGGC
>Ga0308417_1000898_pt1 | contig 20819 bp, 9 predicted proteins | sample HotsprSampleOS65_FD_203528 | JGI IMG/M metagenome (GOLD analysis project Ga0308417, IMG submission 203528) | Hot spring phototrophic mat microbial communities from Octopus Spring, Yellowstone National Park, Wyoming, United States - 20090730_OS65 ... | reverse complement strand
CCGCCTGCAGCAGGAAGCCGACGACACAATCGCCGACGTCCAACGCAAACAGCAGCGTTACGAAGAACTGGTCCGCTCCAGTGACTATCGCTTCGGCCGGCTCTGGGCCGACGCCTGGTGTGCCGCCTTCGTCTGGAAAAAACGCCCAAACAAGGCCCTGCCTTACCCCATCACGGAGCGTATCTTCCGGCAGATCGAACACAGCCCGCACCACCTCCCTCCCTGGATGCGCAACGAAATCGAGCGGCTGGCCCAGCAATACCAGTTCTTCCACTGGCACCTGGCCTTCCCCGACGTCTTCCTGCCCATGGCTGCCCAGGGGAATCGGAAATCGGGAGTAGGAAATACGGAATCGGGGGCATCGTCCCCTACTCCCTACTCCCCCCTCTCTACTCCCTCCCCCTCCGATGCCGGCTGGTGTGGCGGCTTCGACGTGGTGCTGGGCAACCCACCGTGGGAGCGGATCAAGCTGCAAGAGCAAGAGTGGTTCGCCACCCGCCGGCCGGACATCGCCCAGGCCCGCAATGCCGCCGAACGCCGCCGCCTGATCGCCCAGCTCGCCGAACAAGACCCGTCCCTATACCATGCCTTTCTTGAGGACCGCCGTCAGGCTGAAGGTGAAAGCCACTTCGTCCGCCACTCCGGTCGCTATCCCCTCTGCGGTCGCGGCGATGTGAACACCTACATGCTCTTTGCCGAGACCAAGCGACAGCTCATCAAGCCGACCGGCCGCGTCGGCTGCATCGTCCCCTCAGGCATCGCCACTGATGACACTACCAAGCACTTCTTCCGTGACCTCGTCGAGACACGCTCGCTGGTCAGCCTCTACGACTTTGAGAATCGGGAGGCCATTTTCCCGGGCGTTCATCGCAGCTACAAGTTCTGTCTGATGACGCTCAGCGGTGCGGAGCGGCCGGTGGAGCGTGCGGAGTTCGCCTTCTTCCTGCATCAGACGGAACAGTTGGCCGATGCCGAGCGACGCTTCACCCTCTCGGCCGAGGACATCGCCCTGGTCAACCCCAACACCCGCACCTGTCCGATCTTCCGCAACCGGCGTGATGCCGAGCTGACCAAGGCGATCTACCGCCGCGTGCCGGTGCTCGTGCGGGAGGGGGTCCAGAACTGCAATCCCTGGGGCGTGACGTTCTTGGCGATGTTTCACATGTCCAACGACTCGCACCTGTTCCGCACCTGCGAGCAACTCCGAGCCGAGGGCTGGACGCTGGACGGCAACCTCTTTCGCAAGGGCGATGCCGTGTACCTGCCGCTCTACGAAGCGAAGATGCTGCACCAGTTCGACCACCGCTGGGCGACCCACGAGAACGGTGAGACCCGTGATGTCAGCGATGCCGAGAAGGCCGACCCGCACTTTGTGGTGCAGCCGCGGTACTGGGTGCCTGACACCGAAGTGGCAAACCGCCTGGCTGGCAAATGGGACCGCCACTGGCTCCTCGGCTGGCGCGGCATCACCAATACCACCAACGAACGCACCGTCATCGCCAGCATCCTGCCCCGCGTCGGGGTGGGGAATAGCGCACCGCTAATGATATTAGCAGATACCTGTGCAAACCTCGGTGGACTACTTGCCGCTTGCTTGTCAAGTTTCGTTCTGGACTATGTTGCAAGACTGAAGGTAGGAGGAACAAATCTGAATTATTTCATTTATAAGCAACTCCCCGTGTTGCCGCCGGGGGTGTATGAGCAGGCGTGCCCGTGGGCCGGGTCAACGCCGGACAAGGCCTCCGGGTCCTCCGTGGTGGATTACGCCGCCTGGCTTCTGCCGCGGGTGCTGGAGCTGACCTATACCGCCTGGGACCTGCAGCCGTTCGCCCGGGATTGCGGCTACGACGGCCCGCCGTTCCGTTGGGACCCGGAGCGTCGCTTCCTGCTGCGGTGTGAATTGGACGCGGCCTTCTTCCATCTCTACGGCATCAGCCGGGACGATGCCGCCTACATCCTCGACACCTTCCCGATCGTCCGCCGCAAGGATGAAGAGCGCTTCGGCGAATACCGCACAAAGCGGGTGCTCCTGGAGATATACGACGCCCTGGCCGAGTCCGCCCGCACCGGCCAACCGTACCGGACGCGCCTCGACCCACCGTTGGCCGACCCCCGCCTGGCCCACGGCGGGAGGTCAGAGAGCGACACCGGTGAACGACCGCTAACGAAGCAAACCAATCCCGCTCCGTTTGACGGCTATTCTTTGGGGCAGTAGCAGAGGAAAGACCGTCAGGAAGGACCCGCGGCGGTGGCGACCAGTGCCCGGGTGGCGGTGCGGGGGCATCAACCGCTGGTGCCCGTCGGCCTGGGCGTGGTCAGGCCTGCACCGGTCGCGCCGGTCCCACTGTTCCCGCCACCTCCGCTGTTCCCCCCGCCACCGGTTCCGCTGTTCCCACTCGTTCCGCCGCTGGCGCTGTTGCCGCCGGTCCCGGTGTTCGCGGTGTTCGCGGTGTTCGCGGTGGTGCCGCCGGTCCCGCCGGTCCCGCCGGTGCCTCCGGCACCCTGGGCGGCGAGCTTGGCCCGCAGTGTCGTGCGGGAGATGCCGAGCAGTTCGCTGGCGTGGACCTGGTTGTTGGCGACGTGCCGCAGCACCTCGGAGAGGACGACGCGGTCGACTTCGGCGATCACTTTGCGGTACAGTTCGGGGCTGCCGAAGGCGAGCAGGTCGCGGACGAGCTTGCGGACGTCGAGTCCGTCGTCGGGGGAGCGGCCGGGCTGCGGGGCGGTCCCGCCGCGGACGCTGGCCGGCAGGCACTCGGCGGTGAGGACGTCGCCGACGGCCTGGATGACGGCGTAGCGGATGACGTTCTGGAGTTCGCGGACGTTTCCCGGCCAGTCGTGGGCACTGAGGATGCGGAGGGCGTCCGGGGCGACGGTGGTGACGTGCTTGTCGAGTTGGCGGTTGGCCACCCGGACGAAGTGGTCGACGAGCAGGGGGATGTCCTCCTTGCGGTCGCGGAGCGGGGGCAGGGTGATGGTGACGCCGTTGAGCCGGTAGAAGAGGTCCTGGCGGAAGCGGCCGGCGAGGGACTCGGCTTCGAGGTTGCGGTTGGTGGCGGTGATGACCCGCACGTCGACGGCCAGGGTCTCGCGGCCGCCGACCCGCTCGAACTGCTGGTCCTGCAGGACGCGCAAGACCTTGGCCTGGGTGGCCGGGCTCATGTCGCCGATCTCGTCGAGGAAGATCGTGCCGCCGTGGGCCTGCTCGAACTTGCCGATCCGCTGCCGGTCGGCCCCGGTGAACGCGCCCTTCTCGTGGCCGAACAGCTCGCTCTCCAGCAGGGCGTCGGGGATGGCGGCACAGTTGATGGCCAGGAACGGCTTGTCGGCCCGCTTGGAGTGCTGGTAGATGGCGCGGGCGACGAGTTCCTTGCCGGTGCCGCTCTCGCCCAGGATCAGCACGGTGACGTCCTGCGGGGCGACGCGGCCGACGGCCTTGTAGACCTCCTGCATGACGGCGGAGCGGCCGATGATCGGGTCGGCCCCGGAGGAGCCGGCCACCTCGTCCGGCTGGTCGAAGACGGCGGGGACGGCCTGCATGCGGCGGAGTTCCAAGGCCCGCCTGATGACCTCCCGCAGGTGGTGCAGGTCGACCGGCTTCAGGAGGTACTCGAAGGCCCCCCGCTTCATGGCCTCGATGGCCGTCTCGGTGGCGGCGAACGCCGTGATGACGATCACCGGCACCCGCGGGGCGATTTCCTTGATCCGGTCGAACACCTCCAGGCCGGACATGTCGGGCAGCCGCACGTCCACGATGATCACGTCCGGCTGTTCTTTGGGGACCAGGGCTAGGCCCCGCTTGCCGGTCTTGGCCGTGACCACGGCCAGTTCGTCGGTCTCCAGGCCGCTCTGCAGCGAGTACAGGACGTTGGCTTCGTCGTCGATGATGAGCAACTTGGGCACGGCGTCACCGGGGGAAAAAACAGGTCGGTTGCGGGTTCAACGGCGGGGTCGGTTGCGGGGGCGACATCGGGTGCGGCGGCGGGGGAAGTTCAGACGGCAACGGTGCTGAGGTTGCCGGCCGGCAGGCGGAGGGTGAAGACGGCCCCGCCCTCGCGTCGGTCGGCGGCGGTCAGGGTGCCGGCGTGGCTCTCGGCGATCCGCCGGCAGATCGACAGCCCCAGTCCCAGGCCGGATTCCTTGGTGCTGACGAACGGCTCGAAGATGCGGTCGGCCAGTTCCGGGGCGATGCCCGGCCCGTTGTCGGAGACGGTCAGGTCCAGGTGGGGGCAGTCGGAGTCGTGCCGGTCGAGCCGGACCCCGACGCGGATCTGGCCGCCGTTGGGCTGGGCGTCGAGGGCGTTGAGCAGGAGGTTGAGCAGGACCTGACGGAACTGGTGGGGATCGACACTGACGACGACCGGGTGGTCGGGCGGTTCGAGGATCAGTTCCACCCCCTGGGATTCGGCCCGGGCCCGGACGGCGTCGAGGGTCTGAACGACGGACTCGACGGGGTCGATCGGCTGGGGCTTGGGCCGGGGCGGGCGGGCGTAGTCGAGGAAGCCGGCGACGATCTGCTCGAGGCGGTCGATCTCTTCTTCGAGGACCTGGAAGTCGCGGGCCCGCAGGGCCGGCCCGCCGGGTCGCTCGGCGGCGGCCTGGACGAGCAGTTTCATGGCCATCAGGGGGTTACGGATCTCGTGGGCGATGCCGGCCGCCATCTGCCCGGCCCAGGCGAGTTGTTCGGCCCGCAGGGCGGCCCGCTCGGTGTCGCGCAGCCGCTGGAGTACCGCCGAGACGCTGACGCCGACCCGCTCCAGGGGGTCGGTGGGGGGCGTCGGGGTCGCCGAGCCGGGGGCCGGCCGGCGGTTCGTCGCCCGGTCGAGTTCCTCGACGGTCGTGCGCAGGGTCTTCTCGGTCCGCTCGATCCGCCGGCGGACGGCGGCGGCGATCACCCAGCCGCCCAGCAAGCCGCCGACCGAGCCGAACAGGCCGACGGCCACCAACCCGACCGTCAGGCGGTAGGCGAGCTGCCGGTTCGTCTCGCTGGCCAGGGTCAGCAGCTTCTCGTTCATCCGCAGGTACTCGTGGGCCGGCTCCAGGATCTCCTTGGCCAGGAGCAGGTCGTTGAGTTTGCCGATCTCGGTGTAGATGCCGGCCTTGGGCGGTTCGGCCAGGAGCTTCTCGTACTCGGCGAAGAACCGCTCGTAGCCCTGCCGCACCCGTCGCATCAGGGCCTGCTCGGTGGGGGTAGTGGCGGCAGCCTCGGCCTGGGCCAGGGCGGTGGCGGTCCGCTTCTTGAGCTGGGGGACCGGCTCCAGGTCTTCCCGCCGCAGCGAGATCAGGTAGCGGTTGAACTGGGCCGACACCTCGCGGATGCTGATCTCCAGTTCCTGGGCGGCGGTCATGCTCGCCACGCTGGTGGCGATCGGCCCGCTGGCCCGCTCCTGCATGTCGCGTACCAGCCAGGCCGCCACGATAGCCAGTACCAGCAGCAGCACGCTGACTGCGGCGATCGGGGCCGCCACCACACGGGGAGTCATGTCGAGCTACCTTCTGTTCCGAAACTGGTCATCGGCCGGTTGACCTGTCCAAGGGCTGAACAGTTGGCGGACGGAGGAACTGCTAAAGTGGCAGAGCCGCCGTCGGTCGATCGGGCGGCAACGGGGCCGGCCGCGGCCGGCCTCCGGGGGCCGCATCCCGGTCACAACTCGCCGCCGGGGTCGTCACGGCCGATGGCTCAAGTCCCTGTCCGGTCGTCACCTCACGTCTTGCGCACGGAACCCTCTGCTGCACTTTACGCCGATCGCACCGCGGGGATCAACGGCCGGTTCGGTCGGCGGTCGGGCTTCGGCATCCGGTTTGCACGGACGAATGCGGTGCAAGTGCGATGCCCACACGAGACTTCTCGCCCTCGTGACCGTTGTGTCCCTCGTGACCGTGGTGTTCGGCTGTCTTACGGGAAAGAGAGGGTTGCCGCGATGGCTTGGAGTAAGGCTCGTCTGGAGGAAGTCGCCCGGACCCGGCTCGGCGGGGCGCAACTGATCGTGGTGGCCAACCGCGAGCCGTATATCCACCGCTACCGCGACGGGGACATCGAATGGATCCGCCCGGCGGGGGGGCTGACGACGGCCTTGGACCCGGTGATGCGGGCCTGTGGCGGGGTCTGGGTCGCCCACGGGTCGGGGGACGCCGACGCCGAGGTCTGTGACGAGAACGGCCGGGTCGGCGTCCCGCCCGACGACCCCAGCTACGTCCTCCGCCGCGTCTGGTTGACCAAAGACGACGAGGAAGGGTACTACTACGGCTTCGCCAACAGCACCCTCTGGCCGTTGTGCCACCAGGTCTATCGTCGCCCGACCTTCGACCCCGCCAACTGGGACAGCTATCGCCGGGTGAACGAGACGTTCGCCCGGGCGGTGCTGGAGGAGGCCCGGGGCGGCCCGGCCCTGGTCTTCGTGCAGGACTACCACTTCGCCCTGCTGCCGCGGATGCTCAAGTCGGCCCGGCCGGACCTGGTCGTCGCCCAGTTCTGGCACATCCCCTGGCCCAACCCCGAGACGTTCCTCGTCTGCCCCTGGGCCAAGGACCTGCTCGACGGCATGCTGGGCAACGACCTGCTCGGCTTCCAGACCCAGTACCACTGCAACAACTTCCTGGACACCGTCGACCGCACCCTGGAGTGCCGCATCGACCGGGACACCTTCGCCGTCAGCCGGGGCGGCCGGGAGACGACCGTCCGCCCCTTCCCGATCAGCGTCGATCCCGACCTGGCCAAGCACTACCTGGGCGACGGCTGGGAGCGGAGGGCGGCCGTGGTCCGCAAGAAGTACCGGCTCGCCGATCGGCCCCTGCTGGTCGGCGTCGACCGCGTCGATTACACCAAGGGCATCCCGGAGCGGCTGCGGGCCGTCGACCGGCTCCTGGAGAAGTACCCGGAGCTGAAGGGCCGCTTCCACTTCCTGCAGGTCGGGGCCCCGAGCCGCACCCACCTGTCCGCCTACCGCGACCTGACCGACGAGGTGCAGGAACTGGCCGAGCGGATCAACTGGCGGCACAAGACCGACCACTGGCGGCCGGTCGTCTTCCTCAACGAGCACTACGGCCCCGCCGAGATCTCGCTCCTGTACCGCATGGCGGCCGGCTGCGTCGTCAGCTCCCTGCACGACGGCATGAACCTGGTCGCCAAGGAGTTCGTCGCCGCCCGCCACGACGAGCAGGGGGTCCTGGTGCTGTCGCAGTTCACCGGGGCCGCCAAGGAACTCACCGATGCCGTCCTCGTCAACCCCTTCGACCTCGACGAACTGGCCGCCGCCCTTCACACCGCCCTGACGATGCCGCCGGAGGAACAGGAGCGCCGCATGCGGCGGATGCGGGCCAAGGTGATCGACAACAACATCTACCGCTGGGCCGGTACCTTCCTGAGCGAGGTCGGCAAGCTGGTGCCCGACGCCGTGCCCCGTTCCGTGACCCCGGGTTCCGTGACCCCGGAAGGCGACCCGGACGACAATCGCCTGGCTTACTTCGGCGAGCGGCGGTGCGTGAGCCCGCCGTGAGCGGCGGTACGTGGCGAGCGGCGGCGCGTCAGCCCGCCGTGAGCCCGCCGTAAGCCCTTGCAGTCGCTCCGGCAGGGATTTAGCCTATCGTTATCTCCTGCCGCTCTTTTTTCGACGAACCGCCATGCCCGACCCTGCTCGTGCCCGCCTGGTGTCGGCCCCGCGTTCGCTCTCCGATCCCCGTTCCGGCCGTCAGATCCGTGTCCTAGCCGTGTGTTCGCTCCTGCTGGCGGCCCCGCCGGTGTCGGCCCAGCCGGAACCGTCCCCCGAGCGGATCGTCGAGCTGCGCTACGCCTGGCAGGCGGAACTGGCCCGGCAGGACGTGGCCGCCTGGACCTCCGACCTGGTCGCCGCCCCGCGCGGCCCGGGCCTGTCGGTCGGCACGATTCAGGACCCGGCCATCATCCTGAAGGAACTCGGTCCCAAGCTCGACGAGGACTACAAGCTGCTGCGGCCCGGCCTGGCGAGGCTCGCCGCCCGGACGGCCGAGCGGCGGGACGACGTCCGCAAGGAGTGGGCCGAGGTCGTGCGGCAGCGGGCCGTCTTCCGCCGACACGTCGACAGGCAGCAGGCGAGCTACAGCTTCGACTTCGATTCCGGGTCGCTGCCGGGCCTCCGCCTCACGCTCCTCGACGGCCTGCTGATCGCCTGGGCGGTCGCCGCCCTGCTGGTCACGCTCCGCCTGCGCGCGAAGGAGTTGCGTCTGGAGTTGCGGCGGGCGCGGCGGGCGGCCACGGCCGGACTGCTCGTCGCCGCTCTGGCCCCGGCCTTCCCCGGCTGCGGACGACCGCCCGCGGGGGCCGACGCCCGACCCTGGCTCGTCCGCGAGCAGGAGCAGTTGACCGCCGCCACCGCCGAGGCCGCCGCCCGGACCACCGCCACGACCGCCGAGGCCGCCAAGAAGTGGCAGGCCGCCATCGACGGCTGGGCCCGGCTCGTCACCTCCCCCACCGACTCCGTCGATTCCCTCGTCCTGCGGGAAGAGAAGGCGATCCACGACAAGTTGCACGAGGCCCTGACCGACGCCCGCCTGACCGACCGTCTGGCCCGTGACGCCGAGCAACAACGGGAAGTGCTCACCGACGAGAAGGCCCGGCTCGACGGCCTGATCGCCGGCTCGCGCTGGCGCTCGACGCTGTTCTCGGGCCTGCGGGTCACCGCCGCCGCCCTGCTCCTCGGCGCGTCCGTCACCCCGTTCTGGACCGTCCGCCGGGCGCGGCGGGCGGCCGCCCGGCTCCGCGAACGGACCTGTCCCCGGTGTGGTGCTCGCGACCGGCTCGAAGCGGAACCCCGTGGCGGTGACCCGGCCCCCGGCCGGTACAAGGGCAAGAAGCGGGCCAAGGAGCCGACCCCCCCGGACGAGGACGCGGAGGGCCTGGAGCGGGAAGTCCGCTGCGGGAATTGCGGCCTGCGGGTCCGCCAGAGCTACCTGAGCCTGCCGCGGTTCTGCATCCCCACCGTGGGGGTGCGGTCGAGCGGCAAGACGCACATGCTCGTCACCGCCTACGACCGGATCCGCCGACGCACCGCCCCCACGGTCGCCACCCTGCAGCCGGCCCCCTCGACCCGTGACCGCGAGACCGAGACCCGCTTCGAGCAGCTCATCGACCTGGTCCTGAACCGCCGGGCCGAGGCCGGCTTCACCGACCTCGCCCTGCCCAACCCGATCCTCATCCACCTCAAGGACGCCGACCCGGCCGGGGCCAACTCCGCCCTCCTCAACCTCTTCGACTACTCGGGGGAACTGATCAACCTCGCCGTCGACGTGAACCTGCTGCGGCAGACCGCCGTCCGCATGGACGGGTTCATGCTCTTCCTCGACCCGACGCAGTTGTACGGCGACGGGGCCAACGTCACCCTCGACCAGCAACTCGGCATGCTCGACGAGTTCCTCGACCACATGCGGCGGGCCCGCAAGGTCCCGGTCGGCGAGGTCATCCCCGTCCCGGTCGCCGTCTGCATCCCCAAGTTCGACCTGCTGGTCAGCGACAACCCGATCGGCCGCCAGTCGATCCGCTACATCCGCGAGTTGCTGGAGAACCTCAGCCCGCCGCCCCGGCAGACAACGCTCGAGGTCCTTCGCGAGCGGAGCGACCTGGTCGAGCAGATGTTGCCGCTCATGTTCCCCGGGGCCGACATCCGCCGCATCATCGAGGGCTACTTCGGTCGGCAACTGCTCTTCTTCCCGATGTCCTCGGTCAGCCTCTTCGAGCACGAACTGGGGGTGAGAAACCTGGAAGAACGGACGATGGCCCCCTGGGGCGTGGCCGAGCCGATCCTCTGGCTGATGCACATGCACGGCTACGACGTGTTCGCCCCCGCCGGTGAGTGAGGCCCTATGCCCAGTTGGCCCACGCAATCCGACTACAAGGACGCCCTGCAGAACCCGGACACCGCCTTCCGCGACCCGGACCTGCGGGCCAGCCAGGCCGAACGCAGTCCCATGGGCGTGCCCCGCGCCCGCTCGGGGGCCTTCGCCAGCGTCTACAAGATGACCCGCGGCACCAAGGTCGTCGCCCTGAAGCTCTTCAACTTCCCCAACCCGGACCGGGCCGGCCGCTACCGCGCCGTCTCCGATCACCTCCGCTCCCTGGGCCGGGCCAGGCCGGCCGCCCTGGTCGGCTTCGAGTACCACCCCGAGGGCATCCGCGTCGGCAAGGCCTGGTACCCCACCCTCACCATGGACTGGGTGACGGGCCGCTCCCTCGGCGAGTGGGTCCGCCAGGCCCTGGACAAGAAGACCCCCGACCTGGCCGCCCTCCGCCGCATGGCCGACGCCTGGGGCCAGCTGGTCACCGACCTCCAGGCCGCCAGGATCGCCCACGGCGACCTGCAGCACGACAACGTCATGGTCGTCGGCGACACCCCCGTGCTGGTCGATTACGACGGCATGTGCGTGCCGGCCCTGGCCCCCGCCGACCCCGCCCGCCGGCTCGAGCAACTGGAATTCGGTAAGCCCGCCTACCAGCACCCCGGCCGCGCCGCCGAAAAGCTCGGACTCCACCTCGACCACTTCGCCGCCTGGGTCATCCTCATCGCCCTGCGGGCCCTCGCCGCCGACCCCGGACTCTACGTCCGTCACGTCCTGCGGACCGACAACGAGAACCTGCTGTTCTCCCCGGCCGACATGCAGACGCCGGCCAGCTCCAGACTCTGGCCCGAACTGCTCCGCAGCAGCGACCCGGAAGTAGCCGCCTGGGCCAAGATGATCCGCGAGGCCCTCGACCGGCCGTTCGACCAGGTCCCGCCGTTCAGCCTCGACCCGTTCACCACCCTCCGCCGGCTCGTGACCGCCCTGCCCCGCGACTGGAAGGCGATCGAGGCCGAGTCGCAACGCCTGGCCCGAGCCGGTCGCAAGCTGCCGCCGGACCTGGCCGCCGCCGTCGACCCGTTCGCCCGCCTCCGCGAACTGTGCCGCGCCGCCCGCCCGGATTATGCCGCCCTCGCCGCCGAGGCCGACGCCCTCACCCGCGCCGGCAAGGCCCTGCCCCCGGAACTCCAGACCCCCGTCGCCGACGCCGTCCGACGCCTCCACTGCCGCGCCGCCGTCCAGAAGGCCCTCGACGCCCGCGACCCCCGGGCCGTCAAGGCCGCCTTCCACAAACACCTCCTCGACGGCTGGGTCGAGCGCCGACTCCTCAGCGACGCCGAGAAGGCCGTCCAGCAGGTCGAAGTCCTGGACCGGCTCCGCGCCGCCGCCCAGGCCGACGACGGCGGCCGCTCCCTCGTCAGGGTCTGGACCGCCGAGGGCTTCCTCGTCGCCGGCCTTGCCGAGGCCGCCCGCTACCAGTCCGAGGCCGCCGCCTGGCAGGCCCGCCTGGCCGCCGCCGACGCCTTCCTCAAGGCCTACGCCAGCCCCACGGCCACCGAGAAGGCCCTGGCCGACGCCTGGGCCAAGGTGACCGCCGTCGGCCGACACCCCGACCTCAAGCCGGAACACCAGACCCGCGGCGAGCTGGCCGTCAGACGGGCCGCCGTCCTGGCCCGCCTGGCCGCCCTCCCCCCGGGCGCCAGCCACGCCACCGACACCGCCCTGCTGGCCGCCTGGGGCGACGGCTCGGTCCTGGCCGGCTGCAAGGAAGCCGAACGCTACATCCCCCAGGTCACCGCCGCCCGCGACCGGCTCCACAAGGTCGCCGCCCTCAAGGCCGCCATCGACGCCGCCGACTCCGGCACCGGCAGCGAATCGGCCGTCGTCGAGGCCGCCAAACCCCTCGTCGGCTACGACCACCCCTACGCCGCCCGGGTCGCCCTCAGCCGCCAGTCGGTCGCCGCCCTGGCCGCCCTCAGGGCCGCTGTCGACGAACAACCGCCCTCCGACCGGGCCATCGCCGCCGCCCTCGACCACCTGCGGGCCACCCACCTCGACCTGCTCAAGCGACTCGACAGGATCGACCCGGCCCTGGCCGCCGAGGCCGCCGCCGCCGGACGCCGCCGCAAGGCCCTCAACGAGTTCGCCGAGATCGACCGCACCTACCCCGAGCCGGACCAACAGGACCGCCAGTGGCAAGCCCTGTGGGTCAAGTACAAGGACCTGCTCCACGGCCGCCGCGACACCGAAGAACTCCGCGACCGCCTCACCCTCGCCGTCAACCGCACCCGGGCCTGCTCCGACCTGCTGAAATGCCTCGACGCCGGCGAGATGTTCCGCCTCCGCGAGACCTACCAGAAACACGCCCGCCTGCTGAAGAACTACCCGCCCGTCGCCGCCCGCCAGGCCGAACTCCAGGCCCTGCTCACCCAGGCCGGCCGCGTCCTCCAGATCCGGGACAAACTCTCCACGACCGGCGGCACCCTCAGCGACGACGACCTGAGGTTCCTCCGCGACCACCACACCGCCTTCGCAGCCGCCGACCGCCAGGCCATCGTCGACCGCGTCAAGCACCGCCTGAACACCGACGCCCGGCTGGCCCCCGGACACCCCCCGCTCCGGGTCGAGCCGGCCGGCCGCGGCCTGACCGTGACGGCCCGCTGGGCCTGGGCCGGCTACGGACTCGTCAGCTACTGCCTCGTCGCCGTCGACCGCGACCGCCACCTGGCCACTCCCGACCAGGCCGACCCCGACGACCTGGTCAAGTGCCAGCTCCCGGACCACACCCGGGAACAGGGCGGCAAGCGGCTGGCACCGCCCCGCGGCGCGAGCCAGGTATACGTTACCGTCTGGGCGGTGGTCGAACTCGGCTGGACGACGGTCCACGGACCGCCCCTCCACCTGGGACCCGCCGTCCTGCCCGCGTAACGCCCCGACGCCGCCACGGCCCCCGCACCGGTCCGTGGTCGGCCCCGCACCGGTCCGAGTCCCCGCACGGTCCGAATCCCCGCCCAGCAGGAGCTTCACGGTGGCAGCGACAGGACAGCCCCGACCCCCGGCGAGCGGAAACCAGTTCTACGTCACGCACTGTACGACCGCCGACAGCGTCCTCAACGCCCCGGGCTACAGCGTCCGGGCCGCGTCCGTGGTCGGCGACCCCGACACCCTTCGCCTGGCACTCGAATTCCCCCCCTACGAACTCCCCCTGGACATGTGGCGGGACAAGCCCCCGCGGGCCCTCACGCCCCGCCGGCTCGCCCGCGTCCGGCACCCGGTCAGCGGCATCTGGGCGGCCCACTCGGTTTACCTGGAGAAGGACACGATGAACCGTGACCGCTCCTGCTTCACGCACCTGATCCAGTTGCCGGCCACGGTCGGTGCCGCCGCCGTGCTGGAGTCGTGGGCGGCCGACGCCTGGGTCACCGACTACCCCCCCGGCGCGACCCGCACCCTGCCCCGCGCCACCCTGCCGGTCGGTACCGCCGTCTCCCCCGCCGCCCTGACCGCTTTCCTCACCGGCCCCGCCACCGGGCCGACCGACCTGTCGGTCGTCGTCTGCCCGCGCGACTACCGCAGCAGTGCCGAGGCCCGCCGCCGACTCGTCTGCCGCTTCCTCAAGGCCGTCGTCCTCCTCGCCGCCGCCCGCCAGGACCGGCACGCCCGCCGCGACCGACTCTTCGTCCACGCCGAACCCGGACTGGTCGCCATGCTCACCTACGCCGCCGTCCGCATCCTGCCCCCCTTCTTCACCGCCGACCTCACCTTCTCCACCTTCGAGCCGGCCCACCGCGGGCTTCGTGACTACCGGCTCGCCACCGTCATCGGAACCTACCTGGGCGGCAGCGGCAAGGGACTCGACCCCGAGCTGACCGGCCACCGCGGCTACGGCCTCGACACCTTCTACCCCGAGAAGTCGTCCCCGGAGCTGCGCGAGGGCACCGACCTGCCCCCGGGCATCGAGGAGCTCGTCGATCTGGCCGGTGCCGGCGAGTGGGACCTGCTCGCCGAGGTCCACCGCCTCTGTGCCGCCGAGGCGGACGGCGGCCTGAGCCTGGTCCGCGGCACGATCCCGCTGGCCCGGGCGGTCGACCGACTGAACCGCGGCGGGCTGACCAGCTACGACCTGATCACCCTCAAGAACGACCGCCGGGGCGGTGCCCTGCTCCTGGCCCGGGCCGATAAGGTCTGGGGCTACCTGCGCGAGGCGGTACTCACCGACCGGTCACTCCGGGCCACCTTCCGTGACTGGCTGGCCGACCCGGCACGGCTCTCCGAGTACCGCCGCCAGGCCACCGAGGCCCTCGCCCGCGGCGACCCGGCCACCTGGGACGCCTGCTGGGAACTCGTCCGCGACACCGCCGACCCCGCCGAAGTCAAAGCCCAAGTCGAGAAGGCCCTGAAGTCCCTGGACGAGAGCCAGGTGGCCCTGTCCCGGCCCGCCCGCGACCGGCTCCGCGCCGCCTGTGCCCAGGCCGGCGTCTGGCCCGACCACGACCTGCTGGTCCCCACCGACCCGGAGGAACTCGAGGCCCTGCTCGACCCGGCCCTCCCCCCGGACTGGCAGGGCTACACCTGCTTCGCCGTCCTCGGTCCCGAGGCCAAGAACTGGCTGCCCGACTCGACCCGCCCGCACCGGCCCGCCCTGCGCGAGCGGGTGCGTCGCCACCTGCTGGCCGCCCCCCCGGCGGTCCTGGCCGGCTACGCCCGGCAGGTCAAGCCGTTCGCCGCCAGCGAACCCGCCTTCCTCGCCGAGCTGTTCCGCCCCTTCCGCAGCGAGTGTGTCGAGTTCCTCGGCCGCCTCATCGACGCCGCCGCCGAGACGATCGAACCGTCCGACTGGTTCAACCTCCTCGACGAACTCGACGTCTACACCGCCCCGCACTGGCAGGGCTTCCTGCTCCGCGACGACCACCTCTGCAAGCTGCTGGCGGCCTTCAAGGCCGACCCCCTCGCCCCGCGGGTCTGGGACTGGGCCCTCGGCCAACTCACCCCGCAACTCTTCCAGGGGGACGATTGGGAACTCGGCATCTACCAGCAGCTCGACCGGGCCCGGGCCGCCCTGGGGGCCGGCGGCATCCGGCTCAAGGCCGTCATCGGCGACGACGGGCTGGCCAAGCTCAACGCCGCCGACACCGTCCTGGCCGTGATCGCTGACCCGGCCGCCACCCCGCTGCGACCCGGAGAACTCCTCGAAGCCTTCCAGCAGTTCCAACTAGACCCGACCGAGGGCTTGCGACTGCTCTACTTGCGGGGGCAGTTCGACCGCGTCGACCTCGTCCGCGAGCCGGCCCGCCTCGACCCGTTCCTGGCCGCCTTCGCCTCCTGCTTCCCGGTCACCAACGAGAGCACCGCCCGCACCGCCGTCACGCAGTGGCTGGCCATCTCCGAGGCGTGCCCGCAGCCGTTCCGGGCCGCCTTCCAGTACTACTTCGTGCGGCAGTGCGTCCCCGTCGAGTATCATCGACAGTTGCTCGAAGACGTGCGACGGTTCCCGTTCCTGCCCGAGGCCCAGGCCTGGATCCACCAGGGGTTGGCCCTGACCCTGACGCGGCGGGCCGGGACCGAAGCGTATGCCCCCGTGTTCGCCCCGACGGCCCCGGTGGCAGCGATCGGTCCGGTCACCCCGGCGGTTACGCCGCTGGTCCCGGTCGCCCCGGCGGTTACGCCGGCCGTCCCGGTCGTGGAAGACGACATCGACTTCGCCTCGTCGGCCACCCGCAAAGCCCGCCGGGACGGGCGGGGCCGTCGCAAGCCCGGCCGGCGGCGGGACTCCCAGGGCGGCTTCGGTGTCGTCGTCGTCGTCGTGCTGCTCGGTCTGGTCGTGCTGGCCGGCAGCGGCTGGGCGATCTGGAAGTTCTCCCGCCATGATAAAACGCCAGCGCTTCCGGACACGCCGCCGCCTGCCGAGAAGGTCGACGCCAAGGGCAAGGACGCCAAGGGCAAGGACGCCAAGGGCAAGGACGCCAAGACCAGGGACGCCCGGCCGAAGAACATAACGGGTGATTGATACGGCGGTCGTGACCGTCCGCGGGACGACCGGGAGGTGAGGCATGTCGCTACTGAAGGGCGGAATGACCGTACTGCTGCTGGCGGTCCCGTTCGCGGCCTATGCCGTCGTGCAGCTCCAGGCGGTGACGCGGTCGGACCTGTTCGCCGAAGCGCCGCCGGACGAGAAGGGGCTGCCGACGAAGGAGCAACTGGTCGCGACCCGGGTCAGGAGCGAGCAGTGGGCCGCCGCACTCCAGGAGGCGGCCACCGCCGTCTGGCAGTTCCGCCCGACGGTCCCGGAGGCGATCCGCGCGCCGACCGCCGACCCGACGGCCGACAAGGAAGTGCTGGCCCTGGTGAGGTTGGCCGCGGCTCGCTCGGCGAACCTGACCGACCTGGAGAAGTTCCTCTCCGGGGTCGAGCGGCCGGTGTACCTGGGGGCCTTGAAGGAGCGGTACGTCGAGTGGCAGGCGAGCCGGGCCGAACTGGTCCGCTCCGAGGAGGCGATCGACGCCTGGCTGAGGTCGCCGCTGCCCGGCCCGGTGGACGGTCCGGCGGCCGCGACCCAAGCCCTGAAAGGCTTCGCCGATCTGATCGCCGAGTACAAGCGGGGCTCGAAGTTCGCCGACGCCCGCAAGGCCGACGCCTGGCAGGTCGAGGCACGGGTGAAGGTGATGCGGGAACTGGCGGAGGCGGCGCAGAAGCCCTACGCGGCGGTGCTGGAACTGCCGCTGCCGCTGCCCGACCCCGCCAGCGACAAGCTCGTCGAGCGGGCCGTCGGGGCCCCGGCCGCCCTCCGCGACCAGGCCCGGGCCTTGCGCGACGACCTGGCCCGTGCCGAGGAGCGCCGCGCCCTCACCCCCCGCGTCGAGAAGCTGGCCAAGGAGATGCTGGCGGTCGCCGACGAGTGGGCCGCCCGCGACGAACTCCTGAAGCTCCTGGCCGACCGCGACCTGTTCACCGACCCGAACAAGGCGGCCGAGTGGGTCCCGCGCGTGCAGGCGCAACTGAACAAGACGCCGACCGACGCCGGCCGGGCCGTCATCCGCAGGAAGGTGCAGCAATTCTGCGACGCCTACATCCCCAAGGCGGTCCTGCTCGACGAGGCGGTGCTGATCCAGGGCAAGCCCGAGCCGCGGGCCGGCGTCATCATCGAGTACGACTCCGACGCCAAGGCCCAGCCCCTGACCGACCGGCTCGACAAGCTCAACGAGTTCAACTTCCTGACGGCCTACAAGAACTTCGACCGCATCGTCTGGGCCAACGGCAGCAAGTACACCGGGAACCGGTCCGCCCTCCAGCCGACCCCCCGAAGCCTCGTGGCCCGCGACTACACCCTGGCCCGTGCGACCGTCACGACCTGGTCGGCCGCTACCGTCAACCGGTTAAAAATCCAGTGCGAAGGTCCGGGCGACGCGGTACAACAACAGGAGCGCCGCAGCCACCTGGACGAACTGGTCGGGGCTGCCCCCGGGCAGACCGGCGGCAGCCCTTGGACGAAACAGAACACGAAGATCTGGACCCGTCTTTCGGCCCTGTCGGCCGCGACGGCCAAGCACCCGGCCCTGTTCGAGAACGAGCCCTAGCCCCGGGCCTCGCCGCCCCCCCGCGGCCGACCCCCGCCTGCCTCGGGGTCGTGTGGTTCCCGGTCGGCTGGCTGCCAACCCGGTGTCGCCGAGGCGGACATGAACCTCCCGACCGTGTGGAAGAAACCCCTGCTGTTCGGTTGCACCGGGGCCGTCGGTTGCCTCGCCGGCTGGCTGGTCGGGGAGGGCTTGCTCCTGGCCGCCCGGCTCGCCACCGGTCCCGCCGCCGCCCAGGCCCCCACCCTCATCTCCGGCCCGGTCCCCGTGCCGGACCAACCCCCGCCGCCCTCCCTGGAGTTCCAGGAACGGCTCGACCGCGAGCGGGCCAAGACCGGCGAGGTGCAACTGTCCCTCATCTGGTTCAACAAGAACGACCTCGACCTGCACTGCATCGACCCGGACGGCTTCCACATCTGCTTCGAGAGGCCCCGCTCGCCCAGCGGCGGCGAACTGGACGTCGACGCCAACGGCCCCGACGACCGCCGCAAGCCCCTCACCAGTGAGCCGGTCGAGAACATCTACTGGGACAAGGCCCCCCCGGGCAAGTACACGGTGTTCATCAACTACTACCGTCACCGCCCCGAGGAGCGGGCACCGAACGAGACCCGCTACAAGGTGAGCGTCCTGTACGGCGGCCGACGCGAGGAGTTCACCGGCACGATCACGAACAACGGCACCACCAACAACCCCCGCCCCATCCTGGAGTTCCAGCTCTACCCCCGGGTCGAGGTCTTCGCCCCGACGGTACTCGACCTGCCGGCCGCCGCCGCCGCCCGCCTGCCCGTCGTCCTCCGCCGCTCCTACTACCAGGGTGAGGTGAGGGTCCACGCCGAGAACCTGCCCAAGGGCGTGACCGCCGAACCGGTCGTCATCCCCGAAGGGAAGAGTACCGGCGAGATCACCCTGACAGCGTCCGAATCGGCCCCCGAGATCGAGAAGCCGATCAAGATCGTTGCCACCGGGGGCGGGCTGACCGGCTCGGCCGACGTCCGCCTCACCATTCCCACCCCGGCGGCGCGGTTCTCGGTCACGGCCGTCGTCCTCATCGCGGTGTGGACGGCCCTGCTGGCCATCGGACTGTCCCTGGCCTTGCTCGCCGGGCAGAACCGCTACCTCGGCCGCCCGCTGCTGGCCCGCGGCCGGCTCCCGCTCGGCGGCGTCGTCGCCGGGGCGGCCCTCGCCGGCGTCGTGTCCGGTGCCCTGGGCCAGTTCCTGTTTTCCCTGCTGCTCACGGCCGGCCTGGGTAACGTCGGCCTGGTGGTCGGCTGGGTCCTGTTGGGCGGCCTGCTCGGCTGGGGCGTGAGCTACTTCGTCCCCAACCTCGACGCCACGAGGGCGGCCCTGGCCGGACTGGCTGGGGGCTGTCTCGGGGGGGGGGCTTACCTGGTCGGCTCGGCACTGGCCGACCCGCTCGGACGGTGGGCTGCCGCGGCCGCACTCGGCTTCTGCATCGGCGTCATGGTCGCCGTCGTCGAGGCCGCCTTCCGCCGCGCCTGGCTCGAGGTCCGCTTCGGTTCCCGGGAGACGATCAGGGTCAACCTCGGCCCCGAGCCGGTCAAGGTCGGCGGGGATGCCCGGGCCTGCACCGTCTGGGCCCGTGGTGCTCCGCCGGTCGCCCTGCGGTTCTTCGTGCGTGACGGCCGGGTCGTCTGCGAGAACGTGCCGGAACGCCAGGAAACGCTGATCTGTGACGGCCAGACCCGGGTCGTCGGCAACGTGACCCTCACCGTCCGCACCGGTTCGCTTCCCGGGGTCACCCCGCCCCCTGCCGGGTCGCGGCCGCAACCCCCGTCGTCCGGGGACACGCCAAGCCCCCCGGCGGCGAGGCCGGCGACCGCTCCCCCCGCCGCCGTCCCGCCGCCCTCCTCAGTCCCGGACTGGTTCGACGACGGATCGCCGGTGCCGCCCGCCCCGCCGCCGTCCGCCCCGCCGCCGCCCGCCCGGCCGAAAGTGGCCTCGATTCTCGACGCGGACGACGAGCCGACGCCCCCACCGCCCTTGCCCTCGCCGCCGACCACCAAGGTGCTGGTGAGTGGGAAGCCGCCGGTATCCCCGGCCCCGAAGCCGCCGATTCCCTCGGCCCCGAAGCACTCGGGTGCGGTCGCTTCGGCCCCGCCGCCGCCCGCCCGGCCGCCGGTCGCTTCGGCCCCGCCGTCGGTCCCGACCGACGCGGCCCCGGAGACCCCGGTGCCTCCGGTGACGCCAGCGGCTTCCGCGGCCTCCGCGGCTTCCGCGGTTTCCGCGGCTTCAACGGCTTCCGCGGCCTCCACGGCCTCCGAAAAATGTCCGACCTGCGGGCGGAAGTCTCCCGGCCGCCCCGGTGCCCGCTACTGCATGATCTGTGACCGCACCTACTGACCGACGGCGGGACGAGTGACCGGACTACTGACCGACCGACGACCGACAGACCCCCTGAAAACCGTTCCTCACCCAGGAGGCTTGCCGTGCCCTACGACATGCAGATCGACCGTGCGAACCCCGGTTGCATCATCTTCGTCGTGGACCAGTCGAACTCGATGCTCGACGGCATCGCCGGGACCGCCCGGCCCAAGCTCGACACCGTGGCCACCGCCATCAACCGCTTCTTCGCCGAACTGATCACCAGTTGCGAGAAGGGCGAGGAGAAGCCCCGCAACTACTTCGACGTGGGCCTGATCGGTTACACGACCGACCCCAACGGCACGCCGATCATCAAGTCGCTGTTCCAGGGGGCACTGGAGGGCCGCGACCTGGTCTCCATCTCCGAGCTGTACGACAACCCGCTGGAGATCGAGCGGCGACAGAAGAAGGAATTCGTGGACGACGGGGCGGGCGGGTTGCAGGAAGTGGTGAAGGAGATCGCCTTCCCGGTGTGGTACCGGCCGCCCCCGGCCAGTGAGATGTTCGGCACGCCGATGTGTGGGGCCCTGGCCTACGTCGCCCAGGTCGCCCGCCGCTGGATCGAGTCGCACCCCGGCAGCTTCCCGCCGCTGGTCATCCACCTGACGGACGGCGAGCCGGTCGACGGCGACCCCCGCCCGTTCGCCGAGGAGCTGAAGAGCCTGGCGACTTCCGACGGCCAGTTGCTGCTGTTCAACTGCCACCTGTCCGGCCGTGACGCCCAGCCGGTGTTCCTGCCGGCCACCGACGAGCTGCTCCCCGACCAGTACGCCAAGGACCTCTTCACCATGTCCAGCCCGCTGCCGGACAAGCTCCGCCACATGGCCGAGGTGAAGGGGATCTCCGCGCCGCTGGGCTGCAAGGCGATGGCCTTCAACGCCGACGCCGTCAGCCTGCTCAAGCTGCTGAACGTGGGGACCCAGGTGGTGGCCACCGCCACGCTGCCCCCGCACCTGCGCTGACCTGCCGACCGGGGCCATCGAGATCGGACCGGACATGACCGACCCTTCTGCCGCCGAGCCGCCCGGCTGCCTCGTGATCCTGACCGCCCTGTCGGCG
>Ga0308417_1000895_pt1 | contig 20873 bp, 18 predicted proteins | sample HotsprSampleOS65_FD_203528 | JGI IMG/M metagenome (GOLD analysis project Ga0308417, IMG submission 203528) | Hot spring phototrophic mat microbial communities from Octopus Spring, Yellowstone National Park, Wyoming, United States - 20090730_OS65 ... | reverse complement strand
GTGGATGCCAACGGCAACACCGTGATCGAACCGATGTTCCGCCGGGGAGTTCCCGAGTTCATCGAGGAAATCCTCGCGGCAAACTTCGAGCACTACCTTCCCGCGCACGCGCCGGAGCGTGCGGCCGCCGCGCAGCAAATCCAAGCGCTGCAAGACCAAATCCGTAGGGCAATTCGTCCCATCTGCCGAGAACAAGTGGTTTCAGTCGGTGACAGAAAAGATGCGTAAGCCAATCATTGCAGCACTGTGCGCCACCGTTATGTGGGCGCAAAACCCAAATACCGCAGTCTACCCGAATGCGGTAGCGACCGACACCGACCTATTGGTAGGTGAGAATCTGGTTCAAAGCCCGCTGACCGCCAATATCACGGCTACCTCTACTACGCTACCGGTGGCGAACGCGGCTATCTTCCGCGTCCCTACGGCTGTGACCATTGACTCGGAAATCATCAAAATCTGCGCCAAGGACACGGCCGCAAATACCCTAACTGTGTGTTCCGGCGGGCGCGGTTTCGACCGCACTACTGCAGCGAGCCACACCAGCGGCACAATGGTTCGGGCTACTATCGCCGCTCACTACCACAACCAAGTGGCCGCAGAAATCAAGGCCATTGAGAACACGCTGGGGCCCAACCTCGGCAACGTGCGAACCACCATTAATGCTGTTGGCGGGGCCAGCAATCTGGACACAGTGGGGCGTGTGCCCTTCACCAGTGCCTCCGGCATCGTGAACAAAAGCACGCTGCATTTCAGTTCCAGTAACCAGCGTCTCGGTATAGGGGTAACGGCTCCCCATGAAAGGCTGGACGTTCTGGGCCGTCTGAAACTTCGCGACGACGACACTTTCACCGCGGGTATATTTTTTAACGACACAAACGGCAGTGGCGACGTGTTTGTGGGGAAAACTACCACTGCCGCCAACGGGCCGTTCGGTGTGTGGCATAGTGGCGCGTGGCGGCTTCGCATTCGGAGTGACGGTAATGTTGGCATTAACATAGGGGATCCCATCGCTAAGCTGCACGTTTCCGGATCAGTCAAGTTTGATACCGATTTCACGGGCCAAGGTGCCGGATTCGGCGGCGTGACGCAGACTTTCACGTGGCCGTCGCCCCGCGGCACCAATCTGTACTACGGCTACCGCTTTGACATTCAGGACAGCCTGCTCGATGGGTCAGCCGCAATCGCCGTGTACAACACGGGCACGGCGGACGGTATCTTCATCGAGGCGCGTGGGCATTCCACCGGCTCCACCAGTCCCACCGGGCTAGCCATAGCGATGAACAAGATCGGAACCAACCAGAACAACCCCAACTACTCCGGCTACGGCATTCAGGTTTGGGATTACACCAGCGCCGCCAATCCCGGCAGCCCCCTGCTCGTGCGCAACACGGTGGGGGGTACACGCCGCCTGGCACAGTTCCAGAACATCGGAAACGGCCCGGCAATCATCGAGCTGTTTTCTGGTAATACGGCGGATCAGGAGAGCATCCTACGGTTTCAAGACCGCGCGGGGGAGACGCGGTGGGACTTCGGAAAGAGTGCCTCCAACAACCTGATTTTCCGCACCGGCGGGGGAACCACTGTGGCCGAAATTCGTTCTGATCGCCTGCAGGCACCTGTGATTGACAGTGGCGGCACTGTCGTGCACGTGAAAGCCTACGGTGCCGTCGGCGATGGCATCGCGGACGATACGACAGCATGGCAGAATGCACTCAATGCCGTAGCGGGCACAGGAAGGACACTGGTATGCGGGCCCGGTACGTACAAGACCACCGCCAGTCTGTCCGTCAGTGCGGGCAACTTCACAATTCAGGGGCCATGCACGATTAAGCCCACCTTTTCGGGAACCAGCCAGTTCTCTGCTATTTCTTTTACCGGATCTGAAGTGGTCTCCACCACCGTCACGTCTGATGTCAATACGAACCGGGCAAACTCGGCAACCGATACGATCAGCGTTGCTTCAACATCCGGCTTCGCAGTGGATGACTACGTCTACCTACTCGGGTCGCAGACTACCGGCTCGGCTACCAGTTACTTCTCCCAAGTAGTGCGCGTGAAATCCGTAGGCGGGTCATCGTTGACGTTCTACACCCCCGTAGTGATTCCGATTCGAACATCGGACACGTCGTCTGTGACCAAAGTAAACCTGCTCTCCAACATTACTCTGCGTGATTTGACGTTCGACGGGGAGAATGTCACAGCGCCTAACGCAGATGGGGTGGCGATCCGGGCCAGCTATTACAGAGACAGCGTGTTTGAAAACCTGACGTTCCTTAACTGGAAACACGGTGGTGGGTCCAACTCTTCGGCCGCAATCGTAACGTGGGTTGGCCTGAACAACCGCCACCGGAACATTTCCATCCGGGATTCCGGTTCTGGGAACACGTCCGACTATAACATCACTAATGAGACTGCCTTAATGACGACTAACCTCAGTTCGATTGAGGCAACCGGCGCTGGCCCTCGATGGATGCGCTGCACGCATTGTATCGTTGACGGAGTGACGGTGCTGTCCGCAGGTCAGAAGATAGCCACAGGCCGCGGGCTGAGAGCTCACGGCACAGTGTGGTCCCATTTCTCCAATCTGTACGTAGCGCGCTCAAAGCGCACAGGCCTCTCCATCTTGGGTGGCACTTACCGTACCGTGTTTTCCAACATAAATACTGTGCAAAACGAGAACGAGGGAGTTTGGTTCCCGCAACAAGACGACTGCATTTACAACACACTGTTGGGAATCAATTCTATTGGCAATGCGACGGCTGACCTTACCTTTGGTACAGGTAACAGGCTCAACGCCGCGCTGGTTTTACAAATTGGAACGATTACCTCGAATGAAACCAATTTCGTAGCACAGATGCGTGATGGGGGGTGGCAGGCGATAAACTTCGGGACGAAGCCTACGTGCTCGGCGTCTGTGCGAGGAATGACGTGGTTCACCCGAGGGGGAACAGGCGCCAAAGATGCCTATGAAGTGTGTGCAAAAGACTCCTCGGACGTCTATGCCTGGCGAACAATCTACTAGGGAGGTTACATGCCTTTAACCAACGCCTATCGCGATTATGTTGCCTCTGACACGGTGGGGGATGCAACGCCCCGCTTTGACTCGTCCAATGCCTACATCGGCGTGGGCAACGGCACCGCTGCATTCAGCCCCACCCAGACAGACCTGCAGGGAACGAGCAAGTTCCGCAAGGCAATGGACCCGGGTTATCCCACTGTCACTGGCAACGTAATAACGTTCAGGGCCACGTTCAACCACTCCGAAGCCAATTTTGCGTGGAACGAGTGGGGTGTATTCAACGCCGCCACCGGCGGCACGATGTTGAACCGCAAAGTGGCCTCGCTGGGAACAAAGGACAATACCCAAACTTGGGTACTGACGGTGCAGATCACCCTAAACGTGTAAAATGCCCGATGAGCTGTTCGGCTCCGGCCTATTCGGTGAAACCCTGTTTGGCGGAAAGCCGGGGTCCCAGGTATCCGACTCAGACAGTGGTACCTTATCTGCGGTTGAGGCCCAATCGCTTGAAGTTCAGCGTGCTGTCAACGAAGCTGATGCAGGCACGCTGGAGGGCGCCGAACAGCTTACACTGGCCCGTGATCCTGCCGACGCCGGAACGCTGCTTTCCGACGAGACCGAGGTTATTGTATTTGAGCGGGTACAAGTTGACGTCGGAACCGTTTCTGCCGACGAGGCCCAATCGCTTGAAGTTCAGCATGCCATCGACGACACCGACGCAGGCACGCTACTTTCCAGCGAGGCCGAGTCCGCTGTATCTGAGCAGGCACAGGCTGATGCCGGAACCGTTTCTGCCGACGAGGCCCAATCGCTTGAAGTTCAGCGTGCTGTCAACGAAGCTGATGCAGGCACGCTGGAGGGCGCCGAACAGCTTACACTGGCCCGTGATCCTGCCGACGCCGGAACGCTGCTTTCCGACGAGACCGAGGTTATTGTATTTGAGCGGGTACAAGTTGACGTCGGAACCGTTTCTGCCGCCGAATCTCTCGCGGTGGCGCGCGCGTTGGCTGATGCGGGCACTTTCTCCGTAGAGGATACGGCCAATCGCTCATTACTAATCTTTGTCAATGCGGCGGACACGGGATTGCTTGCTGACACTGAATCTCAAAGCACTGGCAAATTTGCCCTCAAATCTCCAACGGCTTTGCGAGTTACCAACTATCTCAGGAGAACTGTATGACCGTTCGCTTTGCCACGGATGAGGAGCGCGCACAGCTCGCCGCCACCTCGGACTTGACCCCCAACAGCATCGTTCTGGCGTGGGACCCACCGGGCGGCGGCCCCCCGGTGTTCGCCGTCGTACGCACGGTGGTGGAGGTCGATCCGTGGCATTTCAACGGCCATCACCCGCGCACAATGTGGCTGGCCCAGCTGGCCATCGAGAACTTTCTAAAAGGAAGCGGGGTGGCCGAATATTACCACCGCGTGAAAACCTCCGACGAGGCATTCATCAACGTCCTTCAGAAGATGGGAGCGGAGAACACCTCGGAGGCACCGGAATTCCGCTTCAAGCGGAGGCTCTAATGTCCACCAAAAAGGTCACAACGGAACAAAGGGACATCACCCAAAGCGACCTGGCCCGAGAACTGGCGCTAAACCAACAGCGCCTGGCTTTCGACCCAATGTCGCTGGCCACCTATCAGTCCCTGCTTCCGGCGGGCACAGCGGTATTGCAACAGTATCTGACCGACCCCGTGCGCGCCGCCTACACAATGCTGGGTGTGGGGCAGGCCCACCGCATGCTGGGGCAAATGGGTGCAACGCAGGCCGCCGCAGCTATGCAGAACCTGCGCCAGATGGGCATGGCCGGACACGTGTTGCAGCCTATGGTGGCTCAGCAACTCACCAACATCGCCCTACAAACCCAATCTCAGAAGGCGCAAGCCCTGCTGGACGCCTTGCAGCAGGCCGCCGCCTTGCAACGTGCCGCGGCCGGAGCCGCCATGGCCTACACGCCGTTGCAGATTGGGCAAGACGCACTCAGCACTGCGCTGCGCGAAGCCCAGATGCAACAGCGTATGGCGGGTAGAACCGAGGAGAAGACCAGCGGCCTCGGCACGTGGTTACCGTATGTGCTCGGCCCAGGACTATCCTTTGGCCTCGGTGTATTAGGAATGCCGCAAAGCATCGCTGGTAGCATCTTTGGTCAAACCGGCCAGGGCTGGTACGGAATGGGGCAGTGGGTGAGAAACCGCGGCGGTAGCGGTAGAGGACAATCCGGTGACTAGGTATACCACCGTAACTTATGGGAGGGCCTATGGAAAACCTGTGGAAGATCGCCCAGACTACGGGTATATTGGTAGCCGCAATAGCTCTCTTGGCTCAAGGCATTGTCGGCTACGGGCGTCTGACAGAGCGTGTGGATCGTATTGACCACCAGTTAGACAATATCATTCACAGGCTGGAACGCATCGAACAACTGCAAATGAACTCGAAGTAACATGCCGTTCATTACTCCACCCTTTCCCCCCGTTTCCGCCGGATTCGCACCGTTCATCGAAACACCGCGTGAATCGGAAGTGTCTTCCGGTCCCGATGTGTCTCAGCAGCCGCCCGAACACCAATCGCCTATCCCCCCACCGCTCTCCCCGGCCGAGATTCCGCCCGAATACCGACGGCAGGCCGCGGGCCTTGGCCAAACCGGCAAAGACATCGTGCCGGTGGGGCTGAGTGAGCTTTTACCCGAGGGCGCAAAAAGCAAACTGCCGCACTGGGCTCAAACCGGGCTGGGCATGATGCTGGACACGCTGCGACGCATGGCGCCGCCCCCACTGGTCTCCGGCCCGGGATTTGCAATCTCCAACCTTGCACAGGCGCTGGCCGGGGGACTGGAGGCCCCATATCAACGCGGCATCGAACTGGCCAAAGCCTCTGAAGAGCTCGCCAAGCAAACTGCCGAGCGGCAACTGGAGCAGCAGAAGCTAGCTACCACCGCCCTGTACCCCCCTTACAGCATGCTCCTGAAGCGTGCTGAGCTCTTCAAGCCCGACATTTACCAAGGCCCGTACGGGGCATGGGCCGTAACGCCTGAGGGCGAACGGTCCTTAACCGCTCCAATCTATCAAGCCATCGGTGCAACCTTTGACTCCGCCAAAGACTCTCTGGCCAAACTGCTCAACAGCAAAGACCTACCGGAGGAGTTTCGCACGGCGCTGAAAGGTGGTATGGACATGTTTGCGGCGGCCCTCCAATCGGGTGCGCCCCCCGCACAGCTGTGGCAAATGTTGGAGCGCCTATCGAACTATATGGAGCGAGCTCCGTATTTAGGGCTTTCTCTTGACCGCTTTAATCTGGATAAACTCCGAGCCAGCATATACGAAGCGCGCACGCTTCTGGGTATGTCGACGTTCAAACAGGGACAAATGTCTCTGCTGGCTTCGCACGAAGTCACCAATCTAATTAATTCCCTCGCCACGATTCTGGACAACCCGAATCTGTACAGCAAACTGAAATCAATTCAACAATCTCCGGAACTGCAGGCCGAAATCATGAAAGCCGGAGAGGAAGTGGCGCGCACAATGGACAAACCGGGCCAGTTCTCAACGTACCTTGGACGACTGTGGCAACGCCTAACGATGGATCCTAAAATCAACCTACAACTCGCCAAAGGACTCTTTACTTCTCCGGAAATGGCCAATTACTATCTAACCTTGTCGCAAGTTGCAGCGTGGCTCTCCTTCCTCCACACGCAGGGGAAAGGTTCAGTGGAGCTGACCCTTGGATACAGCGATTTCCTTAAATTGTTCTTTGGTCCGGAGTCCGCACGCGGCATGCTCGCCGCACTGGGGCGTTACGCCCTGCAACTGCATGGAGCTTGGTCCGCACTCACTCAAAGCGTCATTGGCGCCACCTCCAAAGCCAATACAGCCATTGGAGAAGGGCTATACCAGATGTCGGCCCCGCTTCTGACAATGCCGCGGTTGGATCCCGGCGTCGCCGCCCTTGTGCAAGTCGAGCAGGAAGCGAAAAAACCCGGCGTGGAACTTGAAACGCACGCTCTGCCCACACAAGCACCGCCATCCGCCGGGGCTCAGCCGCACGGCGGCAAGACAATCAAATGGTTCACCGTCCGGCCGAGTGAAGTCAAACCCGGCCAAACCAGATAAACGATGCCAAACTTAACGCCCAATCCGGTAAAGCCGCTGGATGATTTCCTGCAACACGCGGAGCCCGACGCGCGCCCAATAATGGAACACATGTTCCAACCCTACCGGGAGGCGCTTCTCAAAGGCGTGGCGCCCCAGGAAGCCCTAAAACTACTCCATCGCGCGGAGGGTATTACTGACGAACAATTCATCGCCGCGGCGCTAAGCGGCAGGCTGCCACCCGGGTACGTTCACCCGGAGGTCTACGACGAGTTCGCGAAATTCATAGCCGACCAAGGCGTGCAGGCCGGTGGCGGCCCGCTGCCCCGGCAAGTCAGCGCAGACACAGGCGTGCGTGAGGGCATCGGCCCGTTTTTCCGTGGTGTGATCGAGCCGTTCAAGGGGCTGTACACCCTGCCAGAAGCCCTCGTCCAGGCGGGACTTGAAGACCCGGCGTATGGACTGATGAAAACGCTGGGATCTATCATCATTTCACCGATAACGCACGGTGCCTCTGAGTTACGCGAAGGTATCCGCAACATCCAACAAGGCGACGTCGGACAGGGCCTCGCCCGAGCCTTACTGGGAGCCACCCAAGCTGTGTCATTGCCTGCCATGTTCGTTTCTCCGCTAGCGGCGGGAACGGCCATGGCGACCTCCGCCGCGGGATTGCACGGGCTGCAGAAATACCGCGAAACGGGCGAGTTTCCGGTGTCCTCCACCTTGGGGGAAGCAACGGGCGGGACGCTCATGGCCGCGCTGGGCGGAGGGCGCGGCACACCGACCAACATCGCGCAAGAAGTGGCCGAAGCCGCATCGGCTGTCCCCCGCGTGATCACACGGGGGTTCGGAATTCGCGCACCATTCGGCGAGGGCTTTCGCGCGGGGGTGTTGCGGGAAACGGTTCTGTCACCGGCCGAAACCACATACGGCATGCTGCAAAAAGCGCAACTTAGCCGCGGTTTGTGGCCGAAAGCCGAAGCCCTGGATCCATACCGGGGACAGGTCACCGCAATGGGGCACCTGTCACAGATGCTCTCCGGTGCCAGACGGTTCGCAGGCGAAATACCGGGTGCAACGGGAAGGCGGATCGGAAAAGTCGAGTTTCTCGAAATGCGAGACCCATACACGGGGTCTCAATACCTTGTCAATACGAGGACTGGGGAGGTCCTCGACACTTTTCCGCAAGACGTAACCAAGATTAGGCCAGCGCACGGGCCGTTCCAGAAACCATTGCGTGACGCCGAAGAACTGGCCGCAGTGGCACGCGGGGTGAAAGATATTCTGTGGAAGCGCTACGAGAAGATGTTCTTGGAGCCGTTTGGGAACGAGAAACTCACCAAGGCCGATTTCGATTCACTCCGAGCGAACCTTCGTGCGCGCACTGACATACTGAAGAAGGAAGATCTTGCGGCGCTTCAACGAACATACAACGCGAAAGAACTGCCATTTACGACCGTCCGAGAGGCACAGCAACGTTTGCAGGTGCTGAATGCCGAACTGGAACGATACTACCAAGCAACGCGTGAAAAGCCCGCCGTAACCAGCAAGATGCAGATTGACACGCGGGCGCTGCAGGCGGAAGCGGATGCAATTCGTGATCTGCTCAGCCGCAAAGCGCAAGAACTGATTCAGCGGCACCCAGACAGGGCGCTGGCTGTGTTGTCTTCGGAAGCACGCGAAGCGCTGCCTGACATTGCAACATTGGCGGACTACGTCAGTAACCTGCCAAAGAGTTATGGGGACGCCAAACTGCTTGCCTCCAATCTTGCAGGCCGGTACCGCCTCGGGTGGGAAGGCATTCCGCCGGGGGAAGAGACCGAACTGGCGCAGCGCTTCCGCATCGGCGTAGGGGGAATGGGACCGGATATTCACACGTACGCACCGATACCGCGTGAAGTTCGGAAGTTATCCCGAATCTCTCCCAGAGACATGTCCGCCAGAACGGCCGGAAAGATGCTGATCTCTCTTCCGGAGCTCGCTGAAGAAGTCGCGTTCCAAGTGCCGGTTCCGTCCCCCGGCGGGCCGGTCGGACGCGCCGCCGGGCGCGTAGCAGCCCGTGGCGTCCTGAGTTTCCCCGCACAGGCAGGACGATACCAGATTGAGAAGAAGCAGAAGGAGCAGTAATGCCGAACCCCTCCCTGCTCGACGCACTTTCCCAAACGCAACCGCCACAGGCACCGCCAGCGGCGGCCGCCGCCACGGACGCCGCCACGCCGCCACCTGCGCCGCCCAGCGTGCCGGAACACCAACTGCGTGCACCGCTTACGCGGGGGGAGTTCTTTGCCGGCACGCCGCACCCGTTCCTCGCCAAACTGGCCGACATCTCCACCGGGCCGGGAGCACAGTTCCTGCTTTCCACGGCGGGCGCAGTCTTGGGCAGCGCGATCAACCCGCTGTTGGGCGCGGGACTGGCGGCCGCGGGAGTAGCGGTCCCTCCCGCCATGCGGATGCTCCTTGCGAACCGGGGTCTCATCCCACCACCGGCCCCCGGAGAGACAGAACCGGAAATCACGCCGCGGGGAATCGCCCAAGAGGCCATGGTTGCCGGTATGTTGGGCGGAATTCCGGTCGGACACGCCAAGACCGCGCAACTGATGGAAGCCTTTGACCGCACCGCGGCCTCCATCGCAAAGAAACCGTTGAGCCAGCTGCTACGCCCTAAAAAGGCCGCCACCGCCGCCGCCAGTGAACTCGACGAGGAACTCGTCAAGCAAGAGCTTCCCATTGCCGTCTTTGAGAGGCAGGTACCCACCAAGAAAGGAATCCGTAAAGAGGCACAGGCCTGGCTGTTGGAAGACGGGAAACTGCCGCCGGGGGCACCGGACGAATTCGTCACCCGCCCGCGAACCCACAAACTGTCCTTTGCCGCCATTCCGCGCCACCGCGTGTACTTCACCAACCGCGAAGAATTACAGAGCCTCGATGCAAAGGGGGTGGAATCGTGGCTGACCAAATTGAAGAGCGAAGGATATTTGGCGGTGGCACACCCGGAGGGAAAAGTCAGCTTGCTGTCGAGCGACATTCCGCTGATCAATCTCACCACAGCGGAAGGCCTCGAGAAGTACATCCGTAGCGGTCGCCCGTGGCAGATCGTAACGTGGGCAAACCCGGGCGGGGTGCTCACCGACGACGCCAATACATACCGCATGTGGAGCCTGCGTGCTCGGTTGCACAGAGACCGATACCTTCCGATTGAAGTACGCGGCGAGGCGCCAACGCCCGAAGACCGCGGGCCAGCGTTTTTCATACCGTGGATGAGCACCGCGGAGGGGCGGCGGTTGGCAGCACGCGGGGGGCAGAACTGGCACCTCGCTTACGATTCCGCCTGGCAAGATCTTCGATCTGTCGTAGACCCCGACACGGGGTTGCCGGGGGTCAAATCCGCCAACGTGTATCCCCGATACGGGGCCTATGGAGCGGAAGCCGAGAGCGAGGCCTATAAAACCGTGTTTCAGGTCCGGGATAAAGACGGGTCCATCAAACGGTTTCCCATCAACTTGTACATCGACTTTGGATCTGTGCTAGACTTTGTTGAACCTGAAACACGGCGTGCACTCAGCCGTAAGCACATCTTAGCCGTAGACCGCTTCTTCCAGAACATTCTGAAGGCTTCCCCGACCGAAGAGTCGCGCCTGGTCACGCCGGAGGAAATCATAGCTGTCGGCGCGGCAGGCGGCGCCGCTCCGTGGTACCACGAGAGCCGGGCCGTGTTGGAACCGCTGCTGGGTAAGGAGGACTACCGGCGGTGGGCCGCGATGCACGCTGCGTTATCGCCTCGGATGACGGTTCCCACCGCCATGGCTGTGGCCTTCGACCTACTGACTGAGTACTCGCGAAACCGCCGCACGATGCCCGTGCTGGATGCGCTGCGCTTTGCCATTTCAGAGGTGATGGGGAAGCCGGGGCAAACCGGCATGACCACACACGTGCCCAACCTGGTGCGTGGCATGCTGGAGCTGGAGGAACAACTGCAGAAGTCAGAACTGGTTGCACGCCTCTGGTTCTCGGGCAACAAGGTCCGAGACTTCTACCCATCGCTGCTGGCCGAAGGACCCGGGGCCATTGACACCCTTATGGAGAAGGCCCTCTTCCTGTCGCCGGAACTGTTGCAGCAACAGCCACTCGCGCAAATGGCAGTCAGCGTCGGCGGCGTTGAACTCACAACGCCGGGGTACATTGCAGCACGAGGTGTAGTGGCTGAGGCCGCACAGAAAGTTCGAGACCTCGACGTTATGAAGGAAGCGGCCAGGCAAATGTTGACGCGACACAGCGATGCATTTAAGAGCGAATATTTGAAGGGTCTGGAGCAGTTGCTTCAATCCGCCGTAACGCGTGCACCGGAACACGGGCTGACTCCGATGGAGGGACAAGCGGCTATTTGGGCCGTCTTCCGGCTGATCAACGAGCTCGGAGTAGTCCACATGGCCAAGACGATCAAAGCGGCGGAGGCCGCAGGAAAGCGGCTGACCAAACAGCAGTTCAAGGAACTTATCCCCACCGCCATCACGGACAACGTGTTGGAGGAAATGCAGAAACCGGGGGTATTCAAAGACGTATATTCCGACGTTGTCACATTGATTACAAAGGACCGAAATGTTCGAGAAGCCTTCCAACGTTTCCTTAAATCCGAGCGCGCTTCAACTAAGGAGCAGCTTGTATCGGCTATTGAACGAGCAAGTCAAATCGTCGAAGATCGCGTCGCGGCGTCGCGAATCCCTACGGAACTTCTTACTCCAGGTTTTCGACGATATGTTACCAACCTTTTGGAGCGCGCTGCAGAAAGCGGAGAATTCACCGTCTCCAAAAACATTGGGGCTCGCCAGACCGTCCGTAGTTTCCTCCAACGTAAAAGCCCAGCAACCCAGGGTACCTAGCAAACCCGCCAAGCTATGACGCTCGGACAGATGCTCACGCGGTATTACTTCGAACGCGTGCGTCTGCGCCGCAAACGCTACCGCAGACATTGGGATAGGGTGTTGCGGTGGGTGTGGCAGGCGCAGGCGGAGAACATCAAGCTAGGAGAAATGACCGCCGTGGACCTGCACGAGGTGCTGCTGTCCGTGCGGCAGGGATGCGGAGACCGCTTTGCGGTCTGGCGCACGATCAACTACATCCGCATGGCGTGGCGCTGGGCGCAGCAGGAGGGGCTCACCGACTTGCCTTTCCCCGGCGAAGCGTTCTACGCCCGGATACGCGGGATGATTCGTCGCGGTGAGGCAACATACGGGCTGGAGCGGTTGTTTCCGCCGCGTGGACCGGCGCTCGATCCGAAACAAGTTTCGAAGGAGACGCCGGTTTGGAAAGGTGTATCTTGGCTGGCAAGATCCCTTTCTCTTCAGCCCACATTATCGCAAAAAGTCCAAACGCGGCGTGTGCGAGATGGTCTTCGCCCGGCTCTCCTAAGTCCAGTCCCTGTGCCCAAGCAAAGATATGCTCCACCACGTGATTGAAGGCGTCCGTGAAGAACTCCGCATTGCCCTGCTTCCAGTTCTCATACGTCAGGGGCAATGAAGTTTCTCGGCTGTATTTGTATGCGCCCTCCTCGTAGGTCCGTGCGAGGCGACGCAACGCCTCCAGCGGGATGTGGTGGTAGAACGGCTTGGTTTCACGCCGCCTTGCCCCGCCCATAACTCTTTCCGCCATAGAGCACCCTCCCCTTCGTCACATACAACGGAATGACCTGAAATGAACCACTCCGCACAACCTCAACCAGCACAAACCCGTTGATCCACCCTGTGGGCGCGCCACCCAAGTAACGGGGAAACAAATTCGACGCCACGGGCGCAACCCAGCCGCCCCACCGATCCGTCGGTCGGGCGGCTGTTTTTGTGTAGTGCTGCGGCACGTGGTGATGCCCCATCAACACATTCTCGCAGAACAGCTCTACGGCCCGCGCCGCCACGTAGCGTCCGCCTCGGATCACGTCGCCATGGATGACATGCAGCTTCCCAATCTTGTAACTGCCGCCCTGTGGAACTACGGTCCAGCCACGCTCACGCAGCCGCAACAGACGCGTGTGGTCCAGCATATTCTGCAAGCCCGGCATGGTTTCGACCACATCGCGCTCGAAGCGCTCATGATTGCCGACCAACCACACGCGGGTGACCCCGGGAGGCAGCAACGCCTCCAGCGGCGTCAGGATGTGCCGGTCGAACCCGGACAGGTCACGCTCGTAGCCACCGGGCGTTTGGTACAGCGGCTTGCCTGCATTGTGGTGGCTGATCGAATCGAAGTGGAACTGGTCCCCGCCAAACACGAAGCCCGCCAGCCGGTCAGACTGGTCGGCCAGTATGGCCCGGACCGCGTCCCACGTGGGGCGATGATATTCGGGGTAGTGTAGGTCGAACACCACCACCCACAAGCTTACGTCAGAAGCACTGACCTGATCGCTCTTACGTCCTTGCATAATTCCATCCACACCCAGGCGTGCCGCGCGCGGAATGCCGCATCGTGCTTCCCGTTACCGGCGTTCGCGTCAAACTCCTCGACGTGAATCAGCTCGTGAACTAGCACGAGGCGAATTACTTCCCCGAATCGCGCGGCACTGCGCGAAATCTCGATAACCCTCTCTATGGGGTAATACTGTCCGTCCAAGTAAGATGGCAACCGCTTCAGCACCACAAACACGTCTTTGTCAATCTGAAGCAGCGGCATAACATACTTGTTCGCCCAACGGGCTGCGCCGCGCAAGCGGGCGGCAACCTGAGGCGATTCCCCTTCCGTGATGGGAATGATCTTGGGCATCAGTCCCCCCAACTCGTACGCAAGATCGTAGCATCCACCGGCAGCACGAGGCCGTCGAGTGCAGCGCGCGGCTGCTCGGCCACGTGAACAATACGCGCCAGCACGCGGTCTGCCATCTCCGCGGGGCACTCGAACAGTAAGCTGTCGTGGACCTGCACCACAAGCTTGACTTCGGGCGGTAGCGGCTCGATATCGTCTCCCCAGCGGGCGCGGGCCTCCGCCTCCGTCACCGGTGTGCGGTTCCACAGCAGGCGAATCATGGTTTCGAAGCACACGTCTGCACCGGTGCTTTGCGGCAGAAAGGCGCACGCCTGCGTGGCCAGCGAGTCCGTCCAGAACCAACGGCGACGGCCATACGGCGTCTCCAGCCAACCCCGAGAGCGTGCCTTGTCCACCGTATCGCTTTGCCAAATGAACGTCTTGGGGAGCACGCGGCGCACTGTGTCGAGGATCCGCTTGACTTCCGCGTAGGGAATACCGTGCGTGGCCGATATCTTGCGTGCGCCCATAAGATAGTTGGTCCCGTGCACCACAATCTTCGCCTTGGCGTACGGTGAGTCACGGTGTTTGTCCTTCTGCACTAGCTCATACGGAATGCCGAACACCAGCGAGGCCATCCACCGGTGTTCGTTGAAGTTCGGGTCCTCCATACGCTTTAGGCGGTCGAAGTCCTTGGCGAACCACGCGGTCAGGCGGTTCTCCAGAGAGCGGAAATCCACCTCGATAAACACGTGGCCGGGGCGGGGTACGTACATCTTACGCACCACGGCGGGAATATTCTGCAGGTTGGGATCCGAACTGGACAGGCGACCGGTGGCTGTGCCATGCACGTGAAATCGCGGATGCTGCCACCCGAGGCGGTCCTGCTGCAGGAAGGTGGCTAACTGCTGCTCGATGGACCGGAGCTCGGACAGTACCTCCAGCACGCGGCGCTGCTCGTCGTTTTTTGCGTGCGCCTGTAAGCGCGTAATGGCGGTCTTGTCCACGGTCACGCGCCCGGTGGCGAGGCTGTGTTGCTGTGGCAGCCCCAGATCCTCGTACAGGTATTTGGACAGCAGCTTGGCGCTGCGGTACGGAACCACACGCTCGGAGACTGGCTCCAAGCGGTAGCGCCCATTCTCTTTCACGCGGCGGCGCCGCTGCTTCAGGTACGGGCGCAGCTTCTCCGGTAGCTGGGCGGCCAGCTCGTCCCGGCGTACCTCCAAATGGCGGCGCACCACATCGGCCCGCCGGGGGTCGGCATAAATCCCGTGCTCTGACATCTGCTGGCACAGAAAGGCTAACGGCACCGAAACCTCGCGGTACACGCGGAGCAACTGGCCGGTGTCACGCAGCTCGGCGTACAGCACTGTGTACAGCGCGTGCGTACGCGCGGCGTCCGCGGCGCAGTAGGTCTCGATGTCGGCCTCCATAGTGTGCTTCCATGGCGTTGTTACGAGGTAGGAGGACACACAGAAGGCCAGATCGTGGGGCAGATCCGGGTTGCGCAGGTGGTGCATCAACATTGTGTCCCAGAACTCGTACTGCCGCATGTCGAGGCCGAACTCGCGTTGCAGCAGCGGCCAGTCGAAGCCCAGCAGGTTGTGACCGATGAGCACGCGGGCGTTTCGTAGGGCCTCGCGGATGATGGGCACGAATTGGGGGGTGTACGGCAGCACCACCGCATCGCCGGGCGCGGGAGACAGCCCCACATGCGTGATAGCCCCCGCTGAGTCGGTCTCGACGTCCACGCACAGCACCGTGGCATCCTTGAGAAGACCGCGCGCCTGTACGGGCGTCGGTTTGGTCACGCGGCGCTCGCGCAGGGCCGGTTCACGCGCCTTGCGCAGGTCATTCACGAACACCGGCACCTGTGTTTGATCGCGCATAACGGCCGCGGGATGAAGCAGGGCCGCCACACGCGTGCCGGGCTGTTGCCGGCAATCGAAGATGAAGCCGCGGGCCTCGGTAATGCCGAGCGTGGAATCGGTCAGCACGTGGAAGGCATGGTTGCCCAGCGCGTAGATGATGTCCCACTTCCGCGCCATCAGCACGGGCTTGAGATGGGCCTGTATGCAGTGCTGCACGGCGCGGTGGCGTTGGTCCTCCGGCAGGTAGCGGGCCGCGGGATCCAGCGGGAACACGTTGTTGGGCGGCCGACACTGGATCACGTTCACGAAGGTCACCTCGGCCTCCGTGATTCCCGCTTTGGCCAGCAGCCCGCCGCCGCGCTTGCCTCCGGCCAAATGTGGACCCCGCAACCAGATTCCGGCTGCCCCAACGAAGGGCTCGCCCCGCGCGGCCTCTTCCGCGCCGGGCGCTTCCCCGACACACAACAGGTTGCCGGGGCCCCACTTCGGGGCGACCAGTTCGTTGTGTGGGAAGGCCACCTGAAACGGGCAGCCGTTGCACGCTTTGCAATCTTTGACTTTCATGGCCGTGTCCTTACGTTGTAAACGGCGACGCCGATATGCGCGCCGGTGGAGACCAGGTTGGTGATGGCGGCGTTGCGCCAAGCCTTGTCATCCGGGTTGCGGCGGCGCAGACGGTGCCATTGCCACAACAGCGACCCCGCCGTGATACCGGCGGAGATTGCCGCTTGACGGGCGCCGTAGGTGCCTCGTCCTAACAGGGGGTTCAGCTCGCGGCCGCCCAGAGACGTGCTGATGTCTGCGGCCACAGACCAAGACAGGGGCAGTAACGTATCCTTCCACACGCGCTTCCAGTCACGCGCTTGGAGGAGGGTAGGCAGAAGCATGAGAATCAGCAGTCGTTTCATGTTCACCTCCAGTGAGGGTGGGGGCGGGCGAGGAGGGGACCCGCCCCCGGCGGGCGCGGGATTACGTTGCGCGTGCGTCTTCGCGGTAGCGGCGGTAGCCGAACGCCGAGACCTCGTCCCGCTTACGGCCATCGAACTCACGATGTTGAATCGTGATGCGAACGATGGGCCGCGCTTCGTTCACGCGGTTGAAGAACTCCGCCATCGGCTCGTCCGGCGCCGGGTACATCCCGATGGCGTCCAGCAGCCGGTTGAAGGCGATTTGGCCCCACTTGCTGTTGGACGGCGGGATGCTGCCAGACCGGACCACATCCACATACGGCTCGTCCAGGATGCGAAACTTCAGCAACATCCGGTCCGACTGGGGATTCACGCTGATAGAAAACAGCTCAGCGTTGTACTCCCCCGGCGGAAGCAACTCCGCCTCCCGCGAAGCGTTCAACTGATCGACGGTAACGTCATACCAGCTCACTTCTGGTCACCTCCTTCATCCACTTTGTAATAACGACGCAAAGCGTCGTAAACCCGCTTCCACGTTAGTAAGTGGTTCTGTGACAACTTACTAAGTACTTGTAACTCGAAGTCCCGCTCGGCCGGGTCCTCGCCCCAGTTGTCGTTGTAAATCAAGCGGGTTCCCAGCTTTGCATCATAGATGATTTGGGCTTCGTAGTTACTAAAATCCCAGTCCGCTTCGACGTATGGAAACATATAGCCCAGCTCCCCGGTGTCCTTTCGGCGGTAAATCACAAGGGAGTTAAACCGGGGATTCAGGTGGGAAAACTTGGGGAAGAGCGTGTATTTCATTTCGTCCCTCCGACCTCACTAAGCCGTTGATAAATCGATTGAAAGCTGCCGGGGCTGGCGTCGTCCGTCCACTCCAACTCCGGATGGAGCCCATCCTTAACCCGCGTCTTGGCCACAATGATGCCCCGCGGGGCCGTGATCAGCGTGCGAACGAAGGTTGACTTACCGTTCACGATCTTCCGGCGGCTCTCCAGCAGAAACACGTGGTCCACCATGCCGGGCACGGCCTCGAACGCTGCGCCGGGAAGCATGGGGCCGATCAGCTCGGGTACGCCGCGCTCGGGGTCGCCTTCCCGATGGCGGCGCAGCGCCGTCAGGATCACGTGCTTGTCGATCTCCAGCAACCGCATCACGCGGCTGCGGATCAGTTCTCCCATCGATCCGTAGTCGTCCAGTTCTGGCAGCCCGAGTTTGCGTTTTTCTGACTCGGGGCCGCGCCGGGGCAGTGACAGGGCCTTGTCCTTCACGAAGGTTTGGCACATCGCCGTCACGCTGTCCAACACCACGGTCTGGCTGTCGGGGTCTTTGGCTGCGAACTGGATGAACTCGTCCAGTTCCTCCACCGTCGTGAGGCGTACGTAGCGCGCCTCGCGGTTGGCCAGCGGCATCAGACCGTGGCCCTCTCCCGTCTCGCACGCGCCGATCAGGGGGGCCGGGGCGCTGCCCGCCCACGTCGTTTTGCCAGCGCCTGCCACGCCGTAGATCAACACCTTCATCTTCCAGCCCGGGCGTATGATTCCCCGGGTGGTTTTTACGATTAGCGGCATTGCTCTCTCCTTTCACAATAGTATAGCACGGTGCACAATATACGTGCCCACGATGAATCCACCCATATTGCTTGTTGAACGGGAGACAACACCGGCGGCACTCGAAAAAAGTCCACAATGCCCGTTGCGGCATTCTACCTCCGTGACCACCGGGCGGCGTCGCCCAGTTTCGGATCAAGCATTGTCATCCCCCTCGCCGTCTGCCTCCATTATACCACACTCGAGGTGCGCGTCAAAGTAGGGACACCGCCACCCGCCCTTTACGCAGGCCGCCCGGTTATAGGGCCACTGGGACGGCGGCTGCCCCTCCAGTGCAGCGATCTGGGCCGCGTAGTAGCGCAGCGTGCGCAGGTCGGCCGCGATGCGGCGGTCGGTCAGGTCCACGGGCTGTTCCAGGAATCCACCGGCCCCCACGTGGTAGAAGTGCACGCGGGGGGAAACGGCGTCTGTGGGAAACAGACGCTGAGCGCCGAGGTAGTAGATCGACGCCTGCAGCGACACGCTGTGTCGGTCGGCGGCGTTCGGCAGGGCGTTCCAGCCCGTCTTCACAAACTTCCAGTCCACCACGTGCAGGCCGTCGGGGCGCTCCTCGATCAGGTCAATGCGCCCGATCACGTCAATGTCTGGAGCCAGCTCGAAGCGGAAGTTTGCCTCCGCGGCGCGCACGGGGAAAGCGGGCCACGTGTCTTTCACCAGTTGCACGCGGGTGTCGACCTCGGCGCGTTCCACTGGGGACAATGCGTCGAGCAGCTTTTGGTCCTCCTCGGAGAGCGGCCGCCCGAAGAAGTGCGCAGCCAGCAGCGCGTGACACGCGGTGCCGAGCACGACGTGCGGCTCCGGCGGCGGCAGGTTGCGGCGGAGGTACTTCTCTGCGTAGAGCAATGGGCATTCAATGAAGTCCGAGATGCGTGTGAAAGAAATCGTCACTGCTTTTCTCCTTTGCTGTCGTCGTTTTTGCTGCCCTCACCAGTGCGCGGGAGCACCACCGTCCGGGCCCGCTCACGCACGTTCAAGGCTAGATCGCCGTCGTACTTTACACCGAAGGCCGTTTCGAGGTGAAGGCGCAGGTCTCTCGAAGTACGTAGGCGCGCGTCATAGCCGATGTCCATGTCGCGAAACCAGAATGTGTATAGACGCCACAGCTCGGTGTGGAGTACGCCGGAAGTATCGTCCGTCAACTCCAATCGGTCCCTCACAAAGTCGTAGATCGGGCTGCGCTGGCGGCGCAGCTCGACAGTCAGTTCGGTCACTTCGCGCGAGGGGCGCAGGCCGGAAGACGTCCAGTCGCGATATCCCTCGTAGGCCCACCACAATGCCGCTTGTTGCACGCGGGGGTCGCGTAGGTGGGCGGCCGCCGCTTCAATGGCGCGGCCGTCGTCGCGCACAAACGGTATGACGTGCACGCGGCTCCACGCGGCGGAGTCGGTCGGCGCGAGCGGTGGGGGGTAGTTGGTGGTGATCCAGATCTTGCCCCGAACGGCGAACTCAGCGACCTCTTTCTCGTACGGATTGCGGGCCGCCAGCGTGTCGTTGCCGGACAGCAGCTTGATGGCGTCGTGGCCCTCACGCCAGGCGGCTTCGGCGGCGACAATCATGCGCCGGTCGCGCAGGCGAAGCAAATGCGGCGACACGGCGTTGGACGACGAGGCAAACAGTACCTGGGCAGACAGGGTGAACGCGTAGCTGCCCAAGGCGCATTGCAGTGTGCTGACAAAGGTGGATTTGCCGGTATTGCCCGGTCCCCAGAGCACAAACACGCGCTTGAGCGGGTTGCTGCCGTAGAGCGTGTAGCCCGCAGCCCGCTGTAGGAAGCCCCGTGTGTCCGGATCGGGCACTGACTCCTGGAGGAAGGCCTCCCAGACGGCCGCGGCCTCGGGATCGGGCGGGGCCACCGACACGGCGGTGATGAGGCGCGCCATCCACGCGCGGGAATGCGAGCGCAGGTGGCCGGTATCCAGATCCAGCACCCCCGGGGGTGTGACCAGCTCGTGGTCCGGACACGGTGGAGCGGTAGCGCGCAATGCCGCGATGAATCGGGCGGTGAGGCGGGGAGCACAGTTGCGCAGCGTGTGAACCGGGTTCTTGTACGAGGGGGACAGGTGGATATAATTCATGGCGGCGGTTTCGATGGCATCCTGGATGTTGGGGATCGGCTCCCAGATGCGGCCGTTCCAATAGAGCCAGCCCTCGCCGGGCAGGTGGCAATACAATGGCGCGAGCGCATCGCGCACGGCCTGGACCAGTTGTTCCAGCTCCGGCGGGGCGGCCGGTGTGTTCGCCGCCTTGGCAATGGTGCGCTCGATGTAGTCACGCCGTTGGTGTTTGTCTCGCCAGTAGGCGCAATACAGCCACAGCCAGCGCTCAACACGCTGGGGGATGTCGATGCCGCGGCGCACGAGGTGAGCGATTAGGGCCATGTCTGCGGCGGACTCGTCGCCGTTCCAGTGGGACAGGTCACCCTGCAGCGCCGCCCGCAGTTTGGGGGCGCCGGAGGCCGCGAGGTAGGCCGTACGCTCGTGCTCGATTTCGGCAGCCAGACGCGCGAGCGTCACGGTTTGTACGGGGGCGGAGTGCACGGCCTGGCCCGTAAAGGTGAAGAAGCGGTTGTCGGAATACGCTTCGATGCCGCGCTTGGTGCCGTGGGCGCCCGAGGCCTTCACCGCGGGGAATGGGGGGGAGTAGGCCAGGATGTG
>Ga0308417_1000892_pt1 | contig 20884 bp, 13 predicted proteins | sample HotsprSampleOS65_FD_203528 | JGI IMG/M metagenome (GOLD analysis project Ga0308417, IMG submission 203528) | Hot spring phototrophic mat microbial communities from Octopus Spring, Yellowstone National Park, Wyoming, United States - 20090730_OS65 ... | reverse complement strand
TGGATATAAAAAACGTAGAGATGCACGGCCGTGCATCTCTACGTAACTGGGGCAAAGACAAATTCTATGGAAATAACAAATTCTCACGTATTTCATAAACAAAATATCTATGCTCTGCTTGAAATTTTCTTTAAAAAACGTTTTTCGCTACACTAATTTTTTATTGCTTGTTTTCTTTGTTTCGTGCCAAGAACTTTCAAAACCTCAAAAAAAGATGATTACCAAACAAGATTTTCATTCCTTTGCCAACACCCAAGAAACTCTAATGAACCACTTAGAACTTGACCTGCAAGTTGATTTTGAGAAAAAAATACTTTCAGGACAAGCAACCATACATTTCGAGAACCTTAAAAATTCCAAAGAACTTATTTTAGATACTGACCGTCTCACTATCAAACAGGTCTGGCTCGACGGCACCGAAGAAACAAATTTCAAATTGAAAAAACCTGTTCCGTATTTGGGACAGGCTTTGCACATTCCCATAAAACCAGAAACCCGATTCGTTGTCATTTTTTATGAAACCTCACCCGAGGCGGCGGCTTTGCAGTGGCTCGCTCCCGAACAGACAGCAGGCAAAAAATTCCCTTTTCTTTTCAGTCAGTCGCAATGTATTTTAGCTCGGAGTTGGTTTCCGTGTCAGGATAGCCCTGGTGTGCGTTTTTCTTACAAGGCTCGTTTGCGTGTTCCCAAAGAACTTTTGGCTTTGATGTCAGCCAAAAATCCTCAGAAAAAATCAGAGAATGGTATTTATGAGTTTGAAATGCCTCAAAAAATTCCTGCTTATTTGGTTGCTATTGCCGTTGGAGATATAGCATTTGCCCCCATTGATGAGCGTACAGGTATTTACGCCGAACCCATAATGCTCGACACAGCCCGCAAAGAATTTGAAGATTTAGGCAAAATGGTAAATATCGCCGAAAAAATCTATGGTAAATACGAATGGGAACGCTACGACCTGCTCGTTTTGCCACCGAGTTTTCCGTTTGGAGGTATGGAAAATCCTCGCCTTACTTTCGCTACGCCTACCATTATTGCAGGTGATAAATCGCTTACAAGTTTAGTAGCTCACGAATTGGCTCACTCTTGGTCAGGGAATTTGGTAACGAACGCCACTTGGAACGATTTCTGGCTCAACGAAGGTTTTACCGTCTATTTCGAACGGCGTATTATGGAAGAACTCTACAACCGCAACTACGCCGAAATGCTCGCCCTTTTAGGCTATCAAGACTTGCTGGCAGATGTAGAAGAACTCGGTGCCAACAACAAAGACACCAAACTACTCTTAGACCTACGCCAACGAAATCCTGACGATGCCGTTACCGAAATTGCCTACGAAAAAGGTTATTTTTTCCTCAGACTTATCGAGGAAACTATCGGTAGAGAGGCTTTTGATAATTTTGTAAAAAAATATTTCAAAACTTTTGCCTTTGAAGCAATGGATACCGAAAGTTTTGTAGAGTATCTTGAAAAAGAGGTAATTAGAGGAAACGATGACTTACGCAATAAAATTCGCTACAAAGAATGGATTTATGGCGTAGGCATTCCCGATAATTGTCCGAAGGTAAAATCTGTATTGTTTGAAAAAGTTGATGAAAACTTACAACTTTGGCAAAAGTACAAAAATCCTGACTCCTTGCTTACCAAAAATTGGAGTAGCCACGAGTGGTTGCATTTCATTAGGCATTTGCCTGCTGATATGTCTTTGGAAGATATGAAAATTTTAGATAAAGCCTTCAATTTTACCAATTCGGGCAATTCGGAATTGCAAGCGGCTTGGTACGTACATTGTATTCATAAGAAATATGAGCCTGCTTACGAAGCCTTAGAAAATTTTTTGATGAACGTGGGCAGAAGAAAATTTCTTGTGCCACTTTATACGGCAATGTCCAAATATCCAGATACGAAAAAAAAGGCTGTTGCGATTTTTGAGAAAGCTCGTGTTTCGTATCATAGCTTAGCGGCTCAGAAGGTTGCTGAGATTCTTGAAGTCTTACCGAAAGAATGAAAAAAATCTGTTTTATAGCCGAAATTCAGTACATAAATCAGCGAAAATCGGTTAAATTTGCGAGGTTTGACATAAGTGATTAGACACAAGAGACAAGAGGCAAGAGACAAGACAAAAAATTGTCTATCAGCATTTTATACCAATGAGAGTGTCCGTTTAATTTTGTTGAGGCACTTACACTTCAAAAAAAACGGGATAATGTTTTTTTACATTTAGCCTAATCTATTTCTTCAACAAAATTTCAAACTCTACTCGTCTATTGAGCTTTTTGTCTTCGGGAGTGCTTTCGGGTACAATAGGACGAGTGCTACCATAGCCGATGGCTTCTATTCGGCTGGGAGAGATTTTCCCTTTCTTGACGATGTAATCTTTAATAGCATCAGCACGAGCTTGCGAAAGTTTCAGATTAGCTTCTTCACTGCCATCGGAGTCGGTATGCCCACTGATTTTAATACGCATATTGGGGTGGTCTGCCATAAAATATACCACTTTATCTAAATCGGAGTACATTTCGGGTTTTATTTCGGCACTGCCACCGTCAAATTCCAAAGAGGCAAATTTCCATTTATTAAATTTGATTGACTCGGCTTGTATCTGCATATCTGTATCTTCTTTCAAGAAAAACTTTTTTTCAATCCTGAAAAAATCATCACCCGTAATGATGACGAGATAATTGTTGTTTTTTATCAAATCAAATTCATACGAGCCATCAGGGCGAAGGTATTTTGGAGCAATCTCTATGCCGTTATCCAAATCAATGATAGAAACAATACCTTGAAAAGGATTATTTGTTTCTTCATCTACCACGCGTCCTTTGAATTTTACGGTAGCAGTAGGCTGGGCTTCCATAGGTACAGGAAAGGAATAAATATTCAGATTCTCGGGTTCATCTTCCGAAGATTTGGCGTAATACAGATTTTTTGACTTGTTATCAATAGCAAAATAATACTCATCTGCACTGCTATTGACGAGCGGTCCTACGTTGAGTGGCTCCTGCCAACGTCCGTAATATTTGTACGATTTGTAAATATCAAATCCCCCGAAATTAACTAAATGTCCATTTGAGCTAAAATACAAAACATCATAAACGGGGTGAATATACGGACTTACTTCGCTATTTCGGGTGTTGATAGTAGGTCCAAGGTTTTGAGCTTTTGCCCACGAGCCGTCAGGGAGTTTGTAGGTAAAGTAAATATCCGAAAGTCCGAAGCCTCCGAGCCTGTCGGAAGCAAAATACAAAGTATCTTCATTTTTGGAAAGAGCCGGGTGCGAGTCCCAAGCTACGCTATTTACATTTATGCCTAAATTTTTAACAAGCCAAGTGCTATCGGGCTGTAAATTTGCTATGTAGATGTCGCAATTTCCGTAGCCATCGGGCGAGTCGCAACGTGAAAAATAGATAGTTCTGCCATCGCGAGTGATATGAGCCGAACCTTCGTTGTAGACGGTATTCAGTCCTTTAAATTCTTTTGCTTCGCTCCAATAATCAGTATCTATTTTTCGGGAGTAAAATATATCTTCATTCGCCTTTGTTTCCTTTTTAATTGCCATTACGTTCTTTTCTTTGCGTTTTGAAGAAAAAATAAGTATGCTGTCGCGAATGTTGATAGTGGGGGCGTAGTCGGCTTTGGGCGAATTGATGGCATAATCCATTTCTAAAAACACTCCTTGCGGAGGAATGAGCGTATCAATCAATTTTCTATACTCAACCAATTCGTAGTAATACTCTATCGGAACGTAATAGTCTCTCTGATTGACCGTCATTGAGTCGTAATGCAACTCTATGGCTTTTACTTCGCTACCTTTATGATGTTTCAGAATGGTTCTGTATAAACTTTTAGAAGCTTCGAAATCATCTAAGAGTTCAATCATTTTAGCAAGTTGCCACATTTTTTCAGCATCGCGATAGAAGTTCTCTACGCCAAAATTCATCACATAATCGTAAAGTAAAGGGTAGGCTTTTTTGTAGTCGCGATTTTTTATCAATTTTTCTATAACTTTCAATTTTTTTTCATCTTTGTAGTATTTCGTTGTATTGATTTTCTTGAATTCAAAAACACTTTCAGGATTTTTTCCAACCACAGGGTCTTTGACTTTGATTACTCCTTGCGATTTCACTTTATCGATTTGAGCAAAAGCCGTAGTTGTGCAAGAAAACAGGCACATTATTCCTAAAAAATACCATAAATTGAACCAACAAAATTTTTTTAAATTATTTTTCTTTTTTAAATTATTTTTCATCTTGTAGTTTTTCATTCGGTTTGTAAATTTACAAAAAAATTAGATTTTTGTCTAAATCTTACAAAAAAACTTCTTGTATGACTTTTTTTCAGGCAAAACACTTTGGCACGACACTTGAATTACTTATAGCCCTTAATGAACAATGAATAATGAATAATTTTCATTGTTCATTGACAACTGTTCATTGATTTAAACCTGACAAAAAGGCAGACAGCTGTTTTTTTATTATTGTACGTAAATTTATTGAAAAAGATATATGAGTTCAAACAAAATGTATGCCCCGCTTTTTCTTAGTGATGTTGAAAATGAACCAAATTTAGAAATTTTTTCTATTTTTGATGAAAGTAGCAATGGCAGAGACTTAAAAACTCCTGAACAAATTGGGATTCTTCCCGTCCGTAATACGGTGCTTTTTCCTGGTGTAGTAGTGCCTGTTACGGTAAGCAGAAAGAAAGGGATTCGCCTCATAAAAAAGGCACAAAAAGGTGACAGAACGATTGGCGTTGTAGCTCAAAAAAACTCCCAAGAGGAAGAACCCCGCCCTAATACCTTGTACGAAATAGGCACAATGGCCCAAATTCTGAAAACCATTACCATGCCCGATGGCAATCTCACTATTATTATTCAGGGACGTTCACGCTTCAAAATCAAGGAATTTTTGAAAGAAGAACCTTACATCACTGCTAAAATAGAACTTTTGGCAGAAAACTATCCTGAGAAAAATACCAAAGAAGTAAAAGCCTTGCGTTCTTCGCTCAAAGAAGCCGCCTTGAAAATTCTTAGGCTCAATCCCGAAATTCCGCAAGAGGCACAAATTGCCCTCGACAACATTGAGGCTATCAGCTTCCTTACACATTTTCTTGCTTCTAATCTCAATGTAGAAGTTGCCGAAAAACAGGAATTACTCCAGATTGATGATGGCATAGAGCGAGCCACCAAACTCCTCGAGCTAATGCTACGTGAAGTGCAAATGCTCGAACTCAAATACGAAATTCAGAGTAAGGCTCACTCCGATATGGAACAGCAACAAAGAGATTATTTCCTCCGCCAACAACTTAAAGTATTACAAGATGAACTCGGCGACGAGGCTGGCGGGGTAAGAATAGAAGAGCTGAAAGCAAGAGCCAAAGAAAAAAAATGGAACGAAGCCGTAGCCAAACACTTCGATAGAGAGCTTGTACGCTTGCAAAGAGCCAATCCTGCCTCTCCTGAATATGGCATTGCATTAAATTACATTGAACTCATGCTCGATTTGCCTTGGGGCGAATACTCACAAGATAATTTAGACCTGCTCCACGCCCAAAAAATACTTGATGAAGACCACTATGGCTTAGAAAAAGTAAAAGAACGCATCTTAGAGTATTTAGCTGTTCTTAAACTTCGCCAAGACCTGCGAGGACCTATTCTTTGCCTCTACGGACCGCCCGGTGTAGGAAAAACCTCGCTGGGGCGTTCTATTGCCAAAGCTTTAGGCAGAAAATATATCCGTATGTCTTTGGGTGGATTGCACGATGAAGCCGAAATACGCGGACACCGAAAAACCTATATCGGTGCAATGCCCGGTAAATTTATCAGCAACATCAAAAAAGCAGGTACTTCTAATCCTGTAATGATTTTAGACGAAATCGATAAAATCGGCTCTGACTACAAGGGAGACCCTGCCTCAGCCCTGCTCGAAGTGCTTGACCCCGAACAAAACAGCACTTTCGTTGATAATTACTTGGAAGTAGAGTACGACCTCTCAAAAGTGCTTTTTATTGCTACCGCCAACACCCTCGACACCATTCACCCCGCCCTACGCGACAGAATGGAAATTATCGAAATCAGTGGCTATACCACCGAAGAAAAACTGCAAATCGCCAAAGAACATTTAGTAAAAAAACAAAGAGAAGAAAATGGCTTGAAAGCTACTCAGATACAATTTACCGATGCTGCCTTGCTGAAAATTATTGAAGATTACACTCGCGAATCAGGAGTGAGAAATCTGGAACGAAAAATCGGTAGCGTTATTAGAAAAATCGCTAAATCGGTAGCCTTAGGCGAAAAATATCAGAAAAAAATCACCCCCGAAATCGTTGAAAAACTTTTAGGAACACCTATTTTTGATAAAGAACTCTACCAAAGCGAAGAAATAGCAGGTATCGTTACAGGACTTGCTTGGACTGCCGTTGGGGGCGAAATCTTGTTTGTGGAGTCTTCTATCAGTAAAGGGAAAGGAAAACTCACTATTTCGGGACAACTCGGTGACGTAATGAAAGAATCGGTTACTGCGGCTCTCTCGTACCTCAAAGCACACGCCAAAGATTTGAACATAGACTACCGACTATTCGAGCAATACGATTTACACGTACATGTACCTGCGGGAGCTGTTCCCAAAGATGGTCCTTCGGCAGGTATTACGATTCTCACCTCGCTGGCTTCTGTTTTTACGCAACGAAAAGTAAAAGAAAAAATCGCTATGACAGGTGAAATTACCTTGCGTGGTAAAGTGCTTCCGATAGGTGGCGTAAAAGAAAAACTTTTGGCGGCTATCCGTGCAGGTATCAAAGAGGTTATCTTGCCCGAAAAAAATCAGAAAGATGTAAAAGAAATTTCCGAACATTACCTCAAAGACTTGCAAATTCGTTACGTAAGCACTGCCCAAGAAGTTCTGCAAATTGCTTTATTGCCCGAAAAAGTGAAAAAGCCTATGGATTTAATTGTTTCGGAAAATCCCCAAAACTAATAGTTTGTAAATATGAAAAAAATTGCACTTATCACAGGAGCAACTTCGGGAATAGGCAAGGCTACGGCAGAACTTTTTGCCCAAAAAGGTATTCATCTGATTCTGTGTGGCAGAAGACAAGAACGTTTGGAACAAATCGCCAAAGAACTTGCACTTTTTACTCAAATACAAACTCTTTGTTTTGATGTTCGGAATTTGGAACAAGTTAATCAAATGCTCAATACCTTGCCCCAAGAGTGGCAAAATATTGATATTCTGATAAATAACGCAGGCAATGCACACGGACTCGAGCCTATCCACACAGGCAACATCAACGATTGGGACGCAATGATTGACATCAACGTGAAGGGTTTGCTCTATGTGTCGCAATGGGTTATCCCCAGAATGACTGCCCGAAAAGCAGGACATATCGTTAATATTGGCTCTATTGCAGGCAAAGAAGTTTATCCCAATGGCAATGTATATTGTGCCTCTAAGTTTGCCGTAGATGCCCTCACGCAAGGAATGCGTATAGACCTAAACCCTTTTGGCATCAAAGTCAGTCAGGTAGCTCCTGGGCTTGTAGAAACCGAATTTTCTTTGGTTCGTTTCAAAGGCGATACCGAGAGAGCCAAAAAAGTGTATGAAGGCTATCAGCCGCTCACTGCCCAAGACATTGCCGATACGATTTGGTACATTGTTTCTGCTCCTGCTCACGTACAAATTGCTGATATTGTCGTTTTGCCAACCGCCCAAGCCTCGGCTACGATTGTGAAAAAACAGTAGCGTTCCTTATCAAGTATTTTTTAATTGTGTAAAAAAGTTATGAGAAAAAATGAGGCGACTAATCAGATACACAAGAATCAAGATGAAATATTGCTTGTAAAAGCTTTACAAAAATATGAATATTTGTTTAATTTTATGCAACTACCTATAAAATTTCATATTTTTTATGAAGACCATTTTGCTCATAGAAGACAACGACGACATCAGAGAAAACACTGCCGAAATGCTCGAGATGGCAGGCTACCGCACAGAAACTGCCGAAAATGGTAAAGTGGGCGTTGAAAAAGCCCTTGCCACCAAACCCGATTTAGTGATTTGCGACATTATGATGCCCGTAATGGACGGCTACGGCGTGCTACAAATTTTTATGCATAATCCCGAACTTTCTACCGTGCCATTTATCTTTCTTACCGCCAAAACCGAACGCTCCGACATCAGAAAAGGTATGGAAATGGGAGCTGACGACTACCTGACCAAACCCTTTACAGAAGCCGAACTGCTCGGTGCTGTTGAGAGCCGCCTCAAACGCCACGAAAACCTCAAAAAAACCGCTACCACCGAAGCTGACTTTGAAACTTTCTGGAACGAAAGCAAAGCCGACGCCGACCTGAAAAATCTCCTCACCGACCGCAAAGTGTTCGGCTACAAAAAAAAGCAAATCATCTACTCCGAAGGAAACGAGGCAGGGAAAGTTTATTTCGTAAAAAAAGGCAAAGTAAAGACCTATCAAACCAACACCGATGGTAAGGAGTTCATTACAGGAATTTTCTGCGAAGGTGATTTTTTTGGTTACATTCCCATTCTTGAAGAAACCTCTCACACCGATACTGCTGAAACTTTGGAAGAATGTGAGCTAATCAGCATTCCTAAAAATGATTTTTTGGCACTTTTACACCAAAAACAAAGCGTTGCTCAAAAATTTATCCGAATGTTGGCGGGGGCAGTTGCCGAAAAAGAAAAGTTCTTGCTCGGAATGGCATATAATTCGCTTCGCAAACGCGTGGCTGATGCTCTCCTGCTTCTTTCCGAAAAATATAAAAATACAAAAGGAATGCAAATTTCAAGAGATAATTTGGCTTCGGTAGTGGGTACAGCCACCGAATCGCTTATTCGTACCCTTAGCGAGTTCAAACAAGACGGCTTGATAGAAATTACGGAAGGCAAAATAATTATCAAAAATGCTCACAAACTCGCCAATTTAAAATATTAAATTTTATCATACAACTGACAATTTTTGCACAACTATTTTTGTAAATTTTTTGATAAAAACAAAGGGGACTTTCGCAAGTCCCCTTTGGTTATTTTACCAATTCTAATTTTTCTTCTTCGGTTTTAGCCTCACCATTGGTGATTTTCTCTGTGTTTTCTTTCGTTTTCTCTAAAATTTCATTGCTTTCGGGTTTTCTTCCAAGCAGTTTGTTCCAACGCATTTTGAGGCTTTGTGTAATCAGATACATCGCAGGAACGAGAATAAGCGTGAGCAAAGTAGCAAACGATAAGCCAAAAATCATTGTCCAAGAGAGCGGTCCCCAGAAGGAAACGCTATCGCCCCCGAAAAAGATATTCGGATTGCCTTCGGAAAATAATTTGGCAAAATCAATATTCAAACCAACTGCCAAAGGTATCAGCCCCAGAATGGTAGAGGTTGCTGTCATCAGTACGGGGGTCATACGGTCTTTGCCTGCCTCTACGATTGCCTTCTTCATTGGCAAGCCTCTTTCACGTAAAATATCGGTAAATTCCACAAGCAAGATACCATTCCGTACTACAATTCCCGCAAGTGCTACGATGCCGATACCTGTCATTACGATAGAAATTTTCATTCCTGTAATAGCCAAACCAAGCAAAACACCAATGACACTAAACACGATTTGAAGCAAAATAATGAAAGTTTTAGAAATAGAATTGAACTGCAACAAAAGCGTAATAAGAATAATAGCGACCGAAATCATCATTGCCAAGCTCAGAAAGCCTGTGGTTTCTTTTTGTTGTTCTTGCTCGCCGCCCATACGAATAGTAATGTTTTCGGGGATATTGTATTTATCTTTGAAAATGGCGATTTGGTCTTCTACTTCTTTCACCACAGCCGCAGGATTGAACCCAGACAAGATATTTGACGAAATCGTAATAATTTTTTTCTGATTTTTACGTTTAATTCCCCCGAAGGTATTGTCGTATTTGAGGTCTGCCACAGCCGAAATAGGCACTTGACGCAATACGCCTCCTTTTGCCATATCCCTAAACGTAATTTTATGGTTAATCAAAGCCGCCAGATTATCTCTTTGTTCTTTGTTGTATCGTAGCATAATGGGGTATTCGTCTTCGCCTTCTTTGAATTTGGAAACCTCCTTACCCAAAACAGCTGTACTCACTTCGCTACCGATTTGCCCTGTAAATAGCCCCTCACGCAAAGCACGCTCACGGTCTATTACCACACGCAACTGAGGTTTATTTTTCTGAACATCAGATTGCAATTTTTCGACGCCAGCAATTTGCTGATTTTCTAAGAATTTTTGCAATGAGTCGCCTACCAATACCAGCTCGTCCAAATCTTCTCCCATAATTTCAATAGCAATGGGCTTGCCTACGGGAGGCCCGTTGAGTTCTTTTTCTACGGCTATTTTTACGGTATGTGGCAAATCTAATTTATTGATTTCCTCACGGATTTTATCCATATAGATTTGTGTGGATTGCCCATTGCGTTGAGCAAATTCTACAAAAGCTACCTGTATTTTACCTTTGTGTGGAGTTGGGCTTCGGTCGTTTTGGTCTTCACTTGCTCCGATGGTTACGTTGGTAATGACAGACGTAACAAGTGGATTAGGTTTGCCATCGGGATAAATCACCGAATTGACGCGTTTTTCAAGGACTTTCATTACTGAGTCGGTGTAGTTTTGGTCTGTACCGATAGGCAAAGAAGCATACACATACACGAAATTGGGGTCTGCTTGTGGAAAAAACTCAATAATTGGTTTGCGTATGGCAAGGGCTATGAAGCTGAAAATAAACAAAGCAACTGCACCTACCATCAGCCAAGCAGGGCGTTTGCCTACAAGTGTCCAAGAGAGCAGGCGTTTGTAGGCATTTTGTACTGAAGGCCAGGTTTTTGTTTGAAATTTGTAGATAATGCGTGTGAGCAAATATTTGTTGAGCAAGAAAAGGGCAAAAAGCGTAAGTGTAAAATTGCCCATTCCTACAAAGCCTGCTACGTAGAAAATCAGTGCGAAAATAGCAAAAATAGCCCCCACTGTTAGCATACCTTTATTTCTTTGGAAAAAGTTACCACTTGGTTTGTGGTTGAGGTCTCTGTGAGGCTTCATAAAATCTACGGCAAAGACAGGGTTGATGATATAGGCAATCACCAAAGAAGACAGCAGTGTTACAATCAGTGTAACAGGCAAGAAATACATAAATTTACCAATCACGCCGGGCCAAAATGCCAAAGGAATAAAAGGAGCAAGCGTCGTAACTGTACCCGAAAGTACAGGCAAAAACACCTCGCCTGCGGCTTCCTTAGCGGCACGTTTAATAGGCACTTTGCCATTATCAAAAATGCGGTGTGTATTTTCAATAACCACGATAGCATCATCAACTACAATTCCCAAAGCCAGCAAGAAAGCAAAAAGCACAATAAAATTAAGTGTAAATCCAATAGTTGGGAATATCAAGAAAGCCAAAGACACCGAAAGCGGTACAGAAGCCGCCACAAACATTGCATTGGCAGGACCCATAAAAAACATCAATATCACCGTTACTAATATGAAGCCGATGATGATAGTATTGATAAGGTCGTGGAGAGTGACACGAGTATTTTTGGATTGGTCGCCTGTGAAATCCACTATCAAAGCCGAAGGCAATTTGTTTTCGGCTTGCATTTGAGCCACTAATTCCTTGATTTTATCGGAAGCAGTAATTAAATTTTCGCCACCTTTTTTGATAATGCTAAGCGTAACCACAGGTTTGCCGTTCATACGAGCAAAACTTTCTTGCTCTTTGAAACCATCTTTTACTTCGGCTATATCACGCAAATAAATGCTTCCGCCCAAACCACTGCTGATGACTAAATTTTTGAGTGTTTCAACATCTTTAAACTCGCCCGAAATATTTACCGAACGTCTCACACCGTCCATTTGGATAGTACCACCGGGAATAGTAATGTTTTCAGAACCTACGGCACGCTCAATATCTCCAAAGGAAATATTCGCCGCCTCCATTTTGTATTTATCTACGTTGATTTGAATTTCCCTGTCCAATGCTCCGATAATATCTACCCTTCTGATTTCTTCAAAGCCTTCGATTTTTTCCTCCAAAATTTCTGCATATTTTTTAAGCCTATCCAAAGAAAAATCGCCTGAAATATTTACGTACATTATCGGAAACTCCGAAAAATCAATTTCTTGCACTACGGGTTCTTTGCGTAGTGAGCTATTAGGCAATTTGGGTTTGGCTTTATCAACAGCATCTTTTACACGCATCTTGGCTTCTTCGGTCTTTACGTTGGTATTGAACTCTACGATGATAGAAGAAAAGTTTTCTACCGAAGTAGAGGTAACTTTTTTGATGTCTTTCACCGATTTGAGTTCGTCTTCGATAGGCTTTGTAACCAAATTTTCCATATCTTTTGGCGAAGCCCCTATAAAAGTGTTTTGAATATAGATAGTAGGTACTACAATATCGGGAAATTGCTCCTTGGGAATTTTCTCGTAAGAGTACAATCCTGCAACGATAAGAAAGATAGTAATTGCATAAATTACCGTCTTATTCTCTATCGCCCAACTTGATGCAAAAAATTCTTTTACTTTGTGGTTCATAGCCTTAAAGGTTTATGGTTGAAAATATTTTCGTGCTTTTCTACAATTTGTAACTAATCAAATCACCTTCGTTGAGGTCTTGATAGCCTGTGGTGATGATTTTATCACCTGCTTGCAAGCCATTTTTTATTTCGGCACTACGGTTGTAGATTTGCCCCACTTCTACTTTACGCCTGCGAGCAACTTTTTGCCCATTTTCTTCAACAGCAACCATCACATAACTGCCATCAGTGCCATTTTGTATGATGTTGATAGGCACAATGATAGCTCCTGCCCGCTGATAGTTTTCTACTTTCAAAGTAGCCACCATATTGGGTTTGAGGTCTTTGTCGTAAGGGATAGCCACTTCTACTCTGAAACTACGCGTAATGTTATTGATAGTTTGAGCCGTGAAAACGATTCGCCCTTTTACTTCTTTTTTCAGGTCGGGAAAGGAAACCAACACTTCTGAACCATTTTTTACTTGCGAAGCATATACTTCGGGAACATCAGCTACGGCACGTAAATCGGAAGTATTTACGATTTTGATGCCAGGCATACCCGGACTTGCCATTTCGCCAACTTTCATATATACATCTTCAACCACCCCACTCATTGAAGCCACTACACGTGTTTTGGCGTATTGCTCTTGCAAAGTAGCTAATTGTTGTTCTAAGGCTTCTAAATTGGTTTTGGCTTGCAAATAGGCGACTTCCGTTCCTACTTTTTGTTCCCAAAGCGATTTTTGTTTTTCAAAAACGGTTCGGGCAAGTTCAATTTGTGTTTTGAGTGGTGCCATATTTTTGGCTATCAGACTGCCATCAATTTGAGCCACTACCTGCCCTGCCCCTACGAAATCGCCACGACGCACATACACAGCTTGCACCACGCCCGGCACTTGGGCACCTACATTGATAATTCTATCAGACTCGATTCTTCCCTGAATTTCTACATAGTTGGAGAAATTCCCTGTTTGCAAAGCCGTAACTACTACGTTTTTGGCTTTCATCAGTTTAGGAGTTGCTCCCAATTCTTTTTCTAATTGAGCGATTTTAGCTTCAATTTCTTTTTTTTGAGCTTTGAGCGTTTCTAACTGCTTCTTTTTATCGGTTTCGTTGCCACAGGCTACCAATAAAAAAGTGATTGCAAAAAATAGTGCTGGTTTCATATAACTTGGAATTTTATTTTTTTTAACAATAAACAATACGATTCACAAACTGCTGTCTTAATTATGTTTTTAGACCTCGCCCCTAACCCCTCTCCAAAGGAGAGGGGAATTTAAATTTCAAGCATTTATGGTCTCCATCTTTATTCATCGTTCATCACTTATCATTCATCATTCATCATTTATCTCTCATCATTTATCATTCACCAATTTTCCCCAAAGCCTTGTCCAAATCAACCTTAGCGATAAGGGCATCGTAGAGAGCGGCGTAATAGTTAGTTTCAGCTTCTTTGTAAGCGGTTTCGGCATTGACAATATCGGTGCTTGTACCTACGCCTTGTTTGTACTTGATTTGCGATACTCTTACCACTTCACGAGCCAATTCCATATTTCGTTTTTGGACTTCTAAGGTTTCAAGAGCATTTTTCAGCGTGATTTGGGCTTGTTTGGTTTGCAAGTCAATGGCTTGTTCCAAGCTACGTTTGTCTTGTTCTAACTTCTTGATTTCTAATTTTTTTTGTTCAATGCTATAACGTCGTTGCATACCTGCAAAAAGCGGTATGTTGAGTTGTAAGCCTACGGTTCCGTAGCCGAGCCAACGATTTTTGAGATCACCTATGCTGGAAAAAAATTTTGCTCCCGTAGCGTAGCCCATTTGTCCGATAGCCACAAGACTTGGGTATGCGGCAACGGTTTTGTTTTTCAAATCTAATTTCGTAAGGGCAATACCTGTTTCTAAGGTAGCGTATTCTATTCGGTTTTTGTAGTCAGCTTTTTGGATTTCGTCAGGGATTTGCTCTAACTGATAGTCGCGTATAGTGCCAACTATTTCAAGTTCTTCTTCCGAAGGCATATTCATTTGGAATTTGAGCAGTTCGTTGCTTAGTTGTATAAGTCTTTCTACTTTGGCTTGTTCGGAACGGAGGTTGTTGGCAGTTACTTCGAGGCGATTGAGGTCAATGTTTTCTACGAAACCTTGTTTGTTTAAGGCTCTTGTATCGCGAATAAGTGAATCCAAGCGAGCAAGATTGGTTTCTAAGAGTTTGGCACGTTCTTTGGCTACGAGTAACGAAAAATAGGCTTTGGTTACGTTTTCGGTGATAGTGATTTTGGTTGCCTGCGTATTTTTTTTAGCTAATTGGGCGTAAGTTCGTGAGGCTTGCAAACCTACAAAATACGAACCATTAAAAATAAGCTGACTGACCGTGATACCCACATCTCCCTGATAACGCGGTGCAAAAATACCACGTACAGGCACAAATTCGGCGTTGGGGTCGGGAGGCGTGCCTGTATTGCCCGAAAGGAAAAAAGGAGGCAAAAAAGCTGGTCGCAATTCAAAATTGTAAAGCATCTGAGCCGTTCCGTTCACTTGTGGTAAGCCGATGCCGATAGTTTCATTTACGCGTGCTTTGGCGATTTGCTCATCAAGCACCGATTTTTGCAGGCTTGTTGCATTCGCATAGGCGTAGTCTAGACACTGTTGGAGGGTGAAACTATGCTTCTGTTGGGCATTGGCAAGCATAGCTACTCCCAAATACAAGTAAAGAAATATTCGCTTTTTCATAAGAGATAAAAAAATATTTGTGTAAAACAAAGTTTATAGCTGGTTGAGGGCAAAAAATTCTAATTTAAAGATAACGTCTGCTCTTTTTTGAAGCAATCTTCCAAAATTTCAAAACCTTTCTTCGTTACAATTCCTCTGATAAAATGCTCTAAGAATGTCATCTGAATAGTCAGAATATCAAACTTATCGGAGGGGAAAATTGTTTTGTCAAAAGCCATTTCTATTTGCGTAACCCTCAGGATTGCAAGAATTTCAACATTTAAATCATCTCTATAAATCTTTTCGTCTATTCCTCTTTTGATGTTGCGTTTTACTTGCTCTATGATAAAATTGCGTTTGTGTTCTTGCCACAAATTCCAAGCCTTTGGGTGGTAGCGTTGTAAATTAAAAAATAAAGACGGATTTACGCCTTTGAGTGTATTTTTGAAGTGTTTGCTCATTTCTATTACTTCGGCGATGGCGTTTTCGCAAGTTTGGGTAATTTGGCAGATTTCGTTTTTATCTTGCTCAAAATGGCGAAGCCCTACGTGCATCACCAAATCGTCTTTGTCTTTGAAATATTGGTAAATTGTTTTTTTCGATACGGCTAAATCTCGGGCAATATCGTCCATCGTGATGCTCCTGATGCCGTATCGCATAAAAAGTTCTTCTGCTTTTGCTAAAATACGCTCTTTGGTCTCCATTCTAAACGCCCAAGAATAATTTGCTCACAAAACTACGGAAATTTAAAAATGTTCAAAGTTTTTTAGTTTTTTTACAAAAAATTAAAAAAACGTAACTATTTACGTAACTGATGTCAGGCAAGTAATTTTCTGGAAAGTGCCTCAACAAAATTAAACAGACACTTGTATTTGTGTAAAAACTTGAAAAACAATATTTTGTCTAAGTACTAACATCTAACTACTAATGTCTAAGTACTTAACTGTGTTGGTGGGAGAGTAGTACGAAAAAAACAGAAAACAGGTGATTGAGTGTAGCTGAAATCACCTGTTTCTTTCAATCTTAGATTTAGTATTCCAGAAAACGTTTCACACTTCCAAAAGCATTCTTTCGGGTTCTTCGAGCAATTGTTTTACACGAACCAAGAAACTTACCGAGTCTCTGCCGTCAATAATTCTGTGGTCGTAGGAAAGGGCTACATACATCATTGGCAAAATTTTCACTTCGCCATTGACAGCCATCGGGCGTTCTACGATGTTGTGCATACCTAAAATAGCCGATTGCGGTGCGTTGATGATAGGCGTACTCATCATTGAGCCAAAAATACCACCGTTGGTGATAGTGAATGTTCCGCCTGTCATTTCGGGAATAGTGAGTTTGCCTTCTCGGGCTTTTGCGGCAAGTGAGGCAATGGCTTTTTCAATTTCTGCAAAGCTCATCTGTTCTACATTACGAACCACAGGCACTACCAAGCCCTTATCGGTAGAAACAGCCACCGAAATATCCACAAAATCGTTATAGACAATATAATCGCCATCTACTTGGGCATTGATAATCGGGAATTCCATCAAGGCAATGGCACAAGCCTTTGAGAAAATTGACATAAAGCCCAAACCGATTCCGTGTTTTTCTTTAAATTTATCTTTGTATTTGGCACGCAAATCCATAATAGGTTTCATATTTACCTCGTTGAAGGTAGTGAGCATAGCCGTTTCGTTTTTTACGGAAACTAAGCGTTTGGCAATGGTTTTGCGTAACGAAGTCATTTTTTCTTTACGCTGATTGCGTTCGCCTGCAACTTGTACTACCTGCGAAGTTTCGGGTTTGGTTTCTTGTTTAGTAGCAGGGATTTGAGAATCTTTTTTCTCTGCTTTCAGGGCATCTTCTTTGGTAATTCTGCCTCCAACACCTGTACCTTCTACATCTTTTGGGTCAATTCCTTTTTCTGCTAAAATTTTAGCCGCCGAGGGCGAAGGGTGTCCTTTGGCGTAACTTTTTGTATCAGAAGATTTTGCGGTTTCGGTAGCGGGTTGTGAAGCGTTGCTTGTAGCGGTAGCAGTTTCAGTTGCTTCTATTCTACAAATCAAATCACCGATTTTGAGGGTAGAACCTGCCTGAGCCACAATTCGCAAAATGCCTGTTGCCTCAGCAGTGAGTTCGAAGGTAGCTTTATCCGACTCTATTTCAGCCAATACCTCGTCCATTCTGACAAAATCGCCATCTTTCTTTGTCCAACTGCCCAAAGTTACTTCGGTAATTGACTCTCCCAAAGGTTTTACGAGCATTTCTACAACTTTGCCTGTTGCTGCTTGGGCGGGTTGAGTTTTGTTTTCCAAATTAGCTGTTTTTGTTTGGGTTTGCGTTTGCGAAGTAGCATTTGTATTGATTTTGCAAAGCACCGCACCGATAGGAAGCGTAGAGCCTGCCTCTGCCACGATTTCCAAAATGCCATCTTTTTCGGCTGTAATATCAAAACTTGCTTTATCTGATTCCAAAACGCCTATTACCTCGTCTATCTTGACGCTATCGCCTGTTTTTTTTGTCCAAGAACCAACGGTTACTTCGGTAATCGATTCGCCCAAAGCGGGAACTTTTTGTTCAATTATAGCCATTGTTGTTAGGATTTATGATTTAATAAAATTTTAGCCTCTAAGCAGAAAAATTTGTGAGCCAAATATATCTTTTTTATTCGGAAATCCCAAGAAAAAGTGTTTTATGCTTAAATTTTGTACTCGGGATACAGGTAAAGCATTAAATTGATTTGTGCTGTAAGACTACTCATCAAGTTTTTGGCTTCATCTATGGGGCAAACGTGCGTGGTGATAAACTCTCTTTCGCCTTCTGCTCCTGCAATTTTACCTCTAAAGGCATCTATTTCGGATTTAGACATTTCTATTTCGCAAGCAAACAAATAGCCTGCCTCATCTAAAAGCCCCGGCGAGGTATAAAGTAGCTTCTCGTTGAGCAAACGCAATTGTTCTTTTTTTACCTGCAAACCAGTTTCCTCTTCAATTTCTTTGATGGCTACTGCCCAAGGGTCGGTTTGGCTATCGAGCATACCTGCGGGGTGTTCGTAGGTGTATTCACCATTGGCAATGCGATACTGCCGAACCAAAAGCAAATATTTTTGCTTGGTTTCTTTTTCAATAAGCACCGTTACGATACTTACAAAATGCCCACGAAGCAAAGCAACAGGCAATAACTTTTCACCTTTTTGGTCTTGGGCATCGGCTGAGATGAAGGCAAAAATAATTTCTCCGTTAGGTTTATGTACCAAATGCAAAGGTGTAACATCTTTCAGTATAATGCCATTTTCTTGCAAAGATTTGAGCCATTGTTGATATTTGAGCGATTGTTCGAGGGTTTGTTGCATAAACTTTTATATCATATAGTTTCAAATTTCATAGTATTTTGTAGTACTATAAAATTTGTTTATGATTTATGAGCATTTCAAAAAAACACTCATCTTCATTGGGCGAACTACAACGCCCTCTATCTCATTTGCCAGTAGGCAGTTTGAGATTGCCTTTGTCTTTGTTATTTGCCATCGGTACGTTGCCTAAGAAGGGACAAGGCATGCCTTGTCTCTATGTTAGCACCTTTGGCTACCGATATGTAGCGTTCAACTTTTATTGGTTTTACGAATGTATCAAAGAACCATAATGCAAAGATAAACATTTTGATAATACAAAAAACAAAAAAATATATTATTTTTGATACACTACAAATACTACACCATACTATGTTTTTAGTGATGTTTTAATTATATGTAGATTTCACAAAGCGAATCCCAATTTCTTTTGCCTTTCGGTAGATAGGCTCGCCCAAATGCCCCAAACCTGTAACATCAGACATACAATCTTCAATGATTATCATTTTTTTGGCTAATTCGGGAGCAAAGTCTATTGCTTGTTGAATGCTTGTAGCAACGCAATGCGATTTTGCCTCGCCTGCTACGAAAATATTATCGTAGCGATTAAGTTGGGCTATCAATTCGGTATTGAGTTGTGTTTCAGGAACATTTGCATCAGGAATTTGTGCCGCAAAAATCCCAAAGTGTTCCGAAAAGGGGTACAGACCTTTATGAATAGCCACATAGTCTTTGCCACTGGCTTTGCACCAAGCCGTAACGGCTTTCATTACTTTTTCATCAATTGATGCTCCCAAAGAACCTACTAAACAATGTACAGGCCAGATGAAATGCAGAAATTTGCCGTCTTGTTCTAAGGCTTTCAGATACGCCAAACTTTTTTCAGGTTCAAAACGGGCTTTCCATTTGCTTTCTTCTACATCTTTTGCTGTAATTTGTGTAAAAGGAGCAGGGTTTTTCTTGTGTTTATCTTCCCAAAAACTTGGGTGCGAAATATCGTTGAAATGATGATTATCAATACTCAAAAAAATTTTATTGAGCTGAAAAATATTCTGCTCAATAAACCGAGCCAATCGCTCCATATCTTTATCTGCACCTTGTACATACAAAGCACCTTTCGGATTGCAGAAATCGTATTGAGCATCAATAATCAGTAAGGCATTGGTAGGCATAAGTGGCAGATTTCAAGAGATATTTATGTAAAGCAATTTAAAAAGCTGTTTTGAAAAAACAAAAAAAATTGTGATTTTATTTGAACTCTTCGCTACTTTTTGTAGTTTTGCAACAGCAAAAAAGAAGCAAGGAAAAATCCTATTGGCAGATAGGTATTTCAACAAAAAAACGAAATAAATTCTTTTTTGCTATGTACAAACATCAAACACTTCAAATTGGACTTTTCGGTTTTGGGTGCGTAGGGCAAGGGCTTTACGACATCTTAAACAAGAATGCAAATTTTCCTGCGAATATCGTAAAAATTTGCGTTAAACACCCCGAAAAACAACGTCCTATCGCTGCCGAGCATTTTACGTTTCGTGCCAACGATATTTTAGATAACCCAGCTATCAATATGGTCGTTGAGCTTATTGATAATGCTGATGAAGCCTTTGAGATTGTCAGCGAGGCTCTCAGGCGTGGCAAAACCGTGGTTACTGCCAACAAAAAAATGCTTGCCGAGCATTTACCAACCTTGCTCGAGTTGCAATTCAAGCACCAAACTGCTTTGCTCTACGAGGCTTCGGCTTGTGGCAGTATCCCGATTATCCGAACTCTGGAAGAATACTACGACAACGAGCATCTCCATTCGGTAAGCGGTATTTTCAATGGCTCTACCAATTATATTCTCACAAAAATTACGAAAGAAAATCTTAGCTATGAGCAGGCTCTCAAACAAGCCCAAGCCTTAGGTTTTGCCGAGTCGAACCCTTTGCTTGATGTTGGCGGTTTTGACCCTAAATTCAAACTCTGCATCATTGCCCTACACGCTTTTGGCATCTTGATTGAACCTGAAAAAGTGTTCAATTATGGCATAGAGCAATTTTCTTTAAAAGATTTGCAATATGCCAAAGAAAAAGGCTATCAAATTAAGCTGATAGCTCACGCCGAAAAAACCGATGAAGGCAAGATTACCCTGTTTCTGATGCCTCAATTTATTGATGCTTCGCACCCCTTGTATTATGTAGAAAACGAAACCAACGGCGTAATTGTAGAGGCGGCGTTTTCGCAAAAACAAATTTTCATTGGTAAAGGAGCAGGCGGACACCCCACAGGCTCGGCAGTGCTTTCCGATATTTCGGCTTCGCGGTATCAGTATCGTTACGA
>Ga0308417_1000888_pt1 | contig 20926 bp, 18 predicted proteins | sample HotsprSampleOS65_FD_203528 | JGI IMG/M metagenome (GOLD analysis project Ga0308417, IMG submission 203528) | Hot spring phototrophic mat microbial communities from Octopus Spring, Yellowstone National Park, Wyoming, United States - 20090730_OS65 ... | reverse complement strand
CAGGAGCATCCGGGCGATCAGGCCGTGTTCAATGGTTCCCGGGAAACGCCACGACTTCAGCGCCGCCACGGCACCGACGCGCAGGAGTATGGCGAGGACCACCAGGCACCAGACAGTCCACGTGAGCGCTTGTTTGGCCAGATCGTCCGGCGTGCTCATGCGCTGGTCTCCGCGCGCCGGCACTCTGCGTGGCCCGACGGCTGGGCGCGCGGGCCTGGCCCCTTCTCCACCACCCGCGCCACCATGTAGGTGGGGCGGCCTTTGACCTCGAGGAAGATCCTGGCAACGTATTCGCCGATGATGCCCAACGACAGCAGTTGCACGCTGGACATGAACAGCACCAGCGTCGCCAGGCTCGCCCAGCCGCGCGGGGTCCTGGCGTCGAAGAGCCATCCGGCCAGAACGTACAGCGCCAGCAGCAGCGACATGGCGGCGCTGAGCAGTCCCAGTCTCGTCACCCATCGCAGCGGCGCGCTGCTGAAACTCACCAGCCCGTCCATTGCCAGCTTCACCAGCGCCCGCATCGTATACGCCGGCCGGCCCGCCGCCCGCGCCGCCCGTTCATATTCCACGCCCACCTGTTTGAGGCCCACCCAGGTGCGCAATCCGCGCACGAAGCGCTGCCGCTCTGGCAGCGAATTGAGCAGGTCCACCGCCTGGCGGTCCATCACGCAGAAGTCGCCGCTGTCCAGCGGGATCCGCACGTCGCTGATCGCCGCCAGCAGGCGGTAAAATGCCCAGTAGGCCAGGCGCTTGCCAAACCATTCCTTGCGCTTGCGGCGCACGGCGTAGACCACCTGATATCCCTCGCGCCAGCGCGACAGGAAGCGCGGCAGCACTTCGGGCGGGTCCTGAAGATCGCAGTCCATCACCGCCACCACATCGCCCCGCGCCAGCTCCAGCCCCGCCGTCACCGCCGCCTGATGCCCGAAATTCCGGGTCAGATGTGCCACCCTCACGCGCCCGTCGCGCCCGGCCAGATCATCCAGCAGCTCGCCGGTCGCATCGCGCGAGCCATCGTTCACGAACAGCAGCTCGTAGTCCAGCCCCAGTTCGGCCAGTGCAGAGCCCATGGCGCTGAGGCGCTGATACGTCTGCGGCAGCACGGCGCTCTCGTTGAACGCGGGCAGCACAATGCTCAGCAGCCGCGTCATCGCTCGTCCGTCGTCGCCGTCGTGTCGTGTCATCGCGCCGACTCTCCGGCCGCAACGGCCGGCCGCAAGCCTGCCTGGGCCGGCGGTCGCGCCGCGAGGGGGCGCTGCCGCCATGTTCCGCCGCCGCGGTGCCGCAGCGCGCGGGGCGCATTGCCCGCGATCGCCAGCCCCGCCAGTCCGCCCGCCATCAGCGGAAACAGCGGATGCAGCATCGCATTGAACAGGCAGTCGATCTGATACATGCCGATGGCCACCGCCAGCGCCGCGGCCGGCGCCAATGCCGGATGTCCCAGCGCCGCGGCCGGATGTCGCCAGATCATGCGCAGCGCCGGCAGGAGCAGCGCCAGCGTGACCGACGCCAGACCGACAATGCCCGTGGTCCCCAGGGCGATGATCCAGAAGCCGTCGGCCACGGTCACCTGTCCGCCCCATTCGTTCCAGATCAGCGACCTGCCCCATCCCGACCACCCAAGCCACGGTCGCTGCTGCGCGTGCGCGATCAGCAGGTCTTCATTGTCCAGGCGCCCGGCCAGCGAGGCCTGGCGTTCCTCCGTGGCGAACTTCGCGACGAAGTCGACCAGGTCGCGCCCCGACCACAGCCCGTTGGCGCGCAGCGCCATGTACGTCGGCGCCCCCATCAGCAACGCCAGCAGCAGCACCTTGCGCTTCAGCCGGCTCGACAGATACAGCCCCGTCACACCCATCACCATGATCAGGTTCGACCCCAGCGACTTGCACAGCACCGTCGCCACCATCACGGCCGGCACGCACCAGGAGATCGGCCAGCCGAACACCGTCCTTGCCGCCCGTGTGCGCCACAGCCAGAACCCGATCAGCGATGCGCTGGCCATGAACAGCGTCAGCGCCAGGGCGTTCTGCATGAAAACCGTCGGCTGCCATCCCAGGAAACCGAATGTTCCGATATTGCGCCACGTGCCGCGCATCTGCCCGTAAATCCACCCGTTCAACTGCGGACTCATCCGGTTCTCGAACAGAATCAGCGGCACATACAGCACCGCCCCCGCGAAAAACCCCCTGGCCAGCTCCGCAAGCCCCTCGCGGTCGCTGAAATATGCCCGGCCGAGCACCCACGGCAGCGCCCACTCAAACAGCGGCCCCATCATCATGGAAATCCCGCCGTGCACGCCGAATCCGTTGGCCACCGCCGATGCAAACGACGCCGCCATCCACCCCAGCATGGGCAGGTCGATCCATTTCGGCCGCAGCGCCAGTATCCGCCGGCTGTCGAAGACCATGGCGGCCGCAAAGGCGGCCATGGTGGTGGCCGTCGACTTGGTGTAGTCGGGCAGGCCTTCCAGGGCCCATCCGCCGACGGGCAGAAACAGCCACGCCCCCATGAACGAGATCACCAGCGCCCGTCTGGGCGGCAGCAGCGCAAAGAGCGCCACCACCACCACCGGCCAGCCGATCAATGCCAATGTGCCGAAGAGGTTCATGAGGAGGGAGTCAGTGGTCCGTGGTCAGTGGTCCGTTGTCGGGTCAGTGGTCCGGTGGTCAGTTGCTGGTTGCCAGTTGCCAGTTGCCAGTTTCCAGTTCTTCGTGTGCCTTCGTATGCCTTCGTGGATCATCCGTGCCCATCCGTGCCCATCTGTGGCTAAACAACTCCGTGCCCTCAGCGGCGGGTGAACCGCGGAGACGCGGACAACGCGGAGGAGTACACCACGGAGGGCACGGAGAACACGGAGGAACAGACAGAACAGCAGCCGCGGATGCACACAGATACACACAGATTTGATACACGAAGGGACACGAATTCACACGAAGACGTGTGCCTTCATGGCACGGGCAAGATGCCCGTGCTACAGATGCCCCGGCGGCTGGTAGTAGCACGGGCGTCCTCGCCCGTGCCGAATGACGCACCCCGTAGCACGCAACAGACAGAACAGCAGCCGCGGATGCACACAGATACACACAGATTTGATCCACGAAGAGACACGAATTTGCACGAAGAGGAATGGGAACCCTGGCGAAGATTGGTGCCGATTGCTCGTTCGCCCATCCGTGCTCATCTGTGTCCATCTGTGGCTAAACTCTTCCGCGCCCTCGGCGCCTTCGTGCCTTCGTCGCTCCGTCGCTTCGTCGCTCACTGAACCCTGAACCCCGAACCCTCCTTCGTCATTCGGCCTTCCCCATTCGTCATTCCTTCGGGCTTCTGGTTTCCGGATTCGTCACTCCTCCCACCACCCTCCCATACACCTCCGCCATCCGCCGCGCCAACACATCCGCATCAAACCGGCTCTGGCACGCCGCCGCCGCCCCTTCGCCAAGCCGACGCGCCAAGTCGTCATCCTCCATCACACGCAGCATCCCCTCCGCCAGCCCCTCGGCATCCTCGGCCGGGCACAGCAACCCGCTTGTGCCATCCTCCACAATCTCCCTCAGCCCGCCCACCGCCGTCGCCACCAGCGGACATCCCATCGCCATCGCCTCCACCGCTACCATCGGAAAGTTCTCATACCTCGAACACACCACCACCACATTCCCCCGCCGCCGAAGCTCATTGACGCCCCCCAGCGACTGCCGCCCTTTGTTCTCCACCGCGTCCGCCCCGTTCCCCAAGCGCCGCCTCGCATACTCCTCCAGATGCCATGTCCGGCCATCCTCCATCAGCCCGCCATCCGGGCCCACAAACGTCAGCTTCGCCCCCGGCCGCCGCCGCAGCACCTTCGCAAACGCATCCAGGAGCACATCCGCCCCCTTGCAGCGGTCAAACCGCCCCACGAACACCACCCGCCCCCGCTCGCATTGCTCCAGCCTCCACCGCCGCCGCTCATCCACCGGCGGCGCCGGATTCGGTATCACCGCCGCACCCTTCAACTCCAACCCATAATGCTCGCGCACACGCCGCAACACATCCGCCGACGGCGCCGTCACGGCCGCGGCCGCCTTCAGGCCCTCGCCCTCGGCCTCCACGCGCCTCCAGAAGCGCTCATCCTCGCTCACGCCCTGCGCCCGGCCGACCACCACCCACGGCCCGTGCAGCCTCACCACCACCGCCGCCTCCGTGCGCCGCGCCACAAAAGCGGCCGTGCCAAAGCTCTCCTCCATCTCCAACAGCGTCAGCCCGCCCTCGCGCCGCAACCGCTCGGCCGCCGCCGCTATCTGCCTTCCCCAGCGCCTGATCCACCACGAATCCGGCCAAATGCGCCCGGCTATCGAATCGACCAGGCGCATCATCCATCCGCCATCGCCGCCCACGCGTCGGACAAAGCCATCGCCACAGTCGCCCGCCAGCCGCTGCGTCAGCACGCGCACCGGCACCCCCATGCGCCGCAGGGCGGCCGACATCAGCTCGGTATACGTCGCGATGCCGCTGGCCGACTCGCCCACGGGCCAGGCGGGGGTAAGGAAGGCGACGGCGGGAGCTCGATCCACTGCCATGGCGGCTGTGGCGTTCTTGGCGAGATTCAATGTACACGAGTCTACTGTCATGGACCCTGTGCTGCCACCGCGGGTATTGCCGCCCGGCATTCGGCGGCGGGTGGGACGCGTCGCCTGAGTATCTCCACCAGGCTTTGCCTTATGGCGGGCCAGGCAAACTGCATTGCCCACTGGCGCGCCGCTTGGCTCATCCGTTCCCGCCGCTGCGCATCCCCCAGCAGCGCAATCGCCGCTGCGGCATGCGCCTCTGCATCGCCGCGTGGGCAAAGCACCGCCCAGCTCTCATCGGCATAATCCGCCACGCCACCTACTGCCGTGGTCACTGTGGACAGCCCGCATGCCATCGCCTCCAGCAGGCTGTTGTTCGCCGTCGAATGCACCAGCGGCAACAGCATTACCGCGGCCCTCTGATAGCACTCGAGCAACTGCTGATCGGACAGGTCACAGCACACCTGCACGCCGCTGAGGTCCACCCCCTCGGGCAGGTGCTTCCTGGGAGCGATCAGGCGAACGCTCACGTCGGGGCGCGCCTGGCGAATTCGCCGCGCTGCCGCTCCCAGCGTCGCCGCATCCCTTCGATGCACTCCCACACAGATTACCAGCTTCTCATCCCGCCGCCCGTCGCCCGGGCGAAAAAAGTCTGTATCCACCCCGTGCGGCACAAACCAGCACCTGCCGCCGCGCGCCAACCTCCTCACCAAGTCCATCTGACACCGACTCACGCAAATCACCCCGTCCACAATTCCATCCGGCGCGTCCCTGACGATCTCCTCCAAATCATCCGGGCACCGATGAAACGTCATGAAGACCCGCACGCCCGGCCAGCGCCGCAACTCCGCCGCCAGCTCCAGGTTGTCTTCCCCGCTGACAATGTCCAGACACGTGGCCCCCGCCAGCGCCATGCACAATCTGATCCGCACCGCATCGTCCAGCGCCTTCTCGCGCTGCGCGCCCACCAGTATGGTGCCCAACGCCCTGGGCAGCAGCCTTCCGTCGGGAATGTCCGGCCCCAATCCATCGGATACGGGCGCATAGCCCGATTTCCTGGCGTGATGCGGCCAGCGGACGTTCAGGAACGCGATGCCGTTGGGTGCGCGTTCCACGGCGAGGATGCGTCGCGCCGTTCCGCAAACGCTGCGCACATAGTCGCCGATGCTCACGCTGTCACGCCCCTGGCGGGGACGGCCGCCGCCCCCGTGCCGCGTATCTTCACCAGGCCGCGCCGCTCATAGTTGCGCGGGCGCTGCCGCTCCACCATCCATTGCTTCAGGTACGCGATCCGCCTCAGCATCACCAGTTCCCATGCCGGCATTCTTGGCCATCCCAGCCAATAGCGCCAACTCCGCCGGCGAAGGTCCGCCAACTGCTCCTCCTGTTGGGCCAGTTGCCCCTCCACATCCTCCTCGTGGGCGTGCTCCCAGTGATAGCGCAGGTACGCGCGAGTCCGGCCATGTCTGGCGGCCGCCGCGAAGAAGCTCTCCCGCGTCAGGCGTGACTTCTCACAATGGTGCTCCACCTCCACATGCAGCGCTGCGACCAGGCGATACCCCGCCTCCATCACCTGCCACGAGAACAGCGCATCGTCGCCCTGCCCCAGGGCGCCGGGCCCCAGTTCCACGTCAAACCCGGGCACGCGCTGCAGCACGCGCCGCGCAAAGGCCATGTTCGCCCCAACCATTTCCTGTGGATGCCCGCCATCCAGGTATTCCGTCGACGCCAGCCAACTGCGATGCAGCGGCGTCATCCAACGGCGCTGCAGATGCGGCGCAAGCCTCACGCCCCCGGCCACGGCGTCGGCCTCGCCCTCCAGAATCGGGCGGCACATGCCCTCGACCCACCCGACGCCCGGGCGCACATCGTCGTCGGTGAAAAGGATGATCTGCCCGTCGGCCTCGGCCATGCCGCGGTTGCGCGCCACGCTCTGTCCCGGGCACGGCTCCAGGACGTAGCGCAGTTGCATGTTCGCAAGCTTGGCCTGCCGAACCACGTCGCGCGTTCGATCCTGCGAGCCGTTGTCGACAACGACCACCTCCGCCGGGATTCCGTGCGGGACGTGCAAGTTCGCCATCGCCGCCAGCGTTCCAGCCAGACTCTCCGCCCGGTCACGCGTGCAGATGATGATGGAAACCGACGTCTGCATACGGTGCTATCTGATGGCCTTTCAGACTGCATCAACTGCACTGTGCCCGAAGACTATCGCTGCCAGGACTCGCTTGGGCAAGCGCATAACCAGCCGAGGCTCCAACAGCGCGCATCGCACCAACAAGCAAGCCGCGTGCCATCGGCGGCCCAGGCGATGGGCGCGCAACGCTAGATCCCGAAACGACTCCGCCCGTGCCTGATCAGGCATCCAGCGCATACGAGGAAGATGGTATGAGAGCAGACGAACCCATTTTTCCTCTATCTCATACCGTCGGCGCGCCGTCAGTGACGCTGCGTGTTGTCGATACTCGTACAGGTCACAATCCAACGCTTGAATGCGAAACTTCGTGGATGCTCGTAGCCAGAAGTCGTAGTCCTCCAACAGAAACATATTTTCACAGTAGCCTCCCAAGACCTCGTGAACCTCTCTTCGATAAAGGAAACATGCGTTGATCACGTTGCCCCGCCCCAACATCTGCAGAGGGGCGGCCGGTACTCGGTGAAGGGCGCGTCCCTCGGCGTCGATGGTTGTGTACCCGGCGTACACGATACTGACAGCACGATCCGCGCGCAAGGTCTGAAGCATGACCTCCAGCGCGCGCGGGCGGTACCGATTGTCATCAGAGGTCCAAGTGAAATACTCCCCGCGTGCCCGGACAAATCCCGTATTCAGCGAAGCCGGAAGCTTGCGGTTAACCGCATTGCGAATATTCCGAATGCGCGCGTCGGCCGCGGCGTAGCTCGCGATGATCTGCGGCGTCGAGTCCGTCGAGCCGTCGTCAACAATGATGAGCTCCCAGTTGCGGTACGTCTGCGCAATCACGCTCTCGATCGATTCGGCCAGGTACCGCTCGCCGTTGTATGTTGGCAGCACAATCGAAACCAGCGGCTCCACGGTCATCTTTTCTCCAACAGCGCAGATACGATGCGCTGGGCGGCCTTCCCGTCGCCGTAGGGGTTCACTCCGCGGCTCATTGCCCGACGCCCCACTTCATCAGTCAATAGCCGCGTCGCTTCTTCGACGATCCGGTCGCGTCGCGTCCCAACCAGTTTCACCACGCCGGCCTCGACGCCCTCGGGGCGCTCGGTCGCCTCCCGCAGCAGCAGCACCGGTACACCCAGCCCCGGAGCCTCTTCCTGAATCCCTCCGGAATCCGTCAATATCAGCACGCTGCGCTTCATCAAATGCACGAGCGACAAATAGTCCAGTGGCTCAGTCAAACTAACGTTGCGCACCCCGCCCAGAATCTCCGCTACCGGCTGGCGCACGTTTGGGTTAAGGTGCACGGGATACACAAGATGCACATCCCGTGAGAATCGCTGCGCCAAATCCCTTAGGGCAGCGCACATATCCCGGAACGGATCGCCGAAACTCTCGCGCCGATGGGCCGTGACGAGCACCAGCCTCTTGTCCGTCGGCACCTTGGCCAGCGGGCCATCTTCCCACCGATATGGCATCTTCGCTGCCCAATGCAGCGCGTCGACCACCGTGTTTCCCGTCACCCGGATGCGGCTCTGGGGGTATCCCTCTTTCAGCAGCGTCGAGCGACTCCTCTCAGTGGGCGCGAACATCAGCTCCGCGACAACATCCGCCACGCAACGATTTACTTCTTCAGGGAACGGCCGATAGCGGTCGCCCGTCCTCAGCCCAGCCTCCACGTGTCCAAACGGCACCTTGTGATAGAAGGCTACGAGCGACGCCACCAGAACTGTGGTCGTGTCCCCCTGGGCCAGCACCCAGTCGGGTTTCTGTTCGCGGATCACCGGATCCAGGGCTTCGAACATCCGTGCCGTCAGGCCCGAGAGGCTCTGATCGGGCCGCATCACGCTTAACTCCAGGTCCGGGCGAATGTCAAACAGTCCGCATACTTGGGCCAGCATCTCGCGATGCTGACCCGTCGAGCACACCACCGACCTGATCCGCCCATTTTGCTTCTTTAGCTCACGGATCACCGGGGCCATCTTAATGGCCTCGGGACGGGTGCCGATGATGCTCAGGACGTTTAGCATGCGTGCACTTGGCTCCACTTCGCGCTCGAATTCACGAACAAGGTCCCGGCGACGGCGTCACGGCCTCGATCAGATATTTACCCGCGCAAAGCGCCTCGGCCTTCAGTTGCGGGACACGCTCCTGCAATACGGACCGCACTGCCTCGCCACGGCCTATCAACTCGTCAAGACGGCGCATGACCTCTTCCTTCCCCGCCGACAGCGGCACCACCCAATCGCGGCTCCCGTAGACGTACTGGCACATGCCTACTGACTTGGGGCTGTAGCTGAGCAGGAGCGTTGGCACCCCCATCGACATGGCGGCGATGGCACAGTGCATTCGTGCGGCCACGGCGGCAGTGCAGCCAGCCAGGAACGCTTTCGTCCTCAAGGCGCCCAGATCGGGCGGGAGCAACTGAACGCGCGATGACGCTTCGTCGCTCAAGGTCTCCTGGATCCGTTTCAGGAAGCCATAATCGTCGTCCTCGGGCCGCTCGGGACAGATCACGTGCGGCACCAAGGCCACATCAGCGTCCGTTCGCCGGACCATGCCCTCGATCCAGTCGGCCAACTCGACAGCGGCTGCTTCGATACTCGCACCCTTGAGCCCATATTCCACCGACAGCGGGCTCAGATTGACGGCGACGAGGCTGCGGTGCCGTGCAGGCACGGTATTCGATCGCTCCACTTCCATCACGAACGCGGGGTCGGGCGCAAGCCGGAGCGGCGAGGTCACGCCGAGGCGACGCAGGTACTCCAGTGTCACCGGCTCGCGAACCACGATCAGGCGCATGCGGCTGAGCACATCCCGGTAGGCTTCGACTGCATGCGGATTGGCGTCGAAGGGGCCGACTGACGCACCCCACAGCACCAGTGGCTTGCCAGCGTTCATGATCTCGCGCGCGTGCTCGGCAATGGGAAAATGCGTGGCGTGCTCCTCGCCTCGCCACAACGTGAACATGTCTCCACCGATCGACAAGACGCACCCCGGCCGCTCGAGCCAGCCGCGATATTCATCGGCAAGCATCTGATGGCCGATGCGCAACCGCCTCAAGACTCTGTTAGCCTGTTTTCGAAAACGGTACCAGGGCGAAGCGCGGTTAACGACGCGCACCCGCGTGCCCTCAAGCGCCTGTCGATCAGCTTCCGCGCGGTGCGACACATACACGACCTTAGCACCCGGGTCAGCGTGCCAAATCGCCCGCGCCGTGCCGCGCACGATGGCCTCGCAGCCATAGTTATAAACGCCGCCAATGCCCTCCAGCAGAAAGCACCTAGTGGATCTCGGATAATGTCCGTGCCGCTCGTCAGTGGCAACTGCCGTCCGTTCGCAAATGATGCTGCTCCGCGCCATCACCAGGCCCTTGATGGACTATGCTTTTCCGTTGATCCACCTGCATCCCCGCAGGAATGCAACGACTGCTCGCAGCCGCGTTCGCAATGCTATGGCGGCGCGGATGCAGACCATCAGCTGCGCCAGTTTCTGTTTGGCCCCGGGCTCATAGAGCTTGCGATACCTGCGAATGAGCGGATCCATGCGCTTGCAGAAAACCGCGAAGCTGCCTGCCCTCACGGCCTCCCGAAACGCGATGTGACTCTGCTCGGCCAGTCGCATGCGCCACTTCTGAATGCTCTTGAGTCTGCCATCGCTTGAAGCCGCCGCCTGCACGCGCTTGGGCGGCCGCCAAGTCCGCTGGCGATCCACCATGTGCAGCCTGATCGCCAACCCATCGCGACGATGCCGGAATCCTCCTGCCTGAGAGTCGGCTGCCGTGTTTGCCGACACCCTGTGAAACGCCAAAGCGCCTCTGCCCATCCCATCCTTCACAATATCGTGGATTGCTTTCGACCGTACCACCACGATATTGGTACCGCGGCTATCCTGAACGTATTGAGGCAGCCAAGCGTCGCCAATTGACACATCGGCCGTCTCGCCGACCACATCGTCGCAGTAATCGCAGACTTTGCACTTGAAGAAGCCCAGCCCCCAATCCGTTCCGTAAAGGTCGCCGACGACCGCGCTATGGCACCGGCCATCGGCGTCCCATACTTCGACGCCGTACGCGGATGCTGGCCTTCCCGGAAGCTTCTTGCGGAAATCGATGCCCGCCAGTTTCTCGGGAGGCACTCCGCACTGCCATCCCGGAAACTGTGCAAACGCTGTACTCTTCAAATGCCCGCAGAAGAGGCCGACACAGATGACAATGCGTTCGCGGAATATGGCATCGGCCCGTGCCAGAAGGCGCAGCGCCTTGATGAAGCATGGAACACCGACGAACGCGTAGCGCCCGGGGTGCTCCCTGACGTACTCCAGCACTCTCGACATCTCCACCGGATAATAGTGCGATTTGGCGCCGCGCGCGACTTCCTCGGCGGTATATGACACCGCGAACGAGAACAAAAGGGGACTGGCGCCATCCCCGGTAACGGGGCGCACATGCGCGACGGCATCCACGGTACCCGTGCGCAGCAGCTCGCAAAGAAGCCAGCTTGCCATACCCCCGGAGCTGCCGCGCTGGCGGAACTCGCCCTCGGCCACATGTCCAGCATAGCATGCCAGATAATAGCCAATCCGTGAGTCCTTGGCTGCCGCAGGTGCGAACAGCGCCGAGGCAATCTCATCCTCATTGATGGATTCCCCAGAAAACGGGCATACTGCAAGAACCTGGTCGCAGTCATCCGAAAGAAGCCAGGCGTCCGTCGCGCGCGTGGTAGCACCCGTGGTGATCCAACTCGATTCTTATCGGGCCGTCGGAGTGTCCCAGGGTACATGCGCCACAGCCAATGCAGTAGCCTCCCTCGACTACAGTGCTCATTAGTTCGCGCAGTTGGGACTGTTGCCGTTTCTTCATGCGATGGTGACTCGCTGTGCGCTGACGGTCCGAGGCTCAGATCGCCACTCGTGGGCAACGAGAAATCGCGCGGCTTGGCCCACCGACGTGTCGCCGGTTCCATAAAAGTCTCCGGCCTCCACGACAAGCTCGGCCGCAGCCGGGACGCGGTCCAGCATGGTGCCCCTCTGCTCCATCACGGCCACCGTCACATAATATCTTCCCGGAGCCAGTGGCAGGCGTGGGATGATGCAAGAAATCCTCCCCGTCCCGCAGATGTCAGTAATCGGTGTACCGGTTGCACGTGTGTTCATGTGAAGCAGTTGCATCCCATAGCTGTCGTAGACTCCCAGAAAAAAGATCGGTCGGCATATCTCGCGCTTCGTGGCATAATCGAGGACAAAGCGCACCTCGGAACCGCTGTGCACCACGTCAACATCGTCGGAGGAACCGGATGCAATGCTCAACCCCGTGATTCTTAGCGATCCGTCGCCCTCACGATCCGTGCGCCGGCTTACATCCTTGCGGGCTCCCAGCCCGGTCCCAACGTAGACAGCGACGACGTCTTGAGTCGTGCCAATCGCCACCGCTCTTCCCTCCTTGAGCAGTATGGATTTAGGGCAGAGACTCTGCACCGCCGCCATATTATGGCTCACAAACAGCACAGTCCTCCCCTGCCCCCGGCTGACCTCCTGCATCTTCCCCAGGCACTTCTTCTGGAACGCCGCATCGCCCACGGCCAGGACCTCGTCGCAGATGAGGATTTCCGGGTCGAGGTGGGCGGCCACGGCGAAGGCCAGACGCACGTACATCCCGCTGGAATACCGCTTCACCGGCGTGTCCAGGAACTTCTCGATCTCGGAAAAGGCCACGATCTCGTCGAACTTGCGGTCGATCTCGGCCTTCTTCATCCCCAGAATCGCGCCGTTGAGATAGATGTTCTCGCGGCCGGTCAGCTCGGGATGAAAACCCGTGCCCACCTCCAGCAGGGAGGCGACCCGGCCGCGCATGCGGACGCGGCCCTCGGTGGGCTCGACGATCCGGCTGAGGATTTTCAGCAGCGTGCTCTTGCCGGCGCCGTTGCGGCCGATGATGCCCAGCACCTCGCCGCGCTTCACCTCGAAGCTGACATCCTTCAACGCCCAGAACGCCCCCGCGTCGGCCGCCGACGCCTCGCCCAGGCGCCGCAGGCGGCGGAGGGGCGCCGTGGCCGCCGACATGATCAGCTCGCGCAGCGAGTCGTGCCGCTGTGCGGCCGTGCCGATGCGGTAGAGCTTGGAGAGCTTATCGACGGTGATGACGGTGTCGGACATACAGGGTTCAGGGGTCAGGGTTCAGGGTTCAGTGGGGTTAACCGCAGTGGCGCTGAGGGCGCGGAGGGGTTTAGCCACAGATGGACACAGATGGGCACGGATGATCCACGAAGGCACACGAAGGCACACGAAGAACTGGAAACTGCGGATGGGTTAGCCACAGATGGACACAGATGAGCACGGATGGGCGAGCGAGCAATCGGCACCAATCTTCACCAAGTATCTCATTCTTCTTCGTGTAAATTCGTGTCCCTTCGTGGATCAAATCTGTGTATATCTGTGTGCATCTGCGGCTGGTCTTCTCCGCGTTCTCCGCGTCTGTGCGGTTGATCCCCGGGGCGTCCCGCGCCGCCTTTGTGGCCACACGTCAAGGGGCCGGCCGTCGCAGCAAAGCGACGAAACTCGCCTGCTCGAAGTGATGGTCGGCCGTCAAAGCATCGGTTGCTTCCTCATCCTCCATCACGACAAACGAGATACAGTCAGTCAGCGCCCACTGCTTGTCCATGCGTTCTCCGAACAGCTCCAGGGCCCGGTCAAGCAGACCACTGGACGCCGCAATAATGCGGACATCTGGATCGCCGCGCAGCAGAGCGATGGTGGACAGGGCCACGCCGCGGAGGTGCTCGTGGCTCAAGGCGTCGGCGAATTCGACCAGGACGTACTCCGTGGTCAGCAGCGGGCCGCCGATGGCCCGGCGCCACCGCAGCGCCGCCTCGTGAAGCTCGTCGTCTGCAAGCACCAGCCCCAGCAGGAACGAGGTATCCACGAAGGTTGGCTTCATCGCCGTGGCGCCCCTTTGACATAGTGCTCGTGCTGCCGCGCGTAATCACGGGGCAGCCCACCGTTGACAGCCAACCGCCCAATCTTCTCCAGCGCCGAGCCCCCACCATCGGACGCCTGCTTGGGCACCTCCACCCGCAGTCGCACGACTGTCCCCTTGGGCAGATCAATCGGCTCGGCCGGGATCAGCACCTTACCATCGAAAGTGGCCGTCAACGTTGTGGTCATGCCAACATTATACCCCGGAAGGTCTGGCGGCGGAGGGTTCGGGGTTCAGTGGGATTAACCGCAGAGGCGCCCAGGGCGCGGAGGGGTTCAGCCGCAGATGGACACAGATGGGCACGGATGATCCACGAAGGCACACCGGCACAGGCACGAAAGCAGCGAGGAAGAGGTAACCGCCGAGGCGCCGAGGGCGGGGAGTTGTTCAGGCACAGATGGGCACAGATGAGCACGGATGGGCGATTCACGAGAGGGCACAACATCTGTGTGCATCTGTGTGATCCTCCCGGCGTTCGACGCTGCGGCGGAGACTGCGCGCGGCCGAGGTTGTGTCACCCAGGTCGGTGCGGTCGGCCCAGATGCCGCAGGCCTCAAGCTCGGACAGGGAGCCGCCGGACGGCGGCGCTGGCTGGGGTAATTCGACCCGGAGCCGAAGCGCCGTTCCCCTGGGCAGATCTACCTGATCGGCCGGGATCAGCACCTTACCATCGAAAGTGGCCGTCAACGTTATGGTCATGCCAACATTATACGCCGGCAGGTCTGGCGGCGGAGGGTTCGGGGTTCAGTGGGATTAACCGCAGAGGCGCCCAGGGCGCGGAGGGGTTCAGCCGCAGATGGACACAGATGGGCACGGATGATCCACGAAGGCACACGAAGGCACACGAAGGACTGGCAACTGGCAACTGACCACCGGACCACTGACCCGACAACGGACAACTGACCACGGACGACTGACTACTGTGACTCAGGACTCAGGGACTGGCAACACAACTGACCATCAAACCACCGACCCGACAACGGACAACGGACCACTGACAACTGACTCGGCCGCGCCGCGGCCCTCACGCCACATCCGCAAAACGCCTCTCCGCGCGCCGGAAGTAGTACAGCCCGAACAGCAGCAGCGCCAGGCAGGTGATGGCCGCGATGCCCAGGCCATGCCAGTTCCACGGCGTGCCCACCAGGGCGGCCCGGAAGGCGATGATGATCTGGGCGGCCGGGTTGTACGTCAGCGCCCACTGCCAGCGCTCGGGCACCAGGCTCGGCGGGAACATGACGGCGCTGGCATAGATGCCAAGCTGAAGCGCAAAGGCCACCAGATTCCGCACATCGCGGTAGGTGACGGTGAGGGCGGCCACCCAGCAGGTGATGCCCATCACCCCAACCGAAGTCATCACGATCAGCGGCGGGAGCATCAGGATGCCCCATCCCGGCACCACGCCGAAATACGCCAGCACCAACGCCATCATGATCGCCGTCACGCCCATGTCGACCAGGGCCACGCCGATGGCGGCGGCCGGCAGGTACAGCCGCGGCAGGTAGACCTTGGTGAGCAGGAACGCCTGATTGGCCAGGCTGTTGCCTCCGGAGCTGATGGAGGTGGAGATGAACGTCCAGGCCCAGATTCCCACGAAGACGGCGGCCGGATAGGGGACGTTTTCGAACTCGACCTTGGCCAGGGCGCTGAAGATGATGGTGAACATGGCCGCGGTGAACAGCGGCTGGATGAAGGCCCAGGCGAAGCCCAGTACGGTTTGTTTGTAGCGGACCTTGACGTCGCGCCAGATGAGGAAGTAGAGCAGCTCGCGCTGGTGCCAGAGTTCGGCCCAGTTGACGGAAATCCAGCCGCGGCGTGGTTCGATGATGATTTCGTGGACGTGCTCGGCGGCGGGGGGCGGCTCGAGTGGCGGTGCCTGGGGGGTGGCGGCCGCGCTGTCCAGGGACGCCTGGGCGAGGGCGTTGCCGGCCACCGGCTCGATGTTTGGGGCCTCGGCGGCGGCGTGCTCGTCGCCGGTGGGCGTAGTGATCTGCGCGTGGGCAGCGCTGTTGGTGGTGGTCATTGGTTTATTCTAGCGGAGCAGTCCGAGTTCAAGCAGATAACCGCGGAAGTAGTCGAACATCGACTGTTCGCAGCAATGGGCCGCGGCAAAGCGGGCGCCGTTGGCGCCGAGGCGGGCGCAGAGGTCGGGGTCGTCGTAAAGGCGAGCGATGGCCGCGGCCATGGCCGTGGGGGAATGCGGCTCGCAGAGCAGGGCGTTGTGCTCGTGCGTGGCGTAGTCGTGGATGCCCGCCGAGTCCGTGGCCACGAAGGCCTTGCCCAGGTGCATGGCGCTGACGATGGTCACGTGCCCGCAGGGCACCTGGCCGCCGGCCAGAGGCAACACCATGAAACGCGAGAACTTCAGGATGTTCATGGCCCGGGCCAGGGGTATGTTGGTCAGGACCTGGACATTGGGCGGGAAGTGCAGGCCGACGAGCTTGTGTGGCCGGGCGACCAGTACGAGGCGGATGTGCGGCAACGTGGCGATGGCCGCCATGAGGGTTGGGTAGTCGCGGGAGTTTTCGCCCATGGCGCAGATGTAGTCGGCGTCGATGAGGGGACGATGGGGATTCTCGACGGTAGGGGGGGCGACCGCCCAGTGGCGGAAGTCGATTTTGTTCAGGGGGATGCCGAAAGAGCGGTGGTAGAGCGTCCTTTCGACCTGCGAATAGACCAGGAAGCGGTCGATGTCCCGGAATGCGTCGGCCATGAGGCGGTGCTTCAAGCCGGACGGCAAGCACGGGAAATTGAACGAGAAGGCCAGGTGTTTTCCGCGGAAGCCGAGCTTGTGAAGGAAGAACTGGCAGGCGAAGGAGACGCGCGGATCGTGTGAAACCACGAGGCGCGCGCGATGCCGCACGGCATAGAGTGCCGCCAGAAAACCGCCGCGAATCCGGGGGAGATAGGGCGTGGTGATGGTCCGTTCCAGCGCGAAGCACGGCGTCGTGCCAAAGAATGCCCACCGCAGACCGGGCCCCAGGCTCCGCGCGAACCAGCCCGTGCGACCGGGCCACGGCCAGACAATCACCACAAGGGGCAGGGCAGGGTCGTTCTGAAGGAAAGCAGCGATGTCCGGCGGCATGTCTCACAGTCGCGGGCGGTTCTGGCGTCCTCGGCCTCCGATACAAGTCAAGGCTCCGCCCCCTTCGACTGCGCGCGATCGCAGTCGATTGTCTTGGCGCACCTTTGATCGACCATCCGCGCCATCCGCTTGACCGTCCGGCTCCAGCCTTCGAGCGGGCGCGCTTTGACAACAACAACGGATGCATCGGCCGGCCCCTGGCACGACCCGCATCGCAGATCGGCGCCTGGCGGCGGCCCTCCGCCGCGGCCGGCCAACCGCGTCAATATTATATATCCGCTCGCCGGGCCGGAGGAATGCAACCGGCGAATCAGCCAGTCAGCTCTGCTGGGACCGCCGGCGGAGGTTGTCCAGGGCAACGGCGACCTTCTGCTGATTGCCGCCGGAGAGGTCGCTGACGGGCTGGCGCGGGCCGCGGCAGCGTATGTTCAGGCGCTGCGTCCAGCGCAGGGTCGCCGCGTCCTGGGCGGAGGGGAGCACGAACGCCGGCAGCCGGGAGAGCGTGAGGTTGTCGGCGAGGCTCATGGACAGGGCCAGACCCTCGGCCTTGCGGTCTTCGCTGAGCATGCCCACGCCCTGTGCCCAGCGCCGCGCGGGTGAGTGCGGGCCGACGTATGTGCCGATGCGGATGCGGCCCCGGCGCACCGGGTCCAGTCCGAAGATGGCTCGGAGCAGCTCGGTGCGGCCGGCGCCGACGAGGCCGGCGATGCCGAGCACCTCGCCCCGTCGCAAGGTCAACGTGGCGGCCAGGGGGCGCTGCGCGCCGGCCAGGTCGTTGATTTCGAGCACGGCCTCGCCGGGCGATCGCGGCGAGCGCGGGTAGAGGTCCTCGACCGTGCGTCCGACCATCATGGCGATGATCTGGCCGATGGAGGCATCCGCAACGCGGCCCCGGATGAACGGGTTTGGGTGGCCGCGCGCCTCAGGGAGTCGATCTGGGCGGACCCGCCGCCTCCGGCCGCTTGCCAAGCTGGATCATAAAGTACTGGTAATCCGCCACGCGAATGTTCTCGTAGCGGCCCATCTCCACGCCCTCCTGGCTGAGGTAGATGCTGTACCGTCCGGCCGGGAGGGCGAAACGGGCGACGTAGCTGTTGTCGGCGCTGAGATACTCGGTCCGCAGGACCTTGCCGGCCTGTTCGAGCGTCACAGCGGTACCATTGTAAGCCTCGGCGCCACGCACGACGACCAGGGCGGATGCAGGCGGGCCCGCCAGCCAGCTCTTGACGTAGATCGTGGCGACCATGGCCAGAAACATGAGTGCCACGATGACGATCGCCAGGAGCATCAGCCGATCGCGAACCGTGCCGTGGCCAGGCTGATGGGGCGAGGCGGCGCCGGGGCCAACGGACGCATCGGGGCTGGTGGACGAGAAGCTCACGGTCGGGCTCCTTGCTGCTCAGATGTCGAAGTACATGCAGAACTCAAAGGGATGGGGCCGCTGGCGGATGGCATCCACCTCGTTGTCGCGCTTGTACTTGATCCAGTAGTGGATGACGTCCGCGGTGAACACGTCCCCCTTGAGCAGATAGTCGTGATCGTTCTCCAGCTCGTCCAGCGCCTCTTCCAGCGAGGCCGGCGCGCTGCCCATCTTCTCATACTCCTCGGGGGTAAGGTTATAGATGTCCTTGTCCACCGGATCGCCGGGGTCGATCTTGTTCTGGATGCCGTCGATGGCGGCCATCGTTATGGCGCTGAAGGCCAGATACGGATTGCAGGAACTGTCGGGGCAGCGGAACTCCAGCCGCTTGGTCTGCACATTCTCGCTGTACATGGGGATGCGGATGGCGGCCGAGCGATTGCGGCTGGAGTAGACCAGGTTCACCGGGGCCTCGTAGCCCGGCACCAGCCGTTTGTAGCTGTTGGTGGTGGGGTTGCACAGAGCGCACAGCGACCGGGCATGCTTCAGGATACCGCCGATGGCATGCAGCCCCAGCTCGCTCAGCCCGGCGTAGCGGTTGCCGGCGAAGAGATTTCTCTGGCCCTTCCAGAGCGAAAAGTGCGTGTGCATGCCCGAACCGTTGTCCTGGAAGAGCGGCTTGGGCATGAACGTGACCACCTTGCCATGACGGGCGGCCACGTTCTTGCAGATGTACTTGTACATCATCACGTTGTCCGACATGGTCAGCAGGTCCTGATAGCGCATGTCGATTTCGCACTGGCCGCCCGTGGCGACCTCGTGGTGGTGGGCCTCCACAGGGATGCCCATCTCGACAAGCGTGGCCACCATCTCGCTGCGGATGTTCTGCATGGTGTCCATGGGGGGCGTCGGGAAGTAGCCCTCCTTGAGCCGCACCTTGTAGCCGAAGTTGGTGGTGTCCTCATCACCCCGCGTCCAGATGCCCTCCCGCGACCCCACATAATACTTGGCGAAGTTGATGCCCTGGTCGTACCAGGCGTAGTCAAAAACGAAGAATTCCAGCTCCGGGCCGAAATACGCGGTGTCAGCGATCTTCGTCTTCTTCAGATAATCGGCCGTCTTGCGGGCGATGGATCGGGGGTCGCGCGAGTATTCCTTCTTGGTGATGGGATCGCGCACGTCGCAGATCAGGGCGAGTGTGGGGTGCTGAAGGAACGGATCGATGCGGGCGGTGTTGGCGACGGGGACCAGAAGCATGTCCGACTCGTTGATCGCCTGCCAGCCGCGGATGGACGAGCCGTCGAAGCCGAAGCCGTTGTCAAAACTGTCGAGCGTCAGCTCGCTCACCGGCGCGGAAGTGTGCTGCCAGAGGCCGGGAAAGTCCATGAAGCGAAGGTCGATGAACTGCACCCGCTTGTCCCTGCACAGCTTAAGCACGTCCCGAGGCGTCATGAGTGAAGTCTCCATATGATGGGCCATGGCCCGCCAACTGCCATGCTAACGGTGGAAAGCGGCCTGGTCAAAACGCCCAGCCCAGCACCGCGAGCGCAGAGTAGCACGGGCGTCCTCGCCCGTGCGGGGGAACCCGGTGTCGCGCGGTGCGCGACCTACGGGGCTACGGGGTGGCGCTGCGTAGTTCGGCACGGGCGAGACGCGCGAGACGCCCGTGCTACTACCAGCCGGCGGATTGTCCGTGGCACGGGCCGCCCCGTAGCACGGGCGTCCTCGCCCATGCCCAACGACGTCGCGGGCACCGGTCGCACGCGTAGCACGGGCGTACCGCGCTTCCCGCCGGTGGGCTCCACGGGATTCAGATGCGGAACTCTTGCGGCGCCCCTGAACAAAGCCCTAAACTCCGTGGCCCGAACCCCGAACCCGCCAAGCCTCTTTCGTCCCCCATCGACGCGCAACCGCTCCGCCGCTATCATTCGCCGGCGGCTTGCGAAAGGAAGGATTCATGTCGCAGACACCACGGTTCCTGGACGTCTCCCAATATCAGGGCGTCACCATCGTGCGCCTTCTGGAACAGCGAGTCCTCGAGGCCACCACCATCTCCGAAATGTCCAGCGCCCTGCGTTCGGTGGCCGGCCAGAGCAAGCCGCCTTTGATGATGCTCGACTTTTCGCTGGTCACCCGCTTCAGTTCAGCGGCGCTGGGAATGGTGGTTGAGCTGCACCAGCACCTGCGGAACCTCGGCGGGCACCTGTGCCTCGTCAACATCGCCCCGCAGATCGCCGAGGTCTTCCGCATCACCCGTCTGGACCAGGTTCTGCACATTCAGCCCTCCAGCGCCGACGGCGTGGCTCTGCTCAAGAGGCTCAGCGGGACGGCCGGCCCGCAATAGCGGAATCGGGGCCGCATTCGCCATGCCGCATTCGTAGCGACCCTCCTCGGCATCGGGCTGGGGCGCCATTGCCGGCGGGGCGAATGTGACCGGCCAGTTGTGGCGTCGCACCATCGCCTCCCAGACCATCCTCGTCGTCGCCGCCGCCAGCTTCAGCACCGCCAGCCCGCTGGCCGCCTCGATCATGCCGCAGGCCTCCCCCAGCCAGTCGTGCAGGTGATTGGCCGCGAAACTCCCCAGCGCCTCGGCGGTGACGTTGGCCGACTCCGCGGGCGCCTGCGCCTGCATCACCAGCAGGACGGCCGCGAACTCCAGCTCGGTCAGCAGGTGATCGGGCTTCTCGCCGGTGCTCTGATCCAGCGCCCAGCCGAAGGCCCGATAATAACCCGCCAAGTCGCCCAGAATCGCGCCCTTGTCGCGGCGAATCCAGGCTGTCTCATTGAGGGGGCAGACTGTGGCCCCTTCGAAAAGGCGATGGTACTCGTC